>Ga0209258_100348_pt1 | contig 66374 bp, 55 predicted proteins | sample Araplaol_mTSA_r2_FD_184281 | JGI IMG/M metagenome (GOLD analysis project Ga0209258, IMG submission 184281) | Arabidopsis root microbial communities from North Carolina, USA - plate scrape CL_Col_mTSA_r2 (SPAdes) (version 2) | ecosystem: Host-associated > Plants > Roots > Endosphere | place: USA...
CGCCGTTCGACGCGAGGCCGGTCGATGTCGTTGACGATGCACTGAATCGGCAACGCCAGTAAACGAGCAGCGACAGTCTTGGTCCACTACCAACTGGCGCTCCGCATCGCGGCTCGCGACTGCAAGCGGCCTGAGTCGACGACGGGGCAGCTATCCCAGTCGGTATCCGAGTAGAACAAGACGCTGTACCAGCCCGGCTCAAGCCGATGGATTCGATCCACCTCGCATGGAAGACCGCCGGGCGATGCATGCGCCGAGCCATTGATGGGCAGTGAGTCCCTCGGATCGAAAACCAGATACACCACTGTATCGCCAGCTCTCGCCCAACCCCAGCTGTCCCACACGACGTGCTTCAACTGCGCGCTAGCCTCAGCGGGCCGCTTCGCCATTTCAGCTTTGTAGTCACGCGACCAGAAAAGCCACCTGATTGACGAACGCATCGGTTCACAGAGCCAATAGCCGGCAAGCAGCACGATCGACGCCGCGAGCAGCAATGCGGCTTCCTTCAGGACTCTTGCGTTCATGGCGCGCGGGAGATTGAAGGTCACGTCATGGTCCATCTCGTCGATGGTCGCCAGCCTACCCGAAAACCGCCCCTCGACTCGGACCGCCTCAGCCGCCGTAAGCCGCGCCCCCTCGAAGCCGCCGGCCTCCTATTGGAACCCGGCGCCCTTCAACGCAGGATCCCTGCGGCAAACCTCGGGTGGCAACGCCTGGGCATCGGTGAAGCTGTAGACGAACTTCGAAGCCCGATCCACACGTGCGGTGATGCACGCACAGCCGTAGCCGTGAGGCGCACCGACAGGCAGTTGTTGGCCCCGCTTGAAGTGAGGCCACTCGCCGTTCGCCTCGAACATTCCCTGCATGGCGATCGTCCATTCACCGCTGCGGTCGTGCATCCAGGCATTGCCGGGCGTCGGGTTGTCCCACCATCCGCACAACCTCGTCGGGGTTGAAAGGCTCGAAGGGTCGATTTTCGTGTCGTCCGGGCGGTTGTCCATCGCAGGAAGATCAGCATCAGGGGTAGAGGCGGCGGCGGATTGGCGAGCATCGGGAGGCTGCGGGGAGGCACCCGCCGGTATTGCGAACTCCAGAGCGAGCATCATCGCGACCCACGCCGGAAGTGCGAGAAGTTTGACCCCGATCAGGGAGTTGAAATCGTTCATGAGCGTCTAGCCTATCCCGGAAGCGGTCAATGGCGATGGTCTGCGCTTGGCCGACAGGTGTCGTCAGCGGAGTCGCACCTCACTGAACCTCGTGCGCGCGAGGTTACCCTGAACTTCGAGCTTTCCCAGTTGTACCAAGTGCGCGGCGCGCTGAGAGTAGTAGACGTCTGCGATGCCCTCAGGTTTGCCGGTCCAGTCCGAGATCATCACGGTTCCGACAACCTGCGCAACCTTGCGCCACTGCATGTCGCTTGCTCGTAGCAGCTCGCGATCGATGGCCTCGAGCTGACTTGGCGTCAGGGCGTTCGCCCGGGCTTGTTGCGCGGCGTCCATAGGCTTGTCCGGCGCTCGGTCATCTGGTTGATTCATCGGAGGGGTGGCCTGTGCCGCGGCAGAGGACGGATCCTCTGTTCGCCCTTCGCAAGCTGCGATGAGGACGCAGACCGCCAATGCAATGGGCAACTTCAGATTCATCACCAACGTAGCATATCTGTAGCATGCCTCCGCCCGAAAGCTGTCGGTCGCCGGTGGCAGCTTCTGGCCGACTGCGTGTGTAGCTCGGCAAGCAATTGATCCGACAAATGCCACAGAGTGCCGGCCGGCTTTGCCCTGTAGTCTTGCCTCCTGAAACCCGAAAGTAGTCCCCCTTGATCGGCTGCACTTGGCGCGTCCCGCCCCATAGCGGCCAAATCGATCGTAACGCCATCGACGCATTGCCATCCTTGTGCTGCGCCAATTCGGGCGGAACAAAGCTGCCGTTCGTGTGGCCGTTGCGGCATGCCATGCGCACTTGCGCAGCACCCGAATCAGTCGCCGAGCGTGCATTCGCACTACGGGCCGATCCCACAGCGCGGGCTCCCAACCGGCGACCTGGCCTGTCCAATGCACACGCTCGCTCTGCGCTGTTGACTGCAATGCTGCAGTTGACCACGCCCGGATGGCGGAAGTCGAACGGCAGCTGTATCAGGCCCAATCCACTGATGTCGCGGCGCCAGGTGGCGCCATTGGGGCAGCATTGTTGAAATCGATGCGTACCCGCACTGCCAGGGCGCCAGCGTCGGGGCAGTGCAGCGGCAGATCGACGCAAATACGGCCCGCGACCAGTTCGGAGGCATGCTCAATTGAAGGCGACGAAGTGCCACGCTCCAAACAGCCATACCCAGGCGGCGAGAGCCGTGCCGAGCACAAAGACTGGCGCATCGAGCCTGGGTTGAAACAAGCCGAGCCTGGCGAAGATGATGGCGTTGATCGGATACAGGGCCAATCCGATGAATGAGGTCGCGGTCATCAGTCCCAGCACCCCACCGAGCGAATAGCCGATGATCAGCAGGCCGATCTGGAGCAGTGCCTGGGCCGCCAGAATCACGGTGTTCAGGCCCGCGCGACCCATGGCCCACAGCACGTTCGCGTACGACGAGCTGATGAACGCAAACACCGTCCCCACCGCCTGAATCTGCAACAGCGCGCCGACGGGTCGGTACCGTGGGTCGTACAGCGTCGCGACGACCCGGTCGCCGGCCAACGCCAGCGCGGCGGCCACGGCACAGGCCCCGACCAGCTGCACGCGACGCGAACGGGCGACGACGCGCGGAAAATCGTCGGCGCGGCGCCTCCACACCTCCGCGTACGCGGGGAAGAGCACCCGGCCGCTGATCTGCTGGATCGCGTTCCACGCGACAAGCGCGAGCGTCGTCGACAATCCGATGTAGGCTACCGATCGCGTTCCCACGAGCGACGCCGTCAGCAGGTTGCTCCCTTCGCCAAGCAGGAAGGTGACGCCCGACGACACCAGCACCCAGCCACCGAACGACAGCACTTCGCCCACGATCGCCCTGTCCAATAGCAAGCGGTTGCCGCGGCCGGCGATCAGCAGGTGGCTGAAGGCCACGGTTGCGAGCGTGCTGGCCCAGTTGCCCGCCACCAGCGCCCACGGCGACGCATCACGGCTCGCCCAGGTAATCATCGTCGCGATGCCGCAGGCCTGCGACGCGAGCTCCAGCAGCGTGAGCCGATGGATCTCCAGCCGGCGGTTGATGAGTGCAACCTTGGTCGACGCGAATGCGCCGATGATGGTGGGCAATGCCATCGCCGGCACGATGGTCAGCAGCGCGGGCTGCGCGTAGACGTGGGCCGCGATCGGCGCGCAGACGATCATCAGCAGCCCGATCAACAGCGACTTGGCGATGTTGAGCGTCCAGATCGTGTCCTGGTAGCGCGCCTCGTGGCCACGTTCACTTCGGACGATGCTTTGGGTGAGCCCGACGTCGGACAAGAGATGCGCGGCGGTCACGATGGACTGCGCAATGGACATCAGGCCGAATGCCTCGGGAAACAGCAGTCGCGTCAACACCAGGTTGCTGCCGAAGCGCAGCAACTGGCTGCAGACCGTGCCGGCCAGCGTCCAGCCGCTGCCTCGAACGACCCGTTGCACCAGCCCGGTCGGGGGCGCGGCGCTCGCGGGCTCGGGCTCGGGCTCGGGCTCGGGCTGCGCGGCGATGCTCACGAGGGCGTCCTCGCAGCACGTGTAGGAAGTCCCGTGGCTCTGCGAAAGCGATGAAAGTCGATCCGCGCCTTGAGCAGGCGCATGCGTGCCGCACCAAGCCAGCCCAGCCGCGCGCGGTGCCTGGCGATCAGTGCGGCGACTCGTTGCTTGCCGTTGCCGTCGTCGAAGGTCTTGCAGCCGGGTGCCAGTCGGAAGTTGCCCCAGTGGCGCGGCACGTAGCGCATCTCCACGCGGCACGCGCAATTCAGGATGAAGTCGAAGTCCATGGAGAAGTGGTCGTCGACGTCATAGCCGCCTGCCAGGTCGTGCACTTCCCGGTGATAGAAATACGCACTGGGGTTGCACGGGAACTGGGCATACGACCAACCAAGAAGCAGTGCTTCCAGCCGCAGGTTCGTCGGTCGGTTCCAGAAGCGGTGCTCGCCTTGCTCGCCCACGACCCGGCAGTCGCCGACCACCATGCCTGGCTGCCGCATCGCCTCCAGCAGCGCCAGCGCTTCGGCGCATGCGCCTGGTTCATAGGTGTCGTCCACGTTCAGGACGCCGATCACTTCGCCGAGCGCAGCCAACGTCCCCTTGTTCATCGCATCGGACTGTCCCCGATCGGGACCTTGGATCAAGCGTAGTGCGGGATGCGAGCGCCGCAATTCCTCCACGAGCTGCAGCGTGCCGTCGTCCGAACCGCCATCCACGATCAGGTGCTCGATGACGCACGGGCCCTGGGATGCGACGTTGTCGACGCAGTTCCGGACGAAGCGGGCCGAGTTCAGCGTGGGTGTGACGACGGAGATTCTCATACAGTGATGGACAAGAGGCGGCGAGGCGCTTCATCGTCGCGACGCGCGAGTCCTGCGTCCCATGCTGCAGAGCGAGCAATACGCAGCCCGTTATGCGCCTCAATGGTACGCGGGCAGAACTTCATGATGGTCGCCATTCAACGGTCGAGCAGCGCGCCTTCTCGGCAACCATCGTGCCGCCAAGCAGGTGCCTTCAGCCCGGCGCAAGTTCAGCCGGCACTTGTCTCGGCTTTTCGCGGAGGCCTGAGCAGCGCGACGGCAAGCAGCCGCCACCCGTCCTGCTTCGTTGGCACAGCCCGGATGGCCTTGAGGCCGTAGACCATCGCCGTTTGCCGAAATCCGGCGCCATAGGCCATCCAACCGTATTGCAAGGCGAAGCGCATGCGCGAGGCAGTCGAGCCATCGTGGCGCCATCCGTTGACGGCCTCGAACTGACGGTCGGCCAAGCCCCTGCGCGCCCAAGCGTCGATGCACGCGCGACGCGCCGCCTCGCGCTGCCTTCCCTGCGCGGCAAGTGCGCTGATGGAGGTCGAATGCACACGGTAACGGATCAGCGGCTGCGACAGGTTCGCAAGCTTTCCGATCTCGCCCAATCTCAGCCAGAGATCGAGATCCTCGGCCGGAAAGTATTCGGCGCGATATCCATCCAAACGCCGCAGCACTGAACAGCGCAGCATCGCGGACGGATGCGAGATGGTCGAGTGCCCGCGCAGCGTCTGGTCCTGGATGGCCGCGTCCTCCAGAGGCGGCAGGATCCGAGTGATGGTGCGACCGGCCTCGTCGATCATCCAGTAGCTGCTTCCTACGCACACCATCTCGGGATGTCGGCGCAGAAATTCGACCTGACGCTCGAAGCGTGCGGGCATGCACACGTCGTCAGCATCCATGCGCGCGATGAATTCGCCGCGTGCCGCTGCAATCAATGTGTTCAGGCTCGCGACAAGTCCCCGGTTTCTGCTATGGATGACTCGAATTCTCGAGTCTCGACGCGCCAATTCGTCGGCAATCTTTGCCGTCGCGTCCGTAGACCCGTCATCGAGAATCAGGCATTCGAAGTCAGCGAAGGTCTGATCGAGGACGCTCTCGACGGCGGTGGTGAAATAGGAGCCACCGTTGTAGACGGGCAGAAGGACCGAGACCGTTGGAGGCCTATCCGAAACATGCTTTGAGGCCTGATCGAAACCTTGCTGAATGCTTGTAGTTGCAGCGACCAATTGACCACCCTCGACGCGCTTTTCATGAGGCGGGGCGCGAGCCCCGAGTGCCGCGACTTCGGGGCAATCTCGGCGCCGGAAGGGTGTCGTGAGGTTGACGTCGGCCTGTCAATAGACTTTCAATTCAATGATCGAATTCATGCGGCGTGCGGACAGTTGCCGGTTCGAATCCGCGCCTTGCTGGAAGCCAGAAATGCCGCGTCTGCGGCGCCATGCAACTTCGCTGGAGTTTCGATTTCGGCGCCCGGATCGGGCCAGGTGCATGCGCAGCTTACGAGCGTATAGCTCGGCCGCGGAACCGTTGACATTCGGTTTGGCTTGAGCAAGTAGCTCGACCATGTCGCGCTTCAAGACAAGCCCCGGTGCGCGCCACGCGAGGAATTGCAGGATGTCGTGCTCGCGAGGCGGTGATCGCCGGTGTCCCGGCGCAAGCCGGCACAACTCGTCTGGGGAAAGGCCGCTGCAGGCAAGGTCGCTGATGCACAACGCCTTGGCCTGATGCGCTCGTCGATGGTTCACCCGGATCGGGTGCGCAGCGGGGGGGGGCTATTCGCGGCTGTCTAGAGCGCGCTCGGATGCGCCGATCGCTCGCTGCGCGGCGTGAAGCGCAGCATCGACGCGCAGCAGCCCCGCGCGCTGCTGCCCACGTGCCATGGGGTCGTCTTCCGGCATGGCCAAGTCGTTGTGCGCCGCACGCAGCAGGTCGATTGCCGCGCGGAGTCTGCCGCCATAAGCGAGGGGCGCGTCGGGCGGCGGCTGAAAGCCGAGGTCTTTGCCGTCACGCGCGGCGGCATCATTGATGCATCGGATCGCGATGGCGATCTCGTCCGACGCCACTTGTTCGTCCTCACGCACCTCACCATCTTCAGGACGCCGGTGATCGATCTGCCATTGCGCGGCGCGCATGTCGGACAGCGCGTGAATGTAGTGCGGATGACGGCCAGCTTCATCGGCCAGCGCCAGCGACGAGGCGAGGAGCGACAGTGTGGCGGCCGCGCCGAGGAGGATGTACTTCATTGTGTTCAATTCCGGTGACACGGGTCTTGTCGCCCGCAACTGATCAACGCCACGCGGTTGAGGGACGCTGACCAAGACCGCTGAATCGAACCTGAGCAACGTCGTGTAACGCCTTCATCTCCTGTCGATGCCACGCGCATCGCGCGCATGTCGGCATCGCTGAAAGCAGCGAAATTCCAAGGCCCGCTCGGGACCAAGGCCTGGAGCCCACAAGCAAGCGCGACGAGTCGGCAGATCCCATCGCGACCAGGCATACCAATGGGCGATGCAGACCCAGGCCGGCCACGTGCACTGCAGAAGGATTGGGTCCGAAGCCGGGCCCGTGAGCGAGCCTGGATGAGTGAGGTTGCCAGCACTGCGGTCGTGACGAAGGCGCGGGCCGCAAGTCGGTGGAGGGCAAGCGAGGCTCTGGTCTGGCCAACGCTTCCGGACGGTCAAGGCAGGTAGCTTTCGCGCTCCAGCCGCGCGCGGATGTGCAACCTCACGGCAGCCGCAGCAATATCGACGTCGTCAAGGATGACGCAAGGCCGACGAGGCCCACGGCCCATGGGTTTAGGCGGCGATCGAGCAGGGCGCCGATGGCCCACAGGCCGGTCACCAGTGCGCCCGCGATGCCCGCGAGCGCCGCGCGTCCGAGCTCGTCGGCGCGCCACAGTAGGCCGGCGGTGCAGGCGGCGGACAGCAGGAACAGCGCAGTCGCCGCAGCGGCGCGCCGCCGGCCGACCGGGCGGTCGATCGGGATAGCGACGGCGGCCGGCGCAGCTTCCGACTCTGCACGCCAACCGGGGGCGTGCAGCAACACTCCCAGCTTGTTGCGCCAACCAAGCACGTGGCAGAAGCGCCGGCAGAGATCGGCGTAGCCCACACCGACTGCCCGCAGCGGATCCCAGCCTTCGAGGGGCACCGTCGTGCCGTAAACGCAGGGTTCGGACTCCGGTTCGAACGTACCGAACAACCGATCCCACAGGGCCAGGATCGCACCGTAGTTGCGATCCAGATAGCGCGCGTTGATGGCGTGGTGCACGCGGTGGTTGGACGGCGTCGACAGCCAGCGGTCGAGCCAGCCGAGCTTGCCGACATGCTCCGTGTGGATCCAGAACTGGTAGAACAGCACGACGATGGCCGCCTCGCCGAAGAGCGCGGGCGGCACGCCCACGACGGCCATCGGCAGGAAGAAGGGCCAGCCCGTCAGCAGGTAGGCGCTCTCCTGGCGCAACGCGGTCGACAGGTTGAAGCGCCGACTCTGGTGATGCACGACATGCGCGGCCCAGAACAGTGCGCTCTCGTGCGAGACGCGGTGCAGCCAGTAATCGCATAGGTCGTACAGAAGCATCGCGAGAACGACGCCGGGCCAGTGTTCCCACAGCGCCGAGTGCGGCGTCAGTGTCAGGATCGGATACGCCAAGGCGTACAACCCGACCTGAATGAACTGCGTGCATACCGCCACCACCTGGCTCAGCAGGCCCTGGCTGAGGCTGGCGAGCGTATCTGCCAGTCCGTAGTTGTTGCGGCCACGCGCGAGGCCCCATGCGAACTCGGCGGCCATCAGCACGCCAAACACCGGCAGCGCGTAGAGGACGACGTCGTCCATCACCCCTCCGTCACTCGAAGCGCCATGCGAGCGCGAGCAGGGCCGCCGCGTGCGATCGTGCAGCGACGCGCGGGCTCGAGCGGACAGCGGCCGTGATCGGCTCCCACTGCAGGTGGGCCAGCGCGACCCAGGTGTGCCCGAGCGACAGCTCGCCAGACAACTGCAGCACGGGCGTGGTCGATGCGGCGCGCACGTCATACAGATGCCCGTCGTAACGCGCGCTGCGACGCGTCACTCCAGCTTGCGGATAGAGCGTCGCCCGGCCCACAGCCATTTCCGCCGCGTACGACGCTTCCAGCAGCGTGCCGCCGGAGACCGTGTCGACGAACGCGTCGGCGAATACCCCGCCCCAGCGGGTTTCCTGGAACGTGCCCAGGCCCAGCGGGCGCGGGTTCGTGCGGTGAGTGATTCCCGGGCCGTCGGCGTCGCTGCCCTCGGTGCTGACGCGTCCGACAAGCTCCAGCGCGCCCCAGCCGACGGGCACGAGCTTCACGCCAAGGGTGTCTTCTCGCACGAACAGCCGGCCGAGATCGCCGTACGCGTACGGCAGCGCGTGCGTGCGCGCCGGCGCGCCGGGCGCGGACGCCTGCGTGCGCTGCATGCCAAGACCGAGGTCACCGACGAAGTGCGTGCCGTCTTCGGCCCGCGCGGCGGAGGCCAGGCAGGCCGCGAGCAGCACGCCAGCGGTCCGCATCACGCGCGGCTGAACACGAGGGCCGCGTTGGTGCCGCCGAACGCGAACGAGTTGCTGATCGCGTGGCGCAGGCCTGGCGCGTGCTGCGCCTCGCCCAGGACGTGCGCCAGCCCGGTGCAACGGGCATCGAGCATGGCCGTGCCCAGGGTGGCGGGCACCACGCCCTGCTGCAGGGCCATGACCGTCAATGCCGCCTCCAGGGGACCGCCGGCGCCCAGCAGGTGGCCGTGCGCGGCCTTCGTGGAGCTGACGCGAAGCGCCGCTGCATGTTCGCCCCATACCTCGCGCAGCGCCTCGCATTCCACCGGGTCGCCCGCAACCGTGGCGGTGCCGTGCGCATTGCAGTAACCGATGTCCGACGGCGCCAGCCCGCTGGCCTGAAGCGCGGCCTTCAAGGTCGATACCTGGCCCCGGACTTGCGGGTTGGTGAGGTGCTTCGCGTCGCAGCGCACCGCGGAACCCGCGAACCAGGCGCGCGGCGCGGCAGGCAGGTCGGCCTCGCGGCGCAGCACGAAGAACGCTGCGCCCTCGCCCAGCACGAGCCCCGAACGGTTGGCCGCGAACGGGCGGCAGCTGCGCGCGACGTCGTCCTCGTCGGGCGACGCCAGCGTGCGCAGTGCGTGCCAGGCCGCCACGGTGCCCCGCGCCAGCGGTGCCTCGACGCCGCCGCAGACCGCGATGTCGACCTCGCCTCGCCGCAAGGCGTGCGCGGCCTCGGCCATCGCCACCGAGCCCGACGCGCAGGCGACAGCGTACGTCAGCACGGGGCCGCGGATGTCGCCGTGGATGGACACTACCGCGGACGCACCGTTGACCATGCCGGCCGGTACCGTCAATGGCGGGATGCGGCCCCCGCCGTGCAGCGCCGCGAAGCCTGCGTCCATCGTGGCGGCGCCACCCATGCCAGTGCCGAGATACAGCCCCACGCGCTCCGGATCGACCCAGGCGTCGACCCCCGCGTCGGCCAGTGCCTTGCGCACCGCTCCGAGGGCCATCTGGCTCACGCGCTCGGTACCGACTTGCTGCAACCGCGTCAGCACCTGCGAGACGTCACTCCCGATGGACGCGGCGGCAATGTCCGGCAGGCCCTCGAACGCCATGCGACCGACTGCGCCTTGACCCGAGATCAGGCGGTGCCAACTCGCCTCCAGCGAGTCGCCTAGCGGGCAAGTGACGCCGATGCCGGCGATGCCGATGCGCACGGCGGTCGACATCAGGCCTTCACGGCCAGTCCGTCGATCAGCGTGGCAAGCTCACGCAGCGTCGTGACCGTGGTGGCGGCCTCGTCGGGCACGGTGACGTGGAACGCGTCGTCGATCTCGAACATCAGCTCGGCGACGGTCAACGAGTCGAGGTTGTAGCTGGCGAACGGCGCGTCGGCGTCGATCGTGGCGATGTCCACGCCGAACTTCTCGTGGATCAGGCGGGTGAGGCGGGTCAGGGTGCTCATGGTGCGGACGCCGCTTCCACGACGTTGATGCTGGTTGAGATGTCGTGCTCGAACGGCACGGTGTCGAAGGGGTTGGCGTCGAGCCCCTGCAGGAAATCGCTGAGCCGCTCGGCAACGAGATGGCGATCGTTGTCGGCCGTGATCATGTGATAGCTGTTCTCGAGCACATGCAGGCTGAGCAGCCCGGTGGTCACGGTGGCGAGCGCGCGCCGCACGCTGGCGAGGCGGCAGATCTCGTCGTCGCGCGCATGCTGCACCTGCACCGGCTGGGCGATCGCCGGCAGCAGCGTGCGCACGTGCGCCGATAGCCGCTCGCTCTCGCGCACCACGCGCAGCGGAACGCTGGCAGGGCCGGCCAGCGACGTCTCGCCGGATGCGATCTGCTGGCGGACCAGGGCGCGCATTCGCTCGTTGCGCAGGCCGAAGGGCTCGCGCTCGCGCATCGCGAACAGGTGCGTCAGGCCCAGGTTGTAGGCGAGCGGCCGCAGCGCGTACCACCACGGTAGCGCCCAGCCGTCGTAGGCGAACAGCGGCGACAGCAGCGCGAGCCCGCGCATCGCAGGCCGTGTGCGCCCGGCCGCAGTCGCCAGCGCCAGCATCGCGCCCGTGCACAGGCCGCCCAGCACGTAGGGCTCGGACGACTGCAGTTCGAACTCGTCGAGCCAGCGGCCTGCGGCATCGACCCAGTCCTGCCACGTCGCGCCGTCGTGCAGCGTGCCGGCGCTGTAGCCCGGAAGCTCGGGCGCAACCAGGCGCACGCCGTTGCGCCGCAGCGGGTGCGTGAGGAAGCCGAATTCCTTGGAACTGCTGGCCAGTCCGTGAAACAGGACGATGCGGCTGGTGCGGCCAGCCCATGCGAGATCGGGGGACTTCATTGTCGGCATCGGGAACGGTTGTACTGCCACGCGTTCGACGATGAGACTCGCCTCGAATGTGACGGTTCGATTGTCGAATGCCACCCTGATCGGCACATTCAGCCAATCGCAAGGTCCGCGAAAGTTTGGGGCGGACATGCATTTCGGACCACTGCCCTAGCCGCCCACGATCTCGAGTGCGTCGAGGATGGCGAATCGGGTCCGAGCATGGCGGCGCTGCGAGCTCGTCGAAGTGCACCTGGGGCGCACCGCGCAGGCCGTTGCCTTTCCTCAATGGCGCAGGCGACGGCGCGATCTTCGGTATGGGCGATGGCTCAGTTCGCGCGGCACCCGCAATGCGAGTACATGTTCAATGCACAAGCCCGGCGGTATCCAAAGCTGGCCGCCCACAGCCTTGGGACTTCTTGATGGAGACCCATGATGAACAAGCTTGCGCTCATGACCCGTCCGGGTCGCTGGTTGGTCGCCGCGCTGGCGGTAGCCGCTTCGATCCTCGCAACATCACCATCCTTCGCCTCGACGAGCGGGCAGACTCCCCAAGGATGGGCATTCCTTGACGGCGGCATAGGGAAGACCGAGATCGAAAGCATGGAAGCGGAAAGGAGCAAGTTCAGCCTCTGGCTCATGACGGCGGGGCGAAAGACCGGTGTGCATCTCGCCGACGCGGACGCGACCATCTTCGACGGCAAGGGCGAACAGGCGTTCGAGCGGCGGCTGGAAGGCCCGCGGCTGATGATCGACCTCCCGCTTGGGCGCTATGGGCTCCGAGCGCACCACAAGCAGGAGTCCCAGAGTCGCACCACGACGATCCATCCGGGCGATCACCACCAGATCGTGTTCTATTTCGATGTGGAAGCGGAAGTCCTGCCCAAGCAATAGCGATTGAGGGAGGGCGCTGGCGGAAGCCATCGCCGCGGGCGACATCACCTGCTCGGGAAGGTGAGTCGGACCCTCAGCCCGCCCAACTCAGGCGAACGATCGACCGCCACCTCCAAGCGGTGCAGCTCCGCGATCCGTCGCGCGATCGACCAACCCAGGCCGCTGCCTGACGCTTGCGATGCTTTGCCGCGGTAGAACCGGTCGCCCAGGCGAAGCCGTTCGGATTCATCGAGTCCGGGGCCCGTGTCTTCGATCGCGACGACCGTCCTTCCGTCCTCTCGCCCGAGAGTCACCGAGATTCGCGCGCCCATCTGGCTGTACCGGATGGCGTTGTCGACGAGGTTACGAATCAGCGCCCTCAGGAGATCCGTCGACCCTGCCACCGGATAGGGCTCCGGAGCCTCGAGCTCCAGGTGCTGCTCCTTGATGAGCGCGTTGGGTGTTGCTTCGGCGAGTACCTGCCTGGCCAGATCGGCCATATCGAGCATGGCGAAATCAGGCGTGACGCCGGATTCGAGACGGGCGAGGAAGAGCAGCTGGTCGATGAGACGGGCGGCACGATCGCACCCCTCGATGGTCGACCTCAGCGCGTGCTGGCGCGCCACGGCGTCGACAACGGTGAACGCCGCCTGAGCTTGCGCGCGGATGGCGGCGATGGGCGTGCGCAGCTCGTGTGCGGCATCGGCCGTGAACCGGCGCTCGGAATCCAGCAGGTCGCGTATGCGGCCGAACAGCCCATTCAGCGCCTCGACCATAGGTCGCATTTCGGCCGGCGTGTTTCCAGTGGGGATCGGGTCCAGTGCCGTCGGAAGGCGTGCTGCAAGCGTGTCCCCCAGCCGCTTCATGGGACGAAGACCGCCACGCACAGCGAATATCACGGTAGCTGCCAGCAAGGGCAGGGCCAGCAGCATCGGCCAGAGCGTGCTGCGCAGCACCGCAAGCGCAATGTCGTTTCTCGCCGCAACTTGTTCGGCCACGATGATTCGAACGTCCCGGTCGCTGGTCGTTGCCGAGAACACGCGCCACGCTGTCCCCTTCACCTCCACGGTCGTCAATGCGCTCTCCTGGCTGTCGAGCGGGACGAACGGCTCGGACGGTGCGTCACCGGACTTCGATTGCAGGGTCGATCGGTCAAAGACCTGGAATGCGACGCGAGGTGCATAAGGCCGCATAACGGCGCTGCGGCCGTGCTCCAGCTCCTCGTCCTCACCGCGCCGGCCGGTGGCCAGGAAGGACGCGGCCTGCGTGAGATGGGCGTCCAGCAACATTGCCAGTTCACGACGCGTGTCCAGCCACATCGCGGCCGAGGCACTGATCCAGACGGCGCTCGTCACCGCCACGACTAGCAGCGTGGTTCGCGCTTGAAGCGATCCCAGGATGCGCTTCATTCGATCGCCGGCCGCACGGGCATGACGTAGCCGACGCCGCGAACCGTCTGGATCGCCGCCGCTCCCAGCTTGCGGCGCAGATGGTGGACGTGCACCTCGATCGCGTTGCTCTCGATCTCCTGTCCCCAGCTGTAGAGATGCTGTTCGAGCTGCTCGCGCGACAGCACGCGACCCGCATTGAGCATCAGCGCATGCAGCAGGTCGAACTCGCGTGCCGAGGTGGGAATGGATCGGCCGCCCTGGTGCACCTGATGCGCCGCCGGGTCGAGCGACACGTCCTGCACCTGCAGCCGGTCGCGGGGCTGGCCGTGCGAACGGCGGATCAGCGCGCGCAGGCGAGCCGCCAGCTCGTGCAGATCCACCGGCTTGACGACGTAGTCGTCGGCACCGGTATCGAGCCCGCGAATGCGTTCGCCGATCGCGTCGCGTGCCGTCAGGACAAGGACAGGGACGGCGTTGCCCTCGGCTCGCAGCGCAAGAAGCACTTCGAGCCCGTCGCGATGCGGCAGCCCCAGATCGAGGACGACCGCCGAGTACGTCTGAGCCCTGAGCTCGCGCTCGGTCGCGAAGCCGTCGCGAACCCAATCGACCTGGAATCCCAGCGCCCGCAGGCCGGCCTGGATCCCGTCGCCGAGAAGCCTGTCGTCTTCTGCCAGGAGGATTCGCATCGTCGAATGGCGTTGGGCATCAATCGTCGTCGCCGTCCCGGTGCTCACCGGAACCCGCCGACCGAGACATCGAAGTGGCGCTGGCTGGCGCCGCCTGCCACTGCCAGATCCAGAATGCGCCGACCGAGACGAGAAGAAGCGCCGCGACCCAAGCGCGCGAGCTGGTGATCGCCTTGGACATCGGGCCGACCTTGCGACCCGTGAACATGGCCTTGACCAGGTTCTCCCGCTCCAGCCAGCTTCCAAGCAGGACACCCGCCACATGCACGATGACCAGTGCGAGCATGGCATTGGCCAGCATCTCGTGCAGGTCGTCCGAGGACAACCCGCGGATCTCGTGGTACGTGGCCCAGCCGGTGACGCAGACGAGCGCGGCTAGTACGAGTAGGCCGACGATGGCGAGCGCGCCGACCGGGTTGTGACCGGTCGAGTGAGGCGGTGCGCCGCGAAGCATCCCCAAGAAGTACCGGCGCACCGCCGTGGGCCCACGAACGAAACAGCGGAACCTCGCGTACCGCGTCCCGACGAGTCCCCACAACAAGCGGAACACCACCAGGGCCCCGACGGTGTAGCCGAGCGTGACATGCACCTGTCGCCACCGCTCGCTTTCCGCGGTGAGATAGGCGCCGGCGAACGACAGCGCGAACAGCCAGTGGAAGACGCGCACCGGCGCATCCCAGACCAGGATGCGACGCCCAGGAGAGGGCGGGGGTTCAACGCGGGATTCGGACATCGTGTTCATCGAAGACTCCGGAGTCGGCGCCTCTGTGGCAGGCGGCGCAGTTGGATGGGCTCTTGATCGACGGACGGGACCAGATGCCCGCCGCCAGCTCGGAATGCTCATGCCGGAACCACGCCGATTGCGTGATCCGGTCGCCCTCGGGTCGTGCACGACCGGCCGCCCCTTGGTTGGCCAACCACGCTGCCAAGCGCTTCTGGACGGGCGGATCGAGCGACGCATCCGTCCCGAAATGCCGTGGCAGGTTGGCCATCAGGGCCTCCCATGAGGCGGGCGGCAACAGCCGGGGTGCAAAGGCGGCATGGCAGGCACCGCATTCTTGCCGGTACAGGGCCGTCGGATCGGCGCCAGCCGGGTCTTGCGTGGTCACGGCGCGAGCTGAGGCGGCGGCAAAGAGGCATGCCGCAACCGTGAGCGTCACGCCGGCAACTCCTGTTTTCATGATGATCTTTCTTCAGCGAGAGGTTTGTCCATCCGGGCGGCTCATGGCTTGAGCGTGATCAACCAGGCGAGCACGTCGGCCTTCTCCGCGGCGGTGCAGGCACGGCCGACGACGTCCCCGCAATTGCGGCGGAACCACTTCTCGACCTTGTCGGCATCCGTGAAGCGAACCGGGTTGGCGCCGGGCGCGAGCGGCTGGATGGGCTTGCCCGTGGCGGCGTGCCGTCCTTCAATGACGGGCCTGGGGCCGTGGCAACTCGCGCAGGCCCACTCCCGCCCATGGGGCGTGGTGAAGAAGGACTTGCCCTGATGGGCGTCGGGCGCTCTCGCGGCATGAGCGGCGTATCCAGCCAGCAGGTCCGAAGGCGTAGCGCTTTGGGCCGGGCTGGCGGCCGCCACCAAGGCAAGCGCCATCGAGACGGCGGTCGTGAAGGCGAGGTAAGACTTGATCATGGGAGCAATTCGTATGTCGTGTCGACATCGTGCCGCGCTCGTCTTAGCGCTTTCTTATCGGGCGCGTGGCGGATAAAAATGCGGTAAGGAAGACGAGCCACGATGGGAGCGGCCCAAACCCGGCCTATACCTGATGAATCCCAATCTGCCCTTCGATGACGTGGAAGACGCGACGCTCACCGCCGCCGAGCTCGCCGCTGCCGCGTCCCGCAGCACGTGGGTGAGCGTTGTGGTCAACGTGACGCTGTCGGCCGCGCAGATCGCGGTCGGCCTGCTGGCGAGGTCACAGGCCCTTGTCGCCGACGGGCTGCATTCGCTGTCGGACCTGGTGGCGGACTTCGTCGTCCTGCTGGCGGGGCACCATAGCCGAAAGGAGGCGGACGCCGAGCATCCTTACGGGCATGAGCGTTTCGAGAACGCAGCTGGCCTCGCGCTCGGCGCGATCCTGCTGGCCGTCGGGCTGAGCATGCTCTGGTCGGCGGTCGGAAAGCTCGAGCATCCCGAGCTGGTCGCCCGCGTCCATGCGACGGCCCTCTGGGTGACGGGCGTGTCCCTGGTCGCGAAGGAGGCGCTGTTTCGCTACATGCTCGCGGCAGCGCAGCGCGCCAAGTCCAGCCTGCTGGTCGCCAACGCCTGGCACGCGCGCTCCGATGCCGCGTCGTCGCTGGTGGTCGGCGTCGGCATCGTGGGCAACCTGCTGGGCTTTGCCTGGCTCGATCCCATCGCGGCGCTGATCGTCGGCACCATGGTCTCGAAGATGGGATGGACGTTCGGCTGGGACGCCTTGCACACGTTGATGGACCGTTCGGCGGACGCGCAGGAGATCGAAGCCATCCGCAGGACGCTGCTCGAGGCGCCGGGCGTGGCCGGTGTGCACGACCTGCGCACGCGCAAGATGGGAGACATGATCCTGGTCGACGTGCATCTGGACGTGGCCGCCGACCTGACAGTCGAACAGGGACACGACATTGCCCTGGACGCACGCGCCCGCGTCATGCAAAGACACCGCGTGATGAACGTGTCGACGCACGTGGATCCTTATCGCGCCAAGCCCGGTGCCGCCGTGGTCGCACCGCCGGAGAACACCCAAGCGGGGCGGTGACGCAGCCACCACAGGCTGCAGGCGACCCGCTCATTGAGCCGGAAGCGTTGCCGAGGAACGCCGCCGCGTTCTCCGCCACGCCTTTTCGCCTTCCACCGCCACGAGCACCAGCAGCGACGCCGCCACGCACATGCCGAGCTCGCCCGCTGGCAGGGACGTCGTCTTGAACCAGGGTTGCGCGAAGGGCGGGTAGACCACCGCCAGCTGGAGCGCGCACGTCAGGGCGACGGCGCCAAGCAGGGGAAGATTCGACCTCAGGCCGATCCGACAGAGGCTGTGGGCCTCGCTGCGAATGCCCAGGATGTGTGCCATCTGCGTCAGCGTCAGGGTCGTGAACACGATGGTTTGCGCGTGCGTGGGGGGCGTGGATCAGTGCCCAGGCCTGCAGCGAAAGGCACACGCCGCCAATGAGCAGGCCGGTTGTCGTCTGGAGCTATCTGCATGCGCTCGGGGCCGATCGCGACGTCGAACATGCGCGCGGGATGGCCATGAGCATGCTCGTGGTCACGAGCGCGGGCATCGCCATCGGCCTGACCCGGCTGCGCCGTGCCGCCTCACGCTGGATCGTCCTGGGCACTTTGGCTTCCCTTGGCCTGCTCGTCCAGGTGCCGGTCATCAGCCAATTCTTGAACGTGAGCCCGATGCATGTCTCGGATTGGGGCTTCGTTGCCGCCGTCTTAGTGCTCGTCGGCGCGGCCAGCCTCATGACGGCCTCCTGGCTTGCCAAGGCCGATAGTTCGAACGATTGCTGAGGCCGTCGTCGTCGCCCGCTATGACCTCAGGACGCAGTATCCGTTCTTGCGCAGGCAATCTTCGACCCCGAGGAAGTTGAAGCTTCGCGCCATCTCGGCGCTCGCGACGTCCTTGCTGTAGAGGCGTACTGGGACTTCGAGCAAGGAGCGGACGTCCTCGGGAAGCGCCATGCAAAGCGGATCCGTGCCGGCGGGGACGATGAGATAGGTTCCCGACCTCGTGGTCTTGTACCAATCACTTTGCATCGCTGTCTCGCAACGCGTGGCGGCTGAGCGTTCATCCGACACGGGAACGAATGCCGCCAAGTACCGCCATCATCAATGGGCGCGCCCCGGCGGCGTTTGACGATGCTCAATCATGCTGTGCCTCGCTCCGGGTCCGCCGGCAGATCTCGTCGGGCTAATTGAGATCCTCTAAGGGTGTCCGCTCACGCAGTGAAAGCAGGGGACGCCTGGAGCGCCCTGGATGCGCGCACCGCCATCTGCGCCATCACCATCTGTTGAATCCGGCCGAACATGACGAGGATGTCGGGATCCGCGAGATCGGGTGCGAACGCCGTCTGGATACGTCCATCGCTGTATTCGATGGTGAATCGACTCTGATTTGAGGAACCGGTGGCCAGCATTTCTTCGCCTTCGGGAAGCTTGAGACCGGTCACGATTTCTGAACACATTCTCCTGGCACGGGCGAGAGCGAGCCGCTTTTGGGTCTCCAAAGTTGAGCGTTTCAGCTCTGGGCAATCCTGGATTCAACTGCCGGACGCGCTCGGGGACGGCAAGCCGCATGGACCAGATGCCGGCAGGCCCCTTGGCGAGATGGCCCGCTCCCACGCGTGGTCGCCAGGGAGTGACCGACGCCAGCCTGATACAAGATTCATCTCGAAGTGGAGATGACGGCTCCGCGACCTTCCCGGAGACCGGAAAAGAGGCGTCTTCAGAGGAGACGGCGGCTGCGTGGAGGTGCATTTCGACGCGCAAACTTGGACATGGAATTGGACATCCCCATCAAAGTCGGTCGAAGCAAAAGAAAAAGGCCTTGAAGATCAAGGCCTTGGGAGTTTGTTGGTGGAGATGAGGAGGATCGAACTCCTGACCTTCGCATTGCGAACGCGTCTCAGCTCACCGATATCTACAGATTCCGAGATCTTCAAAATGACGCTAACCTGTTGAAATATATAAAAAGTCAGGTGTTAGCGCGAGCTGTTCGGCTTCTTGAATCGAAATCATTTTTGATCAATCGCTAACAGTCTGCGTTCGCGCTGACCCTCGCATGAACCTCTGCCGTGAGCATAGTTGCTGACGGTCGTTGAGGTCAAGGACCCTCATGTTCGGCGTCCCTGCGCGCTGGCAATTGCGCTCCTCGCGAATCAGATCTCGCGCCAGGTTGGCCGGACACCTGCGGCCCGAATGAGTACGCCGCGACGTGGCATTGCCTGACGATGGAGCAGGGCAGCATCCACTCACATCTTCTCACCGCGTGCACTCGACGCGAAGAGGTTGAATGCCCAGGAAGTCGGGTCCTGGCGTCCTTGGCGCGCCTGAGCACCTGAGCACCTAAGCACCTAAGCACCTAAGCACCTAAGCACCTGAGCATGCCAGGTCGGCTGAAGCGCGGGAATTTTGACCTGCGCGGGAAGGACGGTGGGCTGGACATCGGAGAAATCGCGGAACGACCGCCTCACCACTGGTGGCAGGAAGCAGCGCAATGTCGGCATACCGAGGTCAAGCCGCCGTTCCGGAGGCCTTAACGGAAGCCACAGTTCGGCCAGAAGGCGTCTTTGCAGAGCGCAACGCCGACGTCAGGATGGCAGCGGTTGCCGTCTTCGCGAGCCCAGCGCCAAGCGACTGCTCACGGACTTCAAGCAGACGAATCTCTTCGATTCCCTCGCCCTTGATCGCAGGGCGTTGCGGACGCTCCCGCGCGGCAGCAGACCACAAGATTGCTAGACGAACAGCGACCCGTGGTCGCAATTGATGGGCGAACGCTCTGCGAGGGGCGCGAGCTTCTATCCGGATGCAATCAAGGCAGCAGGTTAGCCGGCACGTCGGGTCGTTCGAGAACGATGAAATGGCCCGCGTCCGCCACCTGGGTGAATCGGGCCTCGGGAAGCAGGAGCTTGTTGGCCTGCCGGTCCGACGTGCGCGACCAGTCCTTCTCGCCATAGACCAGGTGGATCGGCGCCTTGACGTCGGCATAGCGGGATCGGGCGGCAATGTAGCTGGGGAGGCTGGCGAAGACGGCGCGAGCGACCTTTGAATAACCGGGGCGCCGGCCGACCTTGAGCAGTTCATCCACGTAGTCCTCGCGCAGGGCGGTCTTGTCGCCGAGTCCGCCGCGAAGCACCGCGCTCATGATCGGCTTGGGTTCGACGCCGGCGAGGACGGGCCCGATAAACGGGGCGAGGACGCCGGTGACGATGAACCGAGCGAGGAAGCTGGATCTCTTGATGCCCCCGGCGTAGTCGTACGGATTGATCGCCATGACGCTGCGGGCCCGCTCGGGCATGTCCGCGGCCGTCGTCAGGGCGAGCACCGCGCCCATCGATTCTCCGACGAGCGTCACGTCGCGCAGGTCCAGGCGTGTGATGAGGCGCTTCACGGCGGCCCGCATCGCGGGCTCTTCGTAGGAGGCGCCCGGCACGATTTGCGAGTAGCCCATGCCGGGCAGGTCGAGTGCGTACACCGTGTACCGGTTCTGGATGCGTGCAATGAGGTGCCGGAAGTGCTCGGCCTGGGTGCGCACCGTGTGCAGCAGCACCAATGGAGAACCTGATCCGCCTGCGAGGTAGCGCAGTCGCCCCTGGCTTGGGTCGCTGGGCGCGGCCGGCTCGAGGAAGTGGCTGGTGAGGCCGGGGATCTGGATGCTGGATGCGGAATCGGATGCGGTCATGTTCGTGGCCTCCGACGCCTCGAGGCGTCAAGGGAAATGTGAGTTGAGCGAGCTGGCTGCTGGGTCGCCCATGGCGGGCTGCGAACGAGCCGGCGTTTGTCGGCCCTTGTGATGCGCGGCTACCTGGCTGCCAGGGTGTCGGACTCGCCGGGCTGCCATCCCCCGCCGAGTGCCTTGAATGTGGCCACCGCCGCAAGGGCAGATTCGGTTTGCGCCTGCGCCCGGGCATCGGAGGCACGCAGCAGGTTTTCATCGGCCTGCAGTACCTCGATCAGGCTGACGACGCCTTTTTGATAGGCCGCGAACGAAGCCCCGCGCGCGCGGGCCAGCGAGTCGACGCCCTGGGCGAGCAGCGTCGCCTGTTCTTCGCGCTTGACGAGGTCCGAGACGGCGTCTTCCACGTCCTCGGTCGCCCGCAGCGCGGCAAGCCGGTAAGCGGCCAGCATCTCGGCCTTCTGCCCCTCGGCCTGGGCGATCTGCGCGTCGATGCGCCCGAATTCGAACAGGCGCCAGCGCAAGCCCAGGACGCCGGCGGCCTGCTCCGCGCCGCTGCTGAGCAGGTTGCCGCTGGAGATCGAGGTCGCGCTGCCGATCAGGCCGCTCAGCGAGAACTTCGGGTAGTACTCCGCGACGGCGACGCCGATACGCGCATTCGACGCGGCCAGCCGGCGCTCGGCAACGATCAGGTCGGGGCGGCGTCGCAGGAGATCGGCGGGCGAGCCGGTGTTGGCGATCTGCGGTGCAGAAGGGATGGCGGCGGGTTCGGCCAGTTCTGCACGATGGGTGCCAGGCACCGATCCCAGCATGACGTCGAGCGCATTCATGGCCGATTCGAGGGCTGTCTCCAGGGCCGGCACCGTGGCTCGAACCTGGGCGAGCGACCCCTCGGCCTGGCTGACCTGAAGTTGGGCCGCCAGTCCCTTGCTTTCGAGAAGTCTCACCTTGGCCAGCAGGTCCTCTTGCGTCTTGGCCTGCCGGCGAGCGATGTCCAGCCGCGACTGCAGACCCCGGATGCCGATGTAGATGTCTGCCGTTTGGGCCGCGACGGCAAGTCGCGCCGCGGCGGCTCCAGCTTCCGAAGCCTGGTAGTCGGCGAGGGCGGCTTCGCGTCCGCGACGCAGGCCGCCGAAGACGTCGACTTCCCAGCTCGCGCCGAGGTCTGCCTCGTAGGCATGACCGTGGCGATCGAAGCCGGGCCGCGAATTCATGATCTGGCCCAGCGGCGTTTCGACGGACTGGTACGCGCTGGCCGCCTGGCCGCTGACATTGCCGGACGGCAGCAGGGCGGCGTTGGCTGCCCCCAGTCCGGCGCGCGCCTGTTGCACGCGGGATGAGGCCTGTGCCAGGTCGAGGTTCTGTTCGAGTGCCACTACAACGAACTGGGCGAGTTTCGGATCGCCGAAACCCTTCCACCAGTCGACCAGGTCAGCCTTGTCAGCGGCGCTTCGCTGGTCGAGCGCCATCTGGCCGTGGAATGCGGTCGGCAGAGGCGCATTGGGTCGGAGGTAGTCGGGCCCGACGGCGCAGCCCGTCAAAAGGGCGGCCGCGATGGCGGCGGCAAGAACGTGCTTGGCAGGCATGTGAATATCCGGAAGCGGCTGGAGTGGTGACCATAATACCAAACGGTCACTATTTGTCTAGTCCCGGCGTCTCCTGTAAGCTCAGGCCATGACCACGAGTTCCTCTTCAACAGGGCCTGCGCGCGGGCCTGTCGACCATGAAGTCCGCAGCCAGATCGTGGCTGCCGCCACCGAGCATTTCAGCCGCTACGGCTATGAAAAGACCGCAGTCTCCGACCTGGCCAAGGCCATCGGATTCTCCAAGGCCTACATCTACAAGTTCTTCGAGTCCAAGCAGGCCATCGGCGAGATGATCTGCGCCAACTGCCTGCGGGAGATCGTGACGGAGGTCCGCAACGCGGTCGCCCAGACCGACCAGCCGCCGGAGAAGTTGCGGCGGATGTTCAGGGCCATCACCGAGGCAAGCCTGCGCCTGTTTTCCCGCGACCGGAAGCTCTACGAGATCGCGGCGTCGGCGGCGACGGAGCAGTGGCAGTCCGTCCGCGCCCACGACGAGCAGGTGCGGGGGCTGATCGCCGACATCCTGCGCGAAGGCCGCCAGAGCGGCGACTTCGAGCGCAAGACACCGCTCGACGAGACGGTCCTGGCCGTGTACCTGGTCATGCGTCCCTTCATCAATCCGCTGCTGTTGCAGTACAGCTTCGACTACGCCGCGGAGGCGCCCACGCACCTGTCCAGCCTGGTGCTTCGCAGCCTCTCGCCTTGAGAAAAATCTATAGTGACGATTGACTAAAGCGGTCACAAGTTCCACAATGAAGTCGTGTTCACTTCATCAATGGGACTTCCATGCTCCGGCGCCGTCTCCCTGCTTCCCTGATCGCCTCTGGAATGCTGGCCCTGGCCGCATGCGGCGAAAAAAGCCAATTCGATTCCCGCACCGAGGCCCCACTGGTGCGGACAACGCTCGTCCAGGCGGCGTCGGCCTCGACGAGGTCGTTCACCGGCGTCGTCGCCGCGCGCGTGCAGAGCGACCTGGGCTTCCGGGTGCCGGGCAAGGTGCTGGAACGGCTGGTGGACGCCGGCCAGGCCGTCAAGCGCGGACAGCCGCTCATGCGCATCGATCCCGTCGACCTGAAGCTGGCGGCGAGTGCGCAGCTGGAGGCGGTCGCAGCCGCCCGCGCGCGCGCGCAGCAGGCGGCGCAGGATGAGGCACGCTACCGCGACCTGCAGGGCACCGGCGCCATCTCTGCGTCGGCCTATGACCAGGTCAAGGCCGCGGCAGATGCGGCCAAGGCGCAGCTGAGCGCGGCGGAGGCGCAGGCGGACGTGGCGCGCAACACGAGCCGCTATTCGGAGCTGGTGGCCGACGGCGATGGCGTGGTCATGGAAACGCTGGCCGAGCCAGGGCAGGTCGTCGGCGCCGGCCAGACGGTGGTGCGGCTGGCGCATGGCGGCCGGCGCGAGGCCGTCGTCCAGTTGCCGGAGACCCTGCGTCCCGCGATCGGCTCCCCGGCGCAGGCGACGCTCTTTGGCAAGGAAGTGGAGGCTCCGGCCAGGCTGAGACAGTTGTCGGATGCCGCGGATCGCCTGACCCGGACCTTCGAAGCCAGGTACGTGCTGGCCGATGAACTGGCCGACGCTCCGTTGGGCAGCACGGTCACGATCCAGATTCCCACGGGCCCGGGCTCGCCGCAGGACGGCCTGCAGGTGCCGATCAGTGCGATCTTCGATGCCGGAAAAGGGCCAGGCGTGTGGTTGATCGGCGGCGAACCCGCGAAGGTGTCCTGGCGGCCCGTCGTGATCCGGCAGCTCGGGGGCGACCGCGCTCAAGTCACCGGGCAGCTCAAGCCTGGCGACCCGATCGTCGCGCTGGGTGCGCATCTCCTGAGCGAAGGCGAGCAGGTTCGAGTCGGCGAGAAGATCGCCGCCGCCGCAGCGCAAGGAGCGCGTCCGTGAGCGAAGGCCGATTCAACCTGTCGGCACTCGCCGTACGCGAGCGATCCATCACGCTGTTCCTGATCTTCCTGATTTCCGCCGCCGGCATTCTGGCGTTCCTGAAGCTGGGGCGAGCTGAAGACCCGCCGTTCACGATCAAGCAGATGACGGTTGTCACGGCCTGGCCCGGGGCGACGGCACAGGAGATGCAGGACCAGGTCGCGGAGCCGCTGGAAAAGCGCATGCAGGAACTGCGGTGGTACGACCGCACGGAGACCTTCACCCGTCCTGGCCTGGCCTTCACGATGGTGTCCTTGCAAGACAAGACCCCGCCTGCACAGGTGCAGGAAGAGTTCTACCAGGCCCGCAAGAAGCTGGCGGACGAATCGAAGAAGCTGCCCGACGGCGTCATCGGCCCCATCGTCAACGACGAATACGCGGACGTCACCTTCGCGCTGTACGCCCTCAAGGCCAAGGGCGAGCCGCAGCGCGTGCTGGTGCGCGACGCCGAGGCGTTGCGCCAGCAGCTGCTGCACGTCGCCGGCGTGAAGAAGGTCAACATCATCGGCGAGCAGCCCGAACGCATTTTCGTGTCCTTTTCGCACGACCGCCTGGCCACGCTGGGCATCGCGCCGCAGGACATCTTCGCCGCGCTCAGCAGCCAGAACGTCCTGACGCCCGCCGGGTCCATCGAGACGAAGGGGCCGCAAGTCCTGCTTCGGGTCGATGGCGCATTCGACAACCTGGAAAAGATCCGGCAGACCCCGATCGGCGCGCAGGGCCGGACGCTGAAGCTTTCGGACGTGGCGACCGTCGAGCGCGGCTACGAGGATCCCGCCACCTTCATGGTCCGAAGCAACGGCGAACCGGCATTGCTGCTGGGCGTCGTGATGCGCGACGACTGGAACGGGCTCGATCTCGGCAAGGCCCTCGACAAGGAAATCGCCAAGATCAACACGGCGCTGCCGTTGGGAATGAGCCTCACGAAAGTGACCGACCAGGCCGTCAACATCCGCACGGCGGTCGACGAGTTCATGGTCAAGTTCTTCGTCGCCCTGCTCGTCGTGATGGTCGTCTGCTTCGTCAGCATGGGCTGGCACGTCGGCATCGTCGTCGCGGCGGCCGTGCCCCTGACGTTGGCGACCGTGTTCGTCATCATGGCGGCCACCGGCAAGAACTTCGACCGCATCACGCTCGGTTCGCTCATCCTGGCGCTGGGCCTGTTGGTGGACGACGCCATCATCGCCATCGAAATGATGATCGTGAAGATGGAAGAGGGCTACGACCGCATCGCCGCCTCCGCCTACGCGTGGAGCCACACGGCGGCTCCCATGCTGTCGGGCACCCTGGTCACGGCCATCGGCTTCATGCCGAACGGATTCGCGCGCTCCACGGCTGGCGAATACACCAGCAACATGTTCTGGATCGTCGGCATTGCCCTGATCGCATCCTGGGTGGTGGCCGTGGCGTTCACGCCCTACCTGGGCGTGAAGATGCTGCCCGAGGTCGAGAAGGTCGAGGGTGGCCAGCGGGCCATCTACGACACCCCGCGCTACAACCGCTTCCGCCAGGTGCTGGGCCGCGTGATCGCCCGCAAGTGGGTGGTCGCCGGAGCGGTCGTTGCGGCGTTCGCGCTGGCCATCGTCGGCATGGCGGCGGTGAACAAGCAGTTCTTCCCGACCTCCGACCGGCCGGAAGTGCTGGTCGAAGTGCAGATGCCGTACGGCACCTCGATCGAGCAGACCCGCGCCGCGACCATGAAGGTCGAGGCGTGGCTGGCCAAGCAGAAGGAGGCCAGGATCGTGACGTCCTACATCGGCCAGGGCGCGCCGCGCTTCTTCCTGGCCATGGCGCCGGAATTGCCCGATCCCTCGTTCGCCAAGGTCGTCGTCCTCACGGGCGACGACAAGGAGCGCGAAGCCCTCAAGTTCAGGCTGCGCGATGCCGTGGCGCAGGGACTGGCCCCCGAGGCGCGCGTGCGGGTCACCCAGATCGTGTTCGGACCTCCCTCGCCGTTCCCCGTGGCGTACCGCGTCATGGGACCGGACCCGGACAGGCTTCGCACGATCGCCGCGCAAGTCGAGGCCGTCATGCACGCGAGTCCGATGATGCGCACGGTCAACGCCGACTGGGGGCCTCGTGTGCCCGCACTTCATTTCACGCTGGACCAGGATCGGCTCCAGGCCTTGGGGCTGACCCCGAACTCGGTGGCCCTGCAACTGCAATTCCTGTTGAACGGGGTGCCTCTCACGGCAGTGCGCGAAGACATCCGCTCGGTACAGGTGGTCGGCCGCGCCGCCGGTGATATCCGCCTCGATCCTGCGAAGATCGCCGGCTTCACGCTGGTCGGATCGGCTGGCCAACGCATTCCCTTGTCCCAAGTGGGCAAGGTCGACGTGCGCATGGAAGATCCCATCCTGCGGCGCCGCGACCGCACGCCCACCATCACGGTGCGTGGCGACATCGCGGAAGGACTGCAGCCGCCGGATGTCTCCAACGCCGTCGCCAAGCAGTTGCAGACCATCATCGATCAGCTTCCGGCGGGCTACCGTATCGAACAGGCCGGCTCGATCGAGGAATCCGGCAAGGCCAGCACGGCGATGCTGCCGCTGTTCCCGATCATGGTCGCCCTGACGCTGCTCATCATCATCCTGCAGGTGCGTTCCATCGCGGCCATGGTCATGGTGTTCGCCACGAGCCCGCTCGGGCTGATCGGGGTCGTGCCGACCCTGCTCATCTTCCACCAGCCGTTCGGCATCAACGCGCTTGTCGGCCTGATCGCGCTGTCGGGGATCCTGATGCGCAACACGCTGATATTGCTGGGACAGATCCGCCACAACGAGCAGGAAGGCCTGAGTCCGTTCGATGCGGTCGTCGAGGCGACCGTCCAGCGCGCCCGACCCGTGCTCCTGACCGCCATGGCCGCGATCCTCGCCTTCATCCCGCTGACGCACTCGGTGTTCTGGGGAACCCTCGCGTACACGCTGATCGGTGGCACGTTCGTCGGGACGATCCTCACCTTGGTGTTCCTGCCCGCCATGTACTCCATCTGGTTCCGGATCCGGCCAGGCGGCGGCCGAGCGCCGGTGCCTGATCGAGTCGTCACGATGGCGCCCGCCTGACACGGTCCCAGCCCACCCCCCCTCCATCCACGACACGGAGCCATCACCATGGATGACGTCATCATCATCGGCGGCAGCTTTGCCGGCCTCGCTGCGGCCCTGCAGGTCGGCCGCGCCCGCCGCAAGGTCACCGTTCTCGACGCCGGCCTGCCGCGCAATCGGTTCGCCGGCCATTCGCACGGCCTGCTTGGCCACGATCACAAACCACCACTGGACATCCTCGCCGAGGCGCGGCAGCAACTGACGCGCTATCCCACGATCAGGCTGGTCAATACCCGTGCCGAGAGCGTCTCCGGCGCCACCGACAATTTCTCCGTCATCACTGCCGATGGCGAAAGCCTTGAAGCTCGCCGCGTGGTCTTGAGCTACGGTGTCGTGGACCAGATGCCGGATGTTCCAGGCTTCGCTGAATGTTGGGGCACGTCCATCGTGCCGTGCCCCTATTGCGACGGCTTCGAAGTCGCCGGCAGGCATTGGGGCCTCCTCTGGTCGGGCCCGCAGTCGTACCAGTCCGCCAAGCTGTTCCACGACTGGACCGACAAGTTGACCGTGTTCGCCGATGGCCGCGATATTCCGCCCGACATCCAGGCCGATCTGGCGCGACGCAACATACCTGTCGTCGATGGCCGGATCGTCGAGATCGCTCATCACAAGGGCAAGATCACCACCGTCAATCTCGATTCCAGCCGCAATATCACGGTCGATGTCCTGTTCGCCCAGCCACCCAACAAGCCGTCCGCAAGCCTGCACGAGTCCCTGGGACTCGCCACGGTCGATACGCCCGTCGGCATCGCCCTCAAGGTCGACGAGCGACGTCAAACCAGCATGCCCGGTATCTACGCCGCTGGCGACCTCGCCACGCCCATGCTGCCTTCGGTCACCCAGGCATCATCGCAAGGCGCAATGGCGGGTATCTTCGCCCAACAATCGATGGTGGTCTGACAGCACAGATCGGCTTCCTCGGTACCGGCAGCAGTCACTGGTTGGCTATGCCCTCGCGCTACGCGATCGTCAGCGCGACCTGCAGCCAAGGCGACATCTCGATGGCCGGCATGGAAAGACGCACTTGCTGAGCTCGCGCGGCTGCCCGAATTTTTCCTGCGCAAGACGTCCGCGTATCGGCGCGCCGCGACAGGCTCTCAGCCACTAGATGTTGTAGCCCAAAGCGCTTCGACAGAGAAGCAGTGCGACGGTCATTGGGCTACATGGGCTACGTGTAGCCCATTTGTAGCCCACGCAGCCCAAAAGGAAAGGGCTTGGCGAACGCCAAGCCCTTGATTTTGTTGGTGGAGATGAGGAGGATCGAACTCCTGACCTTCGCATTGCGAACGCGACGCTCTCCCAGCTGAGCTACACCCCCAACAGCCCATTACTATAGCAGACATTTCAGCCGATCCGGCAGGCCCCGATCAGTGCCGGGTGGCCGTGCCGGGTTGGCCCGTGGCGGCGCCGTAGAAGCGCTGGGTCAGTGCCCGGGTGTCGAGCTGCAGCAGGTCGCGGTCGATTTCCTCGTCGACGACGTCGCTGACCTCGCGGTCGAGTGCCTTGCGCAGGCGGCCGAGGAAGCGCGGGGCTGCGGCGATGCGCAGGTGCGCGAAGCGATGCTCGCGATGCGCTTCGGCCAGTCGCAGCGCGAGGCGGCGCGCGAACAGCTCCGCCTCGTGGTCGAGCTTTTCCTCGCCGGCCGAGCTGGTGGCGCTGCTGGGTTGGGCTGCGCCCGCGGGCGCGCGGCGTCCGTAGGCGTCGTGGCGGAAGTCGGCGTTGTGCGCGTGCGCGGCAGGGTCGTCGAGCACCTCGAGTTCGCGCAAGTCGCCGCCGTCGGCTTCACGGCTCAGGATGCGCGCTCGGCCTTCGTCGGCGAGCACGATCCAGGTGGTGTCCATTTCCATCGTGGGCTCCTTGTCGATTGGCATGCCGCCGTCGCGGCAACCCGGGTGCCATTCGCCGTCAGCACGTCATGCGTGGCGATCGCGAGCGTTCGTCGGCATCGTTGGACGCGTCGATGGCCGAGCAGGCCCGTCGATGAACCATTCTGTCGCGAGAGCCGTCGTCGAGGCGGCTGGGCCGCTGCGCGTCGACCGCGACATGTGGCGCGCTGGTCGCTCGAGCAAATGGTCGAAGGCCCGCACGCGCTCGACGATCCGCGGCATGCACAACGCGCTGGGGCCGATGCAGCGCTGAACGAGCGTTCCAAGGTGCGATTGCATCCAGCTCGATGCAAGGAACGCCAGGACGTTGTTGCAAACGTTTGAAGTTCCTGCATCACGTTGTGCGCCGAGCCGACGGCAGCACGCGGAGCGCGCGCGCAGTGTCCAAGCGCTTCCTGCCTGCGACAAGCGTTCTCTGCGGGCGCGCTCCGCCGCGTCCGCGTGATGAAGGGCACCGAGTTTGCAGAGGGAGCATCCGCGCGATGGTCGCGCCCGGAGCAACCCGAGTGAGCCGAGACCCGTTTTCCGCAACAGGCGCCGCCGATGATGGCGCCGTCCCGTTTTCGCTCGACGCGGCGCTGTCGACATGGGCCGGGCTGCCACGTCCGCGCGCGTTCACCAACGGCGTGTTCGACCTGCTGCATCGCCAGCACTGCGGACTGCTGCGCGAGGCGCGCGCGCTCGGCGGCTCGCTCGCCGTGGCGATCAATTCGGATGCGTCCGTGCGCCGACTCGGCAAGGGCGCCGGCCGACCGTTCAACACGACCTTCGACCGCGCCAGCGTGCTCGCGGCACTGTGCGCCGTCGAGCTCGTCGTGACCTTCGACGAGGACACGCCCTGCGAGTTGCTCACGCAGCTGCGGCCCGAGATCCACGTCAGGGACGGCGACTACGACGTCGCGCGCCTGCCGGAAGCCGCCTCGGCGCTGCGCTACCAGGCGGGACTGTCGACTACTGGCCTCGCCGACCGCATCGCGGCGGCGCACGTACCGACCGCGCTGGAGGGGGAACTGGCATGACGCCGCCGGCAGCGCGGCCGATTTTGGTGGTCGGCGATTCGATGCTCGATCGCTATTGGGAAGGCAGCGTCGAACGCCTGTCACCCGAGGCGCCGGTGCCCATCCTGCGCGTGACGAGCGAGTCCAGCCGCGTCGGGGGCGCCGGCAACGTCGCGCTGAACATCGCGGCGCTCGGCGCGCCCGTCACCCTGCTGACGCTGGTGGGCGCCGACGAAGCCGGCGACGTCCTGTCCGGCCTGCTGCGCCGCGGCGGCGTCACGCTGCATGCGGTCGGGGGGCATCGGCATCGCACGACGCAGAAGATCCGCTGCGTGGCGCAGCGCCACCAGCTGCTGCGCACCGACTTCGAGGAGCAGGCCAGCGACGACTGCTGCCGCGCGCTGCTGCAGCAGTTCTCGGAGCTGCTGCCCGAGCGCGCGATCGTCGTGCTGTCGGATTACGCCAAGGGGGCGCTGCGCGACTGCGCCGAACTCATCGCCCTGGCGCGCTCGCGCGGCTGCACGGTTCTTGTCGATCCTAAGGGCCGCGACTTCCGGCGCTACCGCCACGCCGACCTCCTCAAGCCGAACGAGGCCGAGCTGCGCGCCGTGGTCGGCGACTGGCGCGACGCGCGCGAGCTGCAGCGCAAGTGCGCGAGCCTGCGCAAGCGGCTCGCGATCGACAACCTGCTGGTCACGCGCGGCGAAGAGGGCCTGAGCCTGTTCGGCGCGGACGGCGCCCGGCACAACCGCGCGGAGGCGCGCGAGGTGTTCGACGTCTGCGGCGCGGGCGATACGGTCATCGCCACCCTGGCGCGCTTCCTGGCGGCGGGCTGTCCGCTGGACGACTGCGCGCGCTGGGCCAATCGCGCCGCCGGCATCGCCGTCTCGCGCTTCGGAACGACGGCCGTCACGCTCGCGGAGCTGGGGCTGCTGGACGTGCCCGTCGCCCCGCTTGCCGACGAACGCATGCCCGTCGAGCGGCCGCGCCGTCAGCCGGCCCTGGATCCTGCGGAGTACGCGCAATGACTCGCGCGCTGCTGCATCGATACCTGGCGGGGCATTACCTCGTCTTCGACGCGATTGAAGTCCTTGCCGGCGAGATCACGATGGCTGCCGATCGGCTCGCGCAGTGCCTGCGCGACGGCGGCAAGATCCTGTTGTGCGGCAACGGCGGCTCGGCGGCCGACTTCCGGCACCTGGCGCCCGAGTTCCCGGGCCGCTTCCGGGCAGAGCGCGCGCCGCTGGCCGCTGGCGCTGACCACCGGCTGTCGACCATCGGCCTGCCGGACCGGGACGGCGGCGACATCGCGCCGCAGTGCGACCTCGCGGCCGTGGAGCCGGGAAGCGACACGGCGCGCATCCAGGAAGCCCATCTCTTCGTCGAGCACGCGTTGAGCGAACACCTCTCCAAGCAAGGACACCTTCATGCGAATCGCCATGATCAGTGAGCACGCCTCCCCGTTGGCCGTCATCGGCGGCGTGGACTCGGGCGGCCAGAACATCTACGTGGCGCACATGGCCCGCCGCCTCGCGCAGCTCGGTCACGAAGTGGACGTGTTCACCCGTCGAGACGATGCCGCGCTGCCACCGGTCGTCGAGATGGCGCCGCGCCTGAACGTCGTGCACGTGACGGCCGGCCCCGAGCGCTTCGTGCCCAAGGAGAACCTGCTCGAGCACATGCCGGAGTTCGCGCGCTTCTGCGAGAACTGGATGCGCGTGGCCCCGCGCTACGACGTCGTGCACGCGAACTTCTTCATGTCCGGCTTCGTCGGGCTGCGGCTGCAGGAGGCGTTCGACCTGCCGCTGGTGACCACCTTCCACGCGCTGGGCCTCGTGCGCCGCGAGCACCAGGGCGACGCCGACGCGTTCCCGCCGGCGCGCATTGGCATCGAGCGCCTCCTGGCCGCCCGCAGCGATCGCGTCGTCGCCGAATGCCCGCAGGATCGCGAGGACCTGGTCCGCTTGTACGATGCCGATCCGCGCCGCATCTCGATGGTGCCCTGCGGATTCGACCCCGACGAGTTCGCGCCGATGCCGCGCGAGCGGGCGCGCGCCGCGCTGGGGATTCCCGCTGGCGAATTCATGGTGCTGCAACTGGGCCGCATGGTGCCGCGCAAGGGCATCGAGACCGTGGTGCGGGCCATGGCTGCGCCGGACTGCGAAGGCATGCGCCTGCGGGTGGTGGGGGGCGACTGCGCGCCGGCCGACCCGGTGCGCACGCCGGAGATCGGCCGTCTGATGGCCGTGGCGCGCGAATGCGGCATCGAGGATCGCGTCGTGTTCGAGGGCCGGCGGACGCGCGCCGAGCTGCACCTGTGGTACGGCGCCGCCGATGCCTTCGTCACGACGCCCTGGTACGAGCCCTTCGGCATCACGCCGCTGGAGGCGATGGCCTGTGCACGCCCTGTCGTCGGCAGCGCGGTCGGCGGCGTGCGCTACACGGTGGTCGACGGCAGCACCGGCCTGCTGGTGCCGCCCAAGGACGAGCACGCGCTCGCGCGCGTCCTCGCGCGCCTGCGGGCCGAACCTGCGCGCGCCCGCGCGATGGGCGAGGCCGGGCTGCAGCGCGTGCGCGCCGAATTCACGTGGGAGCGCGTCGCGGCGAGCCTGGCCGGCGTGTTCGAGGAGGCGGTGCAGTCGCGCGCGAGGCGCCGCCGTGCGTCGGTCCTCCACCTGGCGGGGCACGATGCCGCGCACTGGGCCGCGCCCGTTCCGGGCACTGGCGGCCGACCCGCGATCTTCCTGGACAAGGACGGCACGCTGGTCGAGGACGTGCCGTACAATGTGGATCCTGCACTGCTGCGCTTCACACCGCATGCGGTCGAAGCGTTGCACCTGTGGCGCGACGCGGGCTACCGACTCGTGGTCGTCACCAACCAGTCGGGCATCGCGCGCGGCCTGTTCGACCGCGCCGCGCTCGAGCGGCTGCACGGTGCGCTGGTCGACCGGCTTGCGCGCGAAGGGATCGCCCTCGACGGCTTCTTCGCGTGCCCGCACCTGGAGGGTGCCGGCTGCGCCTGCCGCAAGCCGCGCGCGGGCCTGCTGCAGGAGGCGGCGCGCGCGCTGGGCATCGACCTGGCGTCGTCCTGGATGGTGGGCGACATCCTGAACGATGTCGAGGCCGGCCACCGCGCCGGCTGCCGCAGCGTACTGCTGGACGTGGGCCATGAAACGGAGTGGGTGCCCGGAGCGATGCGCTCGCCCGAGCACCGCTGCGCCGACCTGCTGGAGGCCGCCCACGCGATCCTGGAGACGACGCTGCCGGTCGCGACGGCGTTCGAAGGCGACGCACTGCGGGTGGCTGCATGAGCGCGTCGATGACCGCGGCGAACGCGGACCGGCAGGCGGCCTGGCGCGGCGTTCGGCGGCTGCTGGCCGTCCGCGTCGACAACCTGGGCGACGTCCTGATGACGACGCCGGCGCTCGCGGCCGCGGCGCAGTCGCTGCCCGGCGCGGAGATCACGCTGCTCGGCGGCCCCGGCGCCGGCGCGCTCGCGCCGCACCTGCCGATGGTGCGCGAGATCATCCCCGCCCGCGTCCCGTGGGTGCCCGGCGAGGTGGACCCGCGCGACGACCACCTGCTGGTCGAGCGCCTGGCCGACGGCCGCTTCGACGCCGCGGTCATCTTCACGGTGTGCACCCAGAGCGCGCTGCCGGCGGCGATGCTGTGCCGCCTGGCCGGCATCCCGCTGCGGCTCGCGCACGTGCGAGAGAACCCGTACGGACTGCTCAGCGACTGGGTGCCCGAGACCGACCTCGTGCTCGACGAGATCCGCCACGAGGTGCGCCGCCAGCTCGATCTGGTGGGCCACGTCGGCTGGCGCACGACGGACGAGCGCCTGCGCTTCGCGCTGCGCCAGTCCGACGTCGCGCGCATCGACGCCTGGCTCGACGGCGAATGGATGGAGCAGGGCGAGCGGCCGCTGGTCGTGGTGCATGTCGGCGCGACGGCGCCGTCGCGACGCTGGCCTGCCGAGCGCTTCGGGCAGGTGGCCGACGTGCTCGCGTACGAGCAGGGCGCGCGCATCGTGTTCACCGGCGGTGCGGACGAGGCCGGACTGGTGGCGGCCGCGCGCGCGTGCATGAGGCAGCCGTCGCACTCGCTCGTGGGCCGGCTCAGCCTGGGCCAGCTCGGCGCGCTCATCGCGCGTGCCGACCTGCTGGTGGGCAACAACAGCGGCCCGGCCCACCTGGCCGCGGCGCTGGGCACGCCGGTGGTCGACGTCTATGCATTGACGAACCCGCAGCACACGCCGTGGCAGGTGCCGGCGCGCGTGCTCAGTCGCGACGTCGACTGCCGCGGTTGCCTCAAGAGCCGCTGTCCGCAGGGACACCACCGCTGCATCGAGGACATCGCGCCTGCGGACGCCGTCGACGCCGCGCTGTCGCTGCTGTGCCAGCCACGCGGCGCGTCATCCGAAACCAACCCGCTGGAGACCTTCGCATGATCACCCTCGGCATCAACGCCGCCTTCCACGACAGCGCCGCGGCGCTGGTGCGCGACGGCGAACTCGTGGCCGCGGCCGAAGAGGAGCGCTTTTCCCGCATCAAGCACGCCAAGCGGCCGGTGCCGTTCTCCGCGTGGGAGCTGCCGTTCGCGGCGGTCGACTATTGCCTGCGCGAGGCCGGCGTGACGCTGGCCGATGTCGACCACGTGGCCTACAGCTACGACCCCGCGCGCTTCATCCGAGACCGCCTCCCCGATGGCGTCGCGCGGCTGCCGCTCGATCCCGACCGCGCGGGCGACGAGGGCTGGGAGAGCCCGTGGGATCCGTTGTTCGCGTGCCATGTCGCGAATGCGCCGCGCCAGCTCGCGGACGGCGCGCCGCACCACCTGCAGGCGCGCCTGCGCGGCGTGCGCCATGACGGTCCGTTCAAGTTCCACCACGTCGACCACCACCTCTGCCACCAGGCCAGCGCCTTCCTGGCCGCGCCGTACGAGCGCTGCGCCGTGATGACGCTGGACGGCCGCGGCGAGGAGGCGACCACGACCTATGGCCGCTGGGGCGGCGGCCGCTACGAGGCGCTCGGCGAGGTGCGGATGCCACACTCGCTGGGCCTGCTGTACGAGAAGATCACCTCGCACCTGGGCTTCCTGCATTCGAGCGACGAATACAAGGTGATGGCGCTGGCCGCGCTCGGCCGTCCGACGATGGTGGGGCGGTTCCTCGAGCTCATCCAGGTCGGACGGGGTGGCCGCTACACGATTGCCGACTTCGATCCGGCGGCGCTGTTCGGCCCCGCGCGGGAACGTGGCGCGCCGCTCGAGCAGCGCCACTTCGACCTGACCGCGTCGTTGCAGCTCGCGCTGGAGAGCACGGTGCTGCGCCTGGCCGCGTGGCTGCGCGAGGCGAGCGGCGAGCGCCAGCTCGCGATGGCGGGCGGCGTCGCACTGAACTGCGTGATGAACGCCAAGCTGCGCGACGCCGGCCTGTTCGATGCGGTGTGGGTGCAGCCGGCTGCCGGCGACGCCGGCACGGCGCTCGGCGCGGCGCTGTGGACGGATCATCGCGAGCGCAGCGCACTGGCCGGCGCGCCGGTCGGGCGCAGGTGGTGGATGCGGCATGCCTACTGGGGGCCGGGCTACGACGACGAGGAGATCGAGCAGCTCCTGCGCTGGGCCAAGCTCACGTACCGCCGGCTGGACGACGTGGCCGGCGAGACGGCGAAGCTCCTGGCGCAGGATCGCATCATCGGCTGGTTCCAGGGTCGCATGGAGTACGGTCCGCGTGCGCTCGGCGGACGCTCGATCCTCGCGTCGCCGTGCAGCCCCTCGATGCAGGCGCGCCTGAACGAGCTCAAGGACCGCGAGGACTTCCGCCCCGTGGCGCCGGTCGTGCCGCGCGAGGACCTGGCCGCATGGTTCATGCCCGCCGCGGCCAACGACGGCGAGGCGCCGTTCATGCTGTTCCTGTACGACGTGCGTCCCGAGCAGTCCGCGCGCATCCCGGCGGTCTGCCATGCCGACCGCACCGCGCGCGTGCAGACGGTGGAGCGCGAGACCAATCCGCGCTACCACGACACGCTCAAGGCCTTCGAGGCGATCACGGGCGTGCCCATCCTCGTCAACACCTCGTTCAACGTGCGCGGCGAGCCGGTGGTGTGCACGCCCAAGGATGCGCTCGACGCGTTCTTCTCGACGCCGCTCGACGCGCTCGTCATCGGCCGCTTCCTGCTGGAGAAATGACATGGCCCGGCCCGCTCCGCGCGTCAGCGTCGTGATCCCGACCTACAAGCGTCCCGAACTGCTGACGCGCTGCCTGGACGCGCTTGTCCGCCAGACGCTGCCGCCCTCGTGCTACGAGATCATCGTGGTGGATGACGGCAGTGACGCGGACACGCGCGCCGCCTGCGCGGACGTGGCGCGGCGCTCCGCCAGCGCCGGTCCGGCGATCCGCTACCTGCGCCCGCTGGGAACGCGCGGACCCGCCGCGGCGCGCAACCGCGGCTGGCGCGCGGCGGCGGGCAGTGTGGTCGCCTTCACCGATGACGACACGATCCCGGATCGCGATTGGCTGCGCCAGGGCGAGGCGGCGCTGGCGGTCACCGGCGTCCAGGCGGCGTGGGGCCGCGTGCACGTGCCGCTGCCGCCGGCGTTGACCGACAACGCGCGCAACACCGCGGGCCTGGAGAACGCGGTGTTCGTCACCGCCAACGCGTTCGTCCGGCGGGACGCGCTGCGCGGCGTCGGAGGCTTCGACGAGCGCTATCGCCGCGCCTGGCGGGAGGACACCGACCTGTTCTTCGCGCTGGTGCAGCGCTTCGGCGCCCCGGCCGTGGTGGCCGCGCCCGCGGCGCTCGTGCTGCACCCGGTGCGCGACGCGCGCTTCCTCGCCAGCATCGGCCAGCAGGCGAACATGGCCTTCGACGCGCTGCTGTTCAAGAAATACCCCGGCCTGTACGACCGCCATGTCGGCATGCGGCACCCGCCGGCGCTGTACGCGGTGATCGTGCTGGCGACGCTGGCGGCGGCCGTCGCATGGCCGTTCGAAGCGGACCTCGCGCTGGGTGCGCTGGGCGTGGCCGTGGCGGGCGTCCTCGTGTTCGCGGCGCGGCGCCTGCGCGGGCTCGCGAAGTCGCCGCGGCTGTTGGCCGACATGCTGATCAGCTCGTTCGCGATCCCGTTCGTGTCGCTGTGGTGGCGCTGCGCGGGCGCTTGGCGCTGGCGCGTCGCCTTCTTCTGACGCCATGGCCGCCTCGCCGCTGTCCGATGTCCGCAGCATCGCGGTGTTCCGCGCGCTGATGCTGGGCGACTGGCTGTGCGCCACGCCCGCGTTGCGCGCGCTGCGCGCCGCGGCCCCGCGTGCGCGCATCGTGCTGTGCGGCTTGCCGTGGACGGCAGCGCTGGCCGAGCGCATGCCCATGGTCGACGACTTCCTCGCCTTCCCGGGGCACCCGGCACTGCCCGAGAAGACGCCGGGCGCCGGCTCGCTGGCCGAGTTCCTCGCGCGGGCGCGCGAGCGGCGCTTCGACCTGGCGCTGCAGATGCACGGCAGCGGCGACGTGGTCAACGGCATCGTCGTGTCGCTCGGGGCGCGCCGCGCGGCCGGCTTCGCGACGCCGGGCACCGAAGCCGGGCTGGACGTCGCCTGCCCGTGGCCCGCGCAGGGGCACGAGATCGACCGCTGCCTCGCCCTTGCCGACGCGGTCGGCGCGCCGGTCCAGGGTCGCGCGATCGCCTTCCCGCTTCGAGACGCCGATCGCCGCGCGGCGCGCGCACTGCTGGACTCGGCGGGCGTGCATGGCGACTACGCGATCGTGCATCCGGGGGCGCAGTTGCCGTCACGGCGCTGGCCGCCGGCACGCTTCGCCGCGGTGGCCGACGCGCTGGTCGCGCACGGCCTGCGCGTCCTGGTCACCGGAACGCCCGGCGAAGCCGCGCTCGCACGAGCCGTGTGCGCCGCGATGCGCGGCACCGCCGTCGACCTGTGCGGCCGCACGCCGAGCGTGTGGACGCTCGGCGCCCTGGTCGAGCGTGCAGCGATCGTCGTGGCCAACGACACCGGCCTCTCGCACGTGGCCGCCGCGCTGCGCACGCCCAGCGTGATCGTGGCCAGCGGCTCGGACGTCGCCCGCTGGGCACCGCTGGATGCGACTCTGCATCGCGTGCTGTGGCATGCCGTCGCCTGCCGCCCTTGCGCGCACGCCACCTGTCCCACCGCGCACGAATGCGCCGGCGGCGTGACGGCCGACGCCGTCGCCGCCTCCGCCCTCGACCTCCTGGAGACCTGCCGCCCATGTCCGACGCCCACCGCCGCCTGCGCATCCTGACCTGGCACGTCCATGGCAACTACCTGTGGTACCTGACCCAGGTGCCACACGACTTCTTCCTGGTCACCGACCGCGAGCGATCCACCCATCACACCGGTCGCAGCGGCACGCTGCCGTGGGGCGACAACGTGCACGAGGCACCCGTCGACCGGATCCGCGACATGGAGTTCGACCTGATCCTGTACCAGTCGCGCGCCGAGTACGAGCGCGACCAGACGGCGATCTTCTCGGCGGCGCAGCAGCGGCTGCCGATGGTCTACCTCGAGCACGACCCGCCGCTGGAGAGCGCCACCGACCAGCGCCATTGGGCCGACGACGAGAAGGTGACGCTGGTGCACGTGACCGGCTTCAACGCGCTGATGTGGGACCACCGCGACTGCCGCGTGGAGGTGATCGACCACGGCGTGCGACTGCTCGCGCCGGCGCGCTTCACCGGGCGGCACGGCAAGGGCGTCGTCGTCGTCAACAACCTGGGCACGCGCGGGCGGCGGCTGGGGCCGGACGTGTTCCTGCAACTGCGCGAGCAGCTGCCGCTGACGCTGGTCGGCATGGGTTCGGCGCCGCTCGGCGGCCATGGCGAGGTACCGAACGCGCAACTGCCCGGCTTCGTGGCCGACTTCCGCTACTTCCTCAACCCGATCCGCTACACCAGCCTCGGCTTGTCCGTGATCGAGGCCATGATGGTCGGCCTGCCCATCCTGGGCTTGGCCACCACGGAGATGCCCACCGTCATCACCAACGGCGTCAACGGCTGGCTGGAGACGCGGCCCGAGCGCCTGGTGCCCGTCGCGCGCGAGCTGATGAACAACCTCGACCTGGCGCGACGCTGGGGCGAGGCCGCCCGCCGAACCGCCGAGGAGCGTTTCGGCATCGATCGCTTCGTGGCCGACTGGATGCGCGTGTTCGCGCGGGCGGCCGGCGTCCGTCCCGCCTGAAATTCCCAAGGAGACCGCATGACGCTTCCGCTCCACAACCGCCGCATCGCCGTGACCGGCGGCGCCGGCTTCATCGGCTCGCACCTGTGCGCGCGCCTGCTCGCGCGCGGCGACGAGGTGCTGTGCGTCGACAACTTCTACACCGGTTCGCGCCAGTTCATCGCACCGCTGCTGCAGCACCCGCGCTTCGAGCTGATGCGCCACGACGTGACGTTCCCGCTCTACGTCGAGTGCGACGCGATCTTCAACCTGGCGTGTCCGGCTTCGCCGATCCACTACCAGCTCGACCCGGTGCAGACCACCAAGACCAGCGTGCACGGCGCGATCAACCTGCTGGGCCTGGCCAAGCGGCTGCACGCGCCCATCCTGCAGGCCTCCACCAGCGAGGTCTATGGCGACCCGGACTGCCATCCGCAGCGCGAGGGCTACTGGGGCCACGTCAACCCGATCGGCCCGCGCGCCTGCTACGACGAGGGCAAGCGCTGCGCGGAGACGCTGTTCATGGACTACCACCGCCAGCACCGCGTCGACATCCGCATCGCGCGCATCTTCAACACCTACGGCCCGCACATGCATCCGGGCGACGGGCGCGTGGTGTCGAACTTCATCGTGCAGGCGCTGACAGGCGAGCCGATCACCATCTACGGCGACGGCCGCCAGACGCGCTCGCTGTGCTACGTCGACGACACGGTGGATGGCCTGCTGCGGCTGATGGACACGCCCGACATCACGGGGCCCGTCAACATCGGCAACCCGATCGAGCTGAGCATGCTGCAGATCGCCGAGACGATCCTCGAGCTGACCGGCTCGGCGTCGACCCTGGTCCATCGTCCACTGCCCGCCGACGACCCGCGCCAGCGCTGCCCCGACATCTCGCAGGCGCGCGACCGGCTTGGCTGGACGCCGCAGGTCGCGCTGCGCGACGGCCTGCGCCGCACGATCGAGTGGTTCGACGCGAACCTGCGGGAGCGGGGCGCGCCGGAGACCGTGCGCCTGGCGACGGGCACGCCGCCACGCGCGGTCGCTGCCCTGAGGGACGCCGCTTCGGCCTGACCCAATGGCACTCGAGCCGCAAGCCACCATCACCGACGCGGACCTCGAGCTCGCGCGACGCTGCCTCGTGCGCGACTCGGGCTGGGCCAGCGTGTGCGGCGCGCTGTTCGGCGGCGTCGTGCTGGCGGCCTGGGCGATCCGCGCCGGCGCCGGCCCGTTCGCGATCGGCCTGCTCGCCGCGATCCCCTACATCACGCAGGTGCTGCAGCTGCCGGCCACGGTGCTGGTCGACCGCCTCGGGCGGCGCAAGTGGCTCGTGGTGTGGCTGCTGGCTGGTGCGCGCGTCGTGATCTTCGGCCTCGCGCTGGTGCCGCTGTGGCCCAACAACGCGGCCACCGTGCCGCTGCTGCTGCTGGGCAAGGCAGCGATCTGCGCGCTGTCGGCCGTGGCGGCCTGCGCGCTGAACTCGTGGATGCACCAGCTGCTGGCGGGGCGGCCCCTCGGGTCGTTCTTCTCGAACCGGCTCATGGCCGGCACGCTGCTGGGCTGCATCTTCACGCTGGCCGCCGGCTTCCTGGTCGAGCATCCGCCGGGAGGCAATCCGAACACGGCCTACTCGCTGGCCTTCGCGGTGGCGGCGCTCGCGGGCCTGGCAAGCTGCGCCTGGCTCGCGCGATGCCCCGAGCCCGAGCAGCGCGCCGCGGGGCCGGCCGTGACGGTGCGCGCCAAGCTGGCCGCGCCGTTCCACGACCGCGCTTTCCGGCCGCTGCTGGTGATGCTGGGCGCCTGGAACTTCACCAGCAACTTCGCCGCGCCCTTCCTCACGCTGTACCTGATGCAGCAGCTGGGCTACGGTATCGTCACCGTGACCGGCCTGTGGGTGGTCAACCAGGTGTTCAATGCGGCGACGATGGTCGCGTGGGGCCGGGTCTCGGACCGGCTGTCGAACAAGGCCATCCTGTCGGTCGCGCTGCCGGTGTTCTTCGCCTGCACCGTGGCGCTCGTCTTCACCCGGCTGGGCGCGCCGTTCGGGCTGCAGCTGGCGCTGCTGGCGACGGTCCACGCCGCGATGGGCGTGGTGGGCGGCGGCATCGGCCTGGCCACCGGCAACCTCGGCATCAAGTGCGCGCCGGCGTCGCAGGCGACCTCGTACCTCGCGGCGGTCGGGCTGGTCTCGTCGGCGGCCGGCGGGCTCGCGCCGCTGGTGGCCGGCGCCGTCGGCCAGTGGCTGCAGTCGAGCCAGCTCGCGCTGGTGCTGCGTTGGATATCGAACACGTCGACGCACGAGCTGTCCGTCGTGCGCTTCGAGCACTATGAATTCCTCTTCGCGATCGCCGGCGTGATGGGCCTTTACGTGATGCACGCACTGTCGCGCGTGAGCGAGGGCGAGGAGGTCAGCGAGCGCCGCGTGGTGCAGGAACTGCTGTGGGAGGCCCGCCAGACGGTGGACCAGCTGTCGTCGCTGGGCAGCCTGCTGGGCAGCGTGTTCCCGTTCGAGCGGCTCAACGAACGGCGCGCGTGGTTCCGGCGACGGCCGCTGAGCGCCGCGGAGGCCGGCGCCGCGCGGGGCGCGGCAGATGGCGCGGCGGGCTAGCGCCGGGGCTGCGCGGGCTCGCGACCGTCGGCCCGGTCGCCGTCGGGGAGTGCCTGCGGCGTCTCGCTGGTTGGCAGGCCGCGCAACACGTCCTGCTGGCGCAGGCGAAGGATGGCGATGGAATCTTCCATGGAGCGCAGCAGCGAGTGCGCCCGGCTGTTCTCGAGCCCGAGCCTGGCGAGGCGCTCGCAGAGCAGGCGCTGCTCTTCCAGGTGGCACTCGGCGAACGCGAGGCGGGCTTCGATCTCGCGCAGGCGCTGCAGACGCGGTTCGAGGGCGTTCATGCGTGGCCTTGCATGGCGACTGGACTGTACGGCATCGTCGACGACATGAAGCTTGAGCGGGCCGGCTTCAAGGGGCGGGACATGCGACGGCCGCCTGGCCCTTGGCCCAAGGCCGCGCCGGGCCGCGAGCGTCGCTTCGAGGCCGGTCCGGCAAGCATTCCGGACGACCTGCGCGCGGCTCATCCGGCAGCGTCGGCCGCGTCGCCGCGCCGTCGCTTCTCGAGTTCCCTGCGCGCCTCGTCGGACGCCGGCGGGCCGTCGGGCCGCTCGACGTCCAGGCCGATCGGCGGCGGGTCGGTGGCAGAGGGTTCGGTGGGCGGCGTGGTTCCCGGTGCGCGCGGCGGGTCGGTCATGGCGTTCTCCTGCGAAAGCGAGCCCACGGCCTCGCATGGCAAGTCGCGCGCCGGTCAGTCAGGGGGACACAGGCGATGTCCGATCGATATACGTGGTTAGGTATTCGATTTGCTGCCTCGAGCTCGACGTCTCGACGTCGTTCGATCCGGTGGCACCCGCCGGCCTTCAACCTCCAGGAGCCAATCATGACCTCGCAACAAGGCAGCCACTCCGGCAACCAGCAGAAGCAGCAGGAGCAATCGTCCGGTTCATCGAGCCGCAGTCAGCAGGGCTCGCACGGCGGCAAGTCGGACAACCAGGCCAGCGACCGGCAGAGCCGGCGCGGCGGCAGCAGCGAGCAGCACGCCAAGGCTGGCCGGCAGAGCCACAAGAACGAGCGCTGAGCCGCGCGCGTCATCGTTCCGGGGACGGGCCTTCGCGGGTCCGTCGTCGTTCGGCGAACGGCCGCCGGCGCGCGTCGGGACGGCCGTCGTTGCCCCGGTCGTGCACGGCGCGGGGGCACTGCCCGGCGGGAACCGGTTCCAATTCCTGAAACAAGTTGTTTCAAGGCTCTTGCCTGCCCCGGCCGGCACTTGGGAACAACCCATTCGCGCCGGCCAGGCGCGTCCGCGGGGACAGCGGCTGCGCGGACGGGGCGCCCGCGTCGCGTTCGAGGTGCGGCGCTGCCAGCGCTGCGGGCGCCAGCCTAATGACCGGCGTTGTTGACGTCGTAGTCGAAGGCGCGCCGGCTGGTGCGAGGCAGCGCTTCCTGCGCGCTTCGCCAGGCGTGCAGCGCGCAGGAGACCGCGGCGCCGAGCACCACGGCCAGCCAGGCGGCGACGGCCCACCAGGCCCCCTGCGAGCCGCGTACCGCATACCCGATTGCCGCAAATCCTGGCGTCAGGAGCAGCGGGGCGATGTTCAGTCGGGGTCGGTACGTGCCAAACACCCTGGCCTTGGACATGGAGGGGCTCCTTGCCGGTCGTTTCATCGAGTGTGCCGGGTTTGGCAATTGTCATGCCGATGACTTGTTTCCAGATGTGTCTCGCCGGGCCGATTTCGCCGTGGCCAAGCGGTGTCATCACGGCATTCGTCACGGACCGACGAGCAGCTCCGCCACCACCGGCCGGTGCTCCGACCCTTCGCGGCCGCCGGGCGCCGCCGCGCGCACGCCGATGTCGGGGCTGACGAGCACGTGGTCGATGCGCAGGAAGCTGAAGCCCGGGCGCAGGTCGTGGCCCAGCGTGTAGCCGTAGCCGATGGCCGCGCTCGAGTAGGCGTCGCGCAGGCCGGCGGCGAGCAGGCGGCGCACCACCGGGGAGCGCTCGTCGGCGTTGAGGTCGCCGGCGACGATCACGGGCCCCTTGGCCCGGGCCACGGCCGCCGTGAGCTGGATGGACTGCGCCAGCCGGTCGCGGAAGTTGTCCTTCCACTCCATCAGCCCGCCCGAGGCCTTGCCGCGGGCGGCGTTCAGGCCGTCGCGCGGCGACACGAAGTGCGCGGTGAACAGGTCGATGTCCTTGCCGGCGAAGCTGAGCTTGCAGTGCACGAAGTCGTCCTCCTGGCCGGAATACGACATGTTGCCCGGGCCGCAGTGCGACAGCGGGTAGCGGCTCGCGACGATGTACTGGTCCTGCACGTAGACCTGGCGGCCCTTCAGCGCGGCCTTCATCGGCGCGGGAAGATCGTCCGGGCGCTCGATCGACTGACCGTCCTGCATCACGATCACGTCCGGATCCTGGCTGGCGATCTCCCAGGCGATCTTCGCGTAGCCGTCGGGCGTCCTGCGCGCGAGGTAGGCCTTGATGTTGTAGGTCATGAAGCGCAACCGGGTGCCGCCCTCGTCGGGCGAGCCGACCGCCAGCCCCATCAGTTCGGTGGCGACGAGCAGCGGCGCCAGGAGCGCCAGGGCACGCCAGCGCCAACCGAGCGGCCAAGCGCAGCCCACCAGCACCAGCGCCGGCACCAGGTAAGCGGGAAACGGGACGTAGCGGGCAATCTCGATCCACCACATCGCCTCGCTGCCGAAGCGAAAGCCCAGCGCCAGGACGCACACGAGCACCAGGCCGAGGACGACCAGGAAGGCGAGGAGCCGGTGGTGGCGCGGAGGGGGCGCGGGAACGAGGGCGGACGAGCGGTGGCGGCGGTGCCGGGGGTGGTTTTCGTGCACTTCTTCTCGAATCTGGGCCTGTAACGTCGCCTACGACTTAGGGGGAAGGCTTGAGCAGCCGCAACGTCCGTGCATTTGTTCCGGCTCCCCCATCCGGGCGGATTGCCCGCCAAAGGTTACGGCTCGTATCATGCCATTCGACAGCCCGCCTTAAGCATTCGCACTGTACCGCCAGAGCCGCGAAAAGCGGCCATCGTGCGGCAGCGAAGGCAGAAGTCGCGCCCGAGGGAGGGCGCGCAGGTCGGGGCGACCACTCTTTTGGTGTGGCACGGATCCGCGCGGATCCCTGCTGTTGGAGGACACCCGCATGAATGAAACGACACCGCGCCTGTTCGACGCCGACTGGTCGGCGTTCGACCCCTGGAAAGTCACGCCGGTTCGCCACCGCATCACCGAGCATCCGCTGCTGCAGCTCGACCAGCTCGTTCAGCTGAGCTCGCGCCTGGCCAGGCACGGCCGCATCCGCACGCACAGCAGCGAGGCGTACGCCGGCACGGCGTTCAACCACGCGCCGATGCTTTACCCCAACCAGCGCTCCCCCGAGGAGACGCTGGCCAACATCGCGTCGGCCAAGGCGTGGATGTCCCTGCTCAACGTGCAGACGGACGACGTCTACCGCCGTCTCGTCGACGAGATGCTCGACGACGTGAAGCCCGCCGTGGACCGCGTGGACCCGGGCATGACGTACCGCGGCGGCTGGATCTTCGTGACCTCGCCGAACACGATCACGCCGTTCCACATGGACAAGGAACACAACTTCATCATGCAGATCAAGGGGCACAAGCGCCTCTACGTCTGGGAGCCCGACGACATCGAGGCGGTGAGCGAGGAGGCGCGCGACCTGTTCCACGCCAACCACAGCCGCGACCTCGTCAACTGGCGCGAGGAGCTGCGCAGCCGCGCCCACGTGTTCGACCTCGAGCCGGGCATGGGCGCCTACATGCCGTCCACCGCGCCGCACATGGTGGAGAACGGCGACGGCCCGTCGGTCACGGTCAGCTTCACGTACTACACCGACGCGACGCGCCGCGATTCGCGCCTGCACGCGATGCACCAGCGCCTGCGCGGCTGGGGCATGCGGCCGGCGCCTGTCGGCACGCGCCCCGTGATGGACGGACTGCTGGACGCCGGCTTCGGCGCCGCCCGGCTGATCGGTCGTGCGGCGGACGCGATGCGCGGCCGCACGACGCTGTCCGACCGCGTGCCGTACGCGCACGCGGCCATCGTCTGACGCCGTCGCGAGCCGGATCATGAACGCCGTTCTCCCCCGGGACGCCGCGGCCGTCACGCCGCTGCCGCAGGAGGGCGCGACGCGCCCGCTGGCGGCCTTGCTCGGCACGCGCCCGAGCGCCGCGGGCGCCGCGCCACGCGTCCATGCGCTGGCGCTGCCGGCCGACCACCGGCGCGCGGCGGCCGACCGCCTGCCCGACACGCCGTTCGTCGCGGCGTGGGCGCTGCTGCTCGCGCGCTGGAGCGGCCAACCGTCGGCGAGCTGGGTCGAGCTGGACGACGGCGAGCGCGTCGCGACCGCGGCCGTCGAGGGCACGGCGGCCGACTTCCTGGCCGCCGTCGACGCGGCGCGCCGCGCGGCACGGCCCGGCACGGTCGTCGACTGCGAATGGGCCTGCGGCACGGGCAGCGTGCCGGCGGGCGTCGGGATGGTGCTGACCCTGTCCGGCGAGACGCTGGTGCTGCGCCTTCCGGCCGACGTCGACGCCGACCTGGCGGCCACGCTGGCCGCCCGCATCGCGGACGTCGCGCTCGCGCTGTGCGTGTCGGGCAGCACGAGGCTGAGCGACATCGACGCGCTCGGCGACGCCCAGCGCGCGCTGCTGCTGCACACGCTCAACGCGCCGCTGCATCCGGTCGACCCGGATGCCAGCGTGCCTGGCCTGTTCGCGCGCATCGCGGCGCAACGCCCCGGCGCCCCGGCGCTGTGCTTCCGCGGCGCGACGACCACCTACGCCGAGCTCGACGCACGGTCCAGCCGCCTCGCCGGCCAGTTGCGCGCGCACGGCGTCGGGCCGGGACGCGCGGTGGCGATGGCGCTCGAGCGCTCGCCCGTGGCGATCGTCGCGGTGCTCGCGATCCTGAAAGCCGGCGGCTGCTACCTGCCGGTCGATGCCAGCCATCCGCCCGCGCGCCTCGCGTTCATGCTGGGCGACGCCGGCGCGTCGCTCGTGCTGTGCTCGCCCGAACACGCCGGCGCGTTCGCGCAGGCCGACGGCGTGCGCGTGCTCGCGCTCGGCGACGACGGCACGATCCCGCTGCCGGCCGGCACGCCGGCGCGCGAGGACGCGCGCGGCGCAGGCGCCCGCGACCTCGCCTACCTGATGTACACGTCGGGCTCGACCGGCCAGCCCAAGGGGGTGCAGATCACGCACGACTCGATCCTGCGCCTGGTCGTCGACGCCAACTACGTCCGCCTGGATGCACGGACGCGCTTCCTGCACGCCGCGCCGCTCGCCTTCGACGCCTCGACGCTGGAGATCTGGGGCCCGCTGCTCAACGGGGGCTGCTGCGTGCTGCATCCGGAGCCCATGCCCACGCCCGCCGGCCTGCGGGCCGTGATCCGCGACGACCGCGTCGACAGCGCCTGGCTCACCGCCGCCCTGTTCAACGCGATCGTCGACGACGACCCGCTGCACCTGGAGGGCCTGCGCCAGCTGCTGATCGGCGGGGAGGCGCTGTCGGTGCCCCACGTGCGCCGCCTGCTGGACGCGCTGCCCGATGTCGACCTGATCAACGGCTACGGCCCGACGGAGTGCACCACCTTCGCTGCGACGCTGCACATCCCGCACGACATTTCCGCCGACGCGCGCGCGGTGCCGATCGGCCGCCCGATCAACGACACGCACGCCTTCATCGTCGGCCCGGCGATGGAACTGCTGCCGCGCGGCTGCGTCGGCAAGCTGTTCGTCGGCGGGCGCGGCCTCGCGCTCGGCTACCTCAATCGCCCGGAGCTGACCGCGGAGCGCTTCGTCGCCAGTCCGTTCGCCGCCGGCGAGCGCCTGTACGACACCGGCGACCTCGCGCGCTGGCTGCCCGACGGCACGATCGACTTCCTCGGCCGCGCCGACCAGCAGGTCAAGATCCGCGGCTTCCGCATCGAGCTCGGCGAGATCGAGACGGTGATCGCCGCGCATCCGGCCGTGCAGGCCTGCGCGGTGGGCGCGATCAAGGACGCCGCCGGCAACACGTCGCTGGTCGCCTGGCTGGTGGCGCAGGCCGGCCTGGTGGCGCCCGAGACGCCGGCGCTGCGGGCGCACATCGCGCGCGAGCTGCCCGAGTTCATGCTGCCGTCCGCGTTCGTCTGGATGGAGCGACTGCCCATCACCGCCAACGGCAAGCTCGATCGCTCGGCGCTGCCGCGCCCGGCCAACGACCGCCCCGAGCTGGCGACGCCGTTCCGCGCGCCAGCCGATGCGCCGGAACAGCGCCTGTGCGCCGCCTTCGCGGCCGTGCTGGGCCTGGCCCGCGTCGGCGCCGACGACAACTTCTTCGAGCTGGGCGGCAACTCGCTGCAGGTGCTCAAGGTGCTCGCGCGCCTGAAGCAGGACGGCGGCGGTACCTTGAGCGTGGCCGGCTTCTTCCGCCACCCGACGCCCGCCGCGCTGGCGCGCCAGCTCGTGCCCGCGAGCGCCGCCGCCGCGCCGCGCGTCGCCGGGTCGCCGGGCGTGGCGCCACCGGCGCGCGACGGCGACGAACAGCCGGTCGCGATCATCGCGCTGGCCGGCCGCTTCCCCGGTGCCCGCGACGTCGAGCAGTTCTGGACCAACCTCTGCGAAGGCCGCGACAGCATCACCCACTTCGGCGATGGCCAGCTCGACCCGTCGCTGGCGGCTTCGCTGGTGTCCGACCCCGACTACGTGCGGGCGCGCGGCATCGTCGACGACGTCGAGATGTTCGATCCGGGCTTCTTCGGCATGACGCCGCGCGAGGCCGAGCTGATGGACCCGCAGCAGCGGATCTTCATGGAGCTGTGCTGGGAGGCGCTGGAGCGCGCGGGCCACGTGCCCGACGCCGACGAGATGCCCATCGGCGTGTTTGGCGGCATGTACAACGCCACCTACTACAGGCATCACCTGCAGCCGCGGCCGGATCTCGTGGAGATGCTGGGCGAGTTCCCGGTGATGCTGGCCAACGAGAAGGACTACGTGGCCACGCGCGCGGCCTACCGCCTGAACCTGACGGGCCCGGCGGTCAACGTGTTCACCGGATGTTCGACGTCGCTGGTCGCCATCGCCCAGGCCTTCTGGAGCCTGCGCCAGGGCGATTGCCGCATGGCGGTGGCCGGCGGCGCGTCGATCACGTGTCCGCCGCGCAGCGGCTATCTGCACCAGGCGGGCTCGATGCTGTCGCCCGACGGCCTCACGCGGACCTTCGACGCGCAGGCGGGCGGCACGGTGTTCAGCGACGGCGCGGCGGTGGTCGTGCTCAAGCGCCTGTCCGATGCGATCGCGGACGGCAACGAGGTGATCGCCGTGATCCGCGGCGTGGGCCTCAACAACGATGGCCGCAACAAGGCAAGCTTCACCGCACCGAGCGTCGACGGCCAGGCCGCGGCGATCGAGCGCGCGCTGCACGTGGCCGGCGTGCCGGCACGCAGCCTCTCGTACGTCGAGGCGCACGGCACCGCCACGCCGATGGGCGACCCGGTCGAGATCGAGGCGCTGAACCAGGCCTTCCGCCGCAGCACCGCCGACGAGGCTTTCTGCCGCATCGGCTCGCTCAAGAGCAACGTCGGCCACATGGTGATCGCCGCCGGCGCCAGCTCCGTCATCAAGACGGCGCTCGCGCTGCAACGCGAGCGGCTGCCGGCCACGATCCACTACACCGCGCCGAACCCGGCGATCCCGTTCGAGGGCTCGCCCTTCGTCGTCAACGACCGCCTGCAGCCGTGGCCGCGCGCCGCGCAGCCGCGCCGCGCGGGCGTCAGCAGCTTCGGCGTGGGCGGCACGAACGCGCACGTGATCCTGGAGGAGGCGCCGTTGCGCGAAGCCTCGACGCCGGCGAGCGGCGCCCAGCGCCTGCAGCTGGCCGCGCGTTCGGCCGCCGCGCTCGAGGCGATGGCGACGCGGCTCGCCGATCACCTCGAGGCGCATCCCGACGCGAACCTGGCCGATGTCGCGCACACGCTGGAGCACGGCCGGTCGCGCTTCGTCCATCGCACGGCCGTGGTGGCCGCCGACGTGGTCGAGGCCGTCGCCGCGCTGCGCACGCGCGGGCACGCGTCCCGCGTGTCGGGCGCGCTCGGCGCGACGACGCCGTCCGCCGTCTGGCTGTTCCCGGGCCAGGGCGCGCAGTACGCCGGCATGGGCCTGGCGCTCGCGCGGGCGGACGCCGCGTTCGGCCGCGCGTTCGACGAGGCGCTGGACGCCGTCGCGCCGCACCTGGGCTTCGATCTGCGCGCGCGCCTGGCCGACGAGTCGGCCGACGCGCTGCGCGCGACCGAAGCCACGCAGCCGGCGCTGTTCTGCATCGAGGTCGCGCTCGCGCGCGCCTGGCAGGCCCGCGGCCTGCAGCCGGCGGCGCTGGTGGGCCACAGCATCGGGGAGTTCGCCGCGGCGGTGATCGCCGGCGTGATGTCGCTGGCCGACGCGGCGCGCCTGGTCGCGCGCCGCGGCGCGTTGCTGCAGGCGCAGCCGTCCGGCGCGATGCTGTCGGTCCGCCTGCCGCTGGCCGACGCGCTGGCGCGCGCGCCCGCCGACGTCTTCCTGGCCGCCGAGAACGGCCCGCGCGCCTGCGTGTTCGCGGGCTCGCACGAGGCGATCGCCGCGTGGACGACGGCGCTGGAGCAGTCCGGCGTCGCGGCGCGCGCGCTGGTCACTTCGCACGCCTTCCACTCGCCGGCGATGGACGCCGCCGTCGCGCCGTTCGAGAGGCTGCTGCGCGGCGTGACGCTGTCGGCGCCGCGGATTCCGATCGTCTCGACCGCCACCGGCGAGCGGCTGACCGACGCGCAGGCCACCGACCCCGGGTACTGGGCCACCCAGCTGCGCAAGCCGGTGCTGTTCTCGCGCGCGCTGCTGGCCGCGCAGGCGGCGCACCAGGGCGCGGTGCTGGTGGAGATGGGCCCGCGCGAGACGCTGTGCACGCTCGCGCGCCAGCATGCGGCGCCAGGCCGTCCCGCCTCCGTGGCGATCGCGTCGCTGGCCGACGCGCCGGCATCCGAAGCGCGGTCCCTGATGTTGGCCGAGGCACAGTTGTGGACGCACGGCGTCGCGACGACCACGGCCTGCGCCACGCCCGCCGCGGGCCGCCGCCGCGTCGCGTTGCCCACCTATCCGTTCGAACGCCGGCGCTGCTGGGTCGAGGCGTCCGCTCCGGCATCGTCTGCCGCCGTCACCGCCTCCGCGCCAGCCGTCGCGTCGATTCCCCTTCCTGCCGTCGAGGCGTCCGCCCCGACCGACGCGCCTGCCGCGCCGCCGATTCCGTCCCCGAGGTCCACCATGTCCGCTTCCCCCGCTTCGCGCCAGCCGGCGTTGATCAATCGCCTGCGCGAACTGTTCGGCGACATCTCCGGCCTCGACCTGTCCGCGGTCGATCCTGCCACGGCCTTCGTCGAAGTCGGCATCGACTCGCTGACGCTGACGCAGATCGCGATGCAGACCAAGAAGCGCTTCGGCGTGGCGGTGACCTTCCGGCAGATGTCGGAGTCGTTGCGCAGCTTCGAGGCGCTCGCCGGCTTCCTGGACGGCGCGATGCCGCCCGACGCCGCGGCGCCCGCGCCGGCCCCGGCGGCGGCGCCGGCCGTCGCGACCGCTGCCGTGGCGGCGGCGCCCATCGCGCCGCCGATGGCGATGCCGGCGTTCGCGCCTGCCGCGCCCGTCGTCGGCGGCGGCCTGGTGCAGCAGGTGATCCAGCAGCAGATGGCACTGATGGCGCAGCAACTGGCACTGCTGGGCGGCCAGGCCGCCATGCCTGCGGCGGCCGTGGCCGCGCCGGTGGCGGCGACCCCGGTGCCCGTCGCGGCGCCGCTCCCCGTCGCGACGGCCGCGTCCCCGGCCGACGCGGCGCCGGCAGGCGACAAGGAGGTCGTGCACTACGACGTCAAGAAGGCCTTCGGCGCGATCGCGCGCATCCACACGCAGGGTAGCGAGATCACGGCCCGCCAGCGCGCGCGCCTGGACGCCTTCATGCGCCGCTACATCGAGCGCACCGCCCGGAGCAAGGCGTACACGGTGGCGCACCGTCCGCACCTGGCCGACCCGCGCGTGGTCAACGGCTTCCGCCCGGCGATCAAGGAGATCATCTACCAGATCGTCATCGAGAAGAGCGCGGGCTCGCACATGTGGGACCTCGACGGCAACGAGTACGTCGACGTCCTCAACGGCTTCGGCATGAACATGTTCGGCTGGCAGCCCGCGTTCGTGCAGGACGCGGTGCGCAGGCAGCTGGACCTCGGCTACGACATCGGCCCGCAGCACCCGCTGGCCGGCGAGGTGGCGGACCTGATCTGCGAGATGACGGGCAACGACCGCGTCGGCCTGTGCAACACCGGCTCGGAAGCGGTGATGGCGGCGATCCGCATCGCACGCACCGTCACGTGCCGCAACACGGTGGTGCTGTTCACGGGCTCGTACCACGGCACCTTCGACGAGGTGCTGGTGCGCGCCGGCCGCAACCACAAGGGCATCCCGGCCGCCCCGGGCATCATGGCCGACGTGTTCGACGACGTGCGCGTGCTGGACTACGGCACGCCCGAGGCGCTGGAGTTCATCCGCGCCAACGCCGAGGACCTGGCCGCCGTGCTGGTCGAGCCGGTGCAGAGCCGCCGCCCGGACTTCCAGCCGCGCGAGTTCCTCAAGCAGGTACGCGAGATCACCGAGGCGAGCGGCACCTGCCTGATCTTCGACGAGGTCATCACGGGCTTCCGCATGCACCCGGGCGGCGTGCAGGCGATGTTCGACATCCGCGCCGACCTCACCACCTACGGCAAGGTCGTCGGCGGCGGCTACCCGATCGGCGTGATCGCGGGCAAGCGCCACTTCATGGATGCGCTGGACGGCGGGCCGTGGCAGTACGGCGACGACTCGGTGCCCAGCGTCGGCGTCACCTATTTCGCGGGCACCTTCGTGCGCCATCCGCTGGCGCTCGCGGCCGCCAAGGCGTCGCTGCTGCACCTGAAGGAGCAGGGCGGCAAGCTGCAGGAACAGCTGAACCTGAGCACCGCGGCGATGGCCGACGAGCTCACGGCGTTCTGCCGCGAGGTGGGCGCCCCGATCGAGATCCGCCACTTCGGTTCGCTGTGGCGCGTGAGCTGGCAGGAAGACCATCCGCTGCAGGACCTGCTGTTCGCGATGATGCGCAGCCGCGGCGTGCACATCCTCGACAACTTCCCCTGCTTCATGACGACCGCGCACACGCCGCAGGACATCGCGAAGATCAAGCAGGCGTTCAAGGAGTCGGTGGCCGAGCTCCAGCAGGCCGAGTTCCTGCCCGCACGCGCGCCGGCGGTGCCGGCGGCGGTCGATGCATCCAAGCCGCCGGTGCCGGGCGCGCGGCTCGGCCGCGGCCCCAACGGGGAGGTGCAGTGGTACGTCCCGCATCCCGACCAGCCGGGCAAGTTCGTCGTCGCGACGGGCGCTTGAAACCAATGGGGTGCCGTCGTCCAGGCGCCCAAGTGAACACACGGTCGAAGCGGCGACATCGGCGCCCGACGCTGAAGGAACAAGACAAATGAGCGAGGCAAATCTGGAAGATGCGGGCGTGTCGCTGGAGCACGATCCGTTCGGCGCGGGACAGGTGGAGCGGGTCGTCCCGACCACCGAGGCGCAGCGCGAGATCTGGCTGGCCGACCAGCTGGGACGCGAGGCCTCGCTGGCCTACAACGAATCCGCCTCGCTGTGCTTCGAGGGCCCGCTCGACGAAGCCGCGCTCGATGCGGCGCTGGCCTTCCTGGGCGAGCGGCACGAGGCGCTGCATTCGACCGTGGGGCCGGACGGCACCGAGCTGTGGGTGGCCAAGGCGACGCCGCTGCGCGCCGAGAAGCTCGATTTCGCCACGCTCGACACGGTGCAGCGCCGCCAGGCCCTGGCCGCGGAGCGGGACAAGGCCGTCGAGACCCGCTTCGACGTCGCCACGGGCCCGCTGATCCGCGCCGTGCTGATGCGCATCGGCGCGCAGCAGCACGAGCTCATGCTCACGGCGCACCACATCGTGTGCGACGGCTGGTCGCTGGGTGTGTTGGCCGAGGAGCTGATGGCCATCTACAGGGCGTTCGCCGCCGGCCAGCCGTCGATGCTGGAGCCGGCGCCGCGCTTCGGCGACCACGCGCTGGCGCAGCGCCAGCCCGAGGCGCTGCAGCAGCAGGCCGAGGACGAGCGCTACTGGGTCGGGCTCTACGACCGTTCCATCCCGGTGCTGGACCTGCCCGGCGACCGCTCGCGCCTGGCCACCCACCGCAGCTTCGCGTCGCGCCGCGAGGACCTGGCCATCGATGCCGCGCTCACCGAGGCGGTGCGCCGCAACGGCGCGCGCGCGGGCGCCAGCCTGTTCGCCACGCTGTTCTCGCTGTATGCCGCGACGCTGGCCCGCCTGGCGGGCGTCGACGAACTCGTGGTGGGCGTGCCGGCCGCTGGCCAGCCCGCGGCCGGCCTGAACGGCCTCGTCGGACACTGCGTGCAACTGCTGCCCATCCGCGTGGCCGTGGACATCGATCAGGGCGCCGACACCCTGATCGCCGCCGCGCGCGGCGCGGTGCTGGACGCCTACGACCACCAGGCCTGCACCTTCGGCAGCCTGCTCAAGAAGCTGCAGATCGAGCGCGACCCGGCCCGCCTGCCGCTGGTCTCGGTGCTGTTCAACCTCGACGCGAAGATCGATCCGGCGGCGCTGTCCACCGACGACGTGCGCGTGCACGTGGTGGGCAACCCGCGCCGCTACGAGAACTTCGAGCTGTTCCTCAACGTCGCGCAGGTCGATGGCGGCCTGCAGCTCGAATGCCAGTACAACACCGGCCTGTTCGACGGCGCGACGGTGCGGCGCTGGCTCGCGCTGTACCGCAGCGCGCTCGAACGCTATGCGGCGGATCCGTCGGTCCTGCTGGCGTCCGCGCTCGCGCCCGCCGGCGAGGAGCAGGCGATCCTCGCCCGCTTCAACGCGACGGACCTCGACCACGACCGCAGCGTGCGCGTGGACACCCTCATCGCGCGCCAGGCCGCTGCCACGCCGGACGCGGTGGCGGTCGTCAGCGGCACCACGCACCTGAGCTATCGCGAGCTGGACACCCGCGCCAACGCGCTGGCAGCCGACCTGCAGGCGCGCGGCATCGGCCCCGGCGAGCTGGTGGGCCTGTGCTGCGACCGCAACGAGAACATGGTCGTCGCCCTGCTGGGCGTGCTCAAGAGCGGCGCCGGCTACGTGCCGCTCGACCCGGCCCTGCCGCGCCAGCGCCTGGAGTTCATGGCCCAGGACGCCGAGCTGCGCTTCGTGGCGAGCGACTTCGACGCCTCGGCGACGTGGCCGTTCGCGGTGGCGCAGCGCGTGCCGGTCGCGGGCCTCGCGCCGCGCGGGGAGGCGCCGGCGTGCGCCGCCGGGGTCGACGACGTCGCCTACGTGATCTACACCTCCGGCTCGACTGGCACCCCCAAGGGCGTGCGCGTGCCGCACCGCTCCGTGGTCAACCTGCTGGCCAGCCTGCGCACGACGCCGGGCATGCGCGCCGCGCATCGCGTGCTCTCGGTCACGACGCTGTCGTTCGACATCGCCGTCTCCGAGCTCATCATGCCGCTGACCGTGGGGGCGCGCATCGTGCTGGCCACCCGCGCGCAGGCGATGGACGGCGAGCAGCTGCGCAGCCTCATCGAGCGCGAGGGCGTCGACTTCATCGACGGCACGCCCTCCACCTGGCAGCTGCTGCTGGCCGCGGGCTGGCCCGGCCGCCACGACCTGCTGGCGATCTGCACCGGCGAGCCGCTGCCGCCGGAACTGGGCAGCCGCCTGCTGCCGCTGGTGGGCGAGCTGTGGAACGGCTACGGCCCGACCGAGACGACGGTGTGGTCCAGCTTCCATCGCGTCGAACGCGTCGACGGGCCGGTGCCGATCGGCCGTCCGATCGCCAATACGCAGATCCACGTCGCCGACAGCCGCCTGCGCCCGCTGCCGCTGGGGGCGATCGGCGAGCTGTTCATCGCCGGCGAAGGCGTCACCCTCGGCTACCTCAACCGGCCCGAGCTGAACGCCGAGCGCTTCCTCGCCGCGCCCGGCGGCGCGGCCGGCCGCTGGTACCGCACGGGCGACCTGGGCCGCTGGCGCGCCGACGGCATCCTCGAATGCCTGGGCCGCATCGACCACCAGGTCAAGGTGCGCGGCTACCGCATCGAGCTGGGCGAGATCGAGGCCGTTCTCGCACGCCACCCGGCGCTCGAGCGCGCGCTGGTGATCACGCGCGAGGACCAGCCGGGCGACGTGCGCCTGGTAGCCTACGTCATCGGCCGCGCGGCGTTCGAGGACGCCGACCTGCGGCGCCATCTGGGCGAATCGCTGCCCGAGTACATGATCCCGCAGCACTTCGTGCGCATCAGCGCGATCCCTGCGCTGGCCAACGGCAAGCTGGATCGGCGCGCGCTTCCCAAGCCCACGGTCGACGCGGCCGCGCGCGCCGTCGAGCGCGTGGCACCCGCCAACGACACCGAACTGCGCGTGCTCGCCGCGATGGAGGCGGTCCTCGACCTGCCGGGCCTGAGCATGCTGGACAACTTCTTCGCGCTCGGCGGCCACTCGCTGCTGGCGATGCGGCTGACCACCAGGCTCAACGGCGAGTTCGGCGTGGCGCTGCCGCTGCGCACGTTGTTCGAGGCCTCGACCGCGCAGGCGCTGGCGGCCGCCGTCGACCGCGCGCCGCGCCGCGGCGAGCCGGCGCGCGCCGCCATCGTGCACGCCGGCGACCAGCGCTGCGCGCCGTTGACGCTGCCGCAGGAACGCATCCGCTTCCTCGAGGAACTGCATCCGGGCCGCGTCGTGTTCAACACGCCATCCGGCCACCGGCTGACCGGCCCGATGGACGTGGCCGTCTTCGAGCAGGCACTGCGCGAGGTCGTGCGGCGCCAGCCGGTCCTGCGCACGCGCATCGCGCGCGCGGACGAGGGCGACGGCTTCGTGCAGCGCATCGAGGACAGCGTCGGCTTCGCGCTGCCGTTCGAGGACCTGTCCGCGATCCCGTCGGACCGGCGCGAGGCCGAGCTGCTCGAGCGCATGCAGGCGATCATCGACACGCCCATCCCCATCGAGCAGGCGCCGCTGTTCCGCGTCGCGCTGTGGAAGCTCGCGCCCGAGGAGCACGCGCTCCTGTTCATGCCGCACCACATCATCTGGGACGGCTGGTCGTTCGACATCCTGTACGACGAGATGGCGGCCGTCTACGGCGCGCTGTCGACCGCCACGCCGATCGCGCTCGCGGCGCCGGCGATCAGCTTCGCCGACTATGCGCGCTGGCTGGCCGACTGGATGCGCGGCGCCGAGTGCGAACGCCAGCTGCAGTACTGGAAGAAGCGCTTCGCGCGCATGCCCATGCCCAAGGCGCCGGCCACCGACATGCCGCGCAACCCGGGCATGAGCGGTACCGGCGCGACCGAGTGGGTGCGCATCGACGGGGAACTCACGGCGCGCCTGCGCGAGGTCGCGCGCCGCCACGACCTCACGCTGAACATGCTGGCGATGTCGGTCTACGCCGCGATGATGGCCACCGCCATCGACGGACGTTCGATCGTCGTGGGCCTGCCGGTGCGCGGCCGCCTCTCGCCCGAGACCGAAGGGGTGATGGGCTTCTTCAACAACCTGCTGCCGGTGCAGTTCGAGGTCGATCCGGGCAAGACCCTCGGCGAGTTCCTCGACGCGGTCAAGAAGGATACCCTGGACGTGTTCGAGAACCAGGAGATCCCGTTCGAGCGCCTCGCGTCCGAGCCCGAGATCTCCAGCCGCAGCCAGCGCGTCGGCCTGTACCAGGCGCTGTTCTCGTTCCAGGACGCGCGCGACCGCAAGCGCGACTGGGGCGCGCTGCACCAGAAGTCCATCCTCGTGTTCCAGAAGGGCGCGACCGAGGACCTCGGCCTGTGGCTGATGGAGGTGCCGGGCGGCCTCGAGGGCGGCTTCACCTACAACGCCGACATCTACCTGCCCGAGACGGCGGCCGCGTTCCGCGAACGCTACCTGGAACTGCTGCGCCGCATCGCGGGAGACCCGGCGCTGACGATGGCCGACTTCACCGACGTCGCCACCTCGAGCGCCGGCCAGCTGTTGCGGCGCCTGTCCGGCGAAGCGGCGGCCACGGCCACGGCCGCGCCTGCCGCAGCGCCCGCGAGCCGGCCGGCCGAGGCGTTCTCTTCCGACAACGAGCGCGCGCTGGCGCGCATCTGGTCGGAGTTGCTGAACGTCGAGGTGGCGCACGTCTCGCCGCGCGACAACTTCTTCGACCTCGGGGGCGACTCGCTGCTGGCGATGCGCGCCGTGGAGGCCGCGGGCCGTACGCTCGGCTTTCGCATCGATGCACGCCGCTACTTCTACGAGAGCCTCGCGCAGCTGGCCAACCCGCAGGCTGCCGCCGCGGTCGCCCCCGCCGCCCCGGTCGCGGGTCAGGGCGGTGGCCTGCTCAAGCGCGTGTTCGGCGCGTTCGGCACGAAGGGCCGCAAATGAGCCGTCTTGTCAGCGTCTGCCTCGATCTCGTCCCGGTCGGGGCTGACTGGATCGCATCGACAACCCTCGCATGATCGCGTTCCATTTCGGGCCGGCCGAGCGGCCGCTGTTCGGCCTGTTCCACCCCGCGGAGGGCGGCACGCCGGACGATCGCGCGGTGCTGCTGTGCAATCCCTTCGGCCAGGAAGCCGTGCGCAGCCATCGCTTCTACCGCGTGCTCGCGGAGCGCCTGGCGCGCCTGGGCATCGCGACGCTGCGCTTCGACTACCACGCCACGGGCGATTCGCCCGGCGACGACCTGGCCGGCGAGATCCCGGGCTGGGTCGCCGACACCCGCGCCGCGTTGCGCGAGCTCGTGGCGCGCAGCGGCGCCCGGCGCGTGGTCTGCGTGGGGGCGCGGCTGGGTGCCGTGATGGCGGTGCGCGCGTCCACCGGCTTGCCCGAGCTCCGGCGCATCGTGCTGTGGGATCCGATCGTCAACGGCCAGGACTACCTCGAGCTGCTGCGCGTCAAGCACGTGGAGGCGCTCGAGTCCTCGTTCAGCCTGGCCGACCCGGCGTGGCGCGAGCAGTTGGCCGGCGACCCCGCGGCGTTCACCGACGAGGCCATGGGCTTCGCGATGTCGCCGGCGCTGCGCCAGCAGATCCGCCAGGTCGGCCCGCACAGTCTGCCGCTTCCGCCCGGCGTGCCGGTGCAGGTGATCGTGCGCGACGACGACGCGGCGGTCCGGGCGTGGACGGCCACCTTCGCGCCGCGCGGCATCGCGTTCCAGTCGTGGCCGCTGGCGGAGTCGTTCGACTGGACGGCCGAGGAAGACCGCAACAGCCCGCTGGTGCCGCCGGCGGCGCTGGCCGCGATGATGAAGGCCATCCGTGACTGAGCCGACCGAGACCATCGCGCGCTTCGGCGACGACGAGCGCCTGCTGGGCATCGTTACGCTGCCCGCGCAGCCCCGCGCCGATGCGCCCGCGTGCCTGTTGATGAACGCGGGCGTCGTGCACCGCATCGGGCCGCACCGCATCAACGTCAAGATCGCCCGCGCGCTGGCCGCGCTGGGCATCGCGAGCATCCGCATCGACCTGTCCGGCCTGGGCGACAGCCCGCCGGCCGCGGGCGGCGTGCACTCCAGCACGCAGACCGTGATGGACCTGCAGGCGGCGATGGACCACATGGAACGCACGCTGGGCATCCATCGCTTCATCGTGTTCGGGCTGTGCTCGGGCTCCGTCCATGCCTACTGGCTCGCGCAGAAGGATCCGCGCATCGCCGGCGTCGTCATGTTCGACAGCTACGTGTTCCCCACCTTCAAGACGCACGTGCTGCGCCGCTGGAGCCGCTTGCGCACGCAGTCGTGGGCCAGCCTGGCGCGCAAGCCGCTGGAGTGGCTGCGCCGCAAGCCGCGCGTCGAGCCGCGTGCCGAAGGCGAGGAATCGACGGATCCGCACATGAAGTACCCCACGCGCGCCGACTTCGCGCGCGTGCTGAACGACCTGACGGGGCGCGGCATGTCGATCTATCTGTACTACTCCGCGAGCTTCCTCGAGAAGTTCAACTACCACGGCCAGATGCACGACCTGTTCGGCCGCGAGCCGTTCATGCAGCGCGTGCGCTACGACTACGAGACCGACGTCGACCACACCGTGACCTCGCTGCACGCGCAGCGCAAGGTGCTGGCCAGCGTGGTCGACTGGGCTCAGTCGGTGGCGGCCGGCAGCAGCGGCAGCTCGACGTAGGACGGCGCGCCGGCGCCGTGCAGGACGCGGTTGCGCGCGACCACGACCTGCGTCTCGTGCAGATTGTCGCGCCCCGTGCCGAGGTTGCGCTCCAGCCGCGGGAAGCTGCTGCTGGCGATGTCCAGGCGCAGGCGGTGGCCGGCCGGCAGGGTGTAGCCGATGCTGCGCATGTCGACGGTCAGGGTCACCGGCTCGCCGGGCACCAGCAGCGCGGGCGTGGCGATGCCCGTGCGGTAGCGGGCGCGCAGCGCGCCTTCCTGGATGCTCGTCGCGCGGCCATCGGGCCAGACGTCCACCAGGCGGGCGACGACGTCGGTGTCGACCGCCGACGACGAGAAGCGCAGCGTGGCCTTGAGCGGGCCCGCGATGCGCAGCGGCGTCGTGAACGGACGCGAGGTGTAGACCAGCACGTCGTCGCGGCGTTCGACGTCCCGCTGGTCGGCCGGCCCCGGGTGGTCCGCCGGGTTGCCGGTGCAGCACATCGGGCCCCCTCGGGACGGCACGGGCGCGTTCGGATCGTGGACGTAGTCGTCGTGCGCGGGCAGCGGCGGCGCCGTCGGCGCGATCACGCCGTCACCCTGCGCGCCGTTGGCGTGCCCGCCGCTGTCCAGGTACCAGCGCTGCACCTGCGCCTGCGGCGGTGGCCAGCTCGCGGCGTCGAGCCAGCGGCCTTCGCCGATCTGGTACCAGCGGATGGCGGGCAGCGACGCGAGGCCGTCGCCGCGGTCGCGCAGCCAGCGGTCGAACCAGCGCTCGTACCACTCGTGCCAGGGCGCGTCGGCGTGCGGGACGGCGATCTCGCCGAAGCGGCCGCTCTCGCCGGCCTCCTGCTCGTGGCAGTGCGTGCCTGCCGCGACGACGAGGTGACGCTCCGGCGCCGGCTTGCCGTCGATCGGCCGGCGCTGCTGCGCGTCGAAGGCGAGCGTGTCGCCCACGGTCTGGTCGCCCCAGGTCGTGACCTCGAAGGTGGGGGCGCTGACGCGGTCGTCGTCGGACAGGTAGCCGAGCTCGTGCCACGCCGGATCCGTGAGCGGCATGCGCATGAAGTCGTCGTAGCCGTTGGGGGCCGGGCGCTGGCGCTTGACGAGGTCGGCCACCGGCAGTCCCCGCACGGCGGACGCCACGTCGAACGGCGCTGCCGGCGGCGCGTGCGGATCCTTGGCGCCGTCGTCGACGAACCAGCCGAAGCCACTCGCGAGCTGGAACACGCCGCCCTCGTACAGGCCGAAGTAGGCGTAGCGCCCGGCCGCGCTGCCGACCGCGCCGCCGGCGCCCTGCGGGATCATGGCGCGCAGCGCCGGATGGTGGGTGCGCGCGAGGACGTACTGCGTCTCGCCGAGCGCGCTGCAGCCGAAGCTGCCCACGCGTCCGTTGGACCACGGCTGGGCCACGATCCAGTCGAGCGTGGCGGCGCCGTCGGTCATGCCCGAGCGGTAGGGCAGCAGCTCGCCCTCGGAGCCGTGGGTGCCGCGCAGGTCCTCCACGAGCACCGCGTAGCCGCGCCGCGCGAAGTATTCGGCGGTGTTCAGGGCCTCGCCGTACTCGAGGCGGCCGTAGGGCAGGCGCACGAGGACGGTGGCGAGCTTCCCGCCGCGCCGGCGCGGCAGGTAGAGGCTGGCGGCCAGGTGCACGCCGTCGGGCATGCGCAGCCGCAGGTCGCGCTCGACGTCGTAGCCGAAGCGCAGGCCGTTCAGCTGCACGACGCGGTCAGGCGGGATGGCGGCCACGAGCGCATGGCGCGAAGCCGGCAGCGCCAGGGCGACGACGCATGCGCCCGCGATGACTGCCGCCAGCATGGCGGCTGTTCGGCGCTTCGATGACGGCACGGGACTCCTCCTTGCGCGCCGATGCGCGACCCAGGGCGCAGTATCGCCGCGGCAATGGCGTGAAAGGCTGCGCGCCCGCGTCGATTTTGGGTGGCGCGCGGGGTGGGGCAGGGTCGACAATCGTAGGCTTGCCCTCGCGCCCCGCCATGTCGTCCGCACCGATCCGCCTGCACGCCCCGCCGCCGTTCGAGCTGTGGCTGGTGAGCCTCGCGTCACCGGCTTGCGACGCCGACCTCGACCTGCTCGACGACGCCGAGCGCGCGCGCTCGGCGCGTTTCCATTTCGAGCGCGATCGCTGCCGCTACGTCGCCGCGCACGCCGCGCTGCGCCGCCTGCTCGCGCGCCGCACGGGACGCGACGCGGCCGCGCTCGTGATCGAGGCCGGGCCGTACGGCAAGCCGTATCTCGCCGCGGCGCCGCGCTGTGCCTTCAGCCTGAGCCATTGCGAAGACCTGGCGCTGGTGGCGCTGGCCGATGACGGCGAGATCGGCGTCGACCTCGAACGCGTGCGACCGCTGGCCGACCTCGACGGCCTGGGCCGCCAGTGCCTGACCCTGCACGAGCGCCACGAGATCGACCGCTTGGCGCCCGGCGAGCGCTCGCCGGCGTTCCTGCGCCGCTGGACGCGCAAGGAGGCCTGCCTCAAGGCGCTCGGTGCGGGCCTGCACGTCGAGCCGTCGACCTTCGCCGTGGACGGCGGCGGTGCAGGCGGGCGAGTGTGCATCCAAACCATTTCGGGGCCATGCGACGTGCACGTCCAGGACGTCGACGTGCGGCCCGGCTGGGTCGGCGCGCTGGCGCACGTGCTGACCAGCCCCTAATGGGGAATGCGTTCGCGCTCAAGTTGAGCTAAGGTTTATGATGAGAAAAAAGGACAGGGCAGGTGCGCGGATCATGCGACGCCCGCCACCGGGGGGAAGTGCGTTGAGCGGAACGCGAGGCCTCGGTGAAACGGTTTCAGACGCCGCCTCCGGAAGCCCATCGTGAGCAATTGGCTCCAACGCCTTGCACCTCGACCTGACGCCGCGCGCCGGCTGTTCTGCTTCCACCACGCCGGTGGCGGCGCAGCGGCGTTCCGCTTGTGGCCCGCGCGCCTGCCCGAGTTCGACGTGTGCGCGGTGCAGCTGCCCGGCCGCGCCAACCGATTGTTCGAGCCGCCACTGACCGATGTGAATGCCGTCGTCGATGCGCTGGTCGACGTCGTGCGGCCCCTGCTCGATCGACCCTTCGTGCTGTTCGGCCACAGCATGGGCACGCTCGTCGCGTGCCTGCTCGCGCGTCGCCTGCACGCGATCGGCGCGCCGTTGCCCGAGCGCCTCTTCGTGTCCGGGCGCCAGCCGCCGCACCGGCCGTTTCCCGAGCTGTCGATGAGCGGCCTGAGCGATGCGCAGCTGCTCGCGGCGGTGCAGCAGCATTTCGGCGGACTGCCTGCCGAGGTGCTGGACACGCCTGATCTGCTCGAGCTCGTGCTGCCCACGCTGCGCGCCGACTTCGCCTTGCTCGCCGGCCACCGCGACGCCGCGGCCGAAGCGCTGCCGCTGCCGGTGGTGGCACTCGGCGGCGACGCCGACCCGTGGGCCGCGCCGGAACGCCTCGCGCCATGGCAGGCCTGCACGTCGCTGCCGCTGCGCACCTACCGGTTCGAAGGCGGGCACTTCTATCTCGACGACCGGCTCGACGAGGTGCTGGCCGTGCTGCGCGCCGAATGCGCCGTGCCGGCTACGGCCGCGGCCGCGAGCGCGATGGCGGGTGACCTCGCATGATCTTCGCGCGGCAGATCCATTCGTTCGCGTTCGCCACCGGCCTGTCGACGCTGTTCTCGCGCAGCCGTCGCGCCTACCGCGTCATCATGTTCCATGGCGTCGGCGACACGCACATGCCCGTCGAGGCCTTCGAGGCCAACCTGCGCTGGATGGCCGGGCGCTTCCGCATCGTGCCCCTCGCAGAGATCGTGCAGGGCATCGAGCAGGGCCGCAGGCCCGGCACGCGCGGCGAGGTCGCGCTGACCTTCGACGACGGCCTGGGCAACCATTTCGTGCGGGCCTGGCCGGTGCTCCAGCGGCTGGGCCTTCCGGCCTCGTTCTTCGTCTGTCCCGGCCTGATCGACGGCCGGCGCTGGATCTGGAACCAGGAGGCGCGCGCCCGCCTGAAGCGCATGGCGCCCGCCGCGCGCGGCGAGTTCGCGCACGCGCAGATGCGCATGCGCACCGATGCCATCGAGCCGCTGGTCCAGCGCATGAAGGAGCTCGCGCTCGCCGACCGCGAACGCATCGAGGCCGCGCTTCGCGCATGCACGCCGGACTTCGAGCCGACGCCGCAGGAACACGAGCACTACGACCCGATCACCTGGGAGCAGGTGCGCCAGCTCGATCCCTCGCTGATCACGATCGGGTCGCACACGCTGAGCCATCCGATCCTGCCGACGATCGGCGACGACGCCCTCGAGCACGAGGTCAACGAAAGCCGGCGCGTGCTCGAGGAGCGCCTGGGACGGCCTGTCGAGCTGTTCTGCTATCCGAACGGATCGCACGACGAGCGCGTGTACGCGCACGTGTCGCGCAGCTACCGCGCGGCCATCACCACCAACTACGGCCTGGTCCGGCCTTCCAGCGACCTGCATCGCCTGATGCGCATCCCCGCCGCGGCCAACCTGCCGCTGATGGCGTGGCGCATGCACTGGCCGAACGGATAATCCCCGCGCCTTGACAGCGTGCCGGCCCGGGCGCGCCGCAGCCACTCCCATCGGTCCCAGATCTTGCACACCGTCCTCCTGCTGGACGCCGACAGCCGCGTCGGCACCGCCTGCCTGCAATCGCTCGGCCCTGCCGGCCATCGCGTGCACGTCGCCGTGCGTCGCCTGGGCGCGCCCGCCGAGCGCTCGCGCTGGTGCCACCGCGTCCACGTGCAGCCGGCGGCCGAGCCGGTCGACGTCGGCGTCGCGTGGCTGACCGAGCTCGACGCGCGCTTCGGCTTCGCGCTGGTCATTCCCACCACCGAGGCGTCGCTGCGCTGGCTGCGCGCGATGGCCGAGGACCACCCCGTGCGCCGCAAGGCGGCCCTGCCCGGCGACGACGCGCTCGATGCGGCGCTGGACAAGTCGCGCACGGCGCGTATCGCCCGCGAGCTCGGCCTGCCGCTGCCGGCCACGCGCGAACTGGCGCAATGCCCGCGCGATGTCGCATGGCCCGAGGAGGTGCGCCGTCCGCCCACTGCGTGGCCCGTGGTGCTCAAGCCGGTGCGCAGCAAGGTGGTGCGCGGCGGCAAGCTGGCCTCGCTGGCCGTGGCCGTCGTGCACGACGAGCAGGCGCGCGCACTCACGCTGTCGTCCTGGCTGCCGGACACGCCCGTGCAGGAACAGGCCTGGGTACCGGGCCGCGGCGTGGGCGTCGAGGTGCTGTACGAGAACGGCCGCATGGCGTGGCACTTCGTCCACGAGCGCCTGCACGAGTGGCCGCTGACCGGCGGCGCGAGCACGCTGCGCCGCGCGGCCGGACCCGAGCCGGCGCTGGTGGAGATGACGCGGCGCCTGCTGGATCATCTTCGATGGCACGGCGTCGCGATGGTCGAGTGGCGGCGCGACGCCACCGGCGCCGTCCACCTCATGGAGATCAATCCGCGCCTGTGGGGCTCGCTGCCGTTGACGATCGCCGCCGGCGTGCCCATCCCGCTGGGCCTGCTGTCGCTGGCCACGGGCGAGCCGCTGGCGCCCGTGCGCGGCTGGCGCGTCGGCGTGACGGCGCGCAACCTGTCCAACGACATCCAGTGGTTCATCGACAACCTGCGCGCGGACCGGCGCAACCCGATGCTGCTGACGTCTTCGCCCTGGCGCGCCGCGCTCGGCTGGCTGCGCGTGCTGACCGGCCGCGAGACCTGGGACGGGTGGTCGTGGCGCGACTCGGCCATCGCGCGCGAGGAGCTGTCGCACCTGGTGCACAAGCGCTTTTCCGGCATTGCCGAGCGCGTGGCCCGGCGGGCGGCGCAGTCGCGGGCGCGCAAGCATCACGCGTCGCTGCGGCGCCGGGACGGCGCGCTCACGCGGCCGCTCGGCTCGGTGCTGTTCCTGTGCCTGGGCAACCTGTGCCGCAGCTCGTTCGCCGAGGTGGCCGCGGCGCAGCGCCTGGCGGGCATGCGCATCGCCAGTGCCGGCTTCCTGTCGCACGACGGCCGCCCGAGCCCGCCGCACGTGGTGCTGACGGCCCGGACGCTGGGCGTCGACCTGTCGCTGGCGCGCGCGCACCGCGTCACCGCAGCGGAGGTGGAGCGCGCCGACCTGGTCGTCTGCATGGACGTGAGCCACCTCGAGCACATGGCGCGCGAGTTCCCCCAGGCGATGGGCAAGACGACGTTGCTGGGCCTGTTCCACCCCGGCGGCCCGGTCGAGATGAGCGATCCCTACGACCTGTCGCCGGTGGCAACGCGCGCCGTGTTCGAGCAGATGCTGCAGGCCATCGACGCGCTCGCCGCGCAGGCGTCGCG
>Ga0209258_100354_pt1 | contig 63709 bp, 57 predicted proteins | sample Araplaol_mTSA_r2_FD_184281 | JGI IMG/M metagenome (GOLD analysis project Ga0209258, IMG submission 184281) | Arabidopsis root microbial communities from North Carolina, USA - plate scrape CL_Col_mTSA_r2 (SPAdes) (version 2) | ecosystem: Host-associated > Plants > Roots > Endosphere | place: USA...
GCGTGTATTGCTTAGTTCAACGCTCATCAGCTTGAACTTCTTGTCATATGTTTTTCTTCCTTGTGACATGATGTTAAGGTATTGTATTTTATCTTAACTTCCTGTCCAGTCAAATGTAGCAACTTCAAATGTAGGTAATAAGAAAATTGACTTTCATAATGAGTTTACTTGCATTAAAATAAATTTTTGCTTAGATAATGAAAGAAGAATAGAATTTACATTTAGAGAAGATAAAGGCAGCAATAATGTTATTTTACAATTTAAAGGAGCCTCAATAGCTAAATTTGAAATAGGACTAGGAGTAGCTAATTTGTATATCTTAGATCAGTTTTATAGAGGCAGATATGAATCTGATGGTAAATTATCTGACATTAATGAAAACGGAGAGCGATACTTCTATTTAAATTTTTATGAAGGTGATTATTTCGAAATTTTTGCTAAAGAGGTGCTTCTTATAGAATGTCCAAATGTTTAAACTGAAGCTTCAATATCTAATTAGACTCAAAAAATATTTAATTTACAATGACGCTCCGGCTGGGAGGTTTACGTGTAAACCCAAACCACGACAAGAAAAAAAACTGGATAAAGAATATCCAGTTTTTTTTCTCTATACTGTGTGCGTGCAGAATAGAAGTGTAGAAAACTGGTTCGAACATTGTTACTTCCAGCCGCTGAGGTACTTTTGAATCTAAAACACTCATTCATGGCAGAATCGTGGCACTTTTAGGCTTTAGGCCAGAAGTTCGAATCCCTCATACCCCGCCAAAACGATAAAACCCGCTACTGTAGAGGGTTTTATCGTTTTTATACAACCCTCTATATTTTTGCCCCAATGTGATGTAATTCAAACTGGTAAAGGGTTATGTCAGGTCGAACCCTATGAGATGTTTTTTAAATAATCGTTCAATCTGTATTCTTTCCTCTGTTGCCAATCGCAAATTAAACCATCAGTTATAATACCTGAATTGGTTGATTCTCCTAACAGTATCGCAACCGAAGCGCCCTCGTACAGCCTTATGGTCGCAACGAGGAATTCATTGTCGCCAGCAAGGAGTATTGTATGCGCATATGGCGGCAATTCAATATTTACATTTGAAAAATAATTACCGGAATCATTGTCGAATTTTACATATTTATTTTCCCCACCGTTCACAATCCAATTTCGAATTGCGTCAAAGTTGGTGTGGCTCACAAAATTGTAGCCCTTTACTAATGCCAGTAAATTAAACGCCATTTTTCCGAATATTCTAAAATAGTCGTTACGCCAATCAACATGCCCCATCATTATTGGAATATGTGTTTCTGACCCAGCTTGCTGTTTGGCTAGATTTCTCACAAATTCTGCAAGTTTAAAGCTATTTGCCTTGTTTAAAATTAAATCCCCATTGGTACTTGCCAAATAACAAATTACCCGGTTATTCTTATCCACGTCAATGCCAATAAATTTCTCCTTCGGTGGCAGCGCTGAATCCTTTAGCGGGCGAAATATTAAAGTATCATATTGCAGTAAATAAGAAGCGAAAGAGGAATGCATGATATCCCGATTAGGTTCAGTTGCATCGAAACTGAACTTGCTTTGTCCGTCTTCAGTATTTATTTTCAGTGTTGGGATGGAATAAGGCCGGCCTTTTTTTAAATAGCCAAAATAATGATCATCATTATTTCTCATGATGCATATTTTCCCTTTCGTCTCCTTCTTGCTTGAAAGATTGCCGCGTTTTCCCGGTCCAACTATTTCTCTTGGGGCAGATATGAGGGAATCTTGCATAAAGGAACGTTCTAACTTAGAAATGTCATTATTGAATTCTGAGGAAACAAACTTTTTGGGCAGTTTTTGTATTCCTCCCAATCCGGCAGGAATTATATGCTCTTCACTACTATAGGAGAGATCAGTTCGATTTTTATAATAAATACACATTTAAGACATTTTGTGTTTAATAAAATTAGGCAGCTCATTTTTCGATGATAGTTTCAAATAACTCTACGCGTCTTTGCACAAGACCTTGCTCACTCTGGAAGAAGTTTCGCTTGAAAAGAACACGCATTACGTTTTTAAAACCGTTCTTCTCAATATTAATCTGAATGTCTGATTCTTCATTCCCGATTATTTGAGCATATTATAGTCGGGGCCACCTCCCATTTGCCTCCGCAGAATCCGGTGCCATAGTAAGTAAGTTATTTTGATGAGGTTCTTTAAAGGTAATTATCTGATGGACAAATAGATAGATGATTTTCCCTGAAACTTCAAGTATTTGATTTAGTCTTAGTCTTAAAATGACTTAGTCATTAGTTTAATTCTTTATTGTTCTTATCATTTGCATTGATATATACCTCGAATAGGCTTGAAACCCGATCCTTGAGTTCATTGAGTCCTTCAATTGAAAGTTCCAGCCCTCTACAGGGATGTATTGGTTCACCAAGATAATTTTCCTGTACAGCCATCTTTCTTCCAACTTCGATAATATTCATTGCCTCACGCAAAAGGTCATTGGAAATTTGTCTGATATCGGAAGCTATTTCAATAAACTCGTCGCATACCAGCTGCTCTTTGGTTAATGAATTTTCTATTGAAAGTTCAAATTCAGGATTTATCGCATTAATAAAGATTTCCAGTTTATCTATTAACTGGTAGCCAGCTGTGATCTTTTTGCCCTCAATAATATCCCTGATACTAGTATCTGAAATGCCGATCTTCTTAGCGTATTGCTTGGCTTCCCTATATCCGATGATCTCGCCCAGGGCTTTTGCTATCCGGCTGGTCTTACTTGTGCGGTCCTCACGGATCACTTCCCGAATGCGCTCAACTTCAGAGACAGGAGGAGGGGTGTACAGCATATAGCTATTCCATTGGTCAAGGGTTATTCCCGTAAGGAAGGCAAGTAAAGGACGGTTTTTAATTTCCTTTTTTATTTCTGTCCATTGATTTTTGATCTGTTTTTCGGTCAAATTTTGCATTGAATATTGCTATATTTTAAAGTTAAATCTGATATAACTTACAATGATGCGCATGCTGGTAACATTAGTATACGTTTGTCAAGTCGCAACGCAAACTTGAGAGCGTTTTAGTGGAGTATGTCTTGGGGCATTCAGGAATCTTGTTAATAAGTTTGGGTCGGAGACAGTAAAATACTCGTGCTACTAAAGCCTAGTAGCAAATGATTGGATGAATTCAATTATGTCATCAAAATCTGGTTGACCCTTAAAGTAAAGTTGTTTGGAGTCTTTGTAGCGATTTGTGAAAGCTTCTCGTATTTTTTCATCAGGTAGAAATATAGCTGGATTTTCTGACAATGGAATCTCTTTGTCAGCCGCTCTAAACCAAGCTTCTTTATGATCGTGATATTCCTCGGTGCCAATAAAATCCTGAATGTCTTTTCTTTTCAGTAATTGGAATATATCATAGTACTGGCGCATGAAATTAACTTTTGGCTTATTTGCTTCAACGCTAGTCTCATTGCGATACTTAGTTACGATGGTTTGAAGTTTTTCAACCAGGGTATAACCAGGATGGTAGCAAGCTATCCCCATTGCTCTGTTATCTATGACGTTAAGTTTCGCTTCAATAGCTTTATCAAACATCCATGAACTAATGTCAAGAAGGGTATTGGGTGTCACTTTGGCAAATCCAGCCTCTAAAAGTATCCCCTCCTTAATGCCAGCTAAAGCATCAAATGGGCTATCATATTTTAGCCGGATGCCTCCGCTCCGATAATAATCTTTATCATCAAACTCTGTATCTCTAAGAATTTCCACAATGCCATCAATCTCGATGTTCTTTGCTAACCAATCAAAGAAAATCCGTCTATTCTCTACCGCAGTAGGTTTGATGTTCTTGGGATTTTCATTAAGCTTGATACCTGTTTGCGCCTGAAAATTAGCAGGAGGACTGATATGCAAATCTATATCTTCTGAAAAGCGGTCAATAATTCTAAACCCCTTGGAAAGCGACGTTCCTCCTTTCAATTCAAATACAAAACCCTGGGCCTTAAGGCTATGGAGCACGTGCATGATCCAATAATCTTTTTCAACCAGGGTTTCTTCAATCTCAATCTGAGATGCTAATGTTCTTATTAGGGAGTGAAAATCTTTTCTCCTGTGAAGATATTCAGACATAGAATTGATTAGGCAGTTGCTAAAAGCTGACGGGTCTTTTTAGTCCCGTATTTTTCAACGGCAATAGAGAAAGCCTTGGGGTCTAATTCCTTGACCTTTTTTTGCACGTTCTCCAGAACTTTAGGCTGGTCTTCAGCAAGCTGATCCAGATTATTGACCAAATCCACCACAGCGAATTCTGCAGTTTGCTTGGTTGGGAACGAACTTTTCTTTCTAAAAGTAAATACCTTGTTACCTAACTTCACATCACCACTTTTAAGATGGTTGTAGACAACTTTGTGGTTGTATAGCTGAGTAGTTCCCAGCTCCAATTTATTATATATATTAAATGATGTGATTAAAAATTTGCTGTTATCCAAATACTTTTGGACAAGCTTTTCCTCATTCGGGGGTTCTATTCCGAAGGCATTTTTCTTAGGAGCATAGTAAAGACCAGGCCCGACTTTGCTTAATATTTCCATAGATAACAACTGGGATAAATGCCTGTCCACAGATTTAGACCACTTTTCCAATTCCGCTCTTTTGTAAAGGCGACCAGATTTAAGGTGCGATTTCAGTTCCTGTAATTTCTGCATGGCGACATAAAATAATATATCAAATATACAAATTAAATACTTATCTGCATGATAAATCGTCAAAAATCATGCAAATATTTTCCAAAACAACGCACATATAATATTAACAATCAATAGTTTATTAACTTAAATACTTAAATTCAGGTTGCCGATCTTCCAAGTGAATTGAGGTAGTGCAAGAGCATTATAATTTCAGCAACGTATTGGGCTATATACAATCTCCTAACAGAACTGACAGATCTTGATTAGTCTTCGGAATTATGGCAGCTTATAAGACATACCGATAAACAATTTTACTATGGCGCCTATTAGTTGAAAGCGAATTTATCAAAAGCTAAAAGGCATAGGAATTATTGTTTGGAAATTTACAATTGAATTAACAATATATTAGTAATTTTTATATAAAAAACAATGTTAATAAGTTAACAATATGTCATTTATTATACAAGTTTATGGGCTTTCCCTCCCATTTTCTTCGCGTCAAAACTAGGTAGAAAATATTAGCCTAAAGCCTCCATGAGATTTATCTCAAATTCGATAGCTACCTAGCTTCCACAGATTAATTTTATTTCACTAGTAAAGGCTTGAATTTTAGATAAATCATCTACAAACCGGTTCGAAAGTTGTCCCTCGCAGCCCGCTCTTTAAAGGACAAATTATCGAAAGATAGTTTGTCCTTTTTCTTTGCCCGATAGTTTCTTTTGGGGTATGCCATATGGGCAAAATGATATTTACTTTCCCGGTTCGAAATGCGTCTTTTTTGCGATCATAGACAGTTCCTTTTGTAGTTTCTCTTTCATGGTTGTATCGCTGTAGGCAACGCCAACATTTGTTACCTCGTTTTTTATAACAGAGGGCATAAGGCTATTAGGATCAATTTGATCACTGTAGTTAACGTAAAGGATAATAGCCACTGAAAAAATACCGAAAGTTCCAGACACTGTTACAGAATTAGTCGGATGAAAAGTATAATTAAGGAATAAGTTGCCTCGATCATGATCAATCTGATCTACCTCGGATTCATGTAGATGGTAATTGGAGTAATTTTTTATTTTTGCTCTGGTAAAAGGCATTCATTCATCCTCAACGGTATTGTGAACCGTCCTTAAGTTCTAGTATTCAATAATCATATGCAGAAATCTATTTTACTGTCATTTTTTATGTTGGCCGGAATGGCAGGCATATGTCAAAGTCTCTCAAATCCGCAGGTGCTCGAACTTTCCATCTCTACTCCCCAGCCGAGATTAAAAGAGAGTTTTAAGATTATGCTGGATGAAAATTACGTGAGAGCGCAGATTTTCAAATCAGCAAGTGGGAAAATCCGTTTGGCTGATAACCCGAATAGTTCCAATGATGGAAAGATGGTGTTGAATGTCAATGCATTGGTAAAAGGGAAGAATGAGATAGGGCCATTGGAGTTTACGCTAAACGGGACCACGTATAGTACCAATAAAATAGAATACGAAGTCGTTGATCCGCTTCCCAATGTTAATAGAGGTATCTGGATTCGCAAAGTAAATTTATCTGATAGTACCTTCTGTATTATAATCGAACAGCGGATTCCTGCTTATGAGAAGACTACCGTTACCTCAGAGAATAGTACCTCCTATACTACAGAGCCAGAGCATGATGATATTTTTAAGTTCAAAGAGAGCTATTCTGTGAAGGGACTGAACTTATCAAATTCATATGCTAACTCGGAGTATAGTAGTATTTATGATGAGCGTGGAGAGCAGAAGCAGTTTTTATCTGCTTATGCTGTATACTACTTTACAATCAACAACAAAAGCTCTTCCATCATCATAACGAAGGATAAATTTGATAATATACCGGCTGAATATAAATTCGAGAATATTGTGATCAGATAAATGTAAAACATCACATTTCTTTATTATGCGCCAGGCGTCCAAAAATCATTCAAGCAATGCTCATGTTTCAACTTGCAGAAGAAGCCGCATTTCCTCCAAAAATGGGGAGATTGCACATTTTGGAGCACAAACGCTCTAGCGCTGTTGTTAAGATCGTCATTTTATAATCTACTTTTAAATCAAATGGGCACATATTTTGGTTGAGCACAATTAGGCTTCCCCAAACTAATCATCAAATTGGATTGATTTTGTATATTCGTCACAATGGCGGCTAAACAGGATATTTTACAGTTAAGTTTTAAAGAAGATATCTCTTTAGGGTTTGAATTTATTCCTATAAACGACCATTATGCGCGTACACAATCTAACCTCCGTCGGCCACATCGAGCATCTTTTTACCTAATCTTTTGGTTTAAAAACGGTACACCGATTCATACGGTCGACTTCCATCCGATTCATCCGCAACCTGATTCTTTTCTATTTGTACGTAAGGATGCCGTACAGTTTTTCGATCAGCAAAATACTTTTGAAACAAGTACATTGCTTTTTACTGATACTTTCTTTTGTGAAACGGAACAGGATCACCGTTTTTTGCAAAGCAGTCCACTGTTTAATGATTTTACCGGTGGCCAGGGGCCTATCCCCATTATGGGCACTAACCGGTTGCGAGATATCTGGCTTTGGATGCAACAGGAAGAAATTCATCCAGAGGATCCTTTTCATGCGGCGATATTAAGGAAATACCTGCACAGCTTTATGCTGGAGGCAGAAAGGGAACAATTGAAACAGGGTAAAGGCATTCGTATGCAGGGTGCAAACTTTGAATACTTTATTAATTTTAAGGAACTACTGGAACAGCATTTCAGAACTGAAAAAGGAATTGGTTTTTACGCTGATCGACTTTTTATCTCGGCTAAAGTGTTAACCCGTATTACACATCTGATGTTGGGCAAAACGCCGAAACAATTGCTGGATGAACGCGTCTTGCTCGAAGCCAAACGCCTGTTGGTGCATACCGAAAATCCTATTAAAACTATTAGTCTTTATCTCGGCTTCGACGAAACAACCAACTTCAACAAATTTTTTAAAAAGCATTCCGGTCAAACGCCTGCAGCATTCAGGGATGTCTTTCTTCCACCAAAAACGATGGCCTAAACTTACCATTTTTCGGACGGAATCTACCTTTACGGGACATGCCTTAAGTACGAACTTTGTTTCATCAAATCAAAAGAAAAATGAAAACAAAACTCAACATCGTACTTGTTCACGGCGCATTCGGGGACGGTTCACACTGGAAAAACGTTATTCCTGCATTAGCAGCGGAAGGTTATACTGTGCGGGCAATGCAATTACCGCTTACTACTTTAGAAGAAGATATCCAGCGCACCCGCGATATGGTGGTCTCGCTTGATGGCCCGGTATTACTGGTCGGTCATTCTTATGGAGGTATGGTGATTACCGATGCAGGTAATCATCCGAACGTAAAAGGGTTAGTGTATATAGCCGCTTTTGCGCCGGATCAAGGTGAAGCCGCTGGTGGCTTACTGCAGCTGCGTCCGGCCCCGGAAGGCGCGACTGCCATAGCGCCTGGCCCCTCTGGTTATCTTTATGTAGACTATGCCAAATATCCGGAAGTATTTAGTGAGGGTGTACCCGCTGATGACGCCCTGGTAATGGCTGTTTCTCAAAAGCCGATCACCGGTGCTGCTTTCGGTGCACCTTTGACGAGCGCTCCTGCCTGGAAGGTAAAGCCAAGCTGGTACCAGGTTTCAGACAATGATAAAATGATACAGCCGGAAACAGAGGCTTGGTTTGCCGAACGTATCAATGCCCGTAAAACCATCCATCTTAGTGCAGGTCATGCTTCTATGGCATCTCATAGCCCGGAAGTATCAGCATTAATACTGGAAGCTGCTAATTCAATACAAGACTAAACTCAAATATTGTGGTCGCGAAGGTATTGCGGCCACAATATTAACAAACACAACTCATGGAAGTTATCACTGTACCCATCCTGCCGCTAAGGATGTTGCAATCCCATATTGTCCGCGATCAAAAGACCATAATTATTGATACCGGCAACCCCGGCAGTGTTCCTAAAATACTCAATGCAATGAAAAAGCATCATATTGCTATTGAGGATGTTTCTTTAATTTTGGTCACCCATAGCCATTTAGATCATTCCGGAAGCGCTGCGGAACTTCAAAAGATACTTAAAGTACCAATAGCGATGCATGAACTTGAAAAAGATTATGTTGAAAATGGAACCCGTTTACCACTTACTCCCAAAAATTGGTTTGGTAAACTCTTTAAAAAGACGCCTCTTATCAAGAAAAATGTAGAAAAGTTCAAAGTAAACGTCCTTCTTAAGGGTGGCGAGGACCTCAAACCGTACGGTGTGGATGCCAGGGTTATTTTCACTCCCGGTCACACGCCGGGATCTGTTTCGGTCATGCTAGGCAACGGGGAAATGATCGCGGGTGATGTTGTATCGGGAGGTATATTATTAGGGGGAATTATCAGAAATGACGTCCCTACCTGGCCAATTTTTCATGATGATACTATAAATAGTATTAAAAGCCTCAGGGAAATAATTAAGCTTTCGCCAACCAAAATACATGTCGGGCATGGCGGTCCGATAGATGTGCCTTCCATTGAAAAATTTATTCGTGATCAGGTTAATAAACTCAATAATGCTTCATAATGCAGATAATATTTCGGTTACCATTTCGGGCACTTTCCTATGTCTGGTTTTCACGACTAACACACCTATTTATATACATATAATAGTAAATCATTAAAGAAAATTAAATGTATTACACAGTAAACAACGTAAAGCTTTTCGTCAATGACGAAGGCGAAGGAAGTCCAACTTTGTTATTTATGAATTTCTGGGGCGGATCAACTGAAACATGGAAATAGGTTACTGCTAGGCTAAAAGACAGTTTCCGCTGCATCACTTATGACCATCGGGGCTAGGGACAATCAGAGAAACCAGAATAGGCTACAGCATAAAATCACTGGCTGAAGATGCCATTTCTTTAATAGAAACTTTAAATTTGGATGAGTATATCTTCGTGGGACATTCAATGGGGGTAAAGTAGCACAATATATTGCAGCATAAAAAAACGTTGGTTTAAGTAAATTGATCTTAGTGGCACCCTCTCCCTCGTTTCCAACTATTATACCTACGGAAATGCTCAAAGATATGAAAGGCGCTTACCTTTCCTTAGCAAGTATTAATGCGACCATTGACCAATTAGAGGAAACAGACAACGTGAGACTATATAATTATCAACAGCGAATTTATAAATGAATTTCACTGATAAATACAATTTCCGCTAAGAGGGACTGATTATCTAAATGATGATCGTTCCCTTTTTCGTTTTGGGGTGGATTACTTATCTGACGGGCTATCAGCTTAAAATAAAATTGACTTTTGGGGTTCGAAATGAGTGGTTTTATATAGCTATAGCTACACTTTACGTTCACTGCAATAAATAATTATTATTTTGTAGCAAGCCACTGAAAACTTGGCAAGAATGTGGTCATTAATTTTTTCTCGTCATTGTCTTTTGTTGTCTGCAAAGTGATATTTATATGCTCCAAAATTTGTTGGGCAATTTCTTTTCCAATATCGATTCTTGAAATACCTATGTACGAGTCCATTCCATAAGTTCCTCCTTTCATATAGTCCTTCAAATATTTTCTCCAGTCACGTCTTAAAAGTTCCTGGGCGTAAATGTGAATATTTGTATAGATACTAAATGTTGCTTCGGATGCCTTTGTCATCTCTGCATACAGGTCGCAAATCAGGTCAATATTTACTTTTTGAATTTGTGGCAGTAAAAACTGGCAAAGTTTGATTCTCAAATTATAGTTGCTGTCATGAAATTCAGATCCATATTTGCCATTCCAATCATACCTGATGATTTCAAAATCTGAAGGTCCATAGTTATCTGAGAAAAGTTGTAATTCCTGATCTGTCATCCCTAAATTATTATTACATGCTTCATTTGGTCATTAAATGTGCGAACTATCAGGCGTTCCCATTTATATATTCCATAAGGTCAAGCTTTATTAATTCCCAATATTTTCCTCTCATACAAATAGGTTCAAAATCATTGTCAGCATTTGAAAAGTCCACAAAATTCGACCTTATCAGAGCTTCATCATGGCTGTATGGATAACGCTGATAATGTAGGGCTATCATTTGTTCAGGAGAATACTTTTTCATTACCTCATGCAAGTCCCAAAAGTCTTTCTTACGGCCTCCGCGTTGTACTACATCTATCTTCATTGCAATAATGTCGTCAATAGTAGCCATTCGAATATTTTCTACTATTAATTCAGGTTGAATAAAAGGATCCGTATAATAAAGATCAAGTTTTATTGCTTCCTGTTCACTGGTTCCAATAAAGTAGGATGTTCCCATGGCAACCGGCCCGGGACCTGGATCAGTAACATATTGAAATGTTTCGCGCAAATAAGTATCTATGGCATTGAAATCTATGGAGTCATATGCGGCATCGGTAAATAAATCTATATCAACTGATAAGCGATGCCCCATTTGCAGACTTAACGAAGTACCTCCTACAAGTCTGAATTGTTTTAACAATTCAGAATGCATTAATTGAAGAAGAATTGATTTTAACAATGGAGTAACTGTATTCCAGTATAATTTAATCGGCATCCTTTTTTGGGGTTTGATTTTTCAATACCTGATCAACCGTTGCCTTTCCATAAAAACGGCTGACTTCTTCCTTTTCCTGGTCATTTCCACGTTCAAAAACCCGCTGAATAACAGCTCGTTTTTGTCGTTGCCAATCAATCCGTTCCATTTTGGTATCCCAAAATAGTATAGCCCTAAGTTTAGAAAGATCAGGATGCTGATTAATGTATTGTTTTCGTTTTTCTTCTTTAATTTCGTAAAATATCTGCAAGATCATAAAAAAACCCTCTTCAATGCCAAGAGCTTGCTCAATCTTTAAGGCAAGGGCAGTATTCATATTCCTTTTTCCTTTGGTAATAGCTCCCAGGGTTTGGGGGAATTCATTAATTGAAAGAGCAAAAGGAGTCTTTGCAAGTCCCCTTTTTTTGAGCTCCCTCTCCAATACAATTCCTGGATGTAGTCCTTTTAATATGGATATATCTTCCTGCATGAGACAAAAATAAGCAATTTTGTTTACTTTATAGTTTGGATTAGGCGATGTTACTAACATACTTATTTTTGCTGCTTAAGGCAAATTAAATAGCAGTTACATAAGTAATTTATTGATTTATATTGTTTTAAGCTTCCTTTGATAAGAGTCTGTTACATGAATTACATGTCTATACAGGCCTGACGATCTATTAAATAAGCGTACTCATAAGTTGCTCTCAAACTGACAAATTGATAGCAAATTCATCTTATATAGGTTCGAACTTTGTTCCTCTTTTTCCGCAGGTAAAAATGGGAATAGTTAAGTATGGTTATGCTTGATTATTCCCGTTTTGTTTAAGTAACAACCTGCCTGTCTTTTTTTCTAAAGTAAAGTTGTACCAACCACCTGGGGGATTCCATTCTCCTTCACCATAAATTTTATCTTCGTCAAACCTATTTATGATTACTCCATCAATCCCCAGATTACCGTTTTCCTATAAAATCTTTCCTTTTGATTCAATGCAATAGAGTCCATGGGCATCGGTAACATAGCAAAGATTATTTTCAACATAAAGAAAATCAACCGAATTTTCCGAGAATGCCCTACAGGTGAGGATTTGACTTCTATTATCTTAGCTCCATGAGCTTCGGCATCAGTTTCATGTACCAATACATAATCTGGTGCAATATATGTTCCATCACCATTTACCAGGGTTACCTGTTCTTTTGGAAAAATTTCACTGAACATAGCAGCAATCAACAAAAGTAGATTCAGTTGATGCCAGGGTTTTAAACCAAACGGAGGAACGTCTGACACAAAATGACGTGTAAATAGATAAAGAGTAAAATCCGTTTCGAATTTTATCAAACGGCCGATTTGTTTGGTAAAACCCTTGAAATCCACTTCCCAAAAATTAGTATTAAAAGTTTTTCGCCTAATTGAATTGAAATGAAGTATTTGTGCTGATGCAGGTTCATCAATAAAGAAATTTTCACCGGAATCATAAAAATTTATTTTTAAAATTGAACAATGTTCATTTTCTTTGTACTGAAATTGATTTTATGGGTACTACAGAAAGAAAAGCAAAAGAGAAGGAAGAACTGAAGGCGCTTATTTTAAAAGCTGCCCGTAAGTTGTTTATAGAAAAAGGCATCGGACAAACAACTATCAGAAATATCGCTGATTCCATAGACTACAGCGTCGGTACGGTATATGTTTATTTCAGGGATAAGAATGAAATACTCCATGCGCTGCACACACAGGGCTTCGTAGACCTCGGCGGCCAGTTGAAAGTATTATTTAGCGTAAAAGACCCGATGGAGCGGCTGAAGGCAATGGGCAAAGTGTATATCACTTATGGCTTGGATAACCCGGAAATGTACGATCTGATGTTTACGCTTAAAGCACCAATGGAGTTCCTTGAAACAATCCAAAAAGATGAGTGGGATGAAGGGAAAGCAAGCTTTGATTTGTTAAGAACTACGGTAATACAGTGCATGGATGCCGGGCATTTTAAAGGGCATAAACTGGACCCGTTGTGTTTTCTGATATGGAGTTGTATACATGGCATGTGCAGCCTGGAAATAGGTTCCCGTACGAAAAACGCGAATATTAAAAACCCTGAAAATATTGTAACGGATGCGTACGATGAATTTTTAATAATCATAAGTAATCTGTAATTTTTTTTTGACCTTATATTGAACATTGTTCATTAAAATTGTATGGTTCATTTAAATAAAAAATCATGAAAAAAATTCCCACATTTCTTTTACTATTATTATGCGTTGGAAGCACTTATGCACAAACACACCTGGAGCAGTATATCAACACGGGCCTGAGTAATAATGAAACAATCCGCCAGCAGCAATTTTTACTTGATAAAAGTCTCTGGGCTTTGAAAGAAGCTAAATCATTATTCCTCCCCAATGTTGAGTTTAATGGAAACTATACCCTTGCAGACGGTGGACGCACCGTGGATATTCCGGTGGGAGATTTAATGAACCCCGTTTACAAAACGCTTAACCAACTGACAGGCACTAATAATTTTCCACAAGTACAAAACCAAAGTGTGCTGCTGAACCCAAATAATTTTTATGATGTAAAATTACATACCACTTATCCGATCATCAATGCAGAAATAGCTTACAATAAAAAAATAAAGAACCAGCAGTATGATTTGCAAAAGATAGAAACAGACATCTACAAACGGGAGCTTGTAAAAGAAATCAAAGTTGCTTATTATAATTATTTACAGGCAACGACAGCCATCGGGATTTATGAAAATGCCCTTGCACTGGTAAAAGAAAACGAAAGGATAAACACTTCTCTTTTTAATAACCAAAAAGTAAACCGTACGGCAGTAGTAAGGAGCAATAATGAAGTAACAAAGATTACTGCACAACTAAACACCGCCGTGATAAACCGTGATAATGCCAGAAACTTTTTTAATTTTTTAATCAACCAACCGCTGACCACTCCCATACTTATTGATTCAATAACTAATATTCCCGACCCACATGTTGCAGATGATACTGCTGTAAATAAAAGAGAAGAATTATTAAAGTTAAATACAGCAGCCGCAATCAATAAGAACCTTATTGGTCTTGCAAACTCCTACAAAATACCAAAACTAAACTCCTTTCTTGATTTAGGGTCGCAGGCTTTTAATTTTAAAGTAAATGACAAATCGCCTTATTATTTCTTCGGGATTTCACTTGGCTGGGATATTTTTTCAGGAGGCAAAAATAAATATAAAGTAAAACAGGTGGAGGCGGATGCTAAAGTGATTGCGTCGCAGACAAGCAATACCGAACAGCAGCTGAGATTACAGGTTAGCATGGCTGCTAATTCATTCAACACCGCGCTTATAAATTACAATGCCGCTGTTTCACAAGTGGCTTCTTCTGAAAAATATTATAATGACGAATTGCGGCTGTACAAAGAGGGCATTGCACTGTACATAGAACTGCTGGATGCTCAAAACCAACTCGTATCTGCCCAACTTCAGGCAAATATTTCACTCTACGACACATTTGTAAAGCAGGCAGAAATAGAACGCGCCAATGCCAGTTTCATCATTCAATAAATAAAAAATCAAACTATTATGAAAAAAATACAATTACTCAGCCTTGCTGCAACAATATTAGTTTTATTTTCTTGCAAGGAGAAAGAGAAAGCAAAAAATTCATTGGGAGAAGGAGATGTTATCCCTGTAAAGATTTCTTCTTTATCTGCGTTGGGATTACCCAAAAAAATAAGTGCTACAGGTCTCGTAAGCACAGAAAATGAAGCTAAATATTCTTTCAAAATAGGCGGCATAATTAGCCGTGTTTTTGTAGAAGAAGGCCAGTTCTTCCGAAAAGGTCAGTTGCTCGCCACACTCAATTCAACAGAAATTGCTGCCGGCGTTTCACAATCCAGCTTAAATGTAGAGAAGGCACAGCGTGATTATGAACGGGCAGTTAATCTATACAAAGACAGTGTTTTTACATTAGAGCAGTTGCAAAATACCAAGACGGCCCTGGATATTGCTCAAAAAGCAAAAGAGGCTGTTGCCTTTAATGAACACTATTCGAAAATATATGCAGCATCTGATGGTTTTGTAAGTCAGAAAATCGCCAGCGAAGGAGAAGTAATCGGGCCTGGTATGCCCGTGCTTGCTATTAACGAAACACAGAAAAATAATAACTACTTACTTAAAGTTGGCGTAACTGATCGGGAATGGGCAAGCATTAATCCCGGACAAACGGGAACAGTAACACTGGATGGATATGCTGATAAAAAAATTGATGCTTATGTGTTTCGTAAGTCGCAGGCGGCAGATCGTACACTTGGCTCCTTTCAGATAGAATTGAAATTGAAATTAAACGACATCAAACCGGCGGTGGGCATGTTTGGCAAAGCGGAAATAGCTACCAATCAGGATGAAAATGTGAAGGTGATCCCATACGGTTCTCTGGTAGAAGCCGATGGCGATAAGGCATTCGTATTTATACCTGACGGAACCAATAAGGTTAGAAAAATTCCGGTAACTATTTCAAGAGTTGACAATCAACAGGTTTATCTAAAAGATGGACTTGATGGAGTGGAAGAAATCGTGATCTCTAATAGTGCCTATCTCAACGAAAAATCTACAATAAAAATCATCCGTTAATACTAACAGATATGAAAATTACAAATTTTGCCGTTAAAAACTATCAGTTCACCCTCATTATATTCCTGCTGTTTGCTGTGGTTGGTGTACTTACTTTGTTTACAATGCCCCGTTCGGAAGACCCAACTATACATCCACCGGAATATCTCATAACTGTTATATACCCTGGCACAAGTCCTAAAGACATGGAGGAGCAAGTAGTAAAGCCCATTGAAAATAAAATTTACGGGCTGGAAAACATTGATAAATTGCTTACCACAATTGAAGACGGTGTGGCGGCAATTCAGGTGAAATTCAAATATGGCGTTAATATAGATAATAAATACCAGGAGATTTCTACAGAAATAAACGCGTTAAAAAACAGTGAGCTTCCTAAAGATATTTATCTTATCAAAACAGAAAAGATTTCTTCTTCCGATGTAAAAATTTTACAGGTTGCATTGGTTTCGGATAATGCCTCTGATAAATTGTTGAGAGATGAAGCCGACATACTAAAAACACGCCTGGAGAAAATAACAGACCTTAAAGAAGTCAAATATTCCGGAATGCCGGAACAGGAAATCCGTGTTGATGTGCAATTGGACAAACTGGCGCAACTGAAAATTCCGCTCAACGTAGTTGAAGGCAGTTTGCAAAGTGAAGCGGCAGACATTCCTGGTGGAAGCATCAACCTGGACAGCAAGGTTTTTAATGTAAAAACCAGCGGCAAGCTTAAGAACGTTGAGGATGTTGCCAATACCGTCATCTACAATGCCAACGGAAAAATTATTTATTTGAAAGATGTGGCAGAAGTAAGTTATAGAAACGAAATGGTCAACCACATTACACGTGTAAACGGGCATCATTGTGTACTGGTTACGGCAGCAATGAAAGATGGAGTTAATATAACGCAAGTGCAGGAGGAATTTTTTCCGGTATTGGATGAATTTTCTAAAGTATTGCCTGCTAACATCCAGCTCGTGAAAACTTTTGACCAGGCAACTATGGTCTCACAACGTTTGGGACATCTCGGATTTGATTTTGGTTTAGCAATTCTTTTAGTAGTCATTACCTTATTGCCTTTAGGATTTAGAGCCTCACTCATTGTTATGATCTCTATTCCGCTTTCTTTAGCATTAGGGCTTATAGCATTGAATTTATTTGGATTTTCGTTGAACCAACTAAGTATTGTTGGTCTCGTTGTAGCATTGGGATTGTTAGTAGATGACAGTATTGTAGTTATTGAAAATATAGAAAGATGGCTTAGAGAAGGACATTCACGAATGGATGCTGTTCTGAAAGGCACTAAACAAATAGGTGTAGCAGTTGTAGGATGTACAGCCACTTTGGTAATTGCGTTTTTGCCTCTCGCCTTCCTGCCGGATGCAGCCGGTGAATTTATGCGCAGCCTGCCTATGGCTGTTATCACCAGTGTGCTGGCATCAATGATCGTGGCTTTAACACTTGTTCCTTTCATGGGAAGTCGGATATTGAAAACGCATACACATGGAGAAGGCAATTTTTTCCTGAAGCAACTGCAAAAATTTCTCACCTACAGTTATCGCGGTATTATGCCACGAGCTTTAAAATATCCTAAAACAACCATTGGAATATCATTAATACTTAGTGCTCTCGCCTTTTTCTTATTTACAAAAACGGGATTCAAACTTTTTCCAACCTCTGAAAAGCCAATGTTTCTTATCAATATCAAAATGCCGCTGCAGGCTGATATTCCTGAAAGTGATCGTGTAACCAAGCTCGTAGAAAATGAATTGAAGCAGCACAAAGAGATTGTGTATTATACAAGCAATGTAGGCAAAGGAAATCCGCAGATATATTATAACGTACATCAACAGGACGTGAAGCCCGACTTTGCCCAGGTTTTTGTACAGATGGATGATGAGGCAAGCCCTGACTCTAAAGTAAAGTTAGTTAAGCAGCTAAGAGAAAAGTTTAAAGATTTTCCTTATGCCAAAATTGAAGTAAAAGATTTTGAACAGGGACCCCCGATAGAAGCCAACATAGTTGTAAGGGTTTTTGGTGAAGACCCGAACACGCTGCGTAAGCTTTCCTTTAAAGTGGAGGATATTTTACGCAACAACCCAGGTACTGTTTACATCAATAACGAATTAAACTCCTACAAGTCTGACGTTAGAATAGAAATAAACAAAGAAAAAGCCCGCACATTGGGCGTGCTTACAAGCGATGTTGATAAGGTAATTCGAATGGCGGTAGCAGGATTAACTGTTGGTGATTATATAGATGACAGAGGCGATGCCCGCAATGTTGTCCTGACACTTCCCAAAGATAAATTTTCAAATTTAGATGCATTCAAAAATCTGTACGTAAACAACATACAAGGTCTTCCTGTATTGGTTAATCAGATTGCAACCATTTCTTTTGAAACATCGCCTACGGCAATAAATCATTTTAATAAATCGCGTTTCGCAAAGGTTACCTCTCTAACCAAAGAAGGCGTATATGCAAACGATGTACTAAAGGATATTGTTCCGCAACTGAACAAACTTAAAATGCCGCCTGGTTACTATTACAAGTTATCCGGTGAAGCGGAATCGGAAGGAGATACACTGGGTGGAAATTTTTTGTCAGTTATCCTGTTAAGTACATTCCTTTTTATTGGAGTTCTGTTACTACAATTTAAGACGTTTAAAGGTATCATCATTGTACTATCTATTATTCCATTAGGAATTCTCGGAGGTGTGGTAATGCTATTGATCACCGGCCATCCGATGTCAATGGTTTCTATTATTGGTTTCATTGGTTTGTCCGGCATACAAGTTAAGAATTCGCTGTTACTCGTTGATTTTACCAACCAGTTGCGGGCCGAAGGATATAGCATAGACGATGCAATTAATAAAGCAGGAGAAACCCGTTTTTTGCCGGTTGTGCTTACGTCCATAACAGCTATTTGCGGATTAATTCCTCTTGCCTGGAATCCGAATCCATTGATCGCTCCATTAGCGATTGTGTTGATTGGTGGATTAATCAGTTCAACCATTCTTTCAAGAATTGTAACGCCGGTAATGTATAAGCTTATACCACCTTCCATCGAAAGTATTTAATCATTCATAAAATCAAACAAAATGGAACAATACATCTTAATAACCGGAGCATCATCAGGAATTGGTTACGAAATGGCCCAACAGCTTGCGGCTTTAAAATACAATCTTATCCTCACTGCCCGCAGCGAGGATAAATTGGCGGCTATGCAGCAGGAGTTATCTTTCAAGTATGGCATTACCGTACAATACATAGCCAAAGACCTAAGCAAAACAGAGCAGGCGACTCAGTTATTTGAGGAGATCAAGGGCGCCGGCTATCAGGTATCTCATTTGGTTAACAACGCAGGGTTTGGCGACTATGGAAGTTTTCTGGAAACATCACTGGAAATGGAATTGAAGATGATTGATCTCAACATCAGCAGCCTGGTTATACTTACTAAATTGTTTGCAAAAGATATGGCAGCCCGAAAGTCGGGCAGAATCATGAACGTGTCTTCAGTGATTGCATATTTGCCTTTCCCTTACCAGTCGGTGTATTCAGCCACCAAGTCTTTTGTTTTAGCCTTTTCGGAAACGCTCGCTGCCGAACTGGAAGGCAGCGGCATAGTGGTTATCACGCTTGCCCCTGGGGTTACAGAAACAGCATTTATTTCACCGGAAATGCGGGAAACCAATCTTCTCAAATCTAATAAGCCTACCTCCGTAAAAAAAGTGGCTACTGAAGGAGTGAAACTCTTGCTACACGGAAAAGGAAAGAAAATTGTAGGCTTTCAAAATCGGGTTAATGCTATTTTAGCAGGAATACTGCCAGACCCGGTGATGATGAAGATTAAGATGAAGCTGGCAAGTGCCAAGTGACGTGTTTGAAAATTCCGTTTTAAAAAACGTGAATGGCATAAAATAAGTTACTAGCAGCAAGCAATTTGTAAATCAAATCATCATGAACACCTCAACGCCTCGTATTTCTCCTCCTGTTCATTTTCTCATAGGATTAATTGCGATGATACTACTCAGTTCATTTGTTCCAATCGGACATTGGTTACATTTTCCCTGGAGATACATTGGAATTATAATAATCGTTCTTGGATTTTATCTTTTTCTTGGAAGCGGCATATTCTTTCAAAAATTAGGCACAAATCCTCGTCCGGGTACCCAGGCAACTCTAATTGTAACAAAAGGGCCATTCAAGTATACAAGAAACCCGATGTACCTGGGTCTTATCACTATGCTTATTGGCACTTCAATACTTTTAGGAACATTTTCACCTCTCATTGTAATCCCAATCGTCTTTTTGACACTTCACACGCAATTTGTACTTCGAGAAGAGAAATGGATGGCAGAATGGTTTGGCGAGCCATACTTAGAATATAAAAAGAAAACACCAAGATGGATATTGTAGCAAAAATGTTTGCAGCAGGCCTTGCATTGGGAATACGGCGGGGCGACGAATATATGTTCAACTTTTTGTTCGCTAATCAGCTTTAACTCTAAGCAACGAATAACGCCAAGCAATAGATTTAAGAAACGGCGCATATCCAAAAAAAATGACTGAAACGAAAAAATATCAAGACGAGTACTAATGAAACAAGGGGGGCTTGCTTTATCAGCTTTAGCTTTACCTTTCCCATTAACAACATTTTCAAATTTTAACGAAATGACAGACAACAAAAATTTTGACGTAATTATAGTTGGTGGAAGCTATGCAGGACTTTCGGCAGCAATGGCTCTGGGACGAGCATTAAGAAATGTTTTAATCATTGACAGCGGTTTGCCTTGTAACCGACAAACCCCCCATTCACATAACTTCATTACGCAAGACGGAGAAAAACCAAGCGTTATTGCGGAAAAAGCAAAAGGACAGGTGTTGAAATACGATACGGTAAAATTCTTAACTGACCTTGCCGTTAATGGAACGAAAACTGATAAAGGCTTTGAGATTTCAACTCAATCAGGAAAAATATTTTCAGCTAAAAAAATAGTTTTTGCAACAGGACTAAAAGATACAATGCTAAACATTAAGGGATATTCTGAATGTTGGGGAATTACGGTACTCCATTGTCCCTATTGCCACGGATATGAAGTAAAGAATCAAAAAACAGGGATTTTGGCAAATGGATATGCTGCATTTCATTTGGCTCGACTCATCAGTAACTGGACAAAGGATTTAACCATATTTACCAATGGGAAATCGGAATTGACAAAAGAGCAAACCGATGAAATCAAAGCACACAATATTTCAATAGTTGAAAAGGAAATTAGCTCATTGAAACATAAAAACGGAGTAGTCGAAGAGATAATTTTTTCAGACAATTCAACTTTTGAATTGAAAGCTATCTATTCAAGACCTCCTTTTGAACAACACTGTAAAATCCCCGAGTTATTGGGTTGTGAATTGACAGAACAGGGACTTATCAAAGTAGATACATTTCAGAAAACAACAGTCGATAATATATTCGCTTGTGGAGACAATACTAATCCTCTACGTGCTGTATCATATGCGATATCAACAGGGAATAATACAGGAGTATTCTTAAATAACGCAATGACAGAAGAAGATTTTTTGAAATGACAATAAAAGCTGCATAATACAGATTATTCAATGAAAAAAGGCATCCCCATTTTACTTATTAAGAAGTCTACCGGGGAATGTATGTGGTTTTACCTCAAACCAGGTTATCGCGTTGCATACGTTAATTATTATAAAGAATTCAAAATGTGAGGCGTCGAACTCTCAAATATACAGAGACAATATATCTAAATATTTAAACATCAATGAAGATCTGGATGTATTATATAGCATTAATGAAAATACAATGGTGAATATGCTTTAATTAAATGAACAGAGGCGATTTTCGCTCCTCGTTGATAAACGTAAGTACTTTTAATTGTTATTAATATCAGTTTTTCTAATTCATTTCACTAAAAAATTTACCAATTTCAGATAAATCATCTGCAAACTGGTTCGAAACTTGTCCCTCATACCCCGCCAGGTACATTTTTGAACCTATAAACACGTATTCGTGGCACTTTTAGGTTTCAAACGGTAAAAGCGGCTTCGGAGTGAGGTTTTAGGGCGAAAGTTCGAATCCCTCTTTTTCCAAAAACAGCCTTCAAATCGAAAGATGTGAAGGCTGTTTTGTTTGACTACATTCAAGTCCTTCAATGACATACAATAAACTATCATTTATATACTCCTTAAAAGTGTTAGAGTATATCTGAGCAACAGCATTGCTACGCCCCAAGGCCAGCCGGCAAGGTATAGCATGATTTCCATCAAAATGTCCAACTTTAGAGATAATTAACTCCCCCGGCATTAAATAGATATTAGGCTGTCCTGTACCGCAGATGTCCTCCTCACACAATTTCTTATTCACCTTTACCCATTGTCCATGGCTATTCATCATCTCTCTGTGCATTTGGCTCACGCTGAAAGTAATCCCTAATGATACTGCTGTGTCGCACAGATTACGTACAATGACAGTTGATGCATGATAGTAACGGTTTGAGTCACAATAATGGTCAATAAATCTTTCTTTATTAAGATATTCCAAAGGTTCGCATGCGGGAAATGAAGTATCAACCTGTACGGATATGTTAGATGTTGAATATCTGAACATGCAATATGTTGGGTATTCTTTGAACCTGCATTCCCGGCGCCGCCAGTAACGCGTTCCAATATTTATAGTATCTTTCGAAGGTCCAAGATAATAGATAGGAAAACCATCATCCTCAAAAGATTGTAAATACTCATTGGCAATAAAGGAAGTATCTTCCAGTATAAATTCCCCTGTATGAAAGAAACTGACAGGTATAGGCTTGCGGAAGCAAGACGAGAGTAACAGTATAAATGAAAGTACAATTCCTGTTCGCATAATCTTTGTATATAGATGTCAGATAGGAATTATTCCATAATGATATTAATTTGATCAATCAGGGATATTAAGCACCATTTTATTCATTTCACTAATGAAAGCTAGCATTTTAAATAAATCATCCGTAAACGGGTTCGAAACTTGTCCCTCACACCCCGATAAGAGGGGCAAATCATCACAAGTATGATTAAGAGCAGGCAAAGGGTCAAAAGCACCTTCTTCTTTTCTTCAGCTACTTTAGGACAAAGAGAATGAGCAGGTTAAATTCCAGCAAATACCATTTACAAACAAAATAAATACCCGGTCTTACTCTGTTTGCTCTTATTTTTTATTGCGCAGATAGGCCGCGTAGTTCGCTTCTAGATTTATATCAGGATGCATACCTTACCTAAATAATTAATTAAATATCATGCAAATGTAATCTACCAAACTTCATACTATACTGTATCAGGATCATGCTGCCTTACACTTAACCGCTTAAACAGCGATATATTGCTATACCCCGGTTACCTCAAACAGATAATATCAAAGTCCGTCCTCGATATAACTTCTAAAATCGTTAAACCTTAACCTTAAATTTTAATTCATGAAATCAGTTCTTTTCGCGTTATCCCTTTTATGCGCATCGTTGTGCGTGAATGCTCAGTATTATAATGATGTATTAAGCTATAATATTAACAGCACACCAGTGAATGGGATAAAGATTAAAACAAATCTGCCCTTTGCCAGTTTTACACAAATGCCCACCATTATGATAGAAGGTTATGCTTTTAATACAAGCGATCCTATTAACCCTGACATTGACTTACTACATTTACAACAATCTCTTCCTTAATGCAAAAGTTAGTTCCGGTGGGTCTGCAACCCCAAACATCACACTCGCGGCTGAAAATGGGAAAGTGGTTATTTTCCTTGATTCAAAAGTTTATTATCAGCGCTTACACATAAGAGCATTTGCCACAGGGATGTCGGAAACGGCTGCCCAATTTCAGGGTTGGACTGCAGTAGATTCTGCTTTATTAAATACTGCAACAGCGAATTATGCTGTTCCTTATATGAACCGGTTTGCAGGAATGGTATCGATAGATGGAAATGTGGGAATTGGTACTACCTCTACCGGCACTTATAAACTGGCAGTAGAGGGTACTATAGGTGCCAGAAGAATGCAGGTGAAGCAAACCAGTTGGGCAGACTTTGTATTCCAGCAGGAATATCAGTTACCTCCTTTATACGATGTAGAAAATTATATCAGTATAAATAAGCATTTATCGGGTATTCCCACTGCTGAAGATGTACAAAAAGAAGGTATTGATGTGGGTGAGATGAATAAATTATTGCTACAAAAGGTAGAAGAACTTACATTGTACATTATTGATCTCAAGAAACAGGTAGATCAGATACAATCACCCCGTAAATGAAAACCCAATTATAAATATTTCAATAACTCAGATCATGAGAAGAATTATCGTCCTGTTTCTTTTACTATATGTAGCAAAGGTACATGCACAGCGTTCAAGCGATGGGTTTGACCTGACTTCACCTGCAAACGTATATGCACCTTCAAAGTCTGCAGCCCAACTGGTCCGGCTGACGGATATCCCCGTTACTTTTTATACCGGGGCCCCTCAAATCAGTTATCCTTTATATAACATCAAATGCGGTGACCTGAATTATCCCATTTCCCTGAGTTATACCAGTACCGGCGTTCCTGTTGAAGAGGAAGCTAACTGGGTGGGCCTGGGATGGGATTTATCGCTGGGAGCGGCTATTGTCCGTTCAGTTGCCGGGAAAGCTGATGATCTAACGAATGGTTATTTGTCAGCAGCAACCTATTTTGGTATGCCCTTATATACAGATATCAATCCCTCCAGCTGGCTCAATACGCTCACGACCTGCAACAAACGGGATATTGCGCAAAACCTTTACGACCTGTCACCTGATATATATTACCTCAATTTTAACGGACAGTCTGCAAAGATGTTCTTCGACAGGAACGGCAATGCGATGATTTCTCCATTCAAGCCCTGGAAGATAACTGGTAACCAGAGTAGTGGCTTTACGGTTATCATTGAAAACGGAACAAAATATGAGTTCAATACCATAGAAACAATCATAAATGATGTTAACAGCTCACCCGATGACGGTGGAAGTGCTTTTACCTGTAAATCTGCCTGGCACCTAAGCCGGATGGTATCCGCTAATAAAGCAGATACGATTCAATTTAATTATAGCCCTATAGCATACAATGAGGATGCCAAGGTGGTAGATGAAACCAGGTTTGATTTAGTACCGGGTCAGAATACCAATCCTTGCGGTAATGGATTGGCTGATTTGCAAAAACTAACTTTTTCTTACACGAATAAAACTGTCAGTTCATTTTTGCTAACCTCCATTACCTACAGGGGAGGGAAAATAGAACCCACTCTGGCAGCTGACCGGCAGGATATTGGAACAGATGCAGGAAACCCCTATCGAATTACAGAATTAAACTGCTACTCATTAAATGCAGGAACTTACACCCTGTTTAAAAAGATAAAATTTAATCAAACCTACTCCAATACTTCGTCTACCAATGTAATGAGTAAGCGGTTATTGTTATCCTCTTATACAGAAATTGGCGGTGCAACAGATTCTTTGGTGTATACTTTTTCTTATAACAATCCAGATCAACTGCCCAATAAAAATTCTTATTCGCAGGACCATTGGGGTTATAATAACGGGAGATTCAATAGCGCACTGGTACCAGCCTATGATGATGGTGCAGGTACAACCTATAGTGGCGCAAACCGCGAACCAGATTCCTCCGCTGCAAAAATCGGTCTGTTACAGAGTATCACTTACCCAACCGGAGGAATAGTGAACCTGGACTATGAGCTGCATGATTATTCCTATTATAATAGCAGCAGCGTGTACACTCCCCGGCATAATGATTCGGTGGTGGTAGATAACGGAATTTCAGCGACCACGGTACGGTTACACACAGCCGCAGGGCAGGATACCGCAATTTTATTTTTGAAGCCTGGCGTTACAGGGCAGGATGTAGGTGTGAGTTATATGGTAAACGGAAAAATCTATGGCGATGCCCTTGCAGAGGTTTATATCAAAGATGAGAATTTCAATACGCTTTTTTCTGGTGGCGATACACATGGGGCTTCCTTACCAGTTGTGATAGCCTTTCAAACGGGTAAAAAATACTATTTCATCGCTAGTCGCGACCAGTCTACCGAAAGAGCGATTATTGGTGCTACTTACAAGGATTGGAATTATATAGTTGTTCCTCCTGTATATAAAGAACCTGCCGGTGGCTGCCGGATCAAACGCATCACCCTGTTTGACGGGATTAATCATCAGAATGATATTGTTAAGCGCTTTGTTTACCAGGAAAACGATAGCATTTCATCTGGAGTATTGCTCGATTACCCAAGGTATGCGGACATTACCTATACCCCTTATTATTGCGGAACAGGTATTGGGGGGGCACCGGAAAAAAGCGGTGACTGGTCTTATATGACCCGGCATGCTGGATCATTGATCGCTCTTGGCAGAACACAGGGCAGCACCATCGGCTACTCAAAAGTGACCGTGTTAAATGGAGAGAATGGTGAAAATGGGAAAGAAGAGTTTTACTATACGTTAAAGAACACGAGTGATCAAGGCGGTAATGGCTACCCTTATATCCCAAAGTCAAGCCTGGATGACCTCAGGGGGCTTCTTCTTCAACATAAGGTATATACCAGCAATGGCAGTTTACTTCATGCTACTGTTAATGAATATGCGAACAATAACTTAACAGGTTCTCCCAATTTTAAGTTTGTTTTCGGCGCCAGGTATGGCATCAGAAGACAAAGCAATACGGTAATTAATAATTGTCCTGACGGGACAGATTGGTCATTCATAGGCGGCATGTATAAAATTTACCAATTGTGGCCTGTGCTAAAATCAACAACAGATTCCAGCTTTAATCTGACAGACGGTGGAAGCCTGGTTGCCAAGGTCAACTACCAGTATGATTCTTCAAATGTTCAGGTTAGCAGGGAGGACAGGATTGACAGTGATGGTTCGCAAGTGTCAACTGTTTACAAATATCCTAATAGCTATACAGGTACAGCCGTATATGATTCTATGCTTTCGCGTAATATGCTAAGCTCCTTAATAGAAAAAATTGTCACCCGTAATAGTGTACAGATCTACCGGGAGAAGAACAATTTTGGTTTCTTTAACGCGTTCATTGCCCCTTTATCGAAGGAAGCTATTCATGGTAATATAGCCACGGAAACCCGTTTGCAGTTTTATAGATACGATGCTAAAGGTAATCTGCTGGAACAAAGTAAGACTAGCGATACACACGAGGTGTATGTTTGGGGCTATAATAATCAATATCCGGTAGCAAAGGTGACAGGTAGTAATTACGACACAGTCATTGCACTGGTTAACCAGAATATATTACAGAATCCTACGAGTGATCAGCAGCTCAGAGATGAATTAAATAAAATCAGGACTGGTCTGGGCTCTTCCGCACAGGTGATCACTTATACATATCTAAGAGAAGTAGGTATTAGCAGTGAAACGAATGCCATAGGGAATACTGAATACTATGAATACGATAATATGGAACGTTTAAAACTGATCAGGGATAAGGATGGTATGATCATTAAGCAATTTGATTATCAATACCAGCAACCAATTTCTCAATAGACATTTAAACTAATTGTATGCGTAGCATTACTTTTTATATAAAAAACATTTTGCCGGGTTTATTGCTGCTTGTCGCCTGCAATGAATTATCGGCGCAAAATATACCCAATGGACAACGGCAACCAGCCGCGACTCCTGTAACCTTGCCATCAGCCTATACCATAACACAGGGAAATTATGTACGTACCTGGGAACCGGAAATGCCGAGCAACGACCCTGCCGCTGTAACCGGGGCTACTTCCATCAGTGCAGTAAAACAAAGCACGCAATATTTTGATGGAATGGGCAGGCCCCTGCAATCTGTCATAAAAGGAATTAGTCCTTCTGGGAAAGACATGGTTACACCGTTTGTATATGATGCATTTGGACGGGAACAATACAAATACCTTCCTTATGTGCAACAGGCTGGGAATGCTAGTGATGGTAAATTCAAAGCTGATCCGTTTAATAGCCAGAAGGCCTTTTATCTGAATGCCTTGCTTAACCCGGGAGTAGGCGGAGATAGTATTCTTTATAGCCAGGCCGAATATGAAGCCTCTCCATTAAACCGTCAGTTGAAATCCTATGCACCGGGTAATAGCTGGGCAAAAAACGGGGGTAATCATTACACACAGCAACAATACCAGTTTAATACAACTGCAGATTCAGTACGCATCTGGTATTTCACTGGTAATAATACGATCCCGGCCAGTGGCAGCGGACAAATATATGAGGCAGGTGCACTCTATAAAAATGTAACTATTGGAGAAGACAGCATTACGTCTATCGAATACAAAGATAAAGCAGGACATGTGGTATTAAAAAAGGTACAATTTTCAGGGGCACCTGGTACTGCACATATCGGCTGGTTTAGTACTTACTATTGTTATGATAATCTTGGGAATCTCAGGTTCGTTATTCCCCCACTGGCTACGGAAATAATTATGCGGGCAGGATGGGATGTGAGCAGTGTGGCTAATGAGCTTTGCTTTCAATACCAGTATGATAACCGCAACCGGTTAACAGCAAAGAAGATGCCGGGAGCCGGGCCTGTCTACCTGATTTATGATGTACGGGACAGACTGGTATTTACCCAGGATAGCATACAGCGGGCAAAATCACCGCAGGAGTGGATGGCTACTTTTTATGATGGGCTGAACAGGCCAACCATGACGGCCATCTATAAGCAGAACACCACCCCTGCATTACTTCAGGCCAGTCTGAATACTGCCACTTCAGGAACACAAAGTATCTCTTATACCTTTCCGGGGATCGCTGATCTGGTATTGGGGAATTACGATGGCAGCAGCAGTTATACGGCTACCCAGAGCATTACTTTGCAGGATGGGTTTGATACCGGAACTGGTGCCACTGTTACAGCAGACATCAATCCTGCCGATACTGACGGTACAACAAACGTAACTGTTACGAACCCTTTACCATCGATAGCAGCCAGTGATCTCACCCCACTTACCTATACCTTCTATGATAATTATAATTATACCGGTGTATTAAGTTATCAAAGCAGTGATATATCCAAACCGCAGGCGGTTGCTAACCCGTATGCTGAAAGCCTGCCTGCAACACCCAGTACGAAGATCAACGGACTGATAACAGGTGCTAAAGTCAGGATACTTGGCACGGAGCAATGGCTGACAACAACATCCTACTATAATGATAAAAGCAGGGCGATTCAGCAATGCGCTGAAAATGCTGCAGGAGGCAAGGATATTACGACTACTCTGTATGATTTCAGTGGTAAGGTTTTAAGTACTTATCTGCGTCATACCAATCCACGTAGTGGTGTTACTCCGCAAACAACGATATTGACCATGATGGCTTATGATGCTGCGGGGCGGCTATCAGGTATCAAAAAACGAGTGAATGATATTACCGGCCAGGATCAAACGATTGTAGCCAATACTTATAATGAGCTGGGGCAATTGAATCAAAAACGCCTGGGGGTAACGGGAACGACGACGCAGCTGGATTCTTTAAATTATACTTATAACATCCGTGGCTGGCTACAGGGAATCAACAAAGCTTTTGTGAATTTAACGGGCAGTACGGCTAATTGGTTTGGAGAAGAATTGAGCTATGATGCCGGTTTTAAGCTGAAAGAGTTCAATGGCAATATTGTTGGTGCCAAATGGAAAAGCGGATCTGATGGCATTGCCCGTGCTTACGGTTATGACTATGATAATGTGAACCGCCTGAAAACAGCTGACTTTACTCAACAAAACAGTGGTTCAATAAACTGGACTGCTGACAAAGTAGACTTTTCTCTGAGTAGTCTTTCTTATGATGCGAATGGCAATATTAAGACCTTAAAGCAAAAAGGGATGATTGGTAATTCTATTGCTACAATAGATACGCTTATCTACTCTTATCCTGTTACCGGCAGTAATAAGTTATCTGCTGTAAGCGATAGCAGTAATACGGCATCTTCCAAATTGGGAGATTTTGTAAATGGGACCAATATAGGGAACGATTACAGTTATGATGGAAATGGTAACCTGGTACAGGACCTTAATAAAGGGATCAGCGCTATCAGCTACAATCATCTCAACCTGCCTGCTGTTATTAATATCACCGGTAAAGGTCTTATCTCCTATCAATACGATGCTGCTGGTAATAAGCTAAGGAAGACCGTTACAGACAATACGACCAATACACCTAAAGTTACAGTAACTGACTACATCGGTGGATTTGTTTATGAGCAGGACTCATTAATGTTCCTTTCGCATGAAGAAGGGCGGGTACGTGCCGTATACAAAACCGGCAGACCGGTCAGTTATGCCTATGATTTCTTTGAAAAGGATCATTTGGGCAATGTGCGCATGGTACTGGGGACGAAGAGTGATACGGCTTATTATGCGGCAACCATGGAAACTGCGGCAAGTGCTGTTGAGAATACGCTGTTCAGCAATATTGACAATACCCGTACAGCCATATCTGGCATAACACCGGCTTATCCTACTGATAATACTACCAATCCGAATGCTTATGTGGCAAAGACGAATGCTTCTTCTGGTGGTCAAAAAATAGGGCCGTCATTAGTTTTACGGGTAATGGCAGGTGATACTATCCAGATCAATGCTACCGGTGTATATAACAGTACTGCCGCGAATACTTCGATTACCACTCCCCCTGACATGATATCAGCCATTTTAAATGCTTTTAGCGGTTCGGGAGTTAGTGACGGGGTACATGGCGCTTTTGGTGTTGGATCAGCTATTAATACCGGTCTTACTGCAGGCGTATTTAATAGCTTAAAACAGATAGATACATCACAAAATCTATCCACTAAACCCAAAGCATACCTTAACTTCGCGCTGTTTGATGACCAGTTTGCCCTCGTAAATGAAAATAGTGGGGTCCGCCAGGTACAGGGTAGCCCTAATGTGCTGCAACTCTTGTCTGTATCTCGCATGGTGATTAAAAAGACAGGATTTTTGTATATTTATACAAATAACGAGAGTGGAAGCGATGTGTTCTTTGATAACCTGGTGGTAGTGCACAACGGTGGACCTGTGTTGGAAGAAACCCATTACTATCCATTCGGTCTGACGATGGTAGGAATTAGCTCGAATGCGCTGAAAGGAACACAATACTCAAAGAACAGGAAAGAATACAACGGGATAGAGCATACAACTGATTTGGACCTGAATCAATATGATGCGTTTTATAGGAATCTTGATCCGCAGATAGGAAGATGGTGGCAGATAGATCCGAAGCCAACAGACGGGGAAAGTCCTTATGCAAGTATGGGTAATAATCCGATCAAAAGCTCCGATTTTTTAGGAGATACATTAATTGTTAGTGGAAGTCAAGCGGCCAAAACTCAATATGCCCAAATAACGAATACGGGGACAGGAGGATTTTATAAAACCAATGTAGCAGAGGATGGTAACGTGACCTTAAACGCTACGGGGAAAAAGGGAGAAATGACGGCAGAGCAGAAAGCCTTTTACAAAGAGGTGTCAGGAGTTATAGAAAAAGGAAAGGTTAATGTAGAGGTTGTTCAGAATGACAAAAACGTAATTGGCGGTAGTTATGCATCTGGGAAAATTGATGTTAGTGATATATCATCATTTGGAAAAGGTCCTGTTATGTCTGCACCCAGCACACTTGCACATGAAATCGTAGAACAATCGGATAAGCAACTGAACGGAACAAACTATACAGATGCGCATAAAAAAGCATTGGGAACAGAAGAATTGATAACAGGCTATAAGAGAGATAATGGTTCTCAGGTTAATAATGTTAAAGTCGATGCTGGAGGGGTTACCGGTACCGTTCAAGTCAATTATAGCAAAGGTGGAGAAGTTAAAACAGTTACAATACATCTTAAAAACGGCAATATCACTAAAGTCGATCAATAATGATAAAAAATACTTTACCATTTATTTTGGTGTTCATTTGTTTGAGTTGTACTCTTGCACAAAAAAAAGATAGCGTTTCAACTAAGAATGGGCGTGATTCCCTTTTTGATTATCACTTTAAAATATTAGACTCAGTTGTTAATGCTAATACAACGGACACGATTTATTATTGCTGCACTCAGCAGATAGCATTTATGGAAGAAAAAACGAAAATAGAATCGAAGTCAGATGGGACTCTGTTAGGCAAATTGAGTTTTAGCAAAAGGGATTGGGATGAGTGGCATAAGTGGTATAAAGAACATTACCAGAATAACTAGACATAAATAAAAAATCCGCAGGCATTGCCTGCGGATTTTTTATTTATGTCTATACGCTGTTTTATTTTTGAAGTCACGAATCATCATATCAATATGGTTTAGGATATATCCTCTTGCCTCTTCAGGGAGTGTGTTAATATCTTCCAACTGCTTTAATGTAGCCTTATCCAGCACTAGGTTGGTTTTACCTACGAGGTAATCAATTGAAACGGCCAGCACATCTGCAATTTTAATAATTACATCAATGGATGGGGTCATGATATCCCTCTCATATCTGCCGATGATATCACCGGAGGTACCGATCTGTTTGCCGAGATCGGCCTGGGATAAGGCTTTCTGCTTACGCAAGAGCATTATATGTTCACCAATAGACTTAAAATTAAACTTCAATAAAAATGGTACTTTTTAATTTATATCTGTGTATTGCTTGTTTTTTTACAAAGCCTCCTGATTCTGATATCGATAGCTTATTTTACAGATGGAATAAATCTACTCTTCATTCTATCAGAGATGGAATTGATCATGCAGCAACTATGAATGAGAAAGCGAGTTACAGCAACCGTTTTGCAGCAAGGCCTGCATTTTGGGAGATTGAAACTGATAGCTTAAACAAGGAGTCCATTAGGTGGAAATTTCTTAAAACAATTAGCTTATCTTTTAATTGGAAGGATAAAAATTGGACAGTAATTGAGGTCATGAAAAGTGGGGAAAGAGTACGTCTGATGAATTATTTAATATGTTATGATAATTCTGGAGCCAGAATAATTTCCTATGACTATGTTGGGGGAGAATGGGTAAAGCTAAATGAAAGACAAATGCGATTAAAAATGAAGGATCTTACATTAAAAACTACGAAAGGTTTATATGAATCCGGAGATTATTCTCACGACCTTATATTAACTAATTTTAAATCGTCATCAATATTGTCATCAACCTACTTTCTTGAGACTAGCTTATCCAAGAGCAGTAAAATAGTGAGTATTGTTAACTGAAAGTTTCTTTAATGAAATGAAGAAGCCGCAGGCATTGCCTGCGGCTTCTTCATTTATGATTATAAGCTGTTTTATTTTTAAAGTCCCGAATCAAAAAGATAACCAAGATTAAAATAGCTGAAGCATATGAAAAAAATAATTATTTGCGCTTTGATCATTGCAATTGCTTATGGAGATAATGCAACTTATGCATACTATGGCAGGATAGAAGATGATAAATGTTTGCAAGAATACCGGGTTGATAGTTGTCTTTATGATTTACTAGCCGCTATTACGGCATCTAATGCACAATTTTATAATTCTGCAACATATTATTATTCACTGGAATTTAATGCTGCTCAAAATCGCAGATCATTATATATAGCACCGGAAATGTGGAATAATGCAAGAACACTGGAATATAGTGGTTTTGTCAGAGTGAAAGATGTGCTATTTCTATGTAAAGGAAATTTTAAAAATGATTCATTGTTTCATAGTACAGGAGTTGTCAAACGGGTTACATTAAAATTAACGAAAAACGAAATCGGCTTGTTGAAGAGCTTCAATGAACCATCGCTGGAAGGTACCTTGAAGATCTGCAAAGGATCTCCAATCGATGTAAGTATTTATACTAAAGGTAAAATATCAGGTTACAGTTACTAACTAAATGACATGATAAATTGTTTAAACAATAAAATCCGTAGGCAAAACGCCTGCGGATTTTTATTGTTATCTGAGTATGCTTTTTTAGTATTGTTGTAAGTAATAGCCGTATCAATAAAGTAATAGGTTTTTCTTGGAGCATATTGGGCTAAGAAAAGATGATATATAATATCTCTGGACAGATACACCTGATAAAAAGAGTGACATACAGGGTATAAATTCCCTGCTTGCTTCGGGTCAGCTGAAATCCTCGATCAAATGAGGAAAAGGCATGAGCAGAGAAGATTAGAGAAGCTTAAAAAGGACTCATCTTAAGTTGTCAAAATAGAAGTAAAAAAGCGTGATTATCAACGGGTAATGCAAATACGACGCTGGTACTAATACCAACGGGCCGCACCCCTCTTTAACAGTCGCCCTAAAGATTTGCCGGGATTTTATATATTTACCTAACCTTTTCCACGTTACCGATGCTCAAGCGCAGTTACAATATCAGTGATTCCGAGCTCTTGCCTTTGTTAGCAAAAGGCGATGAAAAAGCTTTTACCGAAATCTATAACCGTTATTGGGAGAAGTTGTTGTTTTTAGGCAGTATAAAACTGCGTAGTCTGGCCATTGCGGAGGAATTGGTGCAGGATATATTTTTAGACCTTTGGAAGCGGCGGGCGGAGTTGAACATAACCGGCAATCTTGAAAGCTATCTGGCCATTAGCATGAAATACAAAGTCATTAACGCACAGGTTAGGTTAATGCGAACCGAAAAGCATTTAAAAGAAGCCGGTTCGGCGGCCTGTCTACAGCGCAATACCACCGAAGAATGGGTACAGTTCCAGGAATTGCGGCAGCGGCTTTCGGCATTGGTATCCAGGCTTCCCGAACGATGCCGCATCACCTATGAGTTAAAGAATGAAGTGGGACTTTCACAGAAGCAAATTGCTCATCAGCTGAATATTTCAGAAAAAGCAGTTGAAGCAAACCTGGCGCGAGCCATGAAGGCATTGCGTTCGGCCATCAACCAATTATTCTCCTTTTGCTTTTCCATTTTTCTTTGATCTGCCCCGGTGCCTCTGGCAGTCTCCGTAAATATATTTTGTAATGGATATAGGGTTTTGTATCTCCGGGTTGACTTTTTTATAAGCAGAACGTTATGACAGCAGCGAACAATTCAAATGACCGATACGCAATACTGGCTGAAAAATGGCTGAAAGGGACCATCACACCCGGGGAAGAGAAGGAGTATGCTGATTGGTACAACGCCTTGTCGGCAGATGACAAAGTGGAAGTACCTTTTGAATGGGCGGCTAACCGGGAGGAGCACCGGAAGAAATTGCTGGCGCTCATCATGGAAAAGCGGGGTAGCGTTATTCCTCTTCGCACAAAAGTTTTGCGCCGTGTAGCGGCAGCAGCGGCTATATTGATAGCGGTACTGGGAGGCTACAAGCTGATACAAAACAAACCGGTTATCAACCCGGTTGCTGCAACATCCGGAAAAACGCCTGTAAAAGACATAAAACCCGGCTCGAACGGGGCAATACTTACGCTTGCCAACGGGAATGTGATTGTATTGGACACAGCTAAAAACGGGCGGTTATTGAATGGTGCGGGAAACAACGTCATGAAAATAAACGATGCCATAAGTTTTGCTAATGCCGCAAACAGGACGCCCGGTAGTATCGAATACAACACACTCTCCACACCAAGAGCCCGGCAACAGCAATTAATACTCTCCGATGGAACAGCCATTTGGCTGAATGCAGAAAGTTCAGTAAAGTTCCCCGCCACTTTTAATGGCAATACCCGTGAAATAGACGTAACCGGAGAAGTATACTGCGAAGTGGCCCAGGACGTGTCAAAACCATTTATCGTTCACGTAAACGATGCCACCGTACAGGTGTTGGGAACGCATTTCAACATCATGGCTTATGCGAATGAACCCAGTTTACAGACAACTTTACTCGAGGGCGCAGTGAAATTTACAAAAGGCCATAATGAACTTTTGCTGAAGCCGGGTCAGCAAAGCCAGTTATTTCCCGGCGACCGGCTAAAATTCATACCCGATGCTGATGCCGAATCTGCCACGGCCTGGAAAAATGGCAAGCAGGTTTTTAATGGCGCCGATATCAAAACATTGATGCGGAGCCTCGAACGATGGTACGACATAACCGTTGAATATAAAGGGGCAATGCCCCATCGAACGTTCACGGGCGATATTCCGCGAACGGTAAACCTCTCAGAGATCGTAAAGCTGCTGGAAGTAAACAAAATAAAAGCAACGCTGGATGCTGCGAATAAACGGCTTGTGCTCGAACCCTGAGGAAAACAGCTAATTACACGACAAATGCTACGAACGCCCACCGTGTGAAAGAATGGTTTGAAACTCCCCCAAAAAAATTATTCCCTCGTATAGGGATCAGGCTTTGTTGAATGACTATAGAATGAAGCCAATTGCTAACGATAGTAACCTGTCTCACTTTTTTACTTTTAAAAACCACGTTAATGAAATTGATTGTTGGCCAAATACCTCTCCCGGGTGGGCGATCTGCCCGTGGAAAAAATAGCAGTTATTTACCTTGTAACAACATCGTTCTTTTTTGGGCACTGTTCGTGTTGGGGCTGTTTGCTAACTTGCACGGCTTTGCGCAACTGGTACAGCCCATCACTTTAAAGGAAAGTAATGCCTCGCTGAAAAAAGTGCTGGACAATATTAAGAAGCAAAGCGGCTATACTGTCTTTTACGAAGACAGCTTGCTGCAAATAAGCAAGCCTGTAACCGTTTCCATTCGTAATGCCTCGCTGGAACAAGTGCTGGATGTAGTTTTTCAAAACCAGCCGCTCACCTATGAAATTATCGGAAGCAAAATCATCACCATAAAAGAAAAACCAACCCCGCCCAAAGCCAATATACCGCCTGCAAACAATGTCAGCGCTTCTCCGGTCGCCATCACGGGAACCGTAAAAAACGAGACGGGCGATCCGCTTGCGAATGTAACGATCCGGGTAAAAGATGGCGAAGGCGCTTCGGTAGTAAACAACAAGGGCGAGTTTGCGATGACGGTGCGCCCGGGCGCTACGCTTGTCTTCAGTTTTGTAGGCTATCAACCCCAGGAAATCGTCGTTGATGAAAGAAGGCAGTTCAACATCACCCTAAAACCCGTCGATTTCTCGTTAAACGCAGTTGTGGTAGTGGGTTATGGTGCGCAAAAGCGAAAAGATATTACTGGTGCAGTGTCATCTCTTAATGAAAAAACGTTGCGTGAAGTGCCGGTTACCAACGCGCAGCAACTGCTACAGGGACGGGTGGCAGGGGTATATGTTACGCAATCGTCTAACCGTCCGGGGGCACTGCCCACCATACGTATCCGGGGCACGCGGTCCATTAACTCCGGAAACGATCCGCTGTACGTCATCGACGGCACACCGGTTGAAAATGGCCTGTCCGACATCAATCCCAACGATATAGAATCAATGGACATTTTAAAGGACGCTTCTGCAACTGCTATCTATGGAGCAAGAGGTGCGAATGGCGTTGTCATCATCACAACAAAAAGAGGCCGCGAGGGGCGGGTGAATGTTAGCTACAACACATACCTGGGTGTGACAAAAGTAACGCGACAGGCTGATATAATGGATGCGCAGCAGTACATTGCTTTACGACGCGAGGCCAACCGTCTGGCCGATGGCACCATTCCACCCGACCCGAATATTTTTTCCCAACAGGAGCTCGAAAGAATAGCTGCCGGCAACAATACGAACTGGACAAAATTGGTTGTACAGGATGGGTTTACCCAAAACCACGATTTAGGCATCCGTGGCGGCAGCAACGGAACCCGCTATAATGTTACGCTGGGACTCTACAACGACAAAGGCTATTTTAAAACGCAGAACTATACCCGCTACAATATGCGGGTGAACCTCGACCAGGTAGTTAGCAAACGGATAAAAGCCGGTGCTTCCGTTTTAAGCAGCTATAGCATCACCGATGGACAAAACAGCGGTTCTTATTACTACGCAACCACCGAGGCGCCGCTTGGCAATCCGTATAAACCCAATGGCAGCCTAGACCCACAACCCAATTTTCCCGATGGCCTGATGTGGAACGTGCTGACTAACTATGAACCAGGCGCCGTGGTAGACAAAGAAAAGCGCTTGCGGCTTTTGGGTACCCTATATGGTGAAGCGGAGATTGCGAGGGGGCTTAAATACCGCCTGAATTTTGGACCCGACCTGACAAATTCCCGTTACGGACGTTTTAACGGGGCACTTACCACGGCCAATAGAGGCGCTACAGCCACTGCCTCCAATAGTGAAAATTTCACTACCTCGTGGACATGGGAAAACTTGTTAACCTACGAGAAGCTGATTGCGAAGAAACACAAACTAAACATTACCGGCCTTTACAGCGTTCAGGAGCAAACAGTAGAGTCCAGCAACGTGGGCGTTCGCGACTTGCCGGTTGAGTCGGTGCAATTATACAACCTGGGCCTGGGCGTAAACACTGCTTACGGTAGCAGCTATGCTAAATGGAGCCTGGAATCCTACATGGCAAGAATCAATTATAGCTTTGACGGACGCTTTCTGCTCACGCTCACCGGCCGTGCAGACGGCTCCTCGCGTTTTGCTCCCGGGCACAAATGGGGCTTCTTTCCTTCAGGAGCATTTGCCTGGAACATCGGCGATGAAAAATTCCTGCACGGCTTCAGTTCTCTGAACAATTTAAAATTGCGGTTGAGCTATGGACAAGTAGGCAATACAAGTATTAATCCTTATCAGACACAAGGCATTTTAACCTCCACTGTATATGATTTTAACGGTACACGTGCGCCCGGACGTTTGCCCGGCAGCATTGTGAATCATGACTTGCGATGGGAGCGTACCGCTAAAGCAAACCTCGGTATTGATTTTGGATTTTTCCAAAATCGTATTGCGGGCTCAGTGGAAGTTTACAACGAAAAAACAACCGATCTGCTGCTCGGATTTGCTTTGCCGGGAACAACTGGTTTTGACCAGACGCTTCGGAACGTTGGCAGTACCTTGAACAAGGGCATTGAGTGTACGTTGTCAGTGAAAAATATTTTGAGTCGCGACAAGACCGGCTTTGAGTGGACTACCGATCTAAACTTTGCATACAACCACGAAGAAATACTGCAACTGTCGCAAGGGAAAATAGATGATTTGGGTAATCTCCGGTTCATTGGTCAAGCCTTAAACCCCATCTTCGATTACGAGAAAACCGGTATCTGGCAAACAGATGAGAAAACGGCCGCCGCAACCTTCGGTCAACAGCCAGGTATGATTAAAGTAAAAGATCAAAACGGTGATGGAAAGATTACGCCTGATGACCGGAGAATCCTGGGCAAAACCCGGCCACCCCTCACAGCAGGATTAAACAACCGGTTCACATTTAAAAATTTTGATCTCGGCATCTTTATGGTTGCCAGTTCAGGTCACATGATTATAAGCCCGTTGCACGGCACAGGCGGCAGCAATACGCTTACCCTTGCCGGCCGCTACAACGGCCTGGACGTAGATTACTGGACGCCGGCCAATCCAACCAACGCTTATCCCAAGCCGCGTTTAACGGGTAATTTATACATGTCCACACTGCAATATTTTGATGGTTCGTTCATCCGCATCCGAAACGTGAACCTTGGTTATACGGTTCCGGCGGATCTGGTGAAAACAATCAATCTTCAGGGTGTTCGCGTTTATTTGAACGTCACTAATCCCTTTGTTTTCTCCTCCTACGTTCAGAAGAACAAAGGCATTGATCCCGAGATTACGGACGCTCCCGCTTATGTGAATTTTTTATTGGGCTTAAATGTGAACTTCTAATCAACGCAATCATGAAAAGAACGATTTTACTCTTCATAATCAGTTTATCCCTCCTTCAGCTTTCGTGTAAAAAAGTGTTGGAGGAAGACGTTCGTTCGCAGATTTCAGACGGTTACCTGAATACACCTACCGGTTGGCAGGAAGGCGTAAACGGTTGCTACAACTCATTGCGCAGTTGGTACGGACAAACCAACCCTGGTTGGCTAACTGTGTTTGGAACAGATGAATATACCTACGGTGCCAGTGAAATCGGCTTCGACACCTACAACAACGACATTAACCCTACGAGCGCCGTCATTCTTGGTCCATGGAACAGCATGTATTCGGCCATTAACGCCTGCAACGCCGTTATTAACCGGGCGCCAGACATCGATCTGGACTCTACCCTGAAAAAGGCAAGGCTTGGCGAGGCGCTCTTTTTAAGAGCACACGCTTACTTTATATTGGTTCAATTGTACGGACCCGTGTATATCACGCTTCAGCAGACCTCGGGTACGTCGCGAATTGCCACCCGTTCACCCATTGACAGTATATACAATGTAATCATTGATGACCTTACCACTGCCGTTGCCGACCTGCCGCAAACCTCGCCAGACTGGGGACGGATTACATTGCCCGCAGCCAAACATTTACTGGCAAAAGTTTACCTCACAAGAGCTGGCGGACCTGCTAAACAAACCGGCGATTACGCAAAAGCAGCACAATTGGCCACTGAAGTTATCAGCACCCCCGGCCCGCAGCTCTTACCGGATTTTGCGTCGATATTCGTGCAGGGCCCTGGTGAAAAGAATGCAGAGGTTTTACTTTCGGCGCAATATAGCACCGAGCCTCTCACCAATACCGGCGGACAACGAAGCCACATGCTTTTTTTAGCGGACTACACCTCGCAAAGCGGAATGGTACGCGACCTGGCAAACGGACGGCCCTTTGCGCACTTCAGGCCCACAGATTGGATGACCACCCTTTACAACAAAACTTACGACGCCCGTTTTGATAAAACATTCCGTACTGTTTGGCTTTGTAATAAAGCAGGTACCTATGCTATCAACAAGGACATCGTTCCCAATAAAACGGTGGCCATGAAGCTCCGCGACACAGCTTTTGTTATTGGCGACAGGGAGTATACAGATGCGGAACGCAATGCGAAAAATTATACCCTGATACCAAAAAGTAAAATTGTGCGCAACGTAAACGGCGGTGGTAATTATGGCTCAGTGTATCCCACCAACTTAAAATTTTACGACTCGCTCCGTACAGATGTAAACAGCCAGGAGGGCACCCGTGATTTCATTATTTTCCGTCTTGCTGAGACCTATCTGATTGCCGCCGAAGCCTATATCATGGATGGCAAACCCGACCTGGCGCTGCCTTATGTAAATGCCATTAGAAGAAGAGCAGCAAAGACCGGCGCTACAGCAGCTATTACGGCGGCTAACCAAACCGCGATGGAAGTGACGCTTGCACAGATGACGCTGGATTTTATTCTTGATGAGCGTGCAAGGGAACTATCGGGTGAATATATGCGTTGGTTTGATCTTGTGCGCACCAATAAATTGCTGGAGCGGGTGAAACTGTACAACCCAAGTGCCGCCGCGGGCATTAAGCCTTATCATGTGTTACGTCCCATTCCCCAGCAGCAGATAGACCGCACCGAAGGCGGTGCAACGGCCTTCCCGCAGAACGAGGGATACCAATAAACTATACCTTAACATGCCTAAAGTTTCCATATTAATTGCCTGGTTCCTGGTGTCCGCTGCTTTTTGCAGTGGGCATAACAACGTCGATAGCGTCAATCGGGAAGCGATAGATACGATAACCGAAAGATTACTGGCCATCTACTTAAAAGACACTGTTGATGCTGCGCAGGTGCGGCAGTATGCGATTACCTTGCAAGAGAGCGGAAATTGGCCGGACCTCTCTTTTGTTGACAGGAGTTTAACCCACTGGGACGTCATTACGCATTTGGAACGGCTGCATGCAATGACACTTGCCTATTGTAAACCGTCTTCGGAATGGTATAACGACAAACGGCTACTCGATAAAATCATCGCCGGATTGAATTATTATTTTTCTGAAAGGCCTGTAGCTAAAAACTGGTGGTTTAATCAGATCGGCGCACCGCAGGAATACATGGTGATTTTATTACTCTTGAAAAGTAAAATTCAACCAGGTAAACTGCTGATGTTCTCATCGCTTTTAAAAGATGAAACCGGCAATGAACGGCATCGCTTCAAGAACCGCACCTGGGTTTCTTCCATCACCATTCACAAGGGCTGTATAGAAAACAACGCGGCGTTGGTTCAAAAAGGGTTTGCATCTTTTGCGTCCACACTTGTTGTGGTCCCCCAACAAGGGATAGAAGGCATTAAGGCGGACTACAGCGTTCACCAGCACCATGAACAATTGTACTCAGGTGGTTACGGGCTTTCGTTTTTAGACGATGTAGCCTCGTTTATGCTGCTGACTCAGGGAACGCCGTTTGCCGCCGTATTTACACCACAACAAAAGGTGTTGTTTGTAAACCTGCTGCTGAATGGTATGCAATTGTTTGGATATCGTGGAACCATTGACTTCGGAACGACGGGGCGCGGTATTTCAAGGCCAGGCCACACCGAAAATATTTCGGTCAAACTGTTAGATGAAATGACCATCCTTGACCCGTCCCATACAGCGGATTACCTGGCCTGGAAAAAACATCTGAGCGGCGCAGCTTACCCCTCCCGTTACCAGGGTAACAAACATTTTTGGAAAGCCGACATCATGACGCAGCACGGTGCAGGTTATTACCTATCGGCGAAAATTATTTCCAAACGAACACTTGGTACCGAATCGTTAAATGGAGAAAACGTTAAAGGATATTACCTGCCGCTTGGCGCCACCAACATTTTAACCCATGGAAACGAGTACCAAAACATTTACCCGCTCTGGGACTGGACCAAAGTGCCGGGAACAACGGCGGGCACGAACAGCGATTCCACATCTTTAGTAAATTATCTATATGGCACCAATGATTTCGGTGGCGGTGTAAGCAATGGGAAGACAGGCGTCATTGCCTTTGACGGCAATTACAAAGGCATCCGTGCAAAAAAAGCCTACTTCTTTATGAACGATGAAATGCTGTGTCTTGGAGCTGGTATTTCGTCAACACGAAAGGATTCGATTACAACGGCCGTTAACCAATGTTTCCTTAGCGGCGCTGTAATCGCTGCAGTAGGAAGTGCAAGCCGAATGCTGCCCGGAGGCAGGGCTTCATTCGCCCACCTCCGGTGGTTGTACCATAACGGTATTGGCTATGTTTTCCTTGCGCAGCAACCGGTGTACGTAAAGCAGGAGCCGCAGTCCGGTTCCTGGCGGGAAATCAATGAGGGCGGTAGTGCAATGCGGTTGCAACAGCCGGTTTTCAGTGTATGGATTGCGCATGGTAGCCAACCGGTCAACAGTCAGTATGCTTACCTGGTAGTACCCAATACGTCACTCACCGACTTCAAAAAGCGGGTTACTAAAAAAGAATTGGTGATTGTCAGGAACGACACGGCAGTACAGGCTGTCAGCAGCGGAGCAGGAAAACTCAACGCTGTTGTTTTTTATCAGCCGGCTACTGTTGCCTTACCGGGCGGCCTGCAATTGCGTGCGGAAAAACCGGTGATGGTGCTGCTGCAAAGAACAAACGACGGTTATTACATTACGGTATCCGACCCGCTTTACACACAAAAAGATATCACCATAACCATCAATAAACCATTGCAGGGTGAAGATGCGACCGTTAACGGCACTTACACTAACCTCCATATTGTTTTTCCAACAGGAGACGTCGCCGGGCAATCGCGTTCCAAACTATATAAAGACCTGTTATGACATTGTTGCCATTATAATAAATAAAACAGCTGTATGAAAAATAAAATAATTATCCCCTTTTTTCTCCTGTGCTGTACATTTCTTGGGCTGAATCCCTTTCAGCCGGCTGCCGCACAGGCAAAACTTTCACAAGGCAAAGCAGTCACGGCCTCGTCTGTCGAAAGCGCAAGTTATCCTGCATCGTATGCGGTAGACTCCGATACGGCCACCAAATGGTCTTCCTCTGGTTCCGGCTATAACCAATGGATTTATGTTGATTTGGGCGCGAGCTATGACATCGACTATGTCACCATACAATGGGCAGACGGCCGGTATGCAACCGTGTTCGACGTGCAGGCTTCGGGTAATGCTACTACATGGACCACTCTGAGGACTATTTCGTCCAACACGTCTTCCAGTATCGACACCATAGCAGGTCTGTCCGGCAATTACCGGTATATAAAATTCAACGGGAGAGGTCGTGCCATTTCGGCCGGTTACCGCATTGCCGATTTCAGTGTTTACGGAGTTGTACCCACCACACCTGCGCAACAAGTGAGCATCGATACCATCACCGCCAGGCTTCAAAGCAACTATAATTCGGTTGTCCTCAATGCCACGTCACAAAGTAATGTTGCCGGTTGGATGGTCTCCATGCAACCGGATGGTCACTGGGCAAGCATTAACTATGACGATGTCTCCGGTACCGCGTCCTGGAGCCCCTACAAACACCTGAGCCGCCTGAAAACGTTTTCCTATGCGTATTCCAATCCCTCGAATCCCCTGTATCATGATGTGAGCTTACGCGATAAAATTCAACTTGGCTTACAATATTATTTTTACCGGAATCCCACTTCTACCAGTTGGTACGTGCGGGAAATCGGTGCTCCGCTGGATTACATGGTAACGCTCATTATGATGAAGGGCGTCATCAATCGCGATTCGCTGCTACTCTACGCTTCCTATTTGGTGGACCGCTCCGGGAATGCGTCCTACGAAGCTAAAAATCGGTCCTGGGCAGCTACCATCACCATTTATAAAGGTTGCACTGTGGATAGCTTCTCTATTGTCAATACGGGCTTTTTTAATATGGCAACAACGCTGGACGTGAAAACGACTACTGGTCCCGAGGGCATTAAATCAGACAATAGCATTCACGTACACAACACTGGGCAATATGATCAGCTGTATTCCGGCGGATACGGGGCTTCTATGCTGGCCGATCTTGCCGATTTTATTTACCTGTCGCGAAGCACATTATTCAACGACGTATTTACAACGCAACGGCAGAAAACCCTGGTCAGTGCAACGCTGGAAGGAAACCAGGTATTAAGCTACCGCCAGGCGACAGACTGGGGTACAACCGGGCGGTACATTTCAAGACTTAATGGCACCGGCAATATGGGAACGTCCACTTTAGACAAAATGATGCTCATTGAGCCGGGAGACGCAGCAGCACTTCAGGCATATAAAGATCATATCGGCGGAGCTGCTTTCCCCGCCGGCTATTTGGGGACCAACCATTTTTGGAAGTCGGATATCATGACCTATCATGGCCCTAACTACTACCTGTCTTCAAAGATTATTTCACTACGCTCCTGCGGTACGGAAATGCTGGGAGGGGAAAATCTAAAAGGTTATAACCTGCCTCTTGGCGCCACTAATATTATGACCTATGGAAACGAATACACGAACATTTATCCCGTATGGGACTGGACACGGATTCCCGGCACCACTGCCGAGTTGAACCAGGCGGCCACCAATCTTACCGGCTACTTGTTTGGTACGAATGCGTTTGGGGGCGGAGTGTCGGACGACGTAAACGGTGGCGCGATCGCTTTTGAGCAGGACTATAACGCCGTTCAGGCCAGGAAAGCGTATTTTTTTATGGGCGACGCTATGGTTTGCCTCGGCATTGGAATAAAGGCAACGAAAAGCAATACCATCGCAACGTCGGTGAACCAATGCTATCTGTCTGGCGCCGTGACCATCAACAACGGCGTTACGACGGAGGCTTTCACTGGTTCTTCACAAGCGTTCAACGATCTTCAATGGATACACCACAACAACGTTGGCTATCTTTTTCCCAATGGTGGCTACATGACCCTGGAAGCAAAACCCCAATCGGGTAAGTGGACAGATATTAACACAATGGCTACAGACACTACAACGTATACCCAAAACATCTTTAGCATTTGGTTCAACCACAGCACTACGCCGGCAAACCGGAGCTATTACTACATCGTTATGCCCGACAAGACCTTGTCGGCCTTTCAGTCGGCGGTCGCCAATCATGGGTTTGTATTGGTGCAAAACGATGCGAATATCCAGGCCATACGAAACAGCGCCTTACAGAACTACGCGGTCATTTTTCACAATCCCGGAACGGTTGACATGGGTGACGGACTAATCATCACTGTTGATAAGATGGCGTTGGTTTACATTCATAAATATGCGGGTAACTATAAGATTTCCGTTGCCGACCCACTGTATAATCAAAGCAGCGTGGCAATAAAAGTCAATAAAGATCTAAGCGGCACGAATGCCGTTTATGCAAACGGGTTTACAACCATCAACGTCAATTTTCCCACAGGCGATTTAACGGGAAAGACGGTATCGGGGTTTTATCAAATCAACAGCGCGTCAGCCGAAGATGTGTTGAAAAAAAGTGCGGCGGAAGATAACAGCTATTCCTTATATCCTAATCCGGCTACAAACGATATTTTTGTCAAAGGCTTAAACAGCCCGGCGCTTCTGCAGGTATACAACGCTGCCGGTAGCCTTGTACTTCAATTGAAAGGAAAAAACGTGAACGTACAATCGCTCCCGGCCGGGTTCTACTCTTTACACATCGTATTGGCAGGCGGCAAGGTCATAAATAAGCGTTTTATCAAAGAATAAGGTGACTGATAAGTGAGGCGATCAATATGATTTAAAAAAAGAATTATGATAAAAAAAACGGTAGTGACGGCTATGCTTTGTTGCGTGGCACTTCTGGCAAAAACGCAAAACAGCTCTCAACTGCAGCGCGATTCTGTTCTTTCCCTGATGCGGAAAGTTGCCCGCTGGCAAATGAACGAGTTTGCCGAAGGCAGGGTTTTAAAAAGCAAAACGGAATGGGAGAACGGCGCCTTGTACACCGGTATTGTGGCCCTGTTGCATACGGATACCGGAAAGCAAACGTATCGCGATTTCCTCTACGGTATTGGTGAAGATAATAAGTGGAACACGGGGAAGGTTCGATTGTTCGCCGATGACTATTGTGTGGCTCAGATGTATACCCAATTGTACATAGATTACAACGAACCAAAGATGATTGCCCGTTGGCGCCCGTTGGCCGATACGATTGTGGAACACGCCTTCAGCGAGTCGCTTGCCGTAGTGCCCAATCTCAATTACCGTGAATGGGCCTGGTGCGATGCCTTGTTTATGGGACCACCGGCACTGGCGTATCTATCTACCACCGTGGGTGATTTGCGGTATATTAAAAAAGCAGACTCATTGTGGTGGAAAACATCGGCCTACCTGTATGACAAAGAAGAGCGGCTGTTTTATCGCGACAGCCGTTTTTTTGACCAGAAAGAAAAAAACGGGCGGAAAGTTTTTTGGTCACGCGGCAATGGATGGGTTATGGGTGGATTGGTGCGGATGATGGACAACATGCCTAAGGACTTTAAGAACCGGAAAAGATACGAAAGGCAATTTAAGGAAATGGCGGAGCGGATTGCATCCCTTCAACAGCCCGACGGCAGTTGGCACGCTTCGCTGCTCGATCCCGGATCTTTTCCTGAAAAGGAAACAAGCGGTACTGGGTTTTATGCCTATGCGCTGTGCTGGGGTATAAACCACCAACTATTGCCAAAGAAAAAATACCTGCCCGTGGTAGAAAAGGCATGGGTGGCCATAAAAAGCGCCGTACATCCGGATGGAAAGCTGGGCTTTGTGCAAAACGTAGGTGACAAACCCGTTGGCGCCGGTTACGAGAGCACCAATGTGTATGGTGTTGGAGCCTTACTGCTGGCCGGAAGTGAAATTTATAAATTAAAGCTATAGTTCCGGTAAAAGACAAATGTTGTAGTGAGATGATTTCAAATTAGAACAATGAAGCATGTTATTATTAGCTTATTCGCCATTCTTCTGTTGGCTTGTTGCACAGGCTATGCACAAGTGTACAACGTGAAGGATTTTGGCGCTGTGCCCGATGGTAAAACAATAAACACAAAAACCATTCAGCGGGCTTTTGATACCTGTAGCAAAAACGGTGGACAAGTGCTTATACCCGCAGGTGTCTTTTTATCCGGTACACTTTATTTAAAAAGCAACGTGCACATTAAAATTGAACCGGGAGGCGTATTAAAAGGCAGTGCTGCTTTTGAAGATTATCCCGATAATAAGGTGGACTATAAAAATGCATTTACGCATTACCCGGATGGAAAGCAATACCCCAACAAAGCATTTTTGTTTGCCGAGGGCGCACAGAATATCTCTATTACCGGCGGCGGTATCATAGATGGAAGCGGTGACAGTCCCGCGTTTCAGTTGGGCGATGACAACACGCTGGCCAGCCGTACACGGCCCTGCTTGTTGTTAATTATCGACAGCAAAAAAATCAGGCTGTCAGGCATTCAACTGCGTAACTCCGCCTATTGGATGCAAAACTATCTGGGTTGCGACGATTTGGAGCTGCGCAATCTGAATATTTTTAACCAAAGCAATTACAACCAGGACGGAATAGATATTGATGCAAAGAATGTATTGATTGAAAATTGCACAATTGATGTAGATGATGACGGCATTTGTTTTAAAAGTCACGACCGGAACCGCCCGGTAGAAAATGTCATTGTGCGCAACTGTACCATTGCCAGCAATTGCAACGCCATTAAGTTCGGCACTATGTCGCTCGGTGGGTTAAAAAACCTGGCGGTTTCAAATTGCATCATTAAGAAGGCGTCGGCCGACCATATTCGTCAATGGCAAAAGAAGCTGGCCTTTATAGAGCTGCCTGTAACTGTTATTTCCGGCATTGCCCTGGAGGCTGTGGACGGCGCCGTTGTAGAGAACGTGAGCATCTCCAACATTCAAATGAAAGACGTGCAGACACCCATCTTCATTGTGCTGGGCAAGCGCGGCCGCAAGCAGCCTGGCGAGGTGGGGGACGCGCCGGTAGGCAAAATCCGGAATGTCGTTATCAGGAACGTCACTGCCGTTAGTCACAGCAAAATGAGTAGTTCGATAACGGCTTTTCCCGGGGCGTACGTGGAAGGTATTGTTCTGCAACATATTTCGATAAGCGGAATGGGAAAGGGAACGCTTAATGAAGCCAACCTGCTGTTGAAAGAAGCGCCAACCGACTATCCCGAAAACCGGATGTATGGTGACGTTTATCCCGCCAGCGGCTTGTTTATCCGCCACGTAAACGGCATTACGCTCCAAAGTATCTCCCTGCATCTGCGTAATAGCGATAACCGGCCGGCAATTATTCTGGACGATGTGATAAATGCCAGACTAGAATCTGTAACCACCGATACTTCCACAAAGAAAAAGGGATCATAACATAATCTATCTTATTCAACACGCAGGGCTATTTTAACCTTGTTGAAGGAGTTATACTGGAAATCGCTGGTGTTCTTTCTGAGAATATAATCAGGAGTATTAAAGTTAACCGCTTTTGATATGTTGATATCAGCATACTGCTTTTCCGGATTGGTACTATACATATAAGAGAAAGTCAGCAATCTGCTCTTAGAGGATTTAAACCCAAGCTGGTAATTTATCGCTGCATCAATACCATAAGAATGACTGGTATTAATGGCAGAATAGATTCAAATAGTAAATTGCCACTTAACGATTCTCTTCTTTTAATACTTCAAAATAATTGATTAGCTGTTGTACTGTGAAGTAAGGATTTTTCTTATGTAAGACATCCTCCGGACTACTATTCCTGCAAATACTATCTGCTCTTTCAATAGCTACTCCGAGCGTACTTCTTAATTCCTTATAAACTTTACTTCTTGTTTTATGATACTCCGGCCAGTGTCGCCTTAAATGCTTAATGGCCTCCTCTCCATTACTAAAAGCCCGGCCACAATTTTCAAAATGAAGGATTATCCAATGCTCAAAGCAAAGGGAACTGTAAGCAAATTGGAATTTCTCTTTATTTAAGTTCTCAAATACTTCTGCAAGCTGTGGCCGGTTATCATTGTCAAAAAAAAGCCAAACCTGATCATAGGCATTTTTTTCTTTTTGAGCGGTTTTTACTTTTCTTTTTGCAGCGCTCAAAAGGCTTTTGGGATCATTTTGAGTATCATGATAAATCTCAACAGATATGGAGCGTTGTAAACTTCTTGGAAGTTCCATTTGCAGTGACCTGGCATAGAGATATTCAGTCACTCCTTCGCATAAAATCAAAATTCGTTTATTAACTTTTCCCCTGTTCATCTGATTGCATCTCTATTAAGAAATCCACATCATTAATAATGGGCGTAGCGCCAAGCCTGCCGGTTGCATACCATTTATCCAGCGGAGTTCCGAGGCGTAACCCGGTTATATCTGAGCACCTGAATAAATTAGTTGCACCAAATTCATTTTTTTCAGTGAACCATATCTGGTCCCGGCGAAAATTGTCAATAGAAAGTTGTGTTACATCATGTGTAGCAAATATCAATTGTGCATTTCGTTTATTAACTAATGGGTTATGGAACAGTTGTATAAGAAATTGGGTAATTATCGGGTGAAGGCTTTTTTCAAACTCATCAACAATAAGAACACTTCCTGTTTCCAACGCCTCGATGATAATACCTCCAATTACAAAAAGGCTTTTAGTCCCAGATGATTCTTCATGTACATCAAATATAACATCTCCAACATGATTCACTCCCTCGTATACTGTATGTTTGGTCTTAATATCGTACTTGTAATCCTCCTGAAACCTCTTTTTAACTTCTTCTGACAAACTACCAGGGAACTTAAATCCGCTCCAATCAACTTCTTCTACCGATACCGAAGTAATTCCTGTATCCACAGCACAGATTAAGGCATTAAATCTCCTTGAAAAAACAGATCCCTTGTCCTCTGCCAAACGCCTGGCGTACAATCTGGCATAACTTGATTCATGATAATCCTCCATGAAAGGATAAACCATCATCTTTTGAGTTATAAACCGATATGGCTCCATCAAAACCTCCACGTTATTTTCCGCTGCTTTAGATAAAAAAAGCTGATTAGGTAATAATAGCTTTTCAAGTGTTTTCTTTGCTCCTTTATAATAGTCCCCAAACTTCATTTCTTTTTCGGCATATCTCGAATAAAGTAATGTTCTGGTGTTGGTAGGATAATAGTAAAGTTCTTCTGTCTCAATTCGCTCCTGGCTGAAGCTTACTGAATAATCAAACTGGGTCTCATTTGAAATAAAATTAATCTCAAAAACCACGGGACCCGAAGCGAAACTTTTTTCCAATCTATGTGGTTCATAAAGCTCCACGGCCTGATCTGGTCTAAACCCCGATGAGCGCTTTACTAAAAACTCCAAAACTTTGATCGCCATTAAAAAAACACTTTTTCCCGAGGCGTTTGCCCCATACACCGCGGATGATCGCAGTAAATGTCTCTTATTAGAAATATCAAAGTAATTAGAGGGAAGCCCTTTTAATCCGGTCTTCAACATATTCAGTTCTACACGCTCACGTATCGACTTGAAGTTAGTTACAGCAAATGAAAGTAACATCGATCTGATCTTTTCTTACTTTAAAGGTAAGGGTTTCTATTATAAATCCGAAATAATGTAGTTATTTGCAGTTTTTAGTAATTTTTTTAAGTATAAACGGATTTATCATCCGAAAGTGGATTTAAATATGCATATAGAATGGCTGGATTTGCCCGGTTTCCAAGGGTTTAGTTTTAAGCGGGAAAGTATGAGGAGATATGAAAATGGGTTGTGACTTTATTATTAACAGAGATAGGTAGCGACAAGGATAAGTCACGTTATCTTATCCATATTTTTTTTATAAGTTTTAATAACTTGAAATCTTTGTTTTCAGTGTTGTCTTTAACAGGGGGTTGAATATTTGTTTCTGTTTCTTCAGTATTGTCTTGTTCCATTTCGGTCATTCTCAGTTCAAGCATCTCATTTGCGTCTAATGGCTGTTTCAGTTCTGCACCTCCTTTATGCGCAAATTGAAGATAGTCTTCATCTGGTATAGGAAGTTTACTTTCACACTCTTTTGAGCATAAGTTTACCAATAAGGGTAGGATATCTGTCCCTACCTGCAATGAAATCCAGAGTTGATTCGTTTCTGAATATGCCATCTCTTTTTTACAAATACTACATTTTACAATGTCGCCTGTGTATTTAACCGGATTGTGTGTAAGCCTTGGAAACCCCATTCTGTTTTTGTAATTCCCATACAGCGCTCTTGTACTAACTCTACTGTTTTTAAGCTTTTTACAATTCGTTATTTCATAGGGGAACCAATGCAGACCATAGGAAGTATATGGATCAAAATATTCAAGCGATTCCATTTCTCCTATTTCAGGTGGAATTCTTTTTAATTTGCTTCCATATAACCAAACTTTCGTTACTTTTTTAAGGTTGGAAATAGTCTCAGGCAGAGTATGTATCTGAGAAAATAATTCGGGGCCCAGTTCTTCCAGGGGTGAAAATTCATCACTGTTTTCTGCTGCTATCTTGTCCACATATGCGCATAGTTTTTTCCAGGCAATGGAGTTCTTGTCTTGCACATCATTTTCAATTTTAGATATTCTATTATTCAAGGTATTAGCTTTAAATTAATTGTAAAATGGTTGTAGCTTGCTAATTTCGGATTTCCATTGAATATCTTTTTCTATTCGTGAAATTAACTGCCTGGCTTGTGTTAAGGGATGATATGGAAATTTAATATCATATATCTGTTGTTCTGATCTGTTCATCAATGTTCCGCTTTTAAAATTGTTATCGTATGGGTCAACTGACCACCCGTGTTCAATCTCTTCAGTGAAAGCAGGATTACCTGATATCAGACTGTTTGCAACAAAAGTATCCCGCATACCTGTCATCCCTCTCTCTGCTGCCTGTACCTTAAGTACGAAACTACATGTTTTAAAGGGGAATGTTAATGAGGCAATATAAGTGATCCCTGATGTTTTTTGTGGGATCTTTATCAATGTTTTAATAAAGGGTATTTCTTTTAGCTGAAGTAGCTCCACTTCAATTAGCCCCCCATTAATATTGGCGACCATGGTTCTGTAAAATTTTCTGAGAATGTCAATATCCTTTATTGTAGGAATATCCGGCGGAATATCAAAGAAGTTAACAGATAGTGCAATAGTATTTTCAGGATTTATCCATTGAATAATGGAGTTATTGTTTTCTGTGTTTGTCCATCCAAAATCTGCAATAGTAATGGAATGGATGTTAGCTTTTTGTTTTCGGAAGAATTGAAACATACAGTAAATTTGTAAAAATTTATTTGCATAATAATAGATATTTATGACAGGTGAATCGAACTTAGATAAATTGCTTAAAACGATGACTCCGAAGCTTCATGCAGGAGCATATGTATTTTGTTCAATTTTAGATGTACAGGTAGTTGATAGCAAGGATGTAATAATGATCTTCAAAGAAGAGGAAGGGTATACTGTGATAGTAAAACAGGAAATTGCTGATAAACTGAAACTTGACTATTCGTTTGTGGCTGCATGGATAACATTAACGGTTCACTCTTCTTTGCAGGCAGTAGGGTTAACGGCTGCTTTCTCAAAGGCACTTACAGATGGGAATATCAGTTGTAATGTTGTTGCGGGTTATTTTCATGACCATATTTTTGTAAGCCAGGAAGATGCAGACAGAGCGATGATTATTTTAAATGGTTTTGCATCTGTCTGAAATAGTCCTACTTATTGTAGGCCATATGCTGACATTTTATGGGATGGCAAATGACCTCTAAACTGAAGGGTTTAGTATAATTCGTGTTATTTATGAAGAAATCAGTATTACCTGCGGGTTCACAAGCTGATTGTGTTTCAATCATACGGTATGACTCGGATGTAACCAGTATTAACGCCAGGATTAAATTGCGGCAGAACCTGTTCAGCTTTTTGCTGGAAGGCCAGAAAAGTGTTCAGTATGCTGAAACTCAGGTAAAGATAACCCCGAACCAGTTTTTGCTGCTTTCATCGGGTAATTGCCTGATGAGTGAGAAGATTGCAGCGACCGATGGCCGTTACAGGAGTATCTTGTTTTTCTTCGATAATGAATTACTGGCAGATTTCTTCAGCCGTCATCCTCAGACATTAACCCCTCAAAAGACGGAAGCCCCTTTTCTTGTGTTTCAGAAAGACGAATTCCTGATAAACTTCATTACATCACTCGGTTTTATACAGGCTTCCGGCCAACCTGCATCTGCTGAAATGGGAAAGGTGAAACTGGAAGAATTGTTACTTTACTTAAGTGTACATTATCCTGAGAAAATCCAGCAACTTCGCAATTCCAGTTACGAATCGGGGAGCGATTTACTGATCCGCCAGGCCGTTACTGCTAACATTTATAACACCGTAACCGTAGAAGAACTGGCGTTTCTATGTCATATGAGCCTGTCCACCTTTAAACGGCGTTTTGCCAGGATTTATGGCACCTCACCCAATAAGTGGCTGCTTGAAAAGAGAATGCAGAAAGCCGCTCGGTTGCTTAAACAGGGAGAATGCAAAGCAAGTGATATCTATTTCGAACTTGGTTATGAGAATCTCTCTAGCTTCATTCAATCGTTTAAACAGGTTCATGGTATAACCCCTAAGCAATATCAATTATCCAATTGAACGTTTATCAATACTTTTTGAACGTTACCCCATCTTGCAGGCCTCTTCTTCAAATCTACCTTTGACCCGGAATAAAAACAATAAGGAAGATGAACAAGAAGTATTTTACAGAATTAGCGAGCTACAATATCTGGGCAGATAGTATTGCTATTGAATGGTTGAATCAGATCAATGATGAGCAATGGAATCAGGTCATCAACAGCAGCTTCAGCAGCATCAGGCAAACCGCTATTCATATTGCCAGTGCACAAAAAATCTGGGTTGATTTCTGGGAAAAAACACCGGACCCGGTTTATCTATCTGCCGGATTTAATGGTAGTAAAAATGATTTAATAGCAATCTGGAAAGAGACATCTGCCAGTTTGAAGAATTTCATTGAAAAATATCCGGAAGAAAATTATCTGCAACAAATCACTTTTAAAAAACCAAATGGAGAAGAAGTCCAAATGGAATTTTTACAAACATTTCCTCACATGATTAATCACTCTACTTATCATCGTGGGCAATTAGTAACCTTGCTGCGGCAGGCGGGCTTCACAAAACTTTCTTCAACAGATTTGTTCACTTACTACCACTCTATCTAATGGAAAACATCCTGGCTTCCTCCATGAGAGAAGACAGGATGTTTTCATTATTCAATATTCCATACTTTGGATGCTTCTAGGTCAAAAAAAAGGCCGTCTTAAAGACAGCCTTTATATAATTTAGAACTTATTCTTCCACATCATACTTTCGACCGGTTTCACGGTCCTGCCGTTATATTTGGCATTCCCTTTCTGATTATACATTGTCTCCACTTCTCCTTCCACCACAAAATAAATCAGCTGTCCAATGGGCATTCCTGCATATATTCTCACGGGTTGCGCACAGGATATCTCCAGTGTCCAGGTGTTGCAGAAGCCAACGTCACCCTTACCTGCGGTTGCATGGATATCAATGCCAAGACGGCCGGTACTGGATTTCCCTTCCAGGAAGGGTACATGTGCATGGGTTTCTGTGTACTCTTCGGTTACCCCAAGATAAAGTGTACCCGGATGTAGAACATATCCCTCTTCTGGGATCTCAAAATGTTCGATCTCATTGTGCTCACGCGCATCTAAAATCCTGTCCTTGTAGGTAGCCAGGTATTTTCCAAGATGTACATCGTAAGAATTGGTACCGAGGTATTTCCGGTCATAAGGAGCGATAACAATCGTTCCCTTGTCAATTTCCTCTAATATCCGTTTGTCTGACAGGATCATATTAGTCGTTAATAGTTATTACGCATCAGCATTGGGTAGTTTCCTGCTTTTTGCTTTAATTTGGCAAGATATGCCATTAATACGTACCATACAAATGAATCCCGGCAGCCGGTTGGGGGTGTGGAAGATAACCGAAGAGGAGGATTTTTTCGCGGGGAAGGTCAATATTTCCACCGCTATCCATCATCCGCACAAGCGCCTGCAGCATTTTGCGGGCCGGTATCTGCTCATGGAGCTATTCCCGGATTTCCCGATAGGGGACATCCGTATCATGGAAAGCCGTAAACCCTACATTCATGGGAACGACTACCATTTCTCCATTTCCCATTGCGGGGATTATGTGGCGGCTATTGTAAGCCAGGAAGGGGCGGTAGGTATTGATATTGAGGAGATAAAGATCAAAATTGAGAAAGTCTCCCATAAATTCCTGTCTGTAACAGAACAGGCATTTATAGACCCGGAGAACGCGTTGGCACATAAAACCATCTGCTGGAGCGCCAAAGAAGCCGTATTCAAATGGTATGGCCTGGGAAGTGTAGATTTTAAGGAGAATATGACAATAGAACCCTTTACCTTTCAGCCTAAAGGGTTTCTTACCTGTAATTTTAACAAAGCAGATAAAAATGCCCGGCTATATTTGCAATATTTGCTGGACAACGAATTGTGTTTAACTTGGACAGCTTAATCGTACATTTTTTAAATCAGATACATTGAAAATCTTTCTACTTGGTTTCATGGGCGCCGGCAAGTCTTACTGGGGAAAACAACTGGCAGAACACCTCGAATTGCCTTTTTACGATCTCGATGACGTAATCGTAGAGGCCGAATCCATGTCTATCGGTGATATCTTTGCCAATAAGGGAGAAGACTACTTCCGTGCAAAAGAAGGTTTCTGGTTGAGAGAACTCTCTGAATCAGACAACTTTGTTATTTCCTGTGGGGGGGGAGTACCCTGCTTCCAGGATAACATGGATATCATGAATGAAAGAGGCACTACCATCTGGCTCAACCCGGAATTGCCCGTAATCGTAGAAAGACTCAAACGTAAAAAATCAAAACGCCCCCTCATCCAGGACGTACCTGATGAGGAATTGCTGGCTTTCGTAGAAAAGAAACTGGCAGAAAGGGAGTCATTTTACGGACAAGCGCAGATAACAATCGCTGAATCTGATAACATTACCTTAGACACGTTCACTCAAAGACTCAAAAACAATGCATAAAGGATTTCTGGTATGGGCTTCCGCTTTAGGCGGACTGGCAGTTACGCTTGGCGCTTTCGGCGCTCATAAGCTGAAGGAACTCGTGCCACCTGAAACGGTAAGCACCTTTCAGACAGGCGTTACTTACCAGTTCTACCACGTATTCGCCCTGCTCGCTATCGCTATATTATATGCGCAGTTCCCCGGTTCTTTATTGCAATGGGCCGGCCGCTGCTTTATCATAGGAGTTATATTATTCTCCGGCTCCCTGTATACACTTACCGTGCTGAAAATGACCGGCAATGTTGGTTTAAGAGGAGTAGGGATCGTTACTCCCATCGGAGGACTGTTCTTCATCGCAGGTTGGATCTGCCTGTTGCTGTCCGTATTAAAGAAAGGATAAGATTATGTTTAAATATATTGTCATGACCTGCCTGGGTATTGCCCTGGCAGGCACTTCATTTTCTCAGTCACTCCACAATGCAAGTGGTAACTGGTACGGGTTTTTCAGAACACCCCAGGGTAATAAACAACGCCTGCAGGTAACCTTTGATTACCAGGATAATGTAATTAAAGGTCAGATGAAAAGCCCGGATGTTACCCGGGACGTTATCAATATTGACGAGGTATTTGCTACAGATGACAGCTTAAAGTTCTCTATCAAAAAGATAGGTTTCGTTTATTCGGGTGGCTGGAATTCCAGGACAGGCCGGTATGAGGGGTATTTCGAACAACTCGGCAACCGTGCAGAACTCAACTTCTCTCGCCGCGAAATGGAACCAACTGAACACTCCCAGGAACCAAAACCCCCCTTTGCATACGATGTTGAAGACGTGAAATTCGTGAATACCAGGGATAAAGTACTGCTCACCGGTACTTTTACCAAACCGGGCATAAAAGGCACTTTCCCTGCTATCATTATGATCTCGGGAGAGGGGAAGCAGGACAGGGACGGGGAACATCTCGGACATAAACCATTTGCCGTTATAGCGGATTATTTCGCTAAACATGGCATGGCCGTACTTCGTTTTGATGACCGCGGTACCGGTACCAGCACCGGTAACTACGACTCTTCCGATATTTACAACTTTGCAGAAGATGTACGGGCTGCCGTTAGCTTTTTACGCCAGCGTAAAGATGTGGACAGCAATGCTATCGGTATGTTGGGCTATAGCCTCGGTGGTGCTGTAGGACAAATAGTTGCTTCCTCAGACAACAAAATCGCTTTCCTGATAACAATGGCAGCACCCGGAGTAGATGGCCGCACGGAAAAAGCAGGAAATAACAAAGCCTTCAAAGACTACCTGGACGTACTCGTCACCGAAAAAGATACTGTAATACGTAAAAAGAAAGCATTCGCCAGCCTTACAACAGTTTACAAACAAATGTCAGATACAAATACCATACAGGACTGGATGTTGGAAACCAGCTATAAAGCAGACACCCGTCCTGAGGTTTTAAGCTCACTTGCATACGATCCCGCCCCCTATCTGGCAAAAATTAAATGCCCGGTACTGGCAATGAATGGGGAAAAAGATGTGGAAGTAAATGCCGCCCAAAACCTGAAAGGCATAGAGGCCGGTATGCTAAAAGGTGGGAATGAAACAGTTACGTTGCGGACCTTCCGGGGGCTTAACCACCAGTTCCAACGCTGTAATTCCTGCACGATAGAAGAATATGGCACCCTGGACGAAACAATAAATCCTGCTGTATTACAGTTTATGGTCAGGTGGATACAATTATTATATTAATGGGGAAGGACTGTTCGCAGCTCCTGACGGCGCCCTGTGTTTGTAGCAACACCAAAATAAATTCTTAATATGTCAGCCGGCAGCCTTAATTTTGGAGCGCTATAATTATGTCTAGGAATAAACTGAAAACTGAGAAACCGGAAAGCAAGAAACCTCGTGGTAATGACCCCAATGTACTGAAACAGGAGAAGGAAGCTGAGGTAAAAGTAAAAGAGCTGGTAAAAGATGAGCGCACCCACAAAGTGATGGGTGTTATACTGCTGTTATTATCACTCTACTGCTTTATCGCTTTCACATCCTATCTGTTCACCTGGGAAGATGATCAGGATAAAGTTTTCCGTTATGCTGCCAGCGTTTTATTCATGGATGATGTGAAAGTGGAAAATCTGCTGGGCCGCCTGGGAGCCTTTGTGTCTCACTGGTTCATTTATGGCGGATTTGGTGTCGCCTCCTATCTCTTCTGTTACCTCTTTTTTATACTCGGAATGAATTTTATTGTTGGCCGTCGCGTATTCCGCATCTGGCGCAACATAAAATATATCATGTTTGGCCTGCTGTTCATCAGCACAGCTGCTGCTTTTGTTACCGGTATGGCCGGCTTCCCCTGGGGAGGCGCACTTGGTGATGCCGTAAGTAAATGGATTACAGGGTTCCTGGGTAAAGCCGGAGCCGCATTGTTATTGCTGGTAACAGGCTTCGCCTGGGTCATCTGGAAATATAACCTCGATTTCAAATGGCTGATGGAACGTAAACCTAAGAAAGTAGTCATTGAGGAAGAAGAGGAGGAGGAAGAAATTCCGGTAGTGGCTGATAACAAACGCAGAAACGGCCTGAAAGGAAATGGGGTAGTCGTTATTCCGCCAACAGATGAAACAGGGGAAGATGAATTGCCCGAAATGCAGCTCGTCGTAAAAAATATCACGGTCATTCCGCCGGCAACTGTAATAGAGGAGGAGGAAGAAGAGGATGAAGAGGACGAAGAAGAAGTGGGTCCGTTATTATATATAGAGGAAACGGTAGAACAAACATCATCCCGCAGAAAGAATAATCAGCCCAACGAAGTGGTCTTTGAATTAAAACCTCCTGTAGAAGAAGCTGAAGATGACCTTGCGCCGGATGAACAACCTGCTACAGGACCATTACAACTGGATCCCTATGATCCTGTCCTCGATCTGAGAGATTACAAATACCCGGTCCTGGAACTGCTGGACAATCACGGAACAGAAAAGATCGTACAGGATACTTTCGAACTGGACAGAAATAAGAACCAGATCATTGATACGCTGAAGAACTACGATATCTCTATCCAGAAAATAAGTGCCACAGTAGGGCCTACCGTTACACTTTACGAAATAGTACCTGCTGCCGGTGTGCGTATCTCGAAGATTAAAAACCTGGAAGATGATATTGCTCTCAGCCTGTCTGCCCTGGGTATCCGTATCATTGCGCCTATTCCCGGTAAAGGTACTATTGGTATAGAAGTACCTAACGTAAAGAAGAGTATCGTATCATTAAGGAACTTGCTGGCCTCTGAAAAGTTCCAGCAGAGCACCATGGACTTACCGATAGCCATTGGAAAAAAGATTGATAACGAGAACTTTATCGCAGACCTTGCCAAAATGCCACACCTGCTCATGGCAGGAGCAACAGGACAAGGTAAATCTGTGGGTATCAACACCTTATTAGTATCATTATTATATAAAAAGCACCCTTCTCAACTCAAATTCGTACTGATAGACCCCAAAAAAGTGGAGCTATCCCTGTATAAACTGATAGAGAAACACTTCCTGGCTAAATTGCCGGGAGAAGAGGATGCCATTATTACAGACATTAAAAAGGTGATTCACACCCTCAATGCTCTATGTATAGAAATGGATATCCGTTACGACCTGCTGAAGGAAGCCGGCTCCCGTAACATCCGGGAATACAACGCTAAGTTCACGCAGCGTCGCCTGAACCCTGAAAAAGGACACCGTTACCTGCCGTTTATCGTACTTGTAATAGATGAGTTTGCGGACCTGATCATGACTGCCGGTAAAGAAGTGGAGATGCCTATTGCCCGCCTGGCCCAGTTGGCCCGTGCCATTGGTATCCATCTGATTATCGCCACTCAGCGTCCGTCCGTAAACATTATCACCGGTACCATCAAGGCCAACTTCCCGGCCCGTATAGCGTTCAAGGTATCTTCCAAGATAGATTCCCGTACCATCCTGGATATTGGAGGTGCTGAACAACTGATAGGACAGGGGGATATGCTGGTGTCTTTCAACAGTGAACTGGTACGTTTACAGTGCGCATTCGTAGATACGCCGGAGGTAGAGCGGGTAGCGGAATTCATTGGTAAACAGCGCGGTTATCCGGAAGCCTTCCTGCTGCCGGAATATGTGGACGATAAGGATATGGAAGGGAAGGAGATCAGCCTGCAGGACAGAGATACCCTCTTTGAGGAGGCTGCCCGCATCATTGTACAGAACCAGCAGGGATCTACCTCGCTCTTACAGCGTCGTATGAAACTGGGCTATAACCGTGCAGGACGCCTCATGGACCAGCTGGAAGCAGCAGGTATCGTAGGTCCTAACATGGGTAGTAAAGCCAGGGACGTACATGTGAAATCAGAGTCTGAACTCGAGGAAATACTCGATAACCTCGGCTAATTGGCTTTATATTAACATTGCAAAAAGGTATCGGCATAACATTTGTCTTAAAACAACTAGTAAACTAAAACTTACAAAACGATGAAGAAAATTATATTAATGGCCATGTTGACTGGAAGTGTAGTAATGAACGGCATGGCGCAGGCTAGAGGTTCTTTAGGAGTGAATGATCCTAAAGCAAAGTCAATCCTGGATAATGTGAGCAAGAAATTTTCAACGTTAAAGTCTGTCGTAGCCAACTTCGTTTTAAAAGTTGAAGGGGCTAATAACAGCGTTACTGATTCAAAGAAAGGGACTGTATACCTGAAAGGAGCTAAGTATAAAGTAAACCTGGACGGGCAGGAAATCATCAGCGATAACAAAACGTCCTGGACATATGCAAAGGATGCTAATGAAGTAACAATCAATAATGTAGATCAGAATAGCACTGCCTTAACGCCTGCTAAACTGTTCACCAATTTCTACGATAAAGATTACCTGTACCGCCTCGATGGTGAAACTAATGAAAAAGGTAAAGTGCTGCAGAACATCGAAATGACGCCTACAGACAAATCCAAGAACATTTTCAAGGTAATTGTATCTGTAGATAAGAAAAATCAGAACATTTCCCGTATGAAAGTGTACGAAAAGAACGGTAACCACTACACTTACGAGATTACCAGCTTCACGCCAAACACGAACCTGGCAGATGCTACCTTCACCTTTGATGCTAAAAAGTATCCGGGTGTGGAAGTAGTAGACCTCAGATAAAAAATATTAATAAGATATAAGATAAGCCCGCCCGTTTGGACGGGCTTTTTTTATTTACTACCTTTGGCAAGTTTAAATTAAAATTAAGCAATATGGCATACGACGTAATCGTAATTGGCAGCGGCCCTGGTGGATATGTGGCTGCTATCCGTGCTTCTCAGCTGGGATTTAAGACAGCAATAGTAGAAAGGGAGAGCCTGGGCGGTATTTGTTTGAACTGGGGTTGTATTCCCACAAAGGCATTATTGAAGTCTGCGCAGGTATTGGAATATATACAACATGCCAAAACTTATGGTATTAATGTTGGCGAAGGCAGCGCCGATTTTGATGCGGTTATTAAACGTAGCCGTGGTGTTGCAGATAAGATGAGCAAGGGCGTTCAGTTCCTGATGAAGAAAAACAAAATTGATGTACTGGTAGGTTCCGGTAAGGTAAAAGCCAAAGGACAGGTAGAAGTAACTGATAAGGATGGTAAGGTAGCTTTACATGAAGCTAAATTCATTATCCTGGCTACTGGTGCCCGTGCCCGTGAACTGCCTAACCTGAAAATAGACGGTAAAAAGGTAATTGGCTATCGCGAGGCAATGGTATTGCCTAAGCAGCCTAAATCCATGATCGTTGTAGGTTCCGGTGCAATTGGCGTTGAATTCGCGTACTTCTATGCTACCCTGGGTACTAAAGTAACGATCGTTGAGTTCCTCCCACGCATCGTTCCTGTTGAAGATGAAGATATCTCCAAAGAACTGGAAAAGATCTACAAGAAGAAAGGCATTGAGATAATGGTTAATTCTTCTGTAGAAAGCGTAGAAGCAAATGGCGAAGGTGTTAAAGCAAAAGTAAAAACAGCTACCGGTGAGATCTCCCTGGAAGCAGATGTTGTACTGAGCGCTGTTGGTATCGCTGCTAACATAGAGAACCTGGGCCTCGAAGCATTAGGTATCAAAACCGATAAAGGAAAGGTATTGGTAGATAAATACTACCAGACTAACGTTCCCGGTGTATACGCTATCGGTGACATGGTCCCTGGCCAGGCACTGGCACACGTTGCCTCTAAAGAAGGTATCGTTTGCATAGAAGCGATCGCATACAACGAAAAGAAATACGCACACAAGCCAGAACCAATCGACTACATGAACATCCCGGGTTGTACTTATTGTGCACCTGAAATTGCTTCTGTAGGTTATACCGAAAAGGCTGCTAAAGAAGCTGGTTACGAAGTGAAAGTGGGTAAGTTCCCATTCTCTGCTTCCGGAAAAGCATCTGCTGCCGGTGCAACAGAAGGTTTCATCAAAGTAATCTTCGATGCAAAATACGGCGAATGGTTAGGTACGCACATGATAGGCGCCAATGTAACGGAAATCATTGCTCAGACAGTGACTGCCCGCAAACTGGAAACTACTTATCAGGAAGTACTGGACTCTATCCACCCGCATCCGACCATGAGCGAATCTGTAAAAGATGCGATCGAGGTTGCTTACGGAGAAGCGATCCACCTTTAATAGGATATTCACTAAATATAGAAGTCCCGGGCAATCGTCCGGGACTTTCTTTTTAGATTCCTTTGATAGGGACTCAGTTTGAATGTTATAATAAATTCCAGATGTTGTTTATCGATAAATACACTGGATCTGACTGTTTAGTTCTCTGATTTCGCTTTGAATATAGGCTTAGGATTTGTTTCTCAATTTAACTTTACCTAAAATCATGTCAGATAAGGTATTTATTGATAAACCACATCTTACGCGAAGATGATGTCATCAAGTAAGCACCCGGTAGACAGCATCTATGCTGTTGTTTATTTTGCGATTACTTTTGCTTTGTGATCCAGATGTGAGGAAGAAGTTCTTTGATTCTGTTGATAGGATGATCGTTAATGACGGTAAGCACGTCTTTTAACCATTGGTT
>Ga0209258_100355_pt1 | contig 63324 bp, 60 predicted proteins | sample Araplaol_mTSA_r2_FD_184281 | JGI IMG/M metagenome (GOLD analysis project Ga0209258, IMG submission 184281) | Arabidopsis root microbial communities from North Carolina, USA - plate scrape CL_Col_mTSA_r2 (SPAdes) (version 2) | ecosystem: Host-associated > Plants > Roots > Endosphere | place: USA...
CGCCCGGGCCGCGAAATCCGCGGCGGACAGGGCCTCGCCGCCGCGCCAGGCCACCGTGCTCGAAGTCGACGTGGTGGTGCGGGGCAGCTCGGTCAGCGGGTGCCAGCCGGCATCACGCATCCGACGCTCCGGGACGCTCGCGGGCGACGTCCCGCGCCGCGATGCGGGCGCGCACGCGCTGGCGCACCAGCCATTCGCCGCCCATCAGCGCGCCCATCGCGACATAGGACAGCAGGCCGTTGTAGAGCGTCCAGACGGCCGTGCTGGCCCACAGCGCCGTCGCCACCGCGACGAGGCCGTTGACCACGAAGAAGGCGCACCACACCTGCGTCACGCGGCGCGTGTAGGCGACCGCGGCGGGCGGGAAATCGGGCTCGCGCAGGCGCGCGAGCCGCTCGACGACGCTCGGGCCGCGCCACAGGCTCATCGCGAACAGGCCGAACATCACGGCGTTGACGAGCGCGGGATAGAGCTTGAGCGGCCCCCAGAAGCCGCCGAGGAAACTGGCCGCGGCCAGCACCATCGCGAGTGCGGCGGCGCCGAGCCAGAACGACTCGCGCGTGACCCAGGCGCGCGCCAGCGCCAGCCCCACCAGCAGCAGCGCGATCCAGCGCGGGCTGACATGCCCCAGCGCGAGATACACCACCACCGGATACGCCACGCTCACCCCGAGCAGCACGGCCGCCAGCAGCGGCGGCGTCCTGCGCGGCGGCGCGGCGGGAGTCGGCATGGCCGGCGCGATCGCGGCGCTCACGCGGCGGGCGCCTCGTGCACGAGGCCGTACAGCGCGTCGACGACGTCCTGCACCGTGCGCACCGACTTGAACGCCTCGGGCTGCAGGCGCTTGCCCACCAGCGGCTTGAGCTGCACGATGAGGTCGACCGCGTCGATCGAGTCGATGTCGAGGTCCTCGCCGAGGCGCGACTCGCGCGTGATGCGTGCCGGCTCGATGTCGAAGGTCTGGTTCAGGATCTCCACGATCCTGGCGAAGATGTCGTCCTTGGTCATGATGCTGTCCTTCAGGCCTTGCCCTGGCCGGAGACGAAGGCGGCGAGCGCCTTGACGCTCGCGAAATGGGCGCGCACCTCCTCCGACTCGGCCGACAGGCTCACGCCGTACTTCTTCTGCAGCGCCAGTCCGAGTTCCAGCGCGTCGATGGAATCGAGGCCGAGGCCGTCGACGAACAGCGGCGCCGAGGCGTCGATGTCCGCGGGCGTGATGTCCTCCAGCGCCAGGGAGGAGATGATGAGTTCCTTGATGTCGTTCTCAAGCTGCTGCATGGGGAGTCTCCGCGCCGAGGCGGCGCGCCAGTTCGTCGTTGAGTCGGCGCGCGGCGAGCGCCTGAGCGCCCTCCTCGGCCAGGTGGTCGGCGATCGGCATGTCCTCGCCGATCTCGATCACGAAGTTGCCGGCGGTGGGCGGCACGCGCCACCACTTGATGCCCTTGCCGAGCATGCGCGGTTCACAGCGGATGCGCACGGGCGTGATGGGCAGCGCGCCGCGCACCGCGAGGTTGGCCGCGCCGCGCTGCAGGCGGCCCAGCGCCATGTCGGCGGGCGTGCGCGTGCCTTCGGGGAAGACGATCAGGTTGTTGCCGGAGCGCACCGATGCGACGCAGTCGTCGATCAGCCCGGGGCCGGAATCGTTGAACACGTAGCCCGCGGCCAGCACCGGCCCGCGCGTGAACGGGTTGCGTGCCAGCGCGGCCTTGACGATGCAGTCGGCATCGCGCACCAGCGACATCAGGAACACCACGTCGATCAGCGACGGATGGCTGGCGAGGATCAGCAGCCCGCGGCGCTGCAGGCGTTCGCGGCCGCGCACCTCGAGCCGGCACAGCCCCAGGCCGCACATCAGGGCCACGAAGGCGCGGAACAGGTGATGGATGACGCTGCGCGCGATCGCGGACCGGCGCCGCGGCTGCCGCACCGCGACCAGCAGCAGCGGGAACACGACCAGGCCGAGCAGCAGGCCGCCGAGCCCGAACAGCGCGAACGAGAAGCCCGTGCCGGCCACGCGCCACCAGCGGTTGGCGAGCGAGCTGGAGGCCGGCGCCGGCGCGGCCGTCATCGTCGCCTCAGTCATCGCGGCTCCAGGTGCAGCGGCGGCGGCCGTCCGACTGCGTCAGCGTGCGCGCGCCGGACAGGCCGAACCAGAGCGCGCGCAGGCCCGACGGCAGCTGCGGGTGCGCGACCTCGGCGTCGCCGTCGGACTCGGCCCATTCGAGATGCAGCGCGCGCTCGCCGGCGCGCGGGCGGCGCAGCTGCCATGCGAACGCGAAGTGGGCGGACGGCTCGTCCTCGAACGGCGCATAGCCCGCGGGCAGCGGCGAGTCGTAGGCGACGAGGTTGACGCGGGACGCACCGTCCTCGAGCAGGGCCAGCGCCTCGGCCACGCCCGCGGCCACCGTGGTGCGGCCGGCGGCGATGGCCGACGAGTTGCGGCGGTCGCCACGGGTCAGCGCGATCATGGCGCCGATCGCGTTGTGCACCGACAGGCCGAAGGCAGTGGGCGACAGCGCCTCGCCGCGCGCCTGGTAGGCGAGCAGCTCGAGGCAGCGCGCGGTCTCGCCGTAGCGCGAGGCGTAGACGGTGGGCTGGTCGTCGAGGTCGGCGCCGGGTTCGACCGCGGGGGTGCCCGCGAGGTCGAGGGCCGCCTGCGCGGCCAGGCGCCCCAGCGGCGCGAAGCGACGGCGCAGCATCGGTGCGACCGCGGCGAGCGGAACCTGCGGCTCGCCCTCCGGCAGCCAGGGCGCGCGCGCCCACTGCGCCCAGCGCTGCGGCGTGTCGACGCCGGGCGCGCACGCCGCCCAGGACTCGATGACGAAAGTAAAACTCAATTGGCTAGCCCTGACGCCGACGTTCGCCGCACGGGGCGGCTCCGTTTTTAGTGTTGTCCGCAGCCGTGGGCCGCGTGACCTCCAGGTCCGCTGCAGCGCCAGCCGGACACCCCCGGCGGGTGCGCGTCGCGGCCTCCCCTTCCAACGACTCATTTTAGCCTGTGGGATGGGGCGCTTCCTGGGGGAAAGTCTTGTTCGAACAGTCGGTTTCACAGGGTGGCGCGGCGCATTTCACGCCGGATCGACAGGGGTCCGACAGGCAGCCCGAGGGTTGACCCCAAGCCCGGTGCGCGACAGCGTCCCCGAACGGACGTCCGGGACGCCCCATCCCGCGCCGCGCCGGCGTCGTTTCGCGCCGCCGGCGGATGTCCCGTCGCTCGCCGCTGGCCGGCGGCGGGCGATGCCGCGACGATGCGAAGCATTCCAACCCGCCTCCCGCCACCCGGGACATCGCCATGAACACGCTGATCGCCATCCTGGAGCACACCCCCGCCGCCGTCTGGGCCGTGCTGGTCGCACTCGTGGGCATCGGGCTGCGCCAGACGCGCACGCAGACGCTGCCGCCCGGCCGCGTCTGGCTGGTGCCGCTGGCGGCCGGCGCCGCATCGCTGGCCGGCGCCCTGCTCGGCTTCGGCGGCGCCGGCGAACTGCTCACCGGCGCATGCTGGGCCATCGGCGCCGCCATCGGCTTTGCCGCGAACCGCTGGCTGGACCTGCCGCGCCGCGTGGTGGCCAACGCCGACGGCAGCTTCACGATCGGCGGGAGCGTCGCGCCGCTGCTCATCCTGGTGGACATCTTCCTGGTGCGCTACGCCACCAACATCGCGCTCGCCGTCCAGCCGGCGCTGGCCAACGATCCGCCGGCCGCGGCCGGGGTCGCCATCGCCTACGGCCTGACCGCCGGCCTGCTGGTGGCCCGCGCGCGCAGGATCTGGTCGACCCGCGCCGGCAGGACCGCCGCGCTGGCCGCCTGAGGCGACAATCCGCGCCTTGCCTCCGTGCCCCAGCCCGCCGTGCCGCCTCCGACCGCCCCCGCCCTCGAACCGCCGCGCGGCCTCGCCGACCTGCTGTTCCGCGGAGCGCAGGTGGCCCTCGTCGACCTCGCCATCGCCGGGCTGGTCGCCACGATCTCGGGCAACCGGTTCGGCCGCGTCGTGCTGTATACGGAGTGCATCGGCCTGTCGATCTGGGCGATCGTCGAGATGGGCACCCGGATGCGGCCCGGGGGCGTCCGCAACTGGCCCCCGGGCTGGCGCGGCCCGGCGCTGGTAGCCGTGGCCTGCGCGCTGGGCTACGTGGCCGGCGTCACCGTCGCCGACACGATCTTCGGCTACTCGAGCTGGCCCAACTATCTGCGCCGCCCGGACCAGCTCGCGCGCGACTTCGGTCCGACCGTGGTTTTCAGCACGGTGGTGGCGGGTGCCTTCTGGGCGCGCGGGCAGGCGCGCCGGCAGCGCGCGCAGGTGGCCGCGGCCGCGCACGAGGCCACGCGGGCCCGACTGGACATGCTGCAGTCGCAGCTCGAGCCGCACATGCTGTTCAACACGCTGGCCAATCTGCGCGCGCTGATCGCCGCCGACGCGCCGCGCGCGCAGGAGATGCTCGACCACCTGATCGCCTTCCTGCGCGCGACGCTGGCCGCGAGCCGGCAGTCCGAGCACGCGCTGTCCGAGGAATTCGCGCGGCTGGACGACTACCTCGCGCTGATGCGCGTGCGCATGGGCGAGCGCCTGCGCACGAGCGCCTCGCTCCCGCCGGCGCTGGCCGCGCTGCCGGTGCCGCCGCTGCTGCTGCAACCGCTGGTGGAGAACGCGATCAAGCATGGGCTGGAGCCGCAGCGCGGCCCGGGCGAGCTGCACGTGCAGGCCTGCCTGGACGGCGCGACCCTGGTGCTGCGCGTGGCCGACACCGGCCGCGGGCTGGACGCGGCCGCGCAGGCCAGGCCGCGCGAGCCGGCGGCACCGTCGTCCGGCTTCGGCCTGGTGCAGGTCCGCGAACGCCTGCGCACGCTGCACGGCGACGCCGCCCGCTTCACGCTCGCGCCGCGCGCCGGCGGCGGCACGCTCGCCGAGATCCGCCTGCCCGTCGCCGCGCCCCCGCATTCCTGACACCGACCTGCCATGACGACAGCCCTGATCGCCGAAGACGAGCCCCTGCTCGCGCAGGCCCTGCGCGCCGAGCTCGCGCGCGCCTGGCCCGAGCTGCAACTGCTGGAACCCGCCGTGGATGGCGACGACGCCGTCGAACGCGCGCTGTCCGGCCGTCCGGACGTCGTGTTCCTGGACATCCGCATGCCCGGGCGCAGCGGCCTCGAGGCCGCCGAGGCGATCGTCGAGGACTGGCCCGGCGATGCTGGCGCGCTGCCGCTGATCGTCTTCGTCACCGCCTACGACCAGTACGCGCTGCAGGCCTTCGAACGCGCCGCGGTCGACTACCTGCAAAAGCCCGTGCAGCCGGCGCGGCTGGTGTCGTGCTGCGCGCGGCTGCGCGAGACGCTCGCGTTGCGCGCCGCCGCCAAGGGCGTGGCGGCACCCGACGATGCCGCCCTGCTGCACCGGTTGCGCGCGTTGCTGGGCGCGCCGGCCGAGGCGGCGCCCGCGGCGCTGACCGTCCTGCAGGCGAGCATCGGCTCGACGCTGCACATGATCCCCGTCGACGAGGTGGTCTACTTCGAGGCCGCGGACAAATACGTGCGCGTCGTCACCGGCGAGCGCGAGGCGCTGATCCGCACGTCGCTGCGCGAGCTGCTGCCGCGGCTTCAACCCGGGAAGTTCTGGCAGGTCCATCGCGGCATCGTCGTGCGCGCCGACGCGATCGCCACGGCCACCCGCGACGACTCGGGCAAGGTGCTCCTCACCTTGCGCCAGCGACCTGAACGGCTGGTCGCGAGCCGCCTGTACTCGCATCTGTTCCGCGGGACGTGACGGCCGCAGCGGCGGTGGGCAGCTTGCCGCGCATCGCCTGGTCCCAGCGCTGCAGGCGCTCGGGGCTGACGTCGAAGTGCTGCCCGAACAGCAACGGGCCCTGGCGCGCCATCATCGTGGCCACGCGTGCGGCGGCGGCGTCGCCCGCGTCGGCCGCGGCCGACAGCTGCGCATAGGCCTGCGGCCACTGCTGCGCCTCGTACGCCTCCATCGCCATGCGAAAGCGTCCCTGCGGCGCGTCGCCATGACGGCCCAGGCCGGCCCCGGTCAGCGCGATGCAGGCTGCCACGATCGCCGTGGCGCCGATCAGCACCTGGGCACCGGTATCGATCCAGCGGGCCGTCGCACTCATCGTCATGGTCGTCGCTTGCTGCATGGTCTTCTCCTGCCTGGCGTGCCGGACGGTCCGGCTTGTCGAGGCGCGAGTATGGAAAACGGCCGCCCGCTCAGCTATCCCCCTTGAGAGGGTGCGCCGCGGCGCCATCTGTAACCGTCGACAGCCCCGCGCCACTAGAATCGTCGCGACATGAACACGCCCAAGAACCCCACTTCCGCCGCGCCGGCCGACGAGGCCGTCAAGCCCGCGAATTTCCTGCGCAACGTCATCGAACGCGACCTCGAGGCGGGCACGTACGCGCACAGGCAGTGGGGCGGCGGCGCCGGGGATGCGGCCTTCCATGCGGCGGGCACGCCCGACGCGGCGCGCGTGCGCCTGCGCTTCCCGCCCGAGCCGAACGGCTACCTGCACGTGGGCCACGCCAAGAGCATCTGCCTGAACTTCGGACTGGCGCGCGACTACGGCGGCGTCTGCCACCTGCGCTTCGACGACACCAACCCGGAAAAGGAAGACCAGGAGTACGTCGACGGCATCAAGGAGAACGTGCACTGGCTGGGCTTCGACTGGGTCACGCCCTCGGGCGACTACCTGTTCTACGCCAGCAACTACTTCGACTTCATGTACCGCGCCGCCGAGGAGCTGGTGCAGGCCGGCCTGGCCTACGTCGACGAGCAGTCCGCCGAGCAGATCCGCGCCAACCGCGGGGACTTCAACACGCCCGGCACCGACAGCCCGTTCCGCGACCGCACGCCGGCCGAGAACCTGGCCCGCCTGCGCGAGATGCGCGATGGCCGGCACGCCGACGGCTCGATGGTCCTGCGGGCGAAGATCGACATGGCCAGCCCCAACATCAACCTGCGCGACCCGGCGCTGTATCGCATCCGCCGCGCGCACCACCACAACACCGGCGACCGGTGGTGCATCTACCCGATGTACACGTTCGCGCACCCGATCGAGGACGCGCTCGAGCGCATCACGCACAGCATCTGCACGCTCGAGTTCGAGGACCAGCGCCCGTTCTACGACTGGCTGCTGGAGCGCCTGGTCGACCTCGGCCTGCTCGCGCACCCGCTGCCCAAGCAGTACGAGTTCGCGCGCCTGAACCTCACCTACGTCGTCACCAGCAAGCGCAAGCTGCGCCAGCTGGTCGAAGAGAAGCACGTCACCGGCTGGGACGATCCGCGCATGCCCACGCTGGTCGGCATGCGCCGCCGCGGCTACACCGCCGGCGCGCTGCAGCTGATGGCCGAACGCACCGGCGCCACCAAGAACAACACGTGGATCGACTACGCCTGGCTCGACATCGCGCTGCGCGACGACCTCGAGGACAAGGCCGCCCGCGCGATGGCCGTGCTCGACCCGATCCCGCTCAAGCTCACGAACTGGGCCGAGGTGTTCGGCAGCGACGCGCACCGCGAGCCGTGCGGCGCGCCGGCGCATCCGCACCACCCCGAGATGGGCCAGCGCGCGTTCGTGCTCGGCCCGCAGGTCTGGATCGAGCGCGACGATTTCCTGGAGGTGCCCGTCAAGGGCTGGCAGCGCCTGTTCCCGGGCAACAAGGTGCGCCTGAAGTACGGCGTCATCGTCGAATGCACCGGCTGCGAGAAGGACGCCGACGGCAAGGTCACCGCCGTGCTGGCCACGGTCGTGCCGGACACCAAGAGCGGCACCCCCGGCGCCGACGCTGTCAAGGTCAAGGGCACGATCACATGGGTCTCGGCGCACGACGGCGTGCCCGTCACGCTGAACCTGTACGACCGCCTGTTCGCGGTGCCCCAGCCCGGCGCCACGGACGTCCCGCTCACGGCCGAGCTGAATCCGGCCAGCTGGCGTGTCACGCAGGGCTACGTCGAGCCGTCCGCCGGCCGGCTGCCGGCCGAGACCCGCGTGCAGTTCGAACGCCATGGCTACTTCGTCACCGACCGGGTCGTGCATCAGCTCGACAAGCCGGTGTTCAATCGCATCGCGACGCTCAAGGACAGCTGGGGCAAGTGACCCTGGCCCTTGATTCGGTGCGCCCCGGCCCCAAGTCAGGATCGAGGGCGAGCACGCCCGCGAGCACTGATTGAAGGAGTCGTGATGGCCGCCGCCGCGCTGAAGAACCGCATCGAGAACCTGATCGCCATGGCCCAGTTGCTGGAGCGCGTGGACGCGAACCCGACGATCGTCGGGGCGCAGCAGTACCTGAACCTGGTCAACACCGTCAAGGGCCTGCTCGGCGAGGACGACCTGCCCGATGACGCGTTGCGCGCGGTTTTGCGCGCCTGCCCGGCCAGTGCGACGCTCTACGAGAACATGCACTACGACCGCTCGGGGCTGTCGCAGTCGCCGCTGGACGCGGCCGTGGCCTCCGAGATCGCCGCGGCGGACCTGATCGCCGCCCTGCGCGCCCGCGCACATTGACACGTTCGCGCGACGCGCGAACGCAACAACGGCGCGGCGCGTCGCTGACGCGACAGACAGCCCGCGTCCCACTCCCCCACATTCGAGCCGGCACCCCGCCGGCTCGAGTCGTTCCTGGACACGGATTCCGCGCCGCGACACGATCGCGGCGCCATGCCGGCGCGCCCGCTTTGGGTGCATCCGTCATCAACACGCAACATTTTTGCCCGTATTGCACCGCATACGTGCAGTTGTTCGCGCAAATGCCGGAGCCGCGGGTCATAGCGCGACTAGACTGCGCCCATCCCATCGGAAATACGAGTACCGGAGACAAACTCACATGGCATTCCTGAACAAGAACACCGTCCTGGCCGTCGCCGCCCTGGTCGCCTGCGGCAGCGCCGCCGCCACGGAGGACTACGACCTGCGTTACGCGCCGGGCTACGGCGGCGCCGACATGTCGGCCCCGTTCGAGGGCGGCTGGGTGTTCCAGGCGCATGCCTATGCGTACAGCGGCAACATCCGCGGCAGCACCAGCACGACGCTGCCGTTCGCCTATCTCAACACGTTGAACCCGGCCATCCCGGCCATCCCCGGCGCCAGCACGACCACCACGGTCAACACGAACACGCAGATCAACGTGTACGGCCTGCTGCCTCGCCTGAGCTACATGAGCTCGACGACGTTCCTGGGCGCCACCGTCGGCGCCACCGTCCTGCTGCCGCTGCTCAACAAGAAGAACAACACCACGATCACCAGCGACTCCACCATCGCGACCTCGCCCCTGCCGGCCGGGGTCAACGCGGTGATCGCCGCGGGCGTCAACCCGCTGGTCGTCGGCACGGCCCAGGGCATCGCGAGCGCGAACTCCAACGCGGATTCCGGCGCGGGCGACATCGAGTTCTCGCCGATCCTGCGCTGGAGCACCGAGGCCACCCAGACCCTGTTCATCCTGACCACCGTGGCACCGACCGGCGACTACCAGCCGGCCCGCGCGGCCAATCCGAGCGCCGGCAAGTTCTGGACGTTCCGCCCGGCCGTGCAGTTCAGCTACATCGGCGACGGCTGGGACGTCGGCACGCGTCTCGCGTACTCGTACAACACGCGCAACAACATGACGCGCTACAAGAGCGGCGGCTACCTGAACCTGGACCTGGCCGCGATGAAGTCGGTCAGCGAATCGACCCGCGTCGGCCTGTCCGCCTACGCCGTCGACCAGCTGAACAAGGATTCCTCCAGCCTGACCGAGGCGCAGTGCGAGGCGCAGTACGGCGCGACGCCGACGCGATTCGGCGGTGCGACCGGGTGCCAGATCGTCGAGGCGCGCCAGGCGGCGACGCTGGACCAGAAGGGCCGGATCTTCGGCGCCGGTCCCGAGGTCGCCTACATCCACGGCGCCGGCGACTACCTGCTGGAAGGCCGCATCATGAAGGAATTCGGTGCCCAGACGCGTCCGAAGGGCTTCACGGCGTTCGTCTCGCTGTCCAAGCCGTTCTGACGCCGGACGGAAGTCACGGCAGCAGCACCGGCCGCGGCGCCGGCGCTGCAATCGGGCCGGGCTTCGTCCGATACAAGGAAGGCGACGCCCGGTCCGCCAAGCCCGGGCAGCGCCGTTCCGCGCGGCTGGTCACACCGCCGCGCCCTGAAAGTGAGGGTGAAAAGACCATGAAGATGCAAACGTTGCGCCGGCTGCTGTCGGCCCTGGTGTTGGTCGGCGCCGCCTCCGGCGCGTGGGCCAATGTCGATGTCTCCGGCGTCTCGCTGGAAGAGAACATCACGGTCGGCGGCGTGCCGCTGCACCTGAACGGCGCCGGCTACCGCAAGCGCGGCTACTTCAAGATCGACGTCACCGCGGTGTACCTGCCGACGAAGATGACTTCGCTCGAGGCCATCGAGAACGCACCGGGCGTCAAGCGCGTGCAGCTGGTCATCCAGCAGGACGTCACCGGCTCGCAGGCCTCGCGCTACTTCCTGATCGACTTCGAGGCCTCCGCCACCCCGGCCGAGTTCGCCAAGCTGATCACCGAGGTCTCGCAGGTGGGCGACATCTACAGCTCGCTGCCCAAGATCAAGAAGGGTGACGTCGTCACCATGGACTGGATCCCCGGCAAGGGCCTGATCGCCACGCTCAACGGCAACGCGCTGACGCCGCACGGCGCGCCCTCGCCCTACATCAACAGCGAACTGCTGGGCAAGGTCATGCTGCGCATGTATGTCGGCGGCAAGACGCCCGCCGAACTGCACGACAACCTGCTGGGCCTGTCCACCAGCATGCGCGACAAGAAGTAGGCCGCGCCTTCTTCCGAGCTCGGGCCTCGACGCGTGGGAGCGCGTCGGGGCCTTTTCCTTTCCGCGCGGTGTCGTCGCCGTCGGCTCGATGGCCAGGGCGCCGTCCTGGCGCGAACGCGTTCAGACCTGGATCAGCTCGATCTTGTAGCCGTCCGGATCCTGCACGAAGGCGATGATGGAGGTGCCGCCCTTGACCGGCCCCGGTTCGCGCGTGACCTTGCCGCCGGCGTCGCGCACGCTGTCGCACACGGCGGCGACGTCGGGCACGCCGAGCGCGAGGTGGCCGAACGCGGTGCCGATCTCGTAGCTCGAGACGCCGTAGTTGTAGGTGAACTCGACCTCGACGTCGCCCACCTCGCCGCGCGGGTCGGCGTTCTCGCCGTAGCCGACGTAGGCGAGCGTGTACTGCTGCTCGGGGCGATCGACGGTGCGGCGCAGCGTCATGCCCAAGTGCGTCGTGTAGAAGTCGATCGAGCGCTGCAGGTCGCCGACGCGCAGCATGGTGTGGAGGAATTTCATCGTGTGGCCAGGTCGGGTTGCGCAAGGGCCGCCACGTTAGCAAACATCGCGCGACCGAGCGTTGCGGGGTCATTGACCGGACGCAGTTCGTCGTACGCGTGCTGCGCCTCGGGGTAGCGGCGGCGCAGCAGGTTGAGCCACTGCTTGAGGCGTCCCGCGCGATGGCGCGGTTCCACCTTGACTTGGACGCGGCGCCAGAAGTCCGCGATCAGCGGCAGCAGGTCGTCCCAGGCAACGGCCGGCGGCGCGCCGTAGGCCTCGGGCGAGTGCGGGCCGCCGGCCGAGGCCTTGACATAGCCGCGCTCGTCCTCGCGCGCCCGCATCGCGTGCGCGGGCAGCGCGAGCGCGAGCGCATGGCCCGATCGGCGGCTCGCGCGGATCGCCAGCGCCAGGCCCGGGTCGGCCACCATGCCGCGGCCCAGCATCAGGTCGCTGCAGCCGGTGACGCGGCGGCAGCGCTCGGCGTCGTCGGCCGTCCAGATCTCGCCGTTGGCGACGACGGGAATCGACACCGCCTCGCGGATCGCCGGCACGCGCTCCCAGAACGCGGGCGGGCGGTAGCCGTCGGCCTTCGTGCGCGCGTGCACGACGAGCTCGCTCGCGCCCGCATCCGCGAGCGCCTGCGCGCACTCGACCGCGCGCGAGGCGTCGTCCACGCCCAGGCGCATCTTGGCGGTCACGGGCAATGCGGCCGGCACCGCGCGCCGCACGGCCTCGACGATGCGCCCGAGCAGCGGCGGATCGGCCAGCAGCGACGCACCGCCGCCATGCCGGTTGACCACCTTGGCCGGGCAGCCGAAGTTCAGGTCGATGCCGTCCGGCCCGAGGGCGGCGAGCGCCGCGGCGTTGTCGGCCAGGCAGGCCGGATCCGAGCCGAGCAGCTGCGGGCGCACCGGCACGCCGGCCAGCGTGCGGCCGCCCTGGCGCAGCTCGGGGACGATGCGCGTGAACACGCGCTCGGGCATCAGCTGGTCGGTGATGCGGATGAACTCCGACACGCAGCGGTCGATGCCGCCGACCGCGGTCAGCACCTCGCGCAGCGGGTGGTCGAGCAGCCCCTCCATCGGGGCCAGCAGCAACTGGCCGCCGTTCATGCGGGCCACGCGTCGATGGCCTCGGCGAGGCGTTCGAAGTCGGTCTCGTCGTTGTAGACCTGCGCCGCCAGCCGCACGTGCGGCACGTCGCGGATGGCCAGCACCTGGGCCTCGATGCGGCGCTCGTGGAACAGCCAGTCCTTCAGCGCGGGCACGGCCGGCGCCCCCCGTGCCGCGATGCGAGCGGGCAGCGCCACGCTGGCCATGCAGCCGATCATCGCCTCGGGCGTGGTGAACGGCCGGCCCCAGCGGGCCGCGAGTCGGTGCGCCATGCGCCAGACGAGGTCATGGTTCCAGGCACGCATCGCGTCCACGCCCAGGGTCTCGCGCATGAAGGCGATGCCGGCGGGGGCGGCGAGCAGGGCGGACGGGTCGCGCGTGCCCGTCCACTCGAACTCCTGCACCAGGCCGACGTCCAGGCCCCACGAGATCACCGGCGGATGCAGCGCCGCGCGGCGCGCGGGCGCGACCCACAACAGGCCGCAGGCGCGCGGCGCGAAGGCCCACTTGTGCAGGTTGGCGACGTACCAGTCGGCCCCGATCGACTCGATGTCGAGCGCGATCGCGCCGGGCGCGTGGGCGCCGTCGACCAGCACCGGCACGCCGCGCGCATGGCAGGCGGCGGTCATCTCGGCGACCGGCAGCAGCAGCGCGGTCTCGGACGCGATGTGGTCGATCACGGCGAGCCGGGTGCGCGGCGTCAGCGCGCGCTCGACGGCCTGGACGAACGCGTCCGGGGAATCGCCCGCCGCCGGGAACGGCGTGGCCGCGACGACGACTCGCGCGCCCGCGGCACGCGCGACGAACTCGGCGGCCTTGGCGACCGCACCGTAGGCCTGGTCCAGCACGACGATCTCGTCGCCCGGCGCCAGCGCGATCGAGCGCAGCACCGCGTTGATGCCGGTGCTGGCGTTGTCGACGAAGACGAGGTCGTCGCCGCGCGCGCCCAGGAACTCGCCGACCGCGTCGGCCGCCTGGCGCAGCAGCAGCCGCGGCTGGCCCGGCTCGTCCGGTGCGAGGCGCATCAGCTCGCGGAACAGGAAGGCGGCCGGCTGCGCCTCGATGCGGCGCTGCCAGGCCTGCTGCGCCGCCAGCACCACGCGCGGCGTGGCGCCCACGGTGCCGTGGTTCAGGTAGGTGATCGACGGATCGAGCCACCAGTGGGCGAGCATGGAACGGCCGAAGGCGGGCACGGCGTGATTCGGGCGGGTGACGGAACCGCCATTTTCGCCCGTCCGGCCGCACGGCCCGATCGGCAGGGACGCAGGCGTCCCGCGCCTCAGTGCAAGTCGGTCAACTGCACCGCCGGCGACGCCCATTCCCGCCCGACGCTGCCCTGCGCGCGCAGGAAGCTGGCACGGGCGCCATCGGTCAGCGCATCCCAGTGCACTTCGCCCTCGCGATCGCACGGGAACGACAGCGCGCGGCCCGCGTGGAACAGCGACTGGAAGCGCAGTTCGTAGCGGACGAGCGATTCGGCGGCAGGCTGCGCAGCGGTGGTCATGATGGCCTCGGGGGTTGCGACGGGGAGGACTCGGCGCCCGGGACGATGCCCGACACGAAGGCAGTGTGCGCGCCGTCGTGGCGGCACGGCATCAGCGCGCTTCCATGCCGGGCCTCGTCGCGGCGCCCGTGCGGCTGTCGTCGCGCAGGACGGCACGTGTCAGCGCGCATCTGACAAACTCCGCCTCCTGTCCTGCTCCGATCCGCCCCACGCCGTGAATGCCCCGCTCATCCGCCTCGCCACCGTCGACGACATTCCCCTGCTCTGCGACCTGGGCGCCGCCACCTTCCGCGAGACCTACCGCGAGATCAGCGATCCGCGCGAGGTCGACGAGTATGCCGCCGAGCATTTCACGCCGGAGAGGGTGGCCGCCTGGTTCCGCAAGCCCTGCGCGCGCGCGCTGCTCGCCGTCGCCGGCGGCGCGCCCGTCGGCTACGCCTACCTGCGCCATGCCAAGGTGCCGGCCTGCGTGGCCGATCGCAAGGCGATCGAGCTGTCGCGGCTGTACCTGCTGGGCACGGCGCAGGGCAGCGGACTGGGCAGCGCGATGATGGCCGCCGTGCTGGGGCAGGCCGCCGGGCTTCAGGCCCGCACCCTCTGGCTCGGCGCCTACGACCGCAACGCCCGCGCGCTGGCCTTCTACGCCCGCCACGGCTTCGTGCGGGTCGGCACGCACGAGTTCGAATTTGGGGGGCGGATCCACGCCGACCCCGTCCTGACGCGCCCCGTCGTCGCCGCGCCCTGAGCCGCGACTATCATTCGCGCCTTCCAAAACATTTCGGAGATGTCCCGATGAACTCCCGCACCGCCCGCCTGGCCGCCGTCCTGGCGCTCGCCGCCGGCTTTGCCACCGTCGCGCAGGCCGACGACGATGCCGCGCTCGCCGCCGCCGCCAAGGAATCCGGCGCCAGCGTGTCGGCCACCGGCGTCGTCTACCGCACCCTGAAGGACGGCACCGGGGCCAGCCCGAAGGCGTCCGACACGGTCAAGGTCAACTACCGCGGCACCTTTCCGGACGGCAAGGAATTCGACGCCTCGCGCGGCAACCCGATCTCGTTCCCGTTGAACCGCGTGATCCCCTGCTGGACGGAGGGCGTGCAGAAGATGAAGGTCGGCGGCAAGGCCAAGCTGACCTGTCCGTCCGCGGCGGCCTATGGCCCGCGCGGCGCGGGCGGGGTGATCCCGCCGAATGCGACGCTGGTGTTCGAGGTGGAGCTGCTGGCGATCAACTGACCGATCCCGGGTCGGCGGAACGCGGGTCGAACGGCCCGCCCTAGCGGTCTGCGGCGGGCTGGTCGGGCATCAGGCCCATGCGCGCGTGCATGCCCGCGAGCATCGTGTCGAAGACCATGCGATGCGTGTCGGGCACCTTCGAGAGCACGACATCGCGGTAGTCGTCGTGCGAGCAGTCGCCGGTGCCCACGCAATGCAGCGCCACCTCCAGGCCGCCGTGGCAGCTGCTCACCAGCTCGCAGGCGACGATCTCCGCGGCCCACTCGTGCAGCTGGCGGTCGACGCCGTCGTCGCCCGCCGAGTTGCCGACGTCGAGGAACGCGGCGTTGTTCTGCAGCGCCTCGGCCGCGGCCCAGCGGTCGCCCGTGCGCAGCGCGGCGTCGATGTCGGTGCCGGCGTTCTGGCGCGACGCCGGCGTGACGATGCCGCGCCCGTTCTCCGGCAGCAGGAAGTCGCGTCCGCCGCGCTGCTCGACCGCGATCTTGTACAGCGCCTGCACGTCAGGATAAGCCTCGAGCACACCGGCGCAGCGCTTCTCGACGTCCTGCACGAGCGCCAGCGCGCCCTCGAAGAAGGCGTCGTTGCCGGTGTGCGTGGCCGCGACGCCGCGGTGCTGCGTCAGGTCGTTGCAGCGCTTCCAGGCCAGCAGCGCGTAGAACTTGCCGCCCTCCTGCGGTCGGCTCATGGCCTGGCCGATGAAGTCGAGGTAGCTCGTCGCGTTCTCGAACTCGGTGCGCATGCGCGCCGAGCGCGCACTCTGTTCGGTGCCCACGGCCTCCGACGGCGTCAGGCCGGTGGCGGTCGCGCCGGCCGTCGCGGCGCTGGCGGCGGTGGCGGCCACGGGCGCGCGCCGCGGGCTCAGGTGGTGCACCTTGCGCGAGAGCGACAGCAGCGCGACGCAGCCGGCCACCACCAGCAGCAAGCCGGCGACCGAGGACTTGTGCGAGCGGATCCACAGCAGGAGCCTGGTCATGCGCGCGCCCTCGCGCGGGGCCGAGCGTCACGCGCAGGCAGGCGCACGGTGGCGCGCGGGCGTCGGAGGGCGAGTGCGGGGGCGAGCGGAATCGAGGTCATGCGGGTCGTGACGGGACGGAGGCTCCGGCCGCCATTCTCTACGACCGCGCCGCGCCCTCGCCCGCCGGCCGGCCGCCGGACTCGCGCACCTCGCGCGGCGTCGCGCCGAACCAGCGCCGCACGGTGCGGCTGAAGTTGGAGGTGTCGACGTAGCCCAGCCGCGACGCGATCTCCTCCATGGTCTGGGCCGTGTGCACCAGCATCCACAGCGCGCGCTGCTGGCGCGCCGCATCGAGCAGCTGCTGGAACGTGGCGCCGTCCTGGTGCAGGCGGCGGATCAGCGTGCGCGGCGAGATGCCGCAGCGCGCGGCGACGTCGGCCATGCGCGGGTAGCCGCCGTCGTCGACGCTGGCCAGCAGGCCGGCCACGCGCTGGGCCAGGCTGGCGCCGGCGACCTCGGCGAGCGCCTCCTCGCACTCGCGGCACGCGCTCGCGTGGGCCTTGGCATCGGCGCCGATGCAGGGCAGCGCCAGGTCGCGCTGCGCGACATGGATCGCGAACGCCGGCTGCTCGAAGCGCACCTCGGCGACGCCGAAGCGCTGGTACTGGTCGCGCCACGCGGGCGTCGGCAGCGGCAGGTCGATGCGCAGGCTGGCGGGCACCTGGCCGACGGCCGTCTCCAGCATGCGCAGGATCGCGCCCAGCACGGTGTCGATCACGAAGCCGCGCACGCTGCCCAGCTCGGTGCGGTCGGCGGCCTGCATCGTCATGCCGTCGCGGGTGTCGGTGCAGGTCCAGGCCATGGCGTCGTTGCGCGTCGTGCCGTAGCGCGCCAGCGTGTGCATGGCCTCGCGCAGGTCGCGGCTGGTGACGACGGCGTAGCCGAGCGCCCCATGCGCGGACACGGGCGCGCCGCCGCCCAGGTCCAGCCCCAGCCAGGGCCGGCGCGTGGCGGCCATCGCGCCCTCGGCCAGTCGCACGATGGTGTCGCGGCCCAGGCGCGTGTCGTCCTTGACCAGCGTGTCCCAGTCCAGGCCGGCCGCGGCCAGCACGCGGTCGCCGTCGACGTCCGCGTGCTGCAGCAGCATGCGCAGCAGCCGCGCGTAGATCGGCGGCACGAGCGAGCCGGGCTGCGGCAGCGACGGGTGTGCGACGACGGGACGGCTCATGGTCGGCGGGGCCCGGGAAGTGTCGGTGTCTTCCCTTGAATGGGCCGGTTTGTCACTTTATGACGATTAGGTGGCAGCTGCATCGGTGTCGGCCCTCGGGCCGGCCACCCAAACTGGCCGTCACGATGAGCCCCGTCACCGCATCCGAACCGGCCGCGCCCTACGTGGATCGCAAGCGCCACGCCTGGGTGCTGTCGCTGGCCGTTCCGATGCTGGTGGGTCTGGGGCCGGCGTTGTACGGCGCCTGGCCACGGACCGTCATGTTGTGGCTTCCGGTGATCTTCGTCTACTGCGTGGCACCTCTAATCGACCTCGCGCTCGGCGCCGACACCAGCAACCCGCCCGAGGATGCCGTGCCGCTGCTGGAGGCCGACGCCTACTACCGCCGCGTCACCTACGCGCTGGTGCCGCTGCTGTGGGGCGCGTTCGTCTACGGCGCCTGGTTCTGCCTGCGCACGCCGCTGACCTGGGCCGGGCAGCTGGCCGTGGTCATGACCACCGGCATGGTGGGCGGCTTCTGCATCAACCTCGGCCACGAGCTGGGCCACAAGATGTCGCGGCTGGAGCGCTGGCTCGCGAAGATCGTGCTGGCGCCGACCTTCTACGGCCACTTCACGATCGAGCACAACCGCGGCCATCATCGCGACGTGGCCACGCCGGCCGATCCCGCGTCCGCGCGCATGGGCGAAGGCCTCTGGCGCTTCGCGCTGCGCGAGATGCCCGGCGCGTTCCGCCGCGCCTGGCACTTGGAGCGCGAGCGCATGCGCCACGACGGCCTGCCGTTCTGGTCCCTGCACAACGAGCTGCTGCAGCCGGCGCTGCTCACCGTCGCGCTGTGGACGTCGCTTGCCCTGTGGCTGGGCCCGCGAGTGCTCGTCTTCCTGCTGCTGGCGTCGTTGTGGGCCAACTTCCAGCTGACCACCGCCAACTACATCGAGCACTACGGCCTGCTGCGCCGCTGCGGCGCCGATGGCCGCCCCGAGCGCACCGCGCCGCGGCACTCGTGGAACAGCAACCACCTGTTCTCGAACTGGGCGGTGTTCCACCTGCAACGCCACTCCGACCACCACGCCCACCCGCTGCGGCGCTACCAGTCGCTGCGCCATGTCGACGACGTGCCGCAACTGCCCAACGGCTATTTCGGCATGTTCACCATCGCGTACCTTCCTCCGCTGTGGTTCGCCCTGATGGACGGCCGCCTCGTCGCGGCGGTCCACTTGGACGCGTCGCGCATCAATTTCGATCCCCGGCGACGTGCCGCGCTGATGCGCCGGCACGGTCTCGCCGACGTCCGTGCCGCTTGAACGGCGCATGATTCCCCGAGGGTGTTCCTTGCCTGACCACAAGAAAGAGACAAGCATGAATTTCGACTACATCGTGGTGGGCGGCGGCTCGGGCGGCTGCGTGCTGGCGGCGCGGCTCAGCGAGGATCCCTCGGTGTCGGTGGCGCTCATCGAGGCCGGGCCGGTGGACAGGAACATCCTGATCCACGTGCCCGCGGGCCTGGCGCTGATGGCGCAGACCAAGACGGCCAACTGGAACTTCAGCACCGTGCCGCAGAAGGGCCTGAACGGGCGCATCGGCTGGCAGCCGCGCGGCAAGGTGCTGGGCGGCTCGAGCTCGGTCAACGCGATGGTCTACATCCGCGGCCACCGCGCCGACTACGACCACTGGGCCGCCGAAGGCAACGAGGGCTGGGCGTACGACGACGTGCTGCCGTATTTCCGCCGCGCCGAGCACAACGAGCGCCTGCACGACGAATACCACGGCACCGACGGTCCGCTCAACGTGATGGACCTGCGCAGCCCCAACAAGATGATGCAGCCCTTCATCGACGCCGCGCGCGAGGCGGGCTACCGCATCACCGACGACTTCAACGGCGCCGAGCAGGAAGGCATCGGCCCGTACCAGGTCACGCACAAGAACGGCGAGCGCTTCAGCGCGGCCAAGGCCTACCTCACGCCCAACCTGGCCCGCCGCAACCTCACGGTGTTCACCGGCGCGCACACCACGCGCGTGCTGTTCGAGGGCCGGCGCGCCACGGGCGTCGAGTTTCGCCGCGATGGCCGACTCGAGCAGATCGGCGCCAACCACGAGGTGCTGATGGCGGCCGGCGCGCTGCAGACGCCGCAGATCCTGATGCTGTCGGGCGTCGGCCCCGGCGCGGAGCTCGCGAAGTTCGGCATCGGCGTCGTCCACGACCTGCCGGGCGTCGGCCGGAACCTGCACGACCACCTCGACGCCGTGCAGGTCGTCAACGCGCCCACCCTGAAGGAGACTTTCGGCGTGTCGTTCGGCGGCATCGCGCGCGTGCTCAGGGCGATCCCCGAGTGGCGCAATCACCGCACCGGCATGCTCACGACGAACTTCGCCGAGTCCGGCGGCTTCATCAAGAGCCAGGCCTCGGAACCGATCCCCGACCTGCAGCTGCACTTCGTCATCGCCAAGCTCGTCGACCACGGCCGCAAGACGGTGCTCGGCCACGGCTACTCGGGCCACGTCTGCGTGCTGCGCCCCAGGAGCCGCGGCAGCGTCACGCTGGCCAGCGCCGACCCGATGTCCGCGCCGCTGATCGACCCGAATTTCCTGGCCGATCCGGACGACCTGGCGCGCATGGTGCGCGGCTTCCGCCTGATGCGCGAGCTGTTCCAGCAACCGGCCCTCAGGAAGCTGGGCGGCCACGAGCACCCGCGCTCCGCCGCCGCGACCAGCGACGCCGAGATCGAGCAGTTCATCCGCGGCTACGCCGACACCATCTACCACCCGGTGGGCACCTGCCGCATGGGCCCGGGCGCGATGGACGTGGTCGGCGCCGACCTGCGCATCCACGGCCTCGAGGGCATCCGCGTGGTCGACGCCTCGATGATGCCGCGCATCATTGGCGGCAACACCAACGCGCCGGTGATCATGGTGGCCGAGAAGGCGTCCGACATGATCAAGGCCGCACGCCTGTCGGACGCTGCTCCCGCGCCGCAGGCCATTCGCGCGCCGACGTCGTCCGAGTCGCTGGCGGCCTGACCCGCCGGCCATCGGGCAATGCCGCGGCAACGCTTCGTTGCGTGACGGCAAGAAGGGCGTGGTGCAATCACGCACCCGTGTTTCGCTGCCTTCGATGAAGCTCCTGCGTTCCCTCGCGGCTCTGGCCGCCCTCGCCAGCGTCGTCTCGCTGACCGGCTGCGCCAGCGAACCCGCTTCACCTCCGGCGCCCGAGCACGTCGACGGCGGCATTCGCATGGCCGCCAGCGGCCTGGACGGCTGGCAGTTCCATCGCGTGCTGCGCTTCGGCGGCTACGCCACCAGTCCCGTGACGCCGAAGACGTCCGGCCTGTCGGCCGACGGCTGCCTGCCCGACTGCCCCGACCGGACCATCGTCGGCGACGCGCCCGGCCATGTGCCGATCTATCGCAAGCAGTTCGACGACGCGTTCAGGAGCGCCACGGTCAAGGTCCAATTCGACCAGCACGGCCCCGACGCATGGACGGCCCCGGTGCGCGCGCTCTACGAGGCCAGGCGCTACAGCAACGTCCAGATGACCGAGTGGATGGGCTTTGCCACCGCGGTCAGGGGCCGGGTGGAGTTCACCACCAGCTTCACGGGGGTCATCTACCCGGCGGCGCCCGGCCAGACGGCCTGGCACTTCGCGCTCTTCAGCGACCACGCGGCCGACACCGCCGCCACGCCCGTCGGCTGGATCGCCGACGACACCGGCCGCCGCCAGGCCATCCGTCGCGCGCCGTTCGCCGCCGGCACGCCGCAGTTCGTCGTCCGCATGGCGCGCGGCGTGTCGCCCGGCTACCGGTTCGAGCTCGACGGCCAGGTGGTCGGCAGCGTGGATGTCTACCCCGACAAGGCCGTGTGGATGCGCGACGGCCTCGCGCCCGACCTGCGCTTCGCGCTGGCGAGCCTGAGCTCGGCGCTGTTGCTGCGTCCGCAGTCCTAGCGCGCCGTGCGGCGGGCCCCGGCGGACAGGGTGTCGCCGGGATCATGCAGCGCAGTGCAGGTTCGCTTCTCACGCCTTGCGCACGCGCACCCCGCCGGCGCGCAACGCGCGCGTGACGCGCTCCGGCGTGGCGCGTGCGACGACGACGAGGCTGGCGTCGGCGAGCGGCGCCACGACGAACGGCGACGCGGCCATCAGCTTCTCCGGCGACGCCAGCACCACCGTCTCGGCCGCCCGTTCCATCAGGGCGCGCTTGACCGCCGCTTCCTCGGCGTCGCCCGTGCTGAGACCCGCGTCGGGGTGCACGCCCGTGACGCCGAGGAAGAACAGGTCGGCGCGCAGCCGGGAGGCGGCGGCGATGACGTCGGCGCCGACGTTGACCATCGAATGGCGGAACAGCCGTCCGCCCAACATGCGGACGTCGACCAGCGGGTGCGACGCCAGCTCGATGGCGACCGTGGGGCTGTGCGTGACGACCGTCGCGCGGAGCCCGGGCGCGAGGTGGCGGGCCACCTGCAGCGCCGTCGTGCCGCCGTCGAGGATCACGACCTGGCCCGCTTGCACCAGCGACGCGCCGAAGCGCCCGAGCGCCAGCTTGTCCGCGGTGCAGACCTGCTCGCGCACGGCCAGGTCGCCCATCGCCGCCGAGGCCGGCAGCGCACCGCCGTGAACGCGCTGCAGCTTGCCCTCGGCTGCGAGCTCGCGCAGGTCGCGCCGGATGGTGTCCTCGGAGGTGGCGAACTCCAGCGCGAGGGCCTTCGCGACGAGCTGGCCCTCGGCGGCGAGGCGGTCGAGCAGGATCTTCTTGCGTCGGGTGGTGAGCATGAGGGGATTTGCGATGTCCGCGTGTTTGCACGATACTGCACGAAACTACCCGATTCTGCCATGCCTTCACCGAACGTCGATCCCAGCCCTTACGTCGGCAACGACGAGATCCGCATCGTCGAGGAGCGCGTGCTCGCGCACGACTGGTACCTGCTGCGCAAGACCACCTTCGAGCACCGCCGCCGCGACGGCCGCCTGCAGGTGGTCAGCCGCGAGACCTACGACCGCGGCAATGGCGTCGCGCTGCTGCTGTTCAACGCCGCGCGCGGCACGGTGATCCTGATCCGCCAGTTCCGCTTCCCCTGCTACGTCAACGGGCTGGCCGACGGCATGCTGATCGAGGCCTGCGCCGGGCAGCTGGACGGCAACGACCCGGTGGCGGCCATGCGGCGCGAAGCCATCGAGGAGACGGGCTACGACGTGCACTCGCCGCGCAAGGTGTTCGAGGCCTACATGAGCCCCGGCTCGGTCACCGAGAAGCTGCACTTCTTCGTGGCCGCCTACGACGATGCCGACCGCCGCACCGACGGCGGCGGCGACGTGCACGAGGGCGAGGACATCGAGGTGCTGGAACTGCGGCTGGACGCCGCAATGGCGATGATCGCCGCCGGCCAGATCCAGGACGGCAAGACCATCATGCTGCTGCAGCACGCGGCCCTGGTCGGGCTGGCGAATCTGTAGGGCGGGTCGTCCGTCCCGCGTCCGGGCGCGGTGCTCGCCTGGCCGGAAACGATGCGACCTCGGGCGGAGAGGCGCGTCGAACCCTACCGGCCGTCCACGCAGGCCTGGATGGCCGTGCCGATGCTGGCGATGGTCTTGCGCCGCGCCGCGTCGGCCAGCAGCAGCGGCGACGCGAGCGCGTGCCGCATCGTCGCCAGGCCGATCAGATGCGACGCGATCAGCGCGGCGCGCAGCTCGACATCCCGCCCGCGCAGCAGGCGTGCGAGCGGCAGCACGAAGTCGGCGTGGAAGCGATCAGACACGCGCACGTGCGTCGCCGGGCTGCCCGACGAGCGCAGCAGGATGCCCAGCGCGTCGAAGCCGGCCGCCCGGCGCTCGGCGCTGCCGTCGATGACCATCGCGGTGATGGTCTCCCCGAAGCGGCTCATGTCCAGCGTGTCGAAGTGGTCCTTGATCGCGAACGCGTCCTCGATCGCCTCGTCGAACAGCTTCTCCTTGCTGCCGAAATAGCGGTTGACGAGCGCCGCGTCGACCCCGGCGTCGGCGGCGATGTCGCGCGTGCCCACGTTCTCGTAGGCCTCGCGCGAGAAGCGCACGCGCGCCGCGGCGAGGATGCGGGCCCGGGTATCGCCGGCGTTGCGGGCGGGCCGGTGCGCCGGCGCGCGGCTCGCTGGCTTGGCAGCGGATCGGGCGGTCTTGTTCGAGGCGGCAGGCATCGGGGCGATCACGGTCGGCGTCGGATCCTTGCATTTTGTCAGCAGCCGTTGACATTCGCAACGCGAGCCCGCCGCGTCGACCGTTCGCCCCGCGTCGAAGCGTCACCGGCGGCTTGCCGATAGGATGGGCCGATGACCGCCGAGCCCGTGCGCGCCCCGTCCTTTTCCCTCGTCGTCCTGGCCACCTCCATGGCCTTCGTGGTCGGCCAGCTCGACGTCACCATCGTCAACGTCGCCCTGCCCGCCATGGGCCGCGCGCTCGGCGCCGGCGTCGCGGGCCTGCAGTGGGTGGTGGACGCCTATGCCGTCGCGTTCGCGGCGTTCATGCTGTCGGCCGGCGCGCTCGGCGACCGTTTCGGCGCGCGCCACGCCTACCAATGGGGCATGGCGGTCTTCGCGCTGGCCTCGATCGGCTGCGCCCTGTCGCCGTCCGCGGGCTGGCTCGACGCGGCACGCGCCCTGCAGGGCCTGGGCGCGGCCGTCATGCTGCCCAACTCGCTGGCGCTGCTGAACCATGCGCTGGCGCACGACGCGAAGGCGCGGGCGCGCGGCGTCGGCTGGTGGACGGCCGCGGGCGCGGTGTCGATCGCGGCAGGGCCGGTGCTGGGCGGCGTGCTGGTGGCGGCGATCGGCTGGCCGGCCATCTTCTGGGTCAACGTCCCGCTGTGCGCCGCCGGGCTCTGGCTGGTGCGCCGCCTGGACGAGACGCCGGTCGCCCGCGCGCGCCCGCCGCTGGACGTGGCCGGCCAGGTGCTGGCCACGCTGCTGCTGGCCACGCTGATCGCCACGCTGATCGAGTCGCGCACGCGCGGCCTCGGCGACGCGCTCGTGTTGGCCGGCGCCGGCGCGACGATCGCGCTGGCCATCGCGCTCGCGCCGGTCGAGCGCCGCGCGGTCGCGCCGGTGGTCGCGCCCGACCTGTTCGCGGGGCGCGACTTCCGCAACGCCGTGTTCTTCGGCGCGGTGGTCAACGCCACGTACTACGGCGCGATCTTCGTCATCGCGTTGTTCCTGCAGGAGGCGCGCCAGTACACGCCGATGCAGGCAGGCCTCGCGTTCCTGCCGCTGACGGCCGGCTTCTTCCTGTCCAACGTGGCGAGCGGCCGGGTGATCGGGCGCTTCGGCACGCGCCGGCCGATGATCACCGGCGCCTTGATCGACCTCGCCGGCTTCGGCGTCCTCGCCTGGGCATCGACGCTGGACAGCCTCGCGCCCATGCTCGTCGGATTCCTGATGATCCCGACCGGCATGGGACTGGCGGTGCCGGCGATGACGACCACGGTGTTGTCGTCGGTCGAGAGGGCGCGCTCGTCGCTGGCCGCCGCCCTGCTCAACACGGCGCGCCAGGCGGCCGGCGCGATCGGCGTGGCAGCCTTCGGCGCGCTGGCGCACGGCGACGCCGGGCATGTGGCGACCGGCCTGCGCATCACGTGCGTCGCGGCCATGCCGATACTGGCCGCTGCCGCGCTGGCTGCCGCCCGGCTGCGCGGCGTGCCACCCACAGGAGTGACGGACATGGCGGCGCGCGGAAACGTTCCTGCCGGCGTCGACGCGCTGCCGCGAGACTGACACGCGGGCCGCCTAGAGTCGCGGCATGGCAAGCAACCCCGGACCTCGCATCCGACACTGGTCGACACAGCGGCTGATCCGTCGCGCCCTCGCGGCGGGCACGCCGGCGCGGGCGTGGAACGCGTTGTCGCTGCTGCAGCGCCGCGGATCCGCAGGCACGCTGGGCCAGCTTCGCCTGCTCGCGCGCAGTGCCAATGCGCATCGGCGCGCGCTGGCCATGGACATCGCCGCGCAATTGCACGTGCCCGGCCCGGAGGGCCGCCGCGCGCCCGCGGCGTTCGCGCCCGAGGAGACCGAGGCCCTGCTCGTCGCCGGCCTGTCCGATGCCAACCCGCGGGTGCAGCAGGCCGCCATCCTCGGGCTGGCGCACCGCCCGTCCGCCGCGGCGCTGCCCGTGCTGCTGGCCCTGGCTGACCATCCCGACGCGCGCATCCGGTTCGCGCTGGCCCGTGCCCTGGGCAGCTACGCCGAGCCCGAGGCCACGGCCGCGCTGATGCGGCTGGCACGCGACCGCGACGACGACGTACGCGACTGGGCGACCTTCGGCATCGGCGCACTGCGCGACACCGACGACGATTCGATCCGCTCGCTGCTGTGGGCCAACGCGCACGATCCCGACCGCGACGTGCGCGGCGAAGCCGTGGTGGGCCTGGCGCGCCGGGGCGATTCGCGTGTCATCGCCCTTCTCAAGCAACGCCTGGCCGACGGCGACTGCCGCGGCTACGAGCTCGAGGCGGTGCAGGAGATGCCGCGTCCCGAACTGCTGGCGCCGCTGCAGGCCTTGCTGGCCACGGCCGAACGCTCGCGCGAGCACAGCCGCGTGTGGCTCGGCGAGCTGCTCGACGCCATCGAGGCCTGCGAACTGGTGGCCGACGCGGCCGCCTGATCACTCCGCCTCGTCGTCCTCCGTGACGAGCGCGTCGGCCCGCTGCGGCGGGGCCTCCGGATCGAGCTCCTCTCCGAGGAAGCCGCCGCTCTGGTGCGCCCACAGGCGCGCGTAGAGGCCGCCGCGCGCCAGCAGCGAGCGGTGGTCGCCCTCCTCCACGATGCGGCCCTTGTCGAGCACGACCAGCCGGTCCATCGCGGCAATGGTGGACAGGCGGTGCGCGATCGCGATCACCGTCTTGCCCTCCATCAGGTCGTACAGGCTCGCCTGGATCGCGGCCTCGACCTCGGAGTCGAGCGCGCTGGTGGCCTCGTCCAGAAGCAGGATGGGTGCATCCTTGAGCATGACGCGCGCGATCGCGATGCGCTGGCGCTGGCCGCCCGAGAGCTTGACGCCGCGCTCGCCGACGTGCGCGTCGTAGCCCTTGCGCCCCTTGGCGTCGGCCAGCGACTGGATGAACTCGCCGGCTTCGGCGCGCTCGGCGGCGGCGATCATCTCGGCGTCGGTGGCGTCGGGCCGGCCATACAGGATGTTGTCGCGCACCGAGCGGTGCAGCAACGAGGTGTCCTGCGTCACCATGCCCACGTGGGCGCGCAGGCTGTTCTGCGTGACCTTGGAGACGTCCTGGCCGTCGATCAGCAGCCGTCCCGACTCCACGTCGTAGAAGCGCAGCAGCAGGTTGACCAGCGTCGACTTGCCCGCCCCCGAGCGCCCGACCAGGCCGATCTTCTCGCCCGGCTTGATGGTGAGCGAGAAACGGTCGATGACCTGGCGCTTGCCGCCGTACGCGAAGCCGACGTCCTCGAACTTCACCTCGCCACGCGGCACCACGAGCTCCGGAGCGTCCGGCGCGTCGACGATGGCGTGCGGCCGCGAGAGCGTGTTCATGCCGTCCGTGACGGTGCCGATGTTCTCGAACAGCGAGGCCAGCTCCCACATGATCCAGTGCGAGATGCCGTTCAGGCGCAGCGCCATCGCGGTGGCCGCGGCCACCGCGCCGGCGCCCACCTGGCCGCGGGTCCACAGCCACAGCGTGACGCCGGTGGTGCTCATGATGAGCCCCATGCTCAGCACGTGGTTCACGATCTCGATGCCGGTGATGTAGCGGCCCTGCTGGTACGCGGTGACGATGAACTCGTGCATCGCCTGGCGCGCGTAGCTCGCCTCGCGGCGCGCGTGCGAGAACAGCTTGACCGTGGAGATGTTGGTGTACGCGTCGGTGATGCGGCCGGTCATGACGGCGCGCGCGTCGGCCTGCAGCGCGCCGACCTTGCCCAGGCGCGGCACGAAGTAGCGCAGCGCGATGCCGTACAGCAGCAGCCAGCCGACGAAGGGCCCCAGCAGCCACAGGTCGAAGCTGCCCACCACCGCGATCATCGTGACGAAGTAGATGATGACGAAGACCAGGATGTCGGTCATCGTGGTGACGACGTCGCGCACGCCCAGCGCCGTCTGCATCACCTTCGCGGCGACGCGGCCGGCGAACTCGTCCTGGTAGAAGCTCATGCTCTGCGCGAGCATCATGCGGTGGAAGTTCCAGCGCAGGCGCATCGGGAAATTGCCGAACAGCGTCTGGTACTTCAGCGAAGCCTGCACCGCCACCAGCAGGGGGCTCAGCGCGAGAAGCACCGCGAGCGCGACCAGCGTGCCGCCTTCCTGTGCCCACAGCTTCGCGGGCTCGACGTGGGCCAGCCAGTCGACCACGTGGCCCAGCATCGCGAACAGCAGCGCCTCGAACGCGCCGATGGTGGCCGTCAGCAGCGTCATGCCCAGCACGAAGCGGCGCACGCCGGCGGAACAGGCCCAGATGAAGGGGAAGACGCCCTTGGGGGGCGGCGTGGGCTCGACGTCCGGCCAGGGATCGACGAGTCTTTCGAAGTAACCGAGCAAACCGGGCTCCTGAGTAGGGCGTCCGCGCGGGCGCGCGGCGCAACTCGCAAGGCTACGCGAAAACCGGTGCCCGCGTGACGCATTGGGCAGCGCGGCGCGCGGCCGTCGGCACCCCGCGCCATGCCGCCCCCATCATTCGAAGGCGTCCCGGAGCGCCGGCGAAGCGCGCAGAATGGCGCCAGAATCGGGCTGCCGGGACGAGGGCTCCGAGCCGCCAGCCAGACCTGAAGGGCCATGGTCCAGAACAGCGACATCGTCTATAGCGCCTCCCAGCACATCGACCGGCTGATGCGCCGTGTCGTGCTGCTCCTGTGCGGCACGGGCGTGCTGTCGGTGCTGGCGATCTGGCACATGGAGGCCGTCGACGGCACGCTCGAGCCGTTCAACCGCTTCGGCTACCCGGCCATGGTGCTGGTGTTCAGCATCGGCTTCCTGGCGCTGTGGCGTTTGCCCGCGGTGCTGCCCTGGGTGCGCTGGGCGGGCTTCCTCACCATCTGCGCCGTGCTCATGATCGACCTGTGGGGGCAGGCCCACGAGTCCGGCCCGCTGCTGGGCAACTACAACGCGCTGACCCTGTGGAACTGGCTGCCGCTGTGTTACGCGATGGCCTTCTTCATCCTGCAGTCGCGTCACGCGTTCATCGCGGTCGCCGCGATGCTGGCGTTCTTCGCCTGGTGCACGATCCTGCGCAGCACCGCCGGCACGCCCTATGCGATGCAGGACCGGTCGCTGATGATCAACACGCTGATCTCGCACGCCGTCCTGGTGTCGTGCGTGTCGGGCCTGGCCTGGCTCAAGCACGTCGTGTCCGTGCAGGGCGAGCAGTCGTCGCGGCTGAACCGCCTGGCCGCCACCGACCCGCTCACCGGCCTGGCCAACCGGCGCCAGACGCTGGAACTGCTGGAGCAGCTCGCGCGCGAGGGCCGGCTCGAGCGCTCGCCCGTGCTGATGCTGTGCGACCTCGACCACTTCAAGAACATCAACGACGGCTGGGGCCATGCCATGGGCGACCAGGTGCTGGTGGCCGTGGCGAACGCGTTGCGCGGGAGCACGCGCGACTCCGACACCGTGGCCCGCTGGGGAGGCGAGGAGTTCCTGATCGTGCTGCCCGACACCCGCGAGGCCGACCCCGCCGAGCTCGCGGAACGCCTGCGTGCGCGGGTGGAGGCGCTGCAGGTGGCCGAGCGCCACCAGTGCCCGGTGCCGGTGACGCTGAGCATCGGCTTGGCCCGGCTGGACGGCGGCGAGTCCGGTGCCAGCTGGCTCAAGCGCGCGGACGACGCGCTGTACCGCGCCAAGTCGCACGGCCGCAACTGCTGTCGGATGGCCGAGCCGCCGGAAAAATGAGCCCCCACGCCCGCTGGCGCTCGCCGTCCCCCGAGGGGGCGTTCCGCGAGCGGCCCGAGGGATGGAGTCCCCACGCTCGCTGGCGCTCGCTGCCCCCCGAGGGGGCGTTCCGCGAGCGGCCCGGCAGAGCCGGTTCCGCCGCTCCCTGGAACTTCGCTTGGGCCGCGTGAGCGGCAGCGGCGGGCGCGGCGCGGCGCGGCGGCCGGCATTAGGGCGAGCCGGGCTTGAAGGTGTCGCACTGCTCGATCTGGCCGGTCTCGAAGCCTTGCTTGAACCAGTGCACGCGCTGTGCGCTGGTGCCGTGCGTGAAGGTCTCGGGCTGTACCGTGCCGCTGGCCTTGCGCTGCAGCGTGTCGTCGCCGATCTGCGTGGCGGCGTTGAGCGCCTCGTCGATGTCGCCGGGCTCGATGATCTGCTTGGTGGCCTGCGCGCGGTTGGCCCAGATGCCGGCAAAGCAGTCGGCCTGCAGTTCCAGCCGCACCGACAGCGCGTTGGAGCGCGCCTCGTCCGAACGGCGACGCGCGGCGTCGACCTTGTCCGAGATGCCCAGCAGCTTCTGCACGTGGTGGCCCACCTCGTGCGCGATCACGTAGGCCTGCGCGAAGTCGCCCGGTGCCCCGAGCTTGGTGCGCAGCAGGTCGTAGAAGCTCAGGTCGATGTAGACCTTCTCGTCGCTGGGGCAGTAGAACGGCCCGGTCGCCGACTCGCCGCGACCGCACGCGGTGGGCGTGGCGCTGCGGAACAGCACCAGCTTCGGATCGCGGTAGGCGCCGCCGCGTTCCTTGAACACCTGCGTCCAGACGTCCTCGGTGTCGGCCAGCACGGTGGCGACGAACTGCTTCATGCGGTCGTCCTGTGGCGTGTGGGCCGCGCGCGGGCCGGGCACCTGCTGCGGCGCCGTCTGCTGCACCGGCGCGCCGCCGCCGCTCAGCAGCCCGAGGATGGTGAGCGGGTTGATGCCGAAGATCCAACCGCCGATCAATGCGATGACGATGGTGCCGATGCCGATGTGGCGCATGCCGAAGCCGCCGAAACCGGAGCCGCCTCCGCCCTGGTCGCGCAGGTCCTCGACGTTGTCGCTCTGGCGATCGCCTTCCCATTTCATGTGCTGCTCCTTGGACGTCCGCCGCCTCGCGACGGACGCGTCGCGCAGCCGGGGTCAACAGGACGCCTGCAGCAATTGTCGGGCCGGACGGCCGGCCTGCCTACTACTGCAGCCCGCCGCTGGCGCCGGGAAACTTGTGCGCGTACTTGGCGATCCACTCGCCGGCGGCTTCCTCGGCGCTGAGCTCGCGCCCTTCCGCGCGGGCGATCGAGCGGCGATAGTCCTCGATGTAGCAGACCTGGGCCACCATGCGGGCGCGGAACACGTCCTCGGCGTCGAGGAAGCTCACGCCCACCTCGTAGCCCGTGCCCTCGCGGCGCGGCCGGCACCAGGCGACGCGCGCCCGTGCCTCGAACGCCGGCTCGACGTAGGCGATGCGCACCTCGATCAGCGAACCGGGCGCCACCGGCTCGTCGGAGTTCACCGCCAGGCCGCCCAGGCTGATGTCCTGCGTCTGGAAGGCCGCGGCGGGACCGCACCGATCCCGCCGGATCTCGACCGGGACGTCGAGCGGATGCCGGATGAACTGCCTCATGCTCGTCTTCCTGCGGTTCGCGACGGCCGTCCTGCACGGGCCGGTCGTCGCTTTGTACAACCCGGGGCGAAGCCCCGACATGCCAATGGTTGTACAGGCGCCGGCCGCCCGATGGGCGGATTCGAACGTGGGATGCAGGCCAGATCCGGCCATTGCCAGGCACGCCGGAGGCGGCGACGCCCCGGGGCGGCCTGCGGCCAGCCCGCTGCCGGCGAAGTGCCTACTTCGCGGCGCCGCCGCTGAGGTAGTCCTTCTTGCCGATCTCGACGCCGCCGTGCCGCAAGAGGGCGTAGGCCGTCGTGATGTGGAAGTAGATGTTCGGGTTGGCCCACTTGAGCAGGTAGTCGGCTCCCTTGAACTCGAGCTTGCGGTCGCGCAGCTGCAGGACGATGTCGCGCTCGGCGGCGCCGTCGAACTGCGCTTCGGTCAGGGTGTCGAGGAAGGCGATCGTCTTGTCGATGCGCGCCTGCAGTTCGGCAAAGGTCTTCTCGTTGTCCTCGAACTTCGGGATCTCGACGCCCGCCAGCCGGCCGGCGGCGCCCTTGACGTTGTCGGACGCGATCTGGACCTGCGCCGTGAACGGCAGCATGTCCGGGTACAGGCGCGACGCGAGGAACGCGTTCGGGTCGATCTTCCGGGACTCGCAATGCGCCTCGGCCTTGGCCATCACGGCGGACAGGTTCTTGAGCATGGCGCGCAGCGGCGGCACCGTGGCGGTGTACATGGACAGGGACATGACGGTCTCCGGAATCGGGTTGGACGGGAAGGCCGCCATTAGAGCCGTTTGCGCACATTCCTGCTGACATCGGCCGAGCAGCCCTTTCCGCCAGCGCGGCGTACCACTACCATCGCGCCATGCGCGCGTCCGCTCACCATGCCGCCCTTGCCCTGGCCCTGCAGCTGGGCGCCGCGGCTGCCCAGGCCCAGGCCGCCCCGGCGCCGTCTGCGCCGTCTGCGCCGTCTGCGGCCTCCGCGGCGGCCGAACGCCGCAACTGGTTCGACGACCCGTTCATTGCCGCCACGCAGGGACTGCCCGGCTGCCCGGTGCCGGACGCCCCGCTGCTGACCGAGGCGGAGATGCAGCACGAGACGCACTGGCGCGCCGAGCGCGGCACCAGCTGCTTCCGCTCGGGCCGCTGCCGGCTGCCCAACGCCTACCTGTACGACAAGGAGATCGTGCCGCGCGTGGTCAAGGCCATCGGCGCGGCCGGCGGCTACGAGAACACCTCGATCTGGGTCGAGGGCCAGCGGCGCTGGGTGTGGCTCAAGGGCTGCGTCTCGACGCCCGAGCAGGCCACCGAGCTGGAGCGCATGGTGCGGCTGATCGACGACGTGGAGGCCGTGATCCCGCAGTTGATCGTCGGCACGACGATGCCGCCGGGCAAGCCGGCGTATCGGCTGCCGCCCTGAAGCGGGCGCGTCTTCGAAAGTGGATCCTGCGACTGCGCTTCGCTCCGCGCAGGATGACGCGCTCCTCTTCGCTCGGCGCAGGATGACGCTGTCCCTCTCCGCAAGGCCCAGGACGACGCTGTCCTCTCCGCTCGGCGCAGGACGACGCCTTCCCGCAAGGCGACGTCGCCCGGCTGGTCATCCTGCGCGCAGTCGCAGGATCAACGTCCGCCTACCGCGCGGCCGGCGGCTGCCAGACGCGCACGTAGTCCACTTCCATCGTCGCCGGGAAGATGGTGTCGTCGACGGGCCCGCCGAGGTCGCCGCCGATCGCGATGTTCAGCAGCAGGTACTGCGGCTTGTCGAACGGCCAGGCGCGCTGCGCGCCGGCGGCGCCGACGTCCAGCCGCGGATAGGTCAGGTTGTTGACGCCGTCGATGCCGAAGGTGATGTCGCGCTCGGTCCACAGCATCTGGTAGCGATGGAATGCGCCGCAGGCGTCGGGCACCGTCACCGAGGCGCCGACGCCGTGCGCGCCGCTGCCGGCCGGCGTATGGACGGTGCTCATCACGCGGCCCGGGTTGCGGCCGATGTGCTCCATGATGTCCAGCTCGCCATTGGCCGGCCAGTCGCCCTGGCTGCCCAGCATCCAGATCGCGGGCCAGGTGCCCAGGCCGCAGGGCAGCTTGGCGCGGATCTCGAAGAAGCCGTAGGTCCATTGCGCCAGCCCGCGCGTGAACAGGCGCGCCGAGGTGTACTTCTGGCCGCCCCAGTCGGGCTGCGCGGACGGCGTCTCCTTGCGCGCGGTGATCAGCAGGCGGCCGCCGTGCACGACGGCGTTCTCGGCGCGCGGCCCGGCGTAGTACTGCTGCTCGTGGTTGAACCAGCCACGCCTGTTGAAATACGTGTCGTTGACCCACTTCTTCGGGTCGGGCAGGCCGTCGACGTCGAACTCGTCGCTCCAGGCCAGCGTCCAGCCAGCGGGCGGCTTGAGCGTCTCGGGCGGCGGCGGCGCGTCGGCGGCCGTCGCGAATGCGGACCCGCTCGCCAGCCAGGCCAGCAGCCAGGCGCGGCCGGAGCTCGCGGCGGTCGATTCGCCCTTCGGACGGCCGACCGGGCTCATGCGACGCGCCGCCCGGCGTCGTCGAACGCCAGCACCGCCTCCGTGACGGGCTGCAGGCCCACGCTGGCGCCCGCCGCGAGGCCCGCGTGGCTGCCGTCGACCTTGGCGTGAAGCAGTTCAGCGACGCCGTCCACCCGCAGGTGCAGCACCGAGACGTCGCCCAGGTGTTCGGCCATCACGACGGTGGCCGGCACGCCGGTGCCCAGCGGCGTCACGCGCAGGTGCTCGGCGCGCACGCCCGCGCGGCGCGCGGCCGCGGGCGCGGCGGGCAGCAACAGGCCCCACAGCGCGCGATGCACCGGCGTGGCGTCGTGGCCGGGAAGGTCGACGAGGTTGATGCGCGGTGCGCCGAGGAAGCCGGCGACGAACTCGTTGGCCGGCTGGTTGTAAAGCGACAGCGGCGCGCCGAGCTGCTCGATGCGGCCCTGGTTGAAGACCGCGATGCGCGTGCCCATCGTCATGGCCTCGACCTGGTCGTGCGTGACGTAGATCATCGTCGTGCCGAGTTCGCGGTGCAGGCGCGAGAGCTCGATGCGCATGTTCACGCGCAGCGCCGCGTCGAGGTTGGACAAGGGCTCGTCGAACAGGAACACGCGCGGCTTGCGCACGATGGCCCGGCCGATGGCCACGCGCTGGCGCTGGCCGCCCGACAGCTCCTTGGGCATGCGCCCGAGCAGGTCGCCGATGCGCAGCACGTCGGCGGCGCGGCGCACCTGCTCGTCGCGCTCCTTGCGGCCGACGCCGGCCATCTTCAGCGCGAAGCCCATGTTCTCCGCCACCGTCATGTGCGGGTACAGCGCGTAGCTCTGGAACACCATCGCGGCGCCCCGGTCGGCCGGGCGGACGTCGTTGGCGCGCTGGCCATCGATGAACAGGTCGCCGCCATCGATGGCCTCCAGGCCGGCGATCATGCGCAGCATCGTCGACTTGCCGCAGCCGGAAGGACCGACGAAGACCAGGAACTCGCCGTCGTCGACCTCCAGGTCGATGTCCTTGATGACGTCGACCGTGCCGAACGACTTGCGCACCCGGCGCAGGCTCACGCGTCCCATGCTCAGGCTCCCGTCCTGCGCAGCGCGCGGCACTCGGCGACCAGGTCGCGGAACCAGAGCGCGCTGTCCTTGGGCGTGCGCTCCAGGGTGCCGTAGTCGACATGCACGATGCCGAAGCGCTTGGCGTAGCCGCTGGCCCACTCGAAGTTGTCCATCAGGCTCCATACCATGTAGCCGGCCATCGGCACGCCTTGCGCCAGCGCCTCGCCGACGGCGCGGATGTGGGTGGCGAGGTAGTCGGTGCGGTCGGCGTCGTGCACCTTGCCGTCGGCGCCGAGCGGGTCGGGGAACGCGCCGCCGTTCTCGGTGATGTAGGTGGCCGGCAGCGCGTAGTCGCGGTGCATCGTCAGCAGGAGCTCGCGCAAGCCGTCGGGATAGATCTCCCAGCCCATGTCCGTCTTCGGATAGGGCTTGTCCTCGGCCGCGAGCGGGCCCTGGGCGCTGGACAGGTGGCGCGAGTAGTAGTTGATGCCGAGGAAGTCCAGCGGCGTCGCGATGACGTCCATGTCGCCCGGCTGCACCTGCGGCGCGTCGTCGCCGAACTCGGCGAGCGCCTCGGCCGGGTACCGGCCCTTGAACAGCGGGTCGGCGTACCAGCGGCGGCCGAGCGCGTCGTCCAGCTTCGCGACAGCGGCGTCCTCCGGCGAGTCGGTCAGCGGCATCGTGTGGGCCATGTTCAGCACGATGCCCAGCTTCGCCTTGGCCCCCTCGGAACGCAGCGCGCGCAGAGCCATCCCGTGGCTGACCAGCAGGTGGTGCGCGACCTGGTTGGCGACCTTTCGCGACTGGATGCCCGGCGCGAAGGTGCCTTCCTTGTGGCCCAGCCAGGCCACCACCCAGGGTTCGTTGTGCGTGGTGATCGCGGCCAGCCGGTCGCCCAGCCGGCGCTGGATGCCGAGTGCGTAGTCGACGAAGCGGTGCACGGTGTCGCGCGACGCCCAGCCGCCCTTGTCCTGCAGCGCCTGCGGCAGGTCCCAGTGGTTGAGCGTGACATGCGGCGCCAGCCCGCGCCGGAGCAGGCCGTCGACCAGGCGGTCGTAGAACGCCAGGCCCTTCTCGTTCCAGGCGCCCTCGCCCGCCGGCTGCACGCGCGGCCAGGAGATCGAGAAGCGGTACAGGTCCACGCCCAGGCCCGCGATGAGATCGAGGTCCTGCTCCAGGCGGTGGTAATGGTCGCAGGCGACGTCGCCGTTGCTCGCGTCGGCGATCACGCCGGGCACGCGGCAGAAGCGGTCCCAGATCGACTCGCCCTTGCCGTCCTCGAAGGCCGCACCCTCGATCTGGAAGGCGCTGGTGGCCACGCCCCATGCGAAATCACGCGGGAACCGGCTTGCAAGGTCGTTGATGTTGTTGGGCATGACTACTTCACGGCGCCGGCGGTCAATCCGGCGATGAGTTGGCGCGACGTGATCGCGAACAGGACGATGAGGGGGATCGTGGCGATGGCCGAGCCGCACATCAGCGCGCCCCACTCGGTGTTCATCGTCGACTGCAGGCTGCGCAGCGCGAGCGGCAGCGTGTAGTTGGGCAGGCTGCGCATCACGATCAGCGGATTGATGAAGTTGTTCCAGGACTGGATGAACGTGATCAGCGCGAGCGTTCCCAGTGCCGGCTTGAGCAGCGGCAGCACGATGCGCCAGTAGATGGAGAACTCGCCGCAGCCGTCCATGCGCGCGGCCTCCACCAGTTCCTTCGGCACGGCCGACGTCGCGAACTGGCGCATCAGGAAGATGCCGAAGGCGCTCGCCGCCCCGGGCACGTACAGCGCACGCTGCTGGTCGATCCAGCCGAGGGCATCCATGATCATGAACATCGGGATCATGTTCATGAACTGCGGCAGCAGCATGGTGGCCATCACCAGCCCGAACAGCGGCTTCTTGAAGCGGAACTCCATCAGCGCGAACGCGTAGCCGGCCATCGAGCAGAACAGCAGGGTCAGCACGGTGGCCATCAGCGCCACGTAGACGCTCCAGCCCAGGTTGCGCCAGAACGGCAGGCGCTCGGTCAGCAGCCTGAAATTGGTCGCCAGGTCGTCGCCGAACCACAGCGGCGGCGGCAGGTTGAAGATCTCGCTGCGCGAATGCGTGGCGAAGACGAACATGAACCAGAACGGCGCCAGCATGAACAGCGCGCCGACGGCCACGATCAGGTAGGCGGTCCAACGCGACGCGCGCGCGGCCGCGCCGTCGTCGCCGATGGCCGGCGCGGTGGTGACGGCCGCGGTCATTGCTTGCCCCTTCGCGTACGGAACGCCAGGTTGGTGAGCCAGGTGAGCAGCGCCACGACCACGAACAGCAGCCAGGACATCGCGCTCGCGCCACCGAAGTCGTTGAAGTCGAAGGCCTCGCGGAACAGGTAGACCGCCGACGTCATCGCGGACTGCTGCAGGCCGCCCTTGCCGCCGGTCAGGATGAACGGCTCCTCGAACAGCTGCAGGCCGCCGATCACGCTCAGCGTCACGCCGAAGAAGATCATCGGCTTGATGCTGGGCAGCGTGATGTGGAAGAACTGGCGCCAGCGGCTGGCGCCGTCCAGCGTGGCGGCCTCGTACAGCTCGCCCGGGATGGTCTGCATCGCGGCCAGGTACAGCACCGTGTTGAAGCCGACGTAGCGCCAGAACACGATGAACGCGATCGCGGGCTTGACGTGCGCCACGTCGTGCAGCCAGTCGATGTGCTCCATCCCGAAGACCTGGGCGAGCGCCGCGTTGATCATCCCGTAGTCCTGCGAGAACAGCGCGTTGAACATGATCGCGATGGCGACCGTGGACGTGATGTAGGGCAGGAAGTACACCGCGATCACGCCGTCACGCAGGCGCTTGAACGACGTGTGGATGAATGCCGCCAGCGGCAGGGCGACCAGGTGCTGCGGGACGCCCGAGGCCACCGCCAGCCACAGCGTGTTCCTCAAGGCCTTCCAGAACCAGGCGTCCTTGAGCGCGAACGTGAAGTTGGAGAGGCCGACGTATTCCATCGCCTTCAGGCCGCCGGTGGGCTCCCAGGACTGGAACGCGAGGTACAGCGAGAAGCACAGCGGGAAGATGCCGAACACCGCGAACAGCAGCAGGAACGGGCTGATGAACACGTAGGGCGCCCACTTGGGCGACAGGCGCAGGAACGGGGGCAGCTTCATGTCAGCGCCGCCCGGCCGCCCGAAGGCGCTGACCGCCCCCGTGGGGGGCAGCGAATGAAATGAGCGTGGAGGTCGTCATGTTCTCAGCGCCGCGCCCGCAGTTCGAGCAGCCTGGCCGCGTCGGCCAGCGCCTGCTTGATGTCCTTGCCGTCGTCCAGCACGCTGTCGAGTTCCGCATTGACGGCGTCCTCCGCGAACTTGGCCTGCTTGTGGACGGCGGTCGCGGTGATGTGGCGCGCGGCCTCGCGCCACAGCACGCGCGCGCGCTGGCCGCCGAGGAACGGCTGCGGCTCGTCGATCATCGGCGCGTCCTGCGCGGCCAGCAGCGCGGGGAACGCGTCCTGCGTCCTGAGCGCGGCGAGCTGGCGCGACGGGTCGAGCGTCATCATCTCGATCAGCTCCCAGGCCAGTGCCTTCTTGTCGGGGTCGGAGTCGCGCGGGATCGCGTAGTAGGTGCCGCCGTAGGACACCCAGGTGGACTCGGGCAGCTGCGCCGCGCGCCACAGACCGGCGGTCTTCGGCGCCACCCAGTTGGCGAGCTGGCCCACCATCCACGAACCGCCCAGTTCGGTGGCGGTGGCGCCGCGGCGAAACGCCTCGGCCCACTCGTTGCTCCAGGTCTCGAGCCGGCCTTCGAGCTGGTTGCGCCGCACGCGCAGCGCGAGCTCGAAGGCGCGCTGGAACCGCGGCGAGTCGACCAGCACGTTGGAGTCGGCGTCGAAGTAGATGCCCTGCCCCTTCTTCAGGCCGCCGCGGATCATCAGGTCCTTGAGCGTCTTGACGTTGCCGATCAGGTTCGCGCCGGTGGCCTTCTTGATCTTGATGCCGCAGTCGACATAGGCGTCCCACGAGGGCTGCAGGTCGGAATCGCGCAGGCCGGCGCGATCGAGCAGGTCCTTGCGATAGAGCATGGTGCCCGGGCCGATGTCGGTCGGCGCGGCCACCATCTGGCCCTTGCGGTTGATCGCCTGGTCGTACGCATAGGCGACGAAGCGATCCCGGTAGCGGCCGATGCCGTAGCGCGGCTGCAGGAGGTCCGACAGCCCGCCGCCGTCGGAGAACTTGCCCACGTACGAGGCCTCGAGCGCCATCACGTCGGGCAGGTAGACCGCCGTCGACAGCGCGGTCGTCATCGCGGTGTGGTGGTCCTCGTACTGGCGCATGACGACGTTGATCGCGACGTCGGGATGGCGCTGCTGCCACTGCGGGATGGCGTCCTTGACGATCTGGTCGACCAGCGGGAACGCGGCCACCGTGAGCGTGCGCGACTCCTTGGCGCGCACGCCCGGCGCGACCGCGGCGGCCAGGCCCGCGGCCAGCACGGTGCGGCGGCTCGGCGCGAACGTGCGGACGCCGCGCATGAAATCATCGGAAGAGGTCATCGGAGGTGCGGACGGCCCTGCGGGCGCGTGCAGGCGCTGGTGCGGGCACGCGAGGCGGGCGTCGTCGGCATGGGGGTTTGTCTCGGCAGGTCTTTTTATCGGAATGGGGCGCTGCGCTCGGGTCAATGGTTTGAAAGCGCTTTCAGCATTGTTCAACGAGCCACTGCCGAGCCGTTACAGCGTAAACCCGAAGATGAGCAGGAGGGGGCGGAAGAATGCGCCCAGGCAGGGATGCCGGTCGCGAGGCCATGGGCCTGCAAGCGCTTTCATGATAACGCGGCAGCCGCTGGCTCGCTTCGGCTACGCGAGAGCGCAAGTGGCGATGGCGGGTGACACCGCGACGGAGCGCCTCGGCACGCGCGGATCGTGCGACTGCGCGCAGGATGACCCGCCAAGGGGTCTGCCCATGCAGCGCACGCCCTGTCATCCTCTGCGCAGCGCAGCGCACGCCCTGTCATCGCAGCGCGCAGCGAAGCGGAGTCGCAGGATCCGCCCCGGCAAGAAGCCCTCTCTCGACCCCGCCCGCGACTGCGCGACGGCGGACGGCCCCGCTCAGCGCAGCACGCGCCGCGTCGATTCGCGCGCCACCAGCTCGGGCGGCGGCAGGTCGGCGCCGGGCTCGTCGCCCTTGAGCATCGCCAGCATCGCGGCCGCGGCCTCGGAGCCGATCTCGTAGACCGATTGCCGGATCGTCGTCAGCGGCGGCACCGAGAACTTGGCCGGCGCCAGGTCGTCGAAGCCCACCAGCGAGACGTCGTCGGGCACGCGCACGTTGCGGCGGTACAGGCCCAGCGCGGCGCCGATGGCCGTCTGGTCGTTGGCGGCGAAGATGGCGCTGAACGCGAGGCCGCTCTCCAGCAGCCGGTTGACGGCCAGCAGGCCGCCGGCCTCCGTGAAATCGCCCATGAGCACCAGCGCCGGGTCGAACGGGATGCCGGCGCGCTCCAGCGCCGCGCGATAGCCGGCCTCGCGATCGAGCGCGTCCTTGTGCAGCGGATCGCCCGCGATGAACGCGATGCGGTGGTGGCCGCACTCGATCAGGTGCTGCGTGGCGAGCAGGCCGCCGGTGAAGTTGTCGAAATCGATCGAGAAGATGCGGTCGGTGTGGAGCTCGCGGCCCACCACCACCATGGGCACCTGCTTCGCGTAGGTCTGGAGCGCGTCGTTGGACATGCGCCCCGCCAGCACGATCAAGCCGTCGACGCGGCGCGACATCAGCGCATCCATCGCCTTGTGCTCCTCCGCTTCGTGCCAGTGCCCGCTGACGAAGATCGGGATGTAGCCGGCCACCTCGAGGCGATCCTCGATGCCGCGCAGTGCCTCGCCGTAGAACGGGCTGTTGATGGTCTGCGTCAGCACGCCCACGCTGAGCGTGCGCCCGCCCGCCAGGCCACGCGCGACCGGGTTCGGGCGGAAGCCCAGCGTGCGGATCGCCTCGTCGATCGCCTCGCGCTTCTCGGGGCTGACGGTGGCCGTGCCGTTGAGGATGCGCGACACCGTGCTGGGCGACACGCCGGCCGCCTTGGCCACCATCCCGAGCGTCACCGTGCCCGAGCCGGAGGCGGCGGACGCGGTGCTGGGGGAACGCTTGCGGCGGACGGGCGGTTGGTTCATCGGGAAGGAGTCTGACTGCAGAGCAACCCCCGGAGTGTAGGCGCGGTAGCGCTTTCGCGCGCATCCCCAGAGCTGAAGCGGGCCCGTATCATGGCCGCATGTCTTCTCCTGACGACGTCCTCGCCTTCTGGTTCGACCCCGCCACCGAGCCCGACTGGTGGCGCCGCTCCGACGCATTCGACGCGCGGATCGCCGAGCGCTTCGGCGCGCTGCATGCGGCGGCCACGCGCTGCGAACTGTGGACGTGGCGCACGAGTGTCGAGGGCCGGCTCGCGGAGATCATCGTGCTCGACCAGTTCTCGCGCAACCTGCACCGCGACTCGCCGGGCGCGTTCGCCGCCGACCCGCTGGCCCTCGGCCTGGCGCAGGAGGCCGTGGCGCTCGGCGCGCATCGCGCGCTCGACCCGCGCCGGCGCGTGTTCATGCTGATGCCCTACATGCACAGCGAATCGCGCGCCATCCACGAGGTCGCCCTGCAGGTGTTCGCCGACTGCCCCGCCGGCAACCTCGACTACGAACGCCAGCACAAGGCCATCGTCGACCGCTTCGGCCGCTACCCGCATCGCAACGCGGTGCTGGGGCGCGCTTCGACGCCCGAGGAGATCGAGTTCCTGAAGACGCCCGGCTCGAGCTTCTGATGGCTACAGCGCCGAGCGCGCCGCCATCGCTTCCAGTTCACCGGGTGCCAGCACGCGCAGCGACGGCTCGCCATCCTGCGTGGCCAGGCCGTGCATCTCGATGGACTTCTGCATGCGCATGAGGCGCGTGAGGAAGGCGATGATCTCCGGCGTGATCACCTGGCCCGGCACCAGCACGGGAATGCCCGGCGGATACGGCGTGATCTGGTCGCAGCAGACGCGGCCGTCGAGCGCCTTGTTCGGCTGGCCCTGTTCGTCCAGCAGCGGGATGCGCTCGCCGTACTCGTAGAACGCGTCGCGCGGCAGGCAGGCCAGGCGCGTGAAGTGCGGCAGCTCGGGCATGCGCGCGCTGGCGCGCTCGGGACGACGCTCCTTGGACAGCCGCAGCAGCGCGTCGAACAGGCGCGACACCTTCGAGCGCGTGGTGCCCACCGTCAGCAGCAGCGTCAGCGTGTTGTGCGTCGACTTCTCGACCTGGATGTTGAAGCGCTCGAACAGCTCGGCGCGCAGCTCGTCGGACGAGAAGCCCGAGGCCGTGATGTCCACCGTGATCTTGGTCGGGTCGAGGCGGATGCCGTCGTGGGCCAGTTCCTCGGGCAGCAGGTCGGCCAGCTCCAGCACGCGGAACACGCCGGTGGCGTTGATCTTCTCGCGCAGCTCCTGCGCGTACTTCAGCGAGCGATCGAGCAGCCGGTAGCCCTCCATCACCGCCTGCTTGCGCGCGACGTCCAGGCTCGCGATCAGGTTGTACTGCGGGCTGGTCGACGCGTGCATGTTGAAGTTCTCGCGGAACAGGTGCTCGTCGAACAGCGGGTCGTTGACGTGGATCATGCTGGCCTGCGAGAAGGCCGACAGCACCTTGTGCGTGCTCTGCGTGCAGTAGTCGGCGCCGCTCTCCAGCGCGGTGGGGCGCAGCGCGGGATGGAAGCGCGCGTGGCCGTACCAGGCCTCGTCGACGATCACCTTGATGCCGGCGGCATGCGCGGCGTCGATGATGGGCTTGAGGTCGTAGCGCAGGCCGTCGTAGGTGCACGACGTGAGGATCAGCACGCGCGCGTCCGGATGCTGCTCGATGGCGGCCAGCACGGTGGCGCGCGGCACCGGGCCGAACAGCCCGTACTTGCGGTTGACCGACGAGTCCAGGTACACCGGCTGCGCGCCCGACAGGATCACCCCGTGGTGGACCGACTTGTGGCAGTTGCGATCGAGCAGCATCTTGTCGCCCGGCGCCAGCAGCGTCTGGAAGATCACCTTGTTGGCGGTGGACGTGCCGTTCGTGGCGAAGTAGGTCTTGCGCGCGCCGAAGGCCTGCGCGGCCAGGCGCTGGGCCTGCACGATGACGCCGGTCGGGTGCAGCAGCGAATCGAGCATCTCCACCGACACCGACAGGTCGGCGCGCAGCAGGTTCTCGCCGGCGAAGTCGTAGAAGTCGCCCACCCACGGGCTGCCCTTGAGCGAATCGCCGCCCGCGTGGCCCGGGGTGTGCCAGCTGTCCTTGGCCATGCGCACGTAGTTCTTCAGCTCGTCGTAGAACGGCGTGGCGGACTTCTCGGCGATCTCGGCGGCCAGGATGCGCGCCCAGCCCGCGAAGTCGTGCTCGCCGCGGTAGAAGTAGCCGTGCACCACGTTGCTGGCGAGCTGTTCCAGCAGCAGCTTGTTCTCGTCGTCTTCCAGCGTGACGTACAGCGACAGCTCGGGACGCAGCGCGATGATCTCCTGGGCCATCGCGGCCACGTCCTGGTGGCGCGCCGCGCCCTTGCCCGCCGGTGCGAGCTCGCCGTGGTCGATCACGACGATCTGGACGTCGCCGTCGGCCAGCACGGCGGCGACGGCGGCGGCCGCGTCGGCGGCGGCCACGGCCAGCAGGTCGAACGGGTTGTCCAGCTTCTGGGCGGCCGCGTTGATGCCGGCGACGACCTCCTCGCGCCACCCCGGGTCGGCGCTCACCACCAGCACGTGGCTCATCGGTTTGGTCGTCTTGTTCTCGGGCATGGGTGTCTCTCGGTGGATGGGCGCCGCCCTCGTGGGGACACGCTCGGTCGTCGCTTCGGTCAGGCGCCCGCCGGGTCGACTTCGGGCGCGTGAAGCGCATCACGGAACGTGCTGCGCAGCAAACCCGTCATGGTAGATCAGTGCGCGAAGTGGAAAATTCTGGCAAAATACCAGTTGACGCTGCGAATGCACTTCCAGAAAGCCGATCCCTCACAGGAGAAGCACCAAAAAGGCGCGCACGTCTTCGCTCATCCCCTCTGACCCTTTCAAGCCGGTCTGCTGCCAATATCCGACAAACCTCAGGGTCTTCCCTGAAGTCCCGCTCGGTGAATGGCACTCGGAAACGGTTGTGGTCGGCGGCGATGCCGTCGCTACCAGACGTTTCCTGGGCATTCCCCCGCCGCTCGCCACTTTGTTGGCGCACGCGACGGCCGCCCCGTTATCTTCTTTACGCGACCTGTCTGGCGCTGCCGAATCCCCATCCGGCAGGCGGCGCCGTGGCGCATCCGCGTGCGTGGCCGATCGGCCAGGCGCGTGGGCTGCGTCGTGCTTGAAAGTGACTGATGAGTTTCGATACGCAATCCCCGCTGGGCAACGAAGACCAACAAGACGCCCTGCCCGAGGAAGCCGCCGCGAGCGGTTTCGACACCCTGGGCCTCGCGCCCGAGATCGTGCGCTCCGTGGCGCAGGCCGGCTACACCGAGCCGACCGAAGTCCAGGCGCAAGCCATTCCCGCCGCGCTGTCGGGCGTCGACCTGCTGGTGTCCTCGCGCACCGGCAGCGGCAAGACGGCCGCCTTCGTGCTGCCCGCCCTGCAGCGCGTGATCGAGGCCCGCCGCGACCCGGCCAAGAAGCGCGAACGCGGCCAGCCGAGCGGCCCGCGCGTGCTGGTGCTGGCGCCCACGCGCGAGCTGGCGATGCAGGTCAGCAAGGCCTGCTCCGTGTACGGCCAGAACGTGCAGGGCCTGCGCGTGGCCACGATCGTCGGCGGCGTGCCCTACCACGCCCAGCTCAAGGCCCTGCGCGGCCCGCTGGACATCCTGATCGCCACCCCCGGCCGCCTGATCGACCACATGGGCAGCGGCAAGGCGATGATGTCGCAGGTCGAGCTCCTGATCCTGGACGAAGCCGATCGCATGCTCGACATGGGCTTCATCGACGACATCCACCACGTCGCCAAGGAGCTGTCGGCCGAGCGCCAGACGATGATGTTCTCGGCCACGTTCGAAGGCAACGTCGGCAGCCTGGCCAAGGAACTGACGCACGAGGCGCAGCGCATCCGCGTGTCGGCGCCCACCGAGCAGCATGCCCAGATCGAGCAGCGCCTGCACTGGGCCGACAACCGCAAGCACCGCGACGACCTGCTCGACCAGCTGCTGACCGACCGCGAGATGGACCAGGCCGTCGTCTTCACCAGCACCCAGCGCGACGCCGACGAGCTCGCGGACCGCCTGCAGCAGATCGGCCACTCGGTCGCCGCGCTGCACGGGGGCATGCCGCAAGGCCGCCGCAACCGCGTGCTCGGCGCGCTGCGCAGCCGCCAGCTGCGCGTGCTGGTGGCCACCGACGTCGCCGCCCGCGGCATCGACGTGCCCACCATCACGCACGTCATCAACTACGGCCTGCCGATGAAGGCGGAAGACCACGTGCACCGCATCGGTCGCACCGGCCGCGCCGGCCGCTCGGGCCTGGCGATCACGCTGGCCGAGCGTCGCGACGTCGGCATGATCCGCCGCATCGAACGCTTCACCGGCAACAACCTGCCGGTGGCGGTGGTGCCCGGCCTCGAGCCGCGCATCCCGGCGCCCCAGCCGATGCGTTCGGGCGGCCCGCGCCGCTTCGACGACGAGCGCCCGCAGTACGGCGGCCATCGTCCGAACTTCAACGGCCCGCGCGGCGGCTTCGGCGGCCCTCGCGGCGGCGATCGCGAAGGCTTCGGCCAGCGCCCCGGCTTCGGCAATGACCGTCCCCGCTTCGGCGGCGACCGCGGCCCCGGCCACGGCGGCGAGCGTCCGCAGTTCGGCGAGCGTCCGCAGCAGCACGGCGATCGCCGCCCGTTCGGCGACCGCCCGCAGTTCAACCGCGACGGCGGCGAGCAGCGCCCGTTCCGCACGGACAACCCGTTCCAGCGCAACGACGCCCCGCGCGGCGACTACCGCGGCCAGCGCCCGCAGCAGGGCGATCGCCCGGCCTTCCAGCGCGAAGGCGGCGAGCGTCCGGCGCTCAACCGTGAAGGTGGTGATCGTCCGGCGTTCAACCGCGAAGGCGGCGAGCGCGCCCATGCGCGCCCGCACGGCGATCGCCCGCCGTTCGGCGATCGCCCGCAGCGCGAAGGCTTCGGCGAGCGCAAGGCCTTCGGCGCCAAGCAAGGCGGCAACGGCCCGCGCGATCCGCGCTTCCGCGGCCGCTGAGCGGCGCGCGCTGCGGCGCCGATCCGAACCGACCGAGAAGGCCGCCCCGCAACGGGCGGCCTTTTTTTTGGTTCATCGCCGATGTGCGGGGATCTGGCCGACGTGAGGCACCGCTCCAACGAAGAACAAACGTGTTGGGGCATGCACCCTTTGCGTCGATACGGCCTTCCTCAACCCGCCAGGGAACCACACTCCCCCCGCGAATCGGCGATGGACTTTTTTTCGCGCGGCGCCACGGAAGGGGCCTGGCCCCTCCTCCGTCCGCGCGGTCATCCCACCGGCTGCTGCTCGGTCCATCGCGGACGGAGGCCGGGCCTGACCCCGATTGCCGGGAGGAATGGGGTCAGGCCCGGCCTCGAATCGCGGTCGGAGCCATGGCTGGCCGCCGGCGCCCCAGCGCGAATCGAGGAGGGGCCAGCCACCTCCGGCCGCGACACGCAGCCCTCACCCTTCGCCATCCGCCCGCGCCGCGTTGCGCGCCCGGTTGTCGCGCGTGCGCTGCTTCATCACGGCCAGGTCGCGGCGGCGCTGGAAGACGTCGTCGCCCGCGCGATTGGCCTCGCGCAGCAGCTTCTGGAAGCTCGCGAGGCGTTCGCGCGGCACCTGCTCGCGCACCGCGCAGCCGGGCTCCTGCGCGTGCCGGCAGTCGCGGTAGCGGCAGCGCAGCGCCAGCATGCCGATCTCGGGAAAGGCGTCGTTGAGCGTCTGCGCGTCGGCGTCGAGCCACAATTGGCGCAGGCCCGGCGTGTCGATCAGGCAGGCGCCGCCGCCGGTGCGGTGCAGCGTGCGCACCGTCGTCGTGTGCTGGCCGCGCTCGTCGACGGCACGCACGGCGCCGGTGAGCGCCGCGGCGCCCGTCAGCGTGTTGGTGAGCGTCGTCTTGCCCGCGCCGCTGGAGCCCAGCGTCACCAGCGTCGCGCCGCGCACGAGCCAGGGCTCGAGCGCGGCCGCCGCCGCGGGCGAGCGGCCGTCGAGGGCCAGCACCGCGACGTCGTCGCGCGCGTCGCCCAGGTGCGTGCGCACGCGCGCGATCGCGTCCGCCGGAGCGTTGCACGCGTCGGCCTTGGTGAGCACGACCACCACGCGCGCGTCGGCCGAGTGGGCGAGCACGAGGAAGCGGTCGAGGCGGCGCAGGTTGAAGTCGTGGTCCAGGCCCATGACGATGAGCGCGGTGTCGATGTTGGCCACCAGGCCCTGGCGGCCGCCAGCCGGGTCGCGCCGCGACACGCGGTTGCGCGCGGGCAGCCGCGCGACGGCCCAGCCGCGGTCGTCGTCGGGCGCGGCCGCGCGCCACCACACCCAGTCGCCGACGACGAGGGTGTCGCGCTCGTGCTCGAGCGCCGCGCGCAGGGCGTGTGCCGGCTGCACCGCGTTCGCGTGTGTGCCGTCGTGCACGACCACGTGGTCGCGCTGGATCTCGATGACGCGCGCCAGCCGCGTGCCATCTGGTCGCGGATGCGCGAGCGCAGCCTGCACCGTGTCATGGGAAAGTCCGATGTCGCGCAGCGCGCGCAGATCGAAGGAATCGTGCATTTGGAAAGGTTCCGGACGCGCCGCATCGCGCTCGCGACGATGCGGCAGCTTCGCCCATGCCTGCAGTCAGGCGCGAGCGAACGAAGGCCTTGCACGGTCAAGGCCGGCGATGGGGTGTGGGCGTCGGAACCGGTTGGCGCCGGTGCGGGCGCTCTGATTCGAGCGGGGCCTCGCACCGGAGGCGGCGGACTTCCGTCGGGAGGACGGTCCGCGGGAACCTGCGATTACCGTGGCGACAAGGCGGTCGACGCGCTGGCGAAGTGGGTATCCATGGCGACCTCCTGAAGGCGTGACGGTTGAAGGGAGCCGCGACTTTGCGCCCGCGAGCCGGGCATGTCAAGGCCGCGCGCCCGCATGGCGGCGCGCGCGCCACACGTCCACAATCGCCGCACCTCGACTGCCGGAGCGACTCCGCCATGCGCCCTGCCCTGCTCGCCTGCGCCCTGTCCGCCATCGCGTTCGACGGTCGCGCCGCCGCACCGCTGCCGTCGGCCAACGACCTCGCGGCCGTCGCCGCCGAGGTCAAGGCCAGCGAGATCGCCTTCGCCAGGACGATGGCCGACCGCAAGCTCGACAGGTTCGCCGAATTCGTCGCCGAGGACGCGGTGTTCAACGGCCGCGGCGCGCAGATCGGACGCCCCGCGGTCGTCGAGGCGTGGAAGCGCTTCTTCGAGGCCCCGCAGGCGCCGTTCAGCTGGGCACCCGACGCCGTCGCCCCCACCGCGGACGGCCGCCACGCCATCTCGACGGGCCTCGTGCACGACCCGGCAGGCAAGGTCACCGGCCGCTTCACCAGCATCTGGCGCAAGGACGTCGACGGTCGCTGGCGCGTGGTGGCCGACCAGGGCGTGGACGCGGGCTGCGCCGACGAGAACAAGTAGCGCGGCGCAGAGGCGCCCCCGGGGGCCTGGCGATCGGGGTCAGGCGCGGCGTCGAACGCGATCGGCGTTCCCGCTTGCGTCAACACGGTTGCGCGATTCGAGGAAGTGCCGGACCCCTCCGAGGTGCCCACCGGGAGTCAGTACTCGACGTCTTCCGGCAGCAACCCCCGCTTGCGCAGCAGCGGCTCGATGGAAGGCATGCGCCCCCGGAAGGACGCATAGGCCTGCTGCGGCGCGACGCTGTCCCCCGCGCCGTAGATGCACCGGCGCAGGCGCGCGGCGGTGGCCGGGTCGAAGGCGTTGCCCGCTTCCTTGAAGGCATCGAACGCGTCGGCGTCCAGCACCTCGGCCCACAGGTACACGTAATACCCCGCGGCGTAGGCGGCGCCGGAGAACAGGTGCTGGAAATGCAGCAGCCGGTGGTTCACGCCGACCTCGGGCGGCAGGTTCAGGCGCGCGAGCGTCGCGGCCTCGAACTCCGCCAGGTCCTGCGGCGGCTCCTTGTCCTGACGCGAGTGCACGGCCATGTCCACCAGCGCGCTGCCGGCGTAGCGCACCGTCTCGTAGGCCTGGCCCCAGCGGCGCGCCTCCTGCAGGCGGCGCACCAGCGTCTCGGGAATCGCCTCGCTCGTCTGCCAGTGGCGCGCGTGGCGCGTGATCACCTCGGGCTCGAGCAGCCAGTGCTCGAACAGCTGCGACGGCAGCTCGACGAAGTCGCGCAGCACGTTGGTGCCCGACAGGCGCTGGTAGGTCACGTTCGACAGCAGCCCGTGCAGGCCATGACCGAACTCGTGGAACAGCGTGCGCGCGTCGTCGAAGGACAGCAGCGTCGGCTCGCCGGGCGCGCCCTTGGCGAAGTTGTTGTTGTTCATGATGACCGGCAGGTCGACGCCGCCGTTGCGGCACTGCCAGCGCAGCGCGCTCATCCACGCGCCCGAGCGCTTGGTCTGGCGCGCGAAGTTGTCATGCAGGAAGATGCCGATGAGCCGGTCGCCGTCGTGCACCTCGTAGGCGATGACGTCCGGGTGGTAGACGGGGATCGCGTCGTTGCGCAGCATGCGGATGCCGAACAGCCGCTGCGCGCAGTCGAAGGCCGCCTGCACCATGCGTTCGAGCGAGAAGTACGGCTTGACCTCGCCGTCGTCGAACGCGTAGCGCTGCTGGCGCACCTTCTCCGAGCCCCAGCGCCAGTCCCAGGCCATGTAGGGCGCGGCGACGCCGGCCTCGCGCAAGGCCTCGTGCACCGCCTTGCGCTCGTCCTGCAGCGCGGTGAGCGCGCGCGAGTAGACGTCGTCCAGCAGCGTGTTGACCGAGGCCACGTTGCCGGCCATCGTGTTGACGAGCGCGTACTCGGCGTAGCTCGAATGGCCGTGCATCCAGGCCTGTTCCTGGCGCAGCCGCAGGATGTCGCGCGCGACCTCGCGGTTGTCGGTCTCGCCCTCGATCTCGCCGCGGCCGACCCAGGCCTTCCACGCGCGTTCGCGCAGCTCGCGGCGCGAGGAGAAAGTCAGGAACGGCACGATCAGCGAACGCGACAGCGTCACCACGTGCGTGCCCTCGGGCAGGCCGCGGTCGATGGCGGCCTGGCGCGCGGCCGCGCGCACGAACGGCGGCAGGCCGTCGAGCTCGTCGTCGGACAGCTCGAGCTGGAAGCCGGCCTCGTCGGCCAGCACGTTCTGCGCGAAGCGGGTGGTGAGCTGCGCGAGGCGCTCCATGACCTGTGCATAGCGCGGCTGCCTGTCCGGACCCAGCCGAGCCCCCGCGCGCACGAAGTCGACATGCAGGCGCTCGACCAGGCGCAGCTGCTCCGCGTCGAGCGCCAGCTCGTGACGCTTCGCGTGCACCGCATCCAGGCGCGCGAACAGGCCGGCGTGCATCATCACCGCGCTCTCGTGGGCGGCCAGCGGGCCGGCCAGCTCGCGCTGGACGGCCTGGATCTCGGGCGAGGTGTGCGAGGCCGCGAGCGCGTGGAAGGCGGCCTCGATGCGCGACAGCAGGCGCCCGCTGCGGTCGAACGCGGCCACGGTGTTCTCGAAGTCCGGCGCGGCCGCCTGCGCGGCGATCGCCTCGACCTCCGCGCGCTGCGCCTTCATGGCCGCCTCGAAGGCCGGGCCGAAGTCGGCCGCCCGGATGCGGTCGAACGGCGGCAGGCCGAAGGGCGTTGTCCAGTCGGCAAGGAGAGGGTTCGTGGCGGTCATGGCAGGTGGCTCGGTCTTCTCGTGGAATCGTGGTGGCGTCGCATCGCCCCGCTGTCGGGCTGGAGCGCGGGCCGATGATGCCAGTCGTCATCGTGTCGACACATCGGGAAGGATACGGCCCGCCGCGGCTTCCCCTTTCATCGCGAGGAGATTCGCACGCACGGCCCGTGGCGACCGAGGGTTTCACCTATGCGCCCGGGCGGGCCGGGCGGCCGCGTGCAGCGGCAAGAATGGCCCCAAGCGCGCCGCGGCTCACGAGGCCGCGGCGCTTCCTTCATCCACCCCCTCTGCGATGATCAAGACCTTCCGACTCCTGACCGTGGCCGCCGCGCTGGCCGCTGCCGCAACGTCCCTCATGGCCCAAGCCCCCGCCGCCTCGACCCCCGCCTCCGCTGCCAGCGCGAGTGCCGACGATCCCAACCTGTGGCTCGAGGACATCCTCGGCGACAAGGCCCTCGCATGGGTCCGCGAGCACAACGCGCAGTCGCGCAAGACGCTCGAGGCCTGGCCGCAGTTCCACCAGACGCGCGACCAGCTGCGCGCGATCCTCGACTCGAAGGACCAGATCCCCGGCGTCACCCGCCGCGGCCCGCACTTCTGGAACTTCTGGCGCGACGACAAGAACCCGCGCGGCCTGTGGCGCCGGACCACGCTGGAGGAATACCGCAAGCCGCAGCCGAAGTGGGATGTCGTGATCGACCTCGACGCGCTGGCGAAGGCGGAGAACGAGAACTGGGTCTGGCACGGCGCCGCCTGCCTCGCGCCCAGGTACGAGCGCTGCCTGGTCATGCTGTCGCGCGGCGGCTCCGATGCCCAGGTCGTGCGCGAGTACGACATCGCCCGGCGCGCGTTCGTCGCCGACGGCTTCGTGCTGCCCGAGGCCAAGTCCAGCGTCGAATGGGCCGACGAGAACACGCTCTACGTGGCGACCGACTTCGGCCCCGGCAGCCTCACCGACTCCGGCTACCCGAATGTCGTCAAGCGCTGGTCGCGCGGCACGCCGCTGGCCAGTGCCACGACGATGTTCACCGGCGAGCACACCGACGTCGCCTCGGGCGTGAACGTCGACGATACGCCCGGCTTCGAGCGCACCACCTTCAGTCGTTCGCTCGACTTCTACACCTCGCGCATCTGGCTGCTCGACAAGCTCGACCCCGCCGGCAAGGCACCCGCGCTCACGCTGATCGACAAGCCGGACGACGCCAACTTCAGCTTCTGGAAGAGCCGCGTGCTGATCGAGCTGCGCTCCGACTGGAAGCTGGGCGACACCACCTGGCCGCGCGGCTCGCTGCTGGTGGGCGACGCCAAGGCCTACCTCGCCGGCGACCGCCACCTGCAGGCCCTGTTCACGCCGACGCCCACGCGCTCGCTGGCGGGCTTCGGCTCGACGAAGTCCAAGCTCCTGCTGAACATCCTGGACAACGTCACCGGCCGCGTCGAGGAACTCACGCCGACCGCCACCGGCTGGGAGCGCCACGCAGTGCAGGCGCCCGCGCTCGGCACGCTGTCCGCCAACGGCATCGACGACCCGCACGTGGCCGACGATCCGTACGCCGAGTCCTACTTCCTCAGCTACACCGACTTCGTCACGCCCGACTCGCTGTACCTGGGCCGGACGGGCAGCGACAAGCGCGAGCTGCTGAAGTCCCGTCCGCACTTCTTCGACGAGAGCGGCATGCGCGTCGAACAGAAGTTCGCGACGTCGCGCGACGGCACGAAGGTGCCCTACTTCATCATCTGGCCCAAGGGGGCCAAGGCCGACGGCGAGAACCCGACGCTGCTGTACGGCTACGGTGGCTTCGAGATCTCGCTGACGCCCAGCTACTCGGGCGGCATCGGCAAGGCCTGGTACGAGCACGGCGGCGTCTGGGTCTACGCCAACATCCGCGGCGGGGGCGAATACGGCCCGGGCTGGCACCAGTCGGCGATCCGCGAGAACAAGCAGCGCAGCTACGACGACTTCATCGCGGTGGCCGAGGACCTGATCGCGACGAAGGTCACCAGCCCGCGCCACCTCGGCATCGAGGGCGGCAGCAACGGCGGCCTGCTGGTGGGGGCCGTCACGATGCAGCGTCCGGACCTGTTCAACGCCGTCAGCTGCCAGGTGCCGCTGCTGGACATGCGCCGCTACAACAAGCTGCTGGCCGGCGCGTCGTGGATGGCCGAGTACGGCAACCCGGACATCCCTGCCGAATGGGCCTGGATCTCGAAGTACAGCCCGTACCAGAACGTCCACAAGGACAAGCGCTACCCGACGGTGTTCTTCACCACCTCCACGCGCGACGACCGCGTGCACCCGGGCCACGCCCGCAAGATGGCGGCGCGCATGATCGAGCAGGGCCACGACGTGCTGTACTACGAGAACATCGAGGGCGGCCACGGCGGCGCGGCCGACAACGCCCAGCGCGCCGACGTCCAGGCACTGCAGTTCGCCTTCCTGTGGCAAAAGCTCAAATAGACCTGGCCGGCTGGCGCGCAGCTTGCCGCAGCAGCGCGCCACCGCCCCGGAGCCCTCGATGACCGTCGCCGTCACCCACAACGAAGCCCGCCAGCGATTCGAAGCCACCGTCGACGGGCACCTCTGCGTCTGCGACTACCAGCTGCGCGGCGACGTCATGTGGATGACGCACACCGGCGTGCCGCCGGCCGTCGGCGGCCGCGGCATCGCCGCCGAGCTGGTGCGCGTCGCGCTGGCCTGGGCCGATGCCAAGGACTACCGCGTGCAGCCGTCGTGCAGCTATGTCGACGTCTACATGCGGCGGCATCCGGACACGCAGAAGCTGCGCGCCTGAGGTGCCTCGGGCGTGCTGGCGGCCGGCGCCGGGCGACCTCCTCCCGGCCGGCCGACCGGGAAAGCCGCCGACCCCTGTTCAGCCGGCCACGCCATGGGGCGCGCCGCCGACGGCGTCGTTCCCCAAGCGCCGCGCCCAGCGTTGCGCCAGCACGCCGCACACCATCAGCTGCATCTGGTGGAACAGCATCAGCGGCAGCACGATCGCGCCGACCGCCTGCGCGGGAAACAGCACCTTGGCCATCGGGATGCCGCTGGCCAGGCTCTTCTTCGAGCCGCAGAACACGATCGTGATCTCGTCGGCCTTGTCGAAGCCGAGACGGCGCGCGAACCAGCCGGTCAGGAGCAGCGCGCAGGCCAGCAGCACGGCGCACACGACCAGCAGCCCGGCGAGCGCCAGCGGCGGAACCTGCTTCCACAGGCCCTCGATGACGGCCGCGCTGAAGGCGGTGTAGACCACCAGCAGGATGGAGCCGCGGTCGACGAGGCCCACGGCTTCCTTGCGGCGGTGCATCCAGCCGGCGATCCACGGCCGCGCGAGATGGCCCGCCGCGAACGGCAGCATCAGCTGCACGAGGATGCGCCCGATCGAGTCGAGCGCGTTGGCGTCGGCGGCGCTCGGCAGCACGACCAGGTTCACCAGCACCGGCGTCACGAACACGCCCAGCAAGGTGGAGGCCGAGGCGCTGCAGACCGCCGCGGGCACGTTGCCGCGCGCGATCGACGTGAACGCGATCGCCGATTGCACCGTCGCCGGCAGCACGCACAGGAACATCACGCCGGCGTAGAGCTCGCGCGTGACCAGCGGCTGCAGCAGGGGCCTGAGTGCCAGTCCCAGCAGCGGAAACAGGACGAACGTGCAGGCGAACACCAGCACGTGCAGCCGCCAGTGCAGCAGGCCGGCCTTGATCGCCTCGCGCGAGAGCTTGCCCCCGTGCAGGAAGAACAGCAGCCCGATGACGCCGCCGGTGGCGACGTCGAAGAAGCGGGCCGCGACGCCCTGGGCCGGCAGCAGGGACGCCAGCACCACGGCGGCCACGAGCGCCAGCGTGAAGTTGTCGGGAACGAAGGACGGGCGTTTCATGACGCCATTCCACCGCGCCGCCACTCAAAAGAGAAATGGATTTGTTCCATGGACTTATGATTCCTTGGCATGAATGTCACCTTGCGCCAGCTGCGCGTGTTCCAGTCCGTGGCCCGCACGCGCAATTTCAGCCGCTCCGGAGAGGCCATCGGGCTGACCCAGCCCGCGGTCAGCCGCGCCATCGGCGAGCTGGAGCAGGCGATGGGTCTGCGCCTGCTGGACCGCACCACGCGCGAAGTGGCGCTCACCGAGGCCGGCCGCTCGCTCGCGGCGCGGCTGGAACGCGTGCTGGACGAACTCGACGCGACGCTGGACGACGTCGCCGGCCTGGCCGACGCCGACGGCGGCAAGGTGCGCGTGGCCAGCAGCCCCACGCTGTCGGCGTACCTGATGCCCGACTGCATCGCCGCCTGCGCCCACGCCGCGCCGCGCGTGCGCTTCCTGCTGCTCGATCGCATCCAGCAGGACGTGCTGGCCAGCGTGCGCGGCGGCGAGGTGGACTTCGGCGTGGTCGTCGAGCCCCCGGACGTGGACGACCTGCACTGCGAGGACATCCTGCGCGACCCGTTCGTGCTCGTGACGCCCGAGCAGGACCGCTTCGCGCGCGCCGCCAGCGTGCGCTGGAAGGCGCTGGACGGGGCATCGCTGGTGCTGCTGGACAACGCGTCGGGCAGCCGGCGCTACGTCGACGAGGCCCTCGCGCGCCACGGCGTGACGTGCAAGGTGGAACAGGAGCTGGGTCATCCCACGACGGTGTTCCAGATGGTCGAGGCCGGCATCGGACTGACCGTCATGCCGCGCCTGGCCGTGCCGCCCGCGGGCCTGCCGGGCCTGGCGGTGCGCCCGCTGCTGCCGCGCCTGCAGCGCACCGTGATGCTGGTGCGCCGTCACGACCGCGCGCTGTCCCCCGTGGCCGATCGCGTGTGGGGCCTCGTGGGCGCGACCGTGCGTGCGCGCCGGCGCTGACGCGGGTCACGCCTGGGCGTCCGCGCGCGCGTGCGGACCGGCGGGCGGCTCATTCCGTCATCGAATGCAGCGCGACCCGGTTGCCCTCGCTGTCGACGATGACGGCGCGAAAGCCGTTCGGCGCGATCGAGTGCTTGTCCTGCAGCACCCGGCCGCCCTGGGCCCTGGCCGCGGCGATGGCGGCATCGAGCCGGTCGCTCGCGTCGATGTAGACCAGCGGCCCGGCCAGCGAAGGCGCGCCACCCTCGGCCGAAGCGACGAGGCAGCCGCCCACCTCGCCGCCCTGGTGCTCGAAGAGCCCGAACGTGAGGCCCGGGCCGCCGAGCTTGCCCACCGGACGGCCGACGACGGCGCTGTAGAACCGGATCGCGCGGTCGAGGTCGGTCACCGGGATGTCGACCCAGACGAAGGTGTTGCTCATGACGATGTCCTCGTTCAGGCCGCGGGACGCGCGGCGTTTTCCTTGTCCTGCAGCAGCCGCCACATCACCTTGCCGGCGCCGGACTTGGGCAGCGTGTCGACGAATTCGACGATGCGCGGCGCCTTGTAGGCGGCCATGTGCTCGTGCGCCCAGCTGACGATGTCGCGCTCCTGCACCGTGCCCCGGGCCTCGGCGCGCAGCACGACGATGGCCTTGACCGTCTCGCCGCGATAGGCGTCCTGCGCCGAGATGACGCACGCCTCCTGCACGCCCGGGTGCTTGTACAGCAGCAGTTCCACCTCCGAGGGCCACACCTTGAAGCCGCTCGCGTTGATCATGCGCTTGAGGCGATCGGTGATGAAGAAGTAGCCCTCGGCGTCCATGTGGCCCAGGTCGCCGGTGCGGAAGTACTTGCGCCCCTCGACCTCGACGAAGGCCGCCGCCGTGGCCTCGGGATTCTTCCAGTAGCCGCGGAACACCATCGGCCCGCGGGTGACGATCTCGCCGACCTCGCCGGGCGGCAGCTCGCGCAGCGTGACCGGGTCGACCACGCGCGAGTCGACGCCGAAGAACGGGATGCCCAGGCACTGCAGCTTGGGCCGCTCGGCCGGGTTGGCGTGGCTGGGCGCGGCGGTCTCGGTCAGGCCATAGCCCTCGCAGAAATGCAGGCCGAACTCGTCGATCAGGCGCTGCGCCACGGCCTGCGGCATCGCCGCGCCGCCGCCCGACAGCCAGCGCAGGCTCGAGAGGTCGAAGCTGCGGTAGTTCGGGCTCGCGAACAGGTCGATGATCATCGTGGGGATGCAGGTCCAGTGCGACACCTTGTGGCGCGAGATCAGGCGCCCGGCGAGCTCGCGATCCCAGCGCGGCATGATGACCACCGTCGCGCCACCGAACATCGGCGAGATCACGCCGTACAGCATGCCCGTGATGTGGAACATCGGCACGACGCCCAGCACGATGCTCTCGGCGCTGCCCGAGCCCCACTCCGCGCCGCCCACCACGTTGGCCATCAGCGTGCGGTGCGTGTGCATGCAGCCCTTGGGCAGGCCGGTGGTGCCCGAGGTGTAGGGCAGCAGCGCCAGGTCGTCCGGGCCGTTGACGGTGGGGCCGGGCACGTGGCGCTCGGCCAGCGCATCCACCCAGCGCACGGTGCCAGGGGGCAGCGGCGGGTCGGCCAGCAGCCAGTCGCGCATCACGGCAGAAGGGGCGAGGTCGTCCTCGAAGACGTCGGGCAGCTCGTCGGCGTAGCGCGTCGCCAGCACGCGCGCGGCGCGCTGCGACGGCGGGAGCGCCGCGTTCGCGCCGGCCACGATCGCGGCCAGCTCGGCGCCGCAGATCACGACCTTGGTGCCCGGATCGACGATGTAGTGGCCGAACTCCTCGACCTTGTTCATCGCGTTGACCGGCACCACGACGGCGTCCGCGCGCAGGATCGCGTGGTACGCCACCAGGTACTGCGGACAGTTCTGCATGAACAGCGCGACGCGATCGCCGCGGCGCACGCCCTGCGCCTGCAGCCAGCCGGCGATCGCCTCGGCTTGCGCGTGCAGCTCGGCGAAGGGCTTGGCGCGGCCGAAGAACAGCGTCGCGGCCTTGGCCGGATAGCGCCTGGCCGCGACCTCCAGATTGAGCCACAGCGAGGTCTCCGGCAGAGTCACCGTCCGCGGCAACCGGCGCGGCCAGGACGCGAAGTGCGGCCGATCGGCGGGCACCTCGCCGGCATTGGTGTCGACCAGCGACTCGTCGATCGGGGACGTGCGGGAAAACGCTTCGGATGAAGACATCGACTTCCTTGTTGCGCGGACACCGGGGCCCGCCCTCCATTGCTGCACTGCAGCGACGACGCGCGGCGCACTCCCAGCCTACTTCGCAGGCCCCGCAGGCACCATAGTGCGAGCCACTAGGCGCCTTGTCACGCAGGGGACAGCCTCGACTCGATCGGGTATCGTCCGATTATTGCCATAGGAGCGCATATCGCGAGAACGCGAGACGCGCCCCATCGCCATGGCCCTCCCCGCCGAGCCCGACACCCTCCTCAGCGACCCCTCGCACGGTGCATTGCCGTGCGTGCTCGACATCGAGGCGTCCGGCTTCGGCCGCGGCAGCTACCCGATCGAGATCGGCTTCGTGCTGCCCGATGGCACCGCCTACTGCTCGCTGATCGTGCCCGACGCGGACTGGACGCATTGGGACGACGACGCCGAGCGCGTGCACGGCATCTCGCGTGCGCTGCTGCGGCGCCACGGCCGCAGCGTCCTCGAGGTGGCGCACGAGCTCAACCACCGCCTGGACGGGCGTGCCGTGTACTGCGACAACTGGGCGCACGACTACGCCTGGCTGGCCCGCCTGTTCGATTCGGCCGATGCCGTCCCCACGTTCCGCCTGCGCCACCTGCGCGAGCTGATGAGCGAGCACGGCGCCGAACGCTTCGACGCGGCGCGCCGGGTCGTCGAACGCAACCTGCAGCTGCGCCGGCACCGCGCCAGCAGCGACGCGCGCGTGCTGCAACTGAGCGTGGCGCGGGTATGGCACAACGGCGGCACGGCGGCGGAAGCGGCAGGCCTGATGTAGGGCGGGTCGTCCGACCCGCCGCGCAACCCGCCACCGCGGGACGGCGGCAAAGGACTCTGCCAGACCATCGTGGCAGGCGGGGTCGGCGCGACATCGGCAGATTGATGCAGCGCGGATCGCCCGATCCGCCGCAGGGCCGCCGCGCGGCGCGTCACCACGAGACCGCCAGCGCGCCCGTGGTCAGGCGGTCGCGGCAGGCGGCCCGCGGCGGCGTCGCGGATACGGCCCGGCATGGGGCATGCGACGTCTCGCCTGCCTTCGTCGGCATGACGACGCGGCCCGCGACGCGAGCGGGGGAACGAGATCGCCCGGGAAGCGGGAGCGCGGGTGACGTCTTCCGCTACCCTGCCCCGCCGCGGCTGGCGCGCGCGGCGCGGCCCAGGATCGCGGCGAGCTCCTTGCGCCCGGCGGGTTTGTCGATCCGGGCGTCGAACACGGCGTCCAGCGTCTTGTCGTCGAGATCGTTGTACGCCGACACGAGCGCCAGGAACGTCCTGCAATGCCGGTTGCCCGGCCGCCGCAGTTCCTGCGCGACTTGCAGGCCTGTCAGGTCGGGCATCTGCAGGTCCAGCAGGATCGCCTGGAATTCGCCCGCGGCCGCCGCCGCCAGGCCGGTCGTGCCGTCCGCGGCCTCGACCACATCGATGCCCAGCGACCGGATGACCTCGGCGATGGCCCGCCGGGCATCGCGCGAGTCGTCCACCACGAGAACCGGCAGGCGCTCGTCCAGTCGCGCTGGCGCATCGACCACCAGGCCGTCGACCCCCTCGGTGATGGGCACTTCCACGGTGGCCACGGTGCCCTCGCCGGGCTGCGACTCGAAGCGGATCGTGCCGCCCATGAGCTCGACGAGGCTGCGCACCACGGCGAGCCCGAGGCCGCTGCCCTCGGCCATGCCGGCGGTCAGCGGCGAGCGGTAGAACGGCTCGAACAGGCGGGCCATCGCCTCCGGTGCGATGCCGGCGCCGGTGTCGGAGATCTCCACGCGCAGCACGCCCTCGTCGGGCCGCAGCTCGGCCACGATGGTGATGCCACCGCGTTCGGTGTACTTGATGGCGTTGGTGAGCAGGTTGTCGATCACCTGGCGCAGGCGCGCCGGGTCGGAGTAGATGCGCTGGCCCAGCTCGGGGGCGGCGTCCCAGTGCACGTCGAGGTTGCGCTCGGCCAGGGCCTCCTCGACGTCGCGCAACGCGCTGTCGATCAGCTTGTCGAGCTGGAACCCGCGGATGCGCGTCTCGAGGCGCCCGGACGACATCTTCGCGAAGTCCAGCAGGTCGCTGATGCGGCCACGCAGCGAGCGCGTGCTCTCCTTGAGCCGGCGGAACGACGCGTCGCCGGACTCGATGCGCCCGCGCGACTCAATGACATCGATCGTGCTCCAGATCGACTGCAGCGGCGTGAGCAGCTCGTGGCTCAGCATGCCCAGGAAGCGTCCCTTCTCGCGATCGGCCGTCTCGGCGCGCAGCCGCTCCGATTCGGCCACCGCGGCCAGGTGCTCCGCGCGGCCGCGGATGGCGCGCTCGCGCCGCGCCACCAGCATCCACTGCGCCGCCAGCGCCACGACAAGCACCAGCATCGCCACGATCAACGCGAACGCGATCAGCACCTGGTGGCGCACGGCCTGCACCTCGGCCAGGAAGGCCGCTGACATCGCCTGGCGCTGGCGCGCCTCCTCGCCGACCCGGGCCAGGTCGTCGAGCACGCCCTGGGCGAGCGCCAGCGCACCGGCCCGGTCGGCCAGGTCGCGCCCGCGCGAGAGGGCATCGGACAGGCGGTCGACCGCGGCCGTCCATGCGGCCGCCTGCGACAGCGCGACGCCCGGCTGCGCGAGCTCGTCGCGCAGCGCGGCCGAGCGCTCGCGGAACTGCGCCGCGTCGACCGGCAGGCCCTCGGCGGCGGCGGCGCCCGCCCCCAGGTCCCACTTGATCGCCAGCGTGGCCTCCAGCGCGGCGCCGTGCAGATTCCAGAAGCGCTCGAAGCGGTGCACCCCGGCGTCGAACTTCGCGCTCGACTCGTGCAGCCGCCCCTGCAGCACGTCGACCGTGAACCAGGCGAGCCAGGCCGCCAGCAACAAGACGGCGCCCATCAGCCATGGCGACGCGAGCGACCACTGCCGGCTCGTGCGCGCACCGCGCGCGACGGCCGCAGGCGCGGGCGCGGGCGCGTGACCTTGCACGCCCGCACCCGCGCCCGGGCCGGCAACCGGGGCCGGGGGCACCGATGTCGGGCCGGCACCACTCATGGCAGCCGCGCGCGTCGCGAGCGACGCGGGCGCGGTGCCGAGAGGCGGGGCAACGATGACGGGCTTGGTGGACAGGGGAAGGTACTCCGGCGCCGGCGGCGGCGCGTGAGGGGGCCGGTTCGGTGGCGCGTCTTCATGATACGAGCGGGGTTCCGTTTCGGGCGGCGCACGAAGGCCGGAGGTCAGCTCGAAAGCGCCGCCCGTGACATCCGGCCCCGAAATGCGGCATTTGGCGCGCCACGGCGGCTGCGCGCCGTCGTCCGCGGCCATCGCGCGTCCCGGGCGAACTCCCGCCGCGCGGCGGATGCGCCCGAAACCGCCCCGTTTGCCGCGGGCGGCCCGGCCGGCCCTGGCATACCGTGCAGGCCTGCAACGGAGAACCCCGTGGACACCGACAACGCACCGCAAATCGCCTTCGCCGACGGCCTCGCGTCGTCCGGCGAGCCTCTCGCTTCACCGCCGCGCGTGCGCTGGCGCCAGCGGTCCGTCAGCCCTGGCCGCGCGGTCCCGGCCGGCGCGCCGGCAGCGCCGCGCACGCGGATCACGCTGCCGCACGCGAGCCGGCCCGCCGCCCCGAACGCCGCGGGCCGCCAGGCCGCCGGACCGGACACGTCCTGCGATCGGCCGCCGGCCGACGACGCATCGGCGCCGCCCGGCGACCGCAATGACCCGCGCCGGCCCCGACATGCCGGCGAGACTCCCCGCGCCGGCCCGGGCCGCATGCGCGACGAGACCGGCGCCCCGCCCGAGACCGAAGGCGTCCGGCAGGCCGCCGATGCCGTCTCCATCGCGGAGCCCACGGCCACCCGCGACGTCGCCGAAGGCAACGACCCGGCACGGCACGCCAGCCGACCCGTCGAAGTCATGCCCGACGCAGGAGCCGTCTCGCCCGTCGCGCCCGATGACGCGGCATTCATGGCGAGCACGGATCCGCAACGGGCGCCGCGCGACATCGAGCTGTGGCTGCTCGCACGGCGCGCGCAGGGCGCGGCGCTCCGGCTGGACTTCGAACTGCGCACCGCGGCGGCGCGCCAGGTCTTCCGGCGCGACTTCGTCTATGTCTCGCGGCAATTGCATGCGCTGGAAGGAAGCCGACGCGTCCAGGGTCTGGATCGCGCGCGCCTCGACCATGCCCTGGCGACGCTGCGGCAGCGCGCCGACGCGATCCAGGCCTTCATGGAACGGCGCGCCACGGAGCTCCAGGCGGCCATCGCGGCGCGCGGCCCGGCGAGCGCCCACATCGCCTTCGCACGCCCCGCCCGCTTCCAGGCGACCATCGTGAGTCCCGCCGCGCACCGCTTCCTGGCGCTGGTCGTGAAGGCCGACGACACGCTCGCGGTGCTGGAGACGGCCTGGCTGCTGGGCCTGGTCGAGCCGGCCACGCGGTCGGCGCTGGTCAGCGACTGCCGGCGCGCCCTGCTCGGCTTCAAGGACCTCGCGTGCGACCTGCGCCGCTCGGTGGGGTTGCTGGTGCAGGACATCAATGCGCAGCGGCGGGAGGGCCACGCGGCAGGCTCCAGCGACTGAGGCATGTCGACGCGCTGGCGGCCGCCCGATGCCGGAGCTCGAGCTGTCACGGGGTGGCTGGCTCGGCCGGCGGCTGCGCTGCAGCGACGCCCGAGTGCGAACGCGTCAGTGCAGATCCGCATCCACGGCGCCTCCGTCTCGCGCCGCTTCGCCGCCTCGGTCGACACGGCTGCGTCATGCGCCAGCCGCCATTGGCTGCCCATGGCCGTGGCTGTACGAGTGCCGTCACGGGCACCGGGCACCGAGCATCAAGCGCCAGACGCCAGGCACCAGGCACCGGGCACCGGGCATCAGGCACCGGGCATCAGGTATCAGGCATCAGACATCTGGCAATGGGCATCTGGCAATGAGCAGCCGGCAACGGGCACCCGGGCAACGGACTCGGACTCGGACTCGGACTCGGACTCGGACTCGGGCTCGGACTCGCGCTCCGGGCATCGGGCATCGCGGCTGGCCGCCGGTCGCCCGCGCGCGGGACTCGACATCGAAGATCGCGCCTCATCGCAGCGCACGGCATGCTTCCCATCAGCGAAGCGCATCGTCGACCCGAAGCGTTACCGCGCCTCCGCAGATCGACGCACCACCGGCCCTTCAGTCCTCACACCGCTTCGCCGCGCCATTCAACACAGCGCCGTCAAACACATCGAGCCAGCCGCTGCGCACGTCGCCATCCACCCGCGCACCAGGCGCAAGCGTCAGCTTGCCGCGCGTGGTGATCACGGCGCCACCCCCGCTGTCGCCCACGGTGCCGCAGACGTAGACGTCGCCGGTGGCCACCAGGCGCCCCTTCAGGCTCGCACCGGCGCGGATGACCACCGGGCCCGCGGTGCAGTGGATATTGCCGACGACGTCGCCCACCAGCAGCAAGGCATGGCAGCGCAGGTAGCCGCGCATCAGGGCGCCGGCGGGCACTACCAACGCGTCATCGAGGCGCAGGCCGGAGGCGCTGGCGGATGCCATTGGCGTTGCGGCTGCCGATGCTGCGCTCGGTGGCATTGCCGCGCTCGATGGCGTCGCGGGGCTCACGATGGGGCAGCTCGCCGGCGCGCCCGCGTCCCTCAGCGAGGATGGCGGCGTCGTTGCGGGGGCCGCCGTCGCACGGGCCATGACCCCGTCGGTGGCCAGCCCGGCCAGCGGCACATCCATGAGATCGGGCGTCGGCCGGGCGCGCGGGCCAGCCTCCCGCGATGCCGCCACCTCGACGCCCGGGAGCGGATCGACATAGCGCGTGGACACCGTGTCGGTCGCCCGCAGCCGCCGTTCCGCGAAGGGCGACTTGGCCACCTGTGCGTCAGTCGGACGACCGCCCCCTAATCCGGCCACCAGTGCCCGACGCTGGCGAGCGGCCATCACCGCAGGCGACGATGGTGGCTCGGGAACGAGATCGAGGTCGAGCGCGGTCATGGCGGACCCTCCTGACCGTCCTGGCGGCCCCGGCGCTGCACGGCGGCCTCCGACGCCGGTGCGAGCACCATCGCCACGCCGGAAGACGCCAAGCCTGGCTGGCGAACCCCCGGGGGCCCGGACGTGGCCATCGACGCCGGAAAGGACACGCCGCCCCGACCGGCCGGCGAGC
>Ga0209258_100357_pt1 | contig 62444 bp, 62 predicted proteins | sample Araplaol_mTSA_r2_FD_184281 | JGI IMG/M metagenome (GOLD analysis project Ga0209258, IMG submission 184281) | Arabidopsis root microbial communities from North Carolina, USA - plate scrape CL_Col_mTSA_r2 (SPAdes) (version 2) | ecosystem: Host-associated > Plants > Roots > Endosphere | place: USA...
TTATTACCAAGGAAATAATGCCGTTTACAACTTAGGAGTAAGCAAGGATCCAAGCTTGCGTTTAATGTATGACTGGCTGTATCAATATTTGAACGGAACATACGTCGTCCACAATAGCCCGGCGCCGGAGGCGGACATATTCATCAACGGACAAAAGGTAAATGGCGATATGAACATACCGGACTCGGAAACTCTTCAAATTACGTGGAAAATCAAAGACGAAGATGGAAGCGGATTGGCGAAGGTAACGGTCTTGATTGATGGCAAACCTTACACCCCGGGAACACCATTTGATCTGGCGGGAAAACCGGATAAACATCAACTGGTCATCACTGTAGCCGCTGCCCAATCCAAGACGACGACTTACATCATCAGAGCGGTAGCGACCGCCGATACGATGAAAACACATGTGGATCGATTCGCAGAACAGAATCAGTTTACGACAGCTGAAGCCCCTCGTTCGCTGAACAATTATCTGGAACTGATGAAACGTTTTGAAGGAACAGATGCGGCGCAGTTTGACAAATACTTAAAAGGCTTCAATGTGAAACTAGATCAATTGTCGGCAGACCATATCATTTCGGATACGGCTTACGCCGCGTTGAAAGAAGAGGTTTATAGTCTCGTTGGCAATCTGGCGGAAAATAAACCAGCAACTGCTTCTTCCGCAGAAGGCTCCCTTGCGAGATTGGCGCCGGAAAATGCTGTAGACGGATTCTCTTCGACAAGATGGTCGAGCGCTTACGTGGATGACACCTGGTTCCAAGTCGATCTTGGCGAATCCAAGGAATTCGATACGGTTAGAATCGACTGGGAGAATGCTCGGGCTAAAACCTACAAACTCCTTGTCTCCGATGATAATCAGAATTGGACCAGTGTGATCAAGGACAATGACGGAATCATTACAGCGCATGCCGGCAAAGAAACCGTTCGTTTTGATACTGTCAAAGCCAGATACGTCAAATTCCAAGGCGTTCAAAAAAATACGGAATACGGATACTCCTTCTATGAATTTGGTGTATATAATCTTGCGGGAGGCGGTACGGTCACTCCGATCGATGGCGCAAGAGCTCTGATAGATGTCGATGCAGGGAAATTAACGATTGATGGTCTGGTGATGAGTGGAAGCCAGTCCAAAGTGAATTTGAAAGTGCTCGATTCGAAAGGGAAAGTCCGGTACGAAGGCCAGACGACAAGCTCGGAAACGGGAAAATTCCAATTTTCGATCAAGCTTGTTGGGAATCTAAAGGGAACGAACGACGCCTATCTCTGGGTGGAGGGAATGTCGACGCCCGTGAAGTTTACATTCGACTACAGCAAAAAGAACTGATATATCGCAAAATAAAGCCATGGACGCAGCATTATTTCTACGAGAATGACCCCATAATGGGAGAAAATCAAAACACCTTCAAGAGAAATACCCTGATATCGTAAGATAAGGGAGACAATCTTGGAGGTGTTTTTGCGTTGACTATTAGAGTGAGCTACCCGTTGAAAGTGAAATGGAAACGATCGAAATGAGATTAGCCGATATTTCTGTTGATACTAGTAATAGATGAGCTAAATATCAAAAATTTGACTCAGTTTAAAGTTTGGATGAAATGGTATCGGGATATTTCCCCCACAGAGTAGGCATGAGACTACTATGCATTCGCAATTATTAGAATTTTGCAAAGTGCTCAAAAAACTTATTGCTATGTCAAAAAAGTATTAGTAATAGTTCGGTTAGGACGCATCGGTTCTTGCTTTGCACAGGAGTCGCTACTGCATACAGTTCCTAAAAAAAGGTGACTTTTTTGTGTGTGAATACTAGGAATATATGAAAGAGGGGATATAATATGCAGTTCCAAGATACAGTTCAGTTACTTCCTAACTTGTACACTCATTTACTGAAGCATGTATTAACGGAGGAGTACTGCTCGGCGGGCGTGAGTGACCAACGTTCGGCTATTTTGTTTTTGAAAAGAATCAAAGAGCTGCAGCCAAAACTAAAGAAGGGACAGACGAACATTTTCAATCGTAGTGAGAGAGAACATCATATTGCTACGACAGTTACGATACAAAGCATGATACGATTAAGTACACGTGGTCAAAAAAGTGTAGGGCTTGTCCACTGAGGGATAAAGGGCGACAGAAAGACAAAATTAAGTTATTTAATAACTTTCGCAAATACGCAGCTCCAAGGCGGGGAAGTGAGAAGTTTAAAGAGTTTTACAAGAAACGGGACCGCGGTGGAGCTAGTATTTGCATATCTCAAGCTTTACTACGGGGGCGAGTCAAACGAGAAAACGAAAAGTTTTCTTTAACATTAATTCGAGAATTTTGCATACACCCTCTGCAAATATTCGTAGATATGTTGAACAAGATAGTTAGGAGCATGACATTTCGAAGATACCGATGACTTTTCCTTTTTACTTTTGCGAACATTATTTTACGCTATAATTAGAGAAGAAGATAAACTAAAATTTCACCTAGGAATAGAACAATAAGTGAAATAAGATATTGTTTCGAACCCTTTAGATATTTCCATTCAATAAATGACTCAGATCCTACTGCTGCTAATATAACAATCATCCAAAACCACTTCATAGCATCGCTATCTAGGATTTCTAGATTAAGAAAAAAAACTACAGAAATAACACAGATGGTTGAAAGTATTATCTTGACCCATCTATTCACCTTTTTACCTTCATCAGAAAGTTCTTCATTTTTCATATCAGTGACCCATTTTTTTAAAATCCAATTAGTAAGACTGAGGATTATAACTATAAATGCTATTGTTACCACCATTAAATCTCCCCCCCCCTTTTTTTTAGAATACAGAGTCTCGTTTCATAATAACCAACCCATTGGACAGTGTAACTAATTTCACCTCCCTTTAAGATATAACGCAAATAAAAGTATTATGTTGTGTCAATTTAACCATTAGTTCAAAAATTTCTAACATATTGCAAAAATTTCTCGCACGGGTTGGAGTATGGATGTGCTATGGTGTGTTCTCGCCAATCGAACTGGAGTCATGTTGTTGAAGCATCGGATAGATGATTCTGAAGCATTGTGTATCCTTTGAACATTCATGAACATTTCTTAGTACAAATCTCTTTCTTGGTTTGAGTAGAATTAGTACACATTCGAACAAATCGAGCCAAGTCATGCCAATCAGAGATGGGTATAACTTACCAATCTGCTCATCCAGGTTGGAGTCTTCTTGTCGCTACTCTGCGTTTTGTGGTGACTTCCCCCATCTCTTCTGGCGATAATTCCGATCATTTGAATAAACGTGTTGATCGAGTTTCAAGCTTGTCCAACTACTCTCCCAACTAAGTAGAATAAAACAGATGGTAACAGGGAAACCACCGACATATATCCATATAACGCTTCCCTTCTCTGTGATTATCACATAAAAAAAGGTGATTTTTATAGTAATCTTACAACTATTAAGATACAATAAATGGGAACATAAGTTCTGTTTATAGTTGTATTTCCCCCTTCATCTTTACCCTACACATAAACAGAGTAGGAGTGTTGCTTTATGACTGCACATAATATCATTGAATATTATCGCAAGGAAATTTACCGTATTGGCTGGAGAATTCAGTATAAAGCTAAGGTGACATATAGGAGTGAAGTGCCAATCATATCGGATACATTTCCTGACCATCATTTCAACGAACAATTAGACAACAAGATACTAGTACACGAACTAATTTCCTCTCTACCCTCAGTTATTGAACAAACCGTACTTAGAGAAATCTTCATCTATGGCAAGACAGAATCCCAAGTCGCAAAGGAATTGAAAATAACCCAGCAGGCGGTGAACAAATGGAAGAAGAAAGCTCTCAACAAACTATCTCAGACAGTGAGTTTTTAGATTTACTCCCCAAGGCGAAACATGGTGATTCAGAAGCCTTGTTAAATCTCATTCGCTATTTCGAAAAAGACATCTCTCATTTGTCTAGGTTCATCCGACTTCCCAAGGAAGATGCGAAGCAAAGTATTATCACGGAGCTAATTGAGTTTTTAAAGAAAAATATTTAAACAGCAAGTTGTTAATGATTCGCTCGATTTACCTATATAAGTGAAGAGGTAATTGTTGAACCTCTTTACCAGCTGACTTGGAACAGCAAGTGCATTGAATGTGCGGGATACACTTCAACCCTATATCCCTTTTAGCTGATCCAACTATGCCGGGATTATAAATTAGGAGGAATTATCAATGTCAAATTACATGAGAACAAAAGAGTATCAATCGCTACTCGTCATGAAGAAAAGCCAACTCGTCCAAGCCGCTTCGGGACAAAGTAGTATTATTGAGCACGGTATTAAAGTACCAGATTCATCTATGCTTGTAGCTGTTTTTGGTTCAATCAGCTCTATTCTGGGTTTTTTCTTTCTGAATAGCAAATCAAGATCCCTGGGACTCGCAATAGCTACCGTCTACGCAGCTATGCTTCCTGATACAAAGAATACGGTACAGAGACTTGCTGTTAATGGCCTTAATGGACTGAACGAAATTGCTGGGTTTATGGATCGCAATACTAATTACGACCTAGTTGAAATCAATACTCCTTTCCTAGAGTATGAATATTCGGACTCCACTGAAAACTGGCGCATAGTTCAAGGTAAACCTGCCATTACTCGACTTCGCGTCGCCAGCACGGGCAAGTGGATTATTGCGACGTAGTCACTAAGGGAACTCCATCGTAACCTCATACTATAAACATAATAAACAGCCCTTTGCTCTTTAGATAAGCAAAGGGCTGTTTTATTCTGAATTATGTAGGCAATTAATCAATACTATTTTTAGGAGACTGTTCGATCGAACAGATTCTCCAAAGGCATTCAAATGTTAGCTGAGATGATTAGGGAACTACTTGTTCCATTATCATTATTAAGCGCCCAACACGTAAGTATCAAACACAAACCACCTTCAGTAACGCATTCCTCCATGAGAGAATGAGGATAATTATTACCATCATGACTCGAAGGGAACTGCTTGCTCGATTGCAAGCTGGTATTTCAGATTATCGTGTTAGTGGGCAAACACTGCCGAAATGGTGCGAGAGCCCAAAATCTATTTCAAGAAGTAAATTAGTGGTTGAGTAAAAAAGATAAAATTCGCGACTCCTACGTCCCTTGATTCTATTAAAGAATCAATTCGAAAAAAATGATAATCTAGCAGACGTTGAGAGTACTGATAGAATCTACTAAGTGAAAAAGAACATAAAATAAATACATTGGGAGAGTTTATTAAATGAGGAATTACAGAGTAACGAGAAGAATGGTGGTTGGAGGATTCAGGGGAAAGACTAAACCTCCTAACAGATGGACTGTTATTGCAATAATTGTTGTTATTATGTTTGTAGTTGCATTGATTACTAAACACCCTTAAAAGTCGCATAATTGCGGCTTTTTCGTATTATTAGGTCAACCGGAATTTCTGGTTGGCCTATTTGTGTAGGTATACTAAGATGGTGGTAGCCGGGAGTACATGCGGCTTTTAGGGGGAAAACCCCGGAATAAAAACTGTTCTCCCACCACCCCCAATGACCATGTTTGAGCTGGTTGGGACATTGAAGATCCCGTATCACATGCGAAGCTATGGGTTTGGAGCCATCGTGGGAGTGCCGGCGAGTATCATTAAGGAGGGTATTATGGAACCGGTAATAGGAATGGATGTATCAAAAGGAAGCAGTGTCATTCAAGCCTTTTTAGGGAGAAATGAACCCTATGGAAAAGCGAAACAGATTTATCATAACGAGCAAGGGTTTGAGTGGCTCAGCGTTTTGTGTGCAGAATTAAAAACAAGGACAGAAGCGGAGCCGGTAGTTATAATGGAGGCTACGGGGCATTATCACCGAGGGGTCGTTTGTTACCTGATTCAGAAGGACATTCGTCATATTATTCTTAATCCGCTACAGTCCAAGCGAGCAAAAGGAATGGGGCTTCGTAAGGTAAAGACCGATGAGGCAGATGCATGGAGCTTGGCCGAAATGTTTTACAGAGGAGATGCTTTGCCACACCGAATCTGGGATGAGTCGTACATGGAACTTCAACACGCTACCCGCCAGCATGAGTTTGTTACATCGTTATATGTGCAAGCCAAACTCAACACTAGGGCACTGTTAGATCAAGTAATTCCAGCTTATGAAGGAGTGTTTAGTGACCTGTACTCGGCTACATCACTACAAGTGTTGCAGAGCTGTCTGCAAGGACAAATGGATAAGGCGGAGATTATAGAGAAAGTCCTAATAAAATATGCTGGAAGATCTCGCAGTCAAAGCTGGATAAGAGAGAAGTCGATACGAATAGAAGAGATATTAGGCAAGTGGAAGGAAGAGAGGACAAGTCCTTCTCAAACGGAAGCGCTGAAAGGGATGATTACGCTACTTCTAACATTTCAAGCCCAATTGAAGCAGTTAGAACAGCAAATGGAGGAGATATCTGTTCAGCTACCAGAAGTGGATTTATTGAAATCCATTCCTGGAATTGGAGAAAAGCTGGCAGCGGCTATAGTGGCCGAGATAGGAGATATAAAGCAGTTTAGACATGCTAAGCAGCTGGTAGCTTATGCGGGACTAGATCCGAGTGTGCATAGTTCAGGGAAATTTACAGCTAGCAGTAACCGAATAACGAAGCGCGGGTCAAAACGTCTGCGTAGATCGTTATATCTAGCGGTGCAGTGTGGACTTCGGCAAGGAAATAACAGACGGTTAGCATCGTACTATGAGCGAAAAAAGAAAGAAGGCAAGCCCTATAAGGTAACAGTGATCGCTTGCGCCAACAAGCTATTGCATCACATTTACGCTATCTTGAATAGAGGCCAGCCTTACCAAACATAAAACTTATTCAATTCTAAAAAACTCCACGGCAATGGAGTTTTTTTGCCATGCTCAAAAACCAGTATATCAGTATTTCATTAAATCACCAAGGGATAGCTTGACAAACATTAGCTGGTTTTTATTTATCAAAATCTCGAGAGTGAGGAACTATCAATGGACTTGCGATGGATCGAAAATCAAAATATGTTTCCCTATTTCAATATGGGACTACTGAAAGACATTCAAGACTTCGCATTTGGCACAAGAATAATTAAACTAATGTTTTCGAAGGCGTATAACGTGGAGTATATTATTGCGTATTTGAAGAAAGAAGAATCCTATGCCGATCTTCTAGATTTGTTGGAGCGGGTTCCTGACTCTTATCACGAATTCTTAATCGAGGGAAATTCGTTTCACAGGTTGATTGCCACAATGGGCGATGACCTGAAGAAATGTCGGTATCCGCTCCATCTGGATTCGGAGGGTGCAGTATGAGATTTGAAAAAATGGCAGTTCGGCGCATGAAAAACTGGTTCCGTAAAAATAGCGTATTCCGGACGGGGCGTGGAGCAATAAATCACATTGTCGAGCATGACTCCCGCCGAGTCTACTTTCATAGTGCGAATGGAAAAATGATCAATACTATTGAGTTATCCAAGCTGAAGGGTGCGATCCGGGATCTGTTCGCACGGCGCACTGTAACTCGGAAGCAGCTCGAAGTGTACTCAAATTTTTCTTCAGCACTTCTCGGTCTGCTAACGTCCATCTTTAAAGGAATGGCCAAATTGACTTCTGGAGCAAAAGGTTTTCGTCTGACTGTGATGGGCGTTCGGTTTTTCTTTTCCGGATGCGACCGCGCAGTTAAGGATCTGGAAATTGCGAAGGCTAACGGTGCTGAGTACGTCCTCATGTCCTATTACTATCTGAGGGACGACCGTAACGCTAACTGGCGTAAACATGTAGAGCGGCTTGGCCTAAAGGTTATGCTCGATTCCGGGGCGTTCACCGTCTGGAAACGCCGGGAAGCTGGCAAGGATGTTCAAGAGATTGACGTCCGAGATTACGCGGAGTTTGTGCTGCAGCATCAAGACGTAATACATTCATTCATCACGCTGGACGTTATAGGTGACGATGCAGCTACAGCAGCCAATGACGCATACCTCCGTAGCCTGGGAATTTACCCTGTCCCCGTGTTCCCAGCGATGGGCGATCTTCAAGAGCTTGGAAAGCTGGTCGAGGCTGATCATGACTTTATTGCTATCGGCGCGACTGTCGGCATGAACGAGGCAGCAAAACGTGCTCTGTTCGAGCAGATTTTCGTAGCGTTCCCAGAGGGCCGGTTTCATTGGCTCGGAGGATCCTCCTCGCTGATTGTTGAATTTCCGTGGTTCTCCGCTGACTCTTCGACATGGCTATCCGGACGGAAGTATGGAAAGCTGCTGAATGAACATTTCAAAACGACAAAAGCTCCTGTGTTGATGGACAGTTTCGCAGCTCTAGCGCACAATGTCCGTATTCTCTCAGGACTGGAGCATAAATACATAGAAGAAATCGAAGCCAGGGACGAAAGAATTCTTCTTTCCGCTGCTGTCTCCGTTTAAACAATCATCCCATTTAGGGGATCAAGGACCCGCTATGTAGACAATGAAAAATGACCCTAAGCAGCCAGCTGGCGTCGGTACTCTTCCGGCGTCAGCTTCTTTAGTTTTCGTCACCCCTCATATAGCCTGAGCGGATCATCGACAGCTGCAATTCTCACTCTTCGTCCCTAGCCGGGCTAGAGTATCTTTAAGTAAGTAATAATCATAGAATCCTGCAGCAAAACAAGAAGAGGTCGGATCATAGTAATGATCGCGACCTCTTCTGTCCGATAACGCATTTTTTCACCTACAACCCAATAGGAGAAAGGGATGTTGCCCTTGATTTCATTATATGTACTTATGACTCACCCTGCAAATTTCTAGACTCATCAACTGTCGGAAGAAAATAGTGCATTTGAAATAGTAATAGACCCTGAGAATATAATTTTTGACCAACTCAGAGGTGATCGGCCTTACAACGGCAGCCGCTACTCCATCGTCCTGTCGCTGTACGGGCTCCTCAGATATTTGAATGTTAGCTACTCGTGAAGACTTGTAAGTGCTGCCCTGACTAAACTTTCAGGATAAACCTAACAATCCGATCCCTGTACTTCCCCAATATAATGGATTACATTAAAGTAGATGGTTTAAAATGTTAATCAGTCTTTGAGTGAGAAACCATATAACGGGAGGGAAAAATAAATATGTTAAGTGAGTTTATCAAGCAAACGAGCCAATTGATCAAGCAATCAGATATTCAGCTTCATGTTCCGATGATTGTGAAGATTGGGGATGATAATAATCTTTTTAGTTTTTCAGACTCTTTCTCTTCCGCAAGCTTAAGTCAGAACTTTCTTCTGAATGTCTTTATGTTTTTTGGCATGTTGGATGCGTATGTAGACAGTAAGTATCCATCTCTGGTGGGCGGGAGCTATGCGCAGAAGCTTCAGCAGTTACCGAATACGAATTTGTCAGAATCTGTTCTAAAAGATGTCTACCGAATCTATAAAGTAATTCGTAATGCCTCAATTCATAATGCTGGCAGCATTTCGAGTAGCGAGGATCGCATTTCAATCCAATACCTGTTTAAAAGCACCCAGTACGAAATCGAAATCTCGAACAAGGGGTTAGAGTTGCTTCACAGCATCGTTTACGAATTCATTTATCCTTTTGAACGTAGGTCGATTGCGTATGCGGAAATGTTAAGAGTGAGTTTGCTTAAAGCCCTTCGTTCTGAGGTTTTCCGGTTTAATGATGAACATGCTGCTGACCTAGGTTCACAGGTGCGTGATGAATATGCGTATGCGTTAGTTAGAAGGTACCTGATTGATAATGTAGATTTTACGGTTGAAGATAATCTGCTTACGATTCAAAATCCGCATAGCCTTCCTCCAAATGAAGCCGGGTTCTATGGCGTTGACTACAAGATTCAAATAGAAGGGGATATTTATCTGGTTCCGTTCGAAGCAATGAACAATGGGACAATAACGCTTGATAAACTTTCAACTTGGGTTCTAAGTAATGAACCCAGTGTCCTGTAAACAAAGAAGAGGCCGGATCATTGAAATGATCACGACCTCTTCGTTCCGATAACGCATTTTTTCGCCTACAACCCAATAGGAGAAAGGGGCATTGCCCTTGATTTCATTATATGTACTTGTGACTTACCCTGCAAATTTTTAGCTCATCAATACTTTCTACACATCAATAGCTTACAACATGTTCGCCCTCGCGGGAGCGGAATTTGTTATGACATTCACGCTTACTTCAGCATCCATTTCACGCATCAACCCTAGCTGGTGCGGTGAGTGCATTTTAATTTCTCAGATGACAAAAAGGTCTAGAGTGAGCCGGATATCATTAAACTCTGTGTTAGAAAAACAAAGAAGAGGCCGGATCATAGCAATGATCACGACCTCTTCGTTCCGATAACGCATTTTTTCGCCTACAACCCAATAGGAGAAAGGGACGCTGCCCTTGATTTCATTATATGTACTCATGACTTAACTTGCAAATTTTTATACAACGTCAATTCCTACTACTCGTCTCCCATGTTCCGTTAGGGATAACGTTATTACTACAAAAGAGCTGCTGTCTATTGTCGACCCAAGGAGTCTCTGTATGTTAGTATCGTTTGTATAGCTTAGAAGTTGTGACTTAATTGCGTGTTTAACATCACTTCTAGGAACTGAAATAATGTCTCTGGTTTGGTTAGAGCTGCTACTTCCTGACTTTTGAGATACATCTTCATCTCTGAATGGAATAGCCGCAATAATTTGTCTGCCAAGCTGGATGGCGGTAGTAATGGCAAAAACATGATCTATGGTTCGTATATCTCCCATAACTAACAGAGGTTTCCTCTCATCCTCCTGGACATCTCCTAATATCTCAATACTGAAGCCTTCACTATTAATATATTCGGCGTATGCAGGCAGCTGTTTATTAGGATCGGATACTATTTCAACGTAACCACTATCAGACCTTGCAATCTTGGTATTTGGATTTTCGTCATTTATTTGTGTAAGGAGTGCGGAAATAAATGTGTGTATCCCTGAACCAATATCTCCTCTAAGTATGATGTTTTTTTCTTCCCTTAAAGCACTTTGAATAAAGAGTAACTCATCATTCGATATGACGCTGTGTTTATATAAGTCTCCCAAAGTGACTCTTGGTGTTGTGTCCAGAATTGAAATAATTTGTTCGATTACTGGAATTCCCTGTTTATGCGTTTCTTTAAGATTTGGATCCAAGAAAGTTCTGAGTAGCCCCGCCAGCTGTGTTTTCCCAGTATTACGAATATACTTGATTAGATTGATTTCATCTTCTTTTAGTCTAAAAACTTGCGTTTTTCCAGACATCGATTGTTCCTCCAGCTTCGTAATAGAATTGGTGTAACACTTTAAACATAAGTGTAACACATCGTAGGTTAGCTGCAAGAAAAATATGCTATCGAATACCATGGTGCTTACATTCTCTTTATATAAGGATGGAGTCCCGCTCCATTGATTGCATTAGCCCAATACGATGTTTTGTTCATTCTGTCGATACGGCCAATTGTGGGAATAGGGAGTAGATTGGTTTTCCAAATATCAGCTCTAATGTTTCCCATTTTTTCTTGCTTGGTGACCGATCTTCAAATATCCATCTTTGAATGGTTCGGGTAGTGCAATCTAAAGAAGCTGCAAGTAGATCTAACTGCTCTCGATTCTGAAAATCAATTCCATTTGATATTAGAGCATACATGAATTCAACATTACCTGTTGAAATATCCCAAACTCTAAGGCGTCTCGGGGAGCGCCCATCTTTTTTAATTCCTTGCTTGTGCCTTTGTTTCCGTTCTATTGCGAGATCTTTACATGAAGGACAAAGATACGACTTGCTATGGACTCCACAATTAGCGCAGGTATCATTAGCGCGGCGAGTTGAACGCAATTTTCTCATTGCTGCCTTTGTATCAATGTTCATAATAGATTCAACCTCCTACCAATGTAAAAATATTCACGTTTAATGAAACATCTCAAATAAGATCGGACTATTCCATTATATAGACTATACTATTAGAGAGAGTACATCCAAAATATGAAATTAATCGGTAAATATAATGGATATGCATATAGCAACATGATATGATATAAACATACCTTTCTAATTTCTGTTACTCCCAGCAGACGCATAGGAGCATTCTATTTATAAATGCACGTAACAAGTGATCAACTTCAATGCCACCTTTGGTGCGTCCTTGATTTCTTGTTAGGTGCATTTTTTTGCGTCTATTGGACCTAAATTGACTTGAAGGAGAGATATTTTGATGAATAAGCTTATTGTTCTTAATGAGCTTGACCGATGTGACTTGGAATGTGATGGTCTCTCTACTGTGATAAGTAGCCTTTTAACCGCAGCTGGATTCAAGCATGAGCTGTACATCGGCAGAGTTTCTAGCAATGTAGGCCGGATTTCACCACACCTTTGGATTGAAATAGACGGTTTTGTAATCGATTATCGTCTGCGAATGTGGTTGGGGGATGATCCATCAATTCCGCATGGAGTATTTAAGAAGGATGAGCACAGCAACATTATCTACACGGGTACTTTAAGAGAGGCTCGTGGTGGAGAGGATACTATTGCACAAATCCTTTGTTTTACTGCCGGGATAGATTTTAAAGACATGGTTCGGAAACTGAAGAGTGACGTACGGAATAAAAACTGAATTGAGGTGTTCTAAATTGGACGTACAAGAGCTATTTTCTCTTCGAAAGCCCTGCGCTGATTGCCCATTTTTGCAGAAAAATAGGGAGATGCTTGCGCCCGGTAGACTCGAAGGTATAATAAAAACCTTACATGACAATCAAGCGTTTCATTGCCATAAGACAATTGACTACACTAAACGATCAAAGAAGCAAAAACTAGCCAAAGCAAAATATTGCGCAGGTTCAATTTTGTATCTGGAGAAGTCGGGAAATATAAATCTTCCTTTGCGCTTGGGTCATGTATTTGGAATATGTGATCCCCAAAAAATAAGTGGACATGAAGATGTCATTGAACCTCTAGGCCTCGATCGGTATATACCAACAAGGAAGTCGATCAAATAGGTTAGTAGATGTTGAGATGAATCTCTGAAATAATTTTATGTGGGGCGTACCCAACTGGGTAAAACAATCAAATTCGTGCCTGATTATCATTTGATCTAAATCCAAAAGAGCTGCTCATACACGCAGCTCTTTTTTGTTGATTGCTTTGATTTTTTATGAGGCCCTTAAATCACACTCCTTAGACAACCTTATCTCTTGCCTAATTATTACGTAGTATCGTGTTTGTCTCCGAGAACACTATATATAGTTTTATTTAAATGAAATAACACATTATATTGTGTCAGTAGCTTGCAAAACCAATTATTTCATGCTAGTATACTATAGGAACATGCATTCGCCACTTGTATAACAACATTTATAATCAGGAGGAACATATTATTGAAGAATAGAGCCGGTAAGCAGATCAAAATTAGAATGGACGATAGAGAATTAAGCAAGCCAACGAGACTTGTGGAAAATTCACTTTTACGCAAGAGTGCTGCCATAGGCTTTGATGAAGCAAAGAGTGAGTGGAATATAGATACTATCATTGATTCTTCATGCGACGACTTCTCTCCTAAGTGTCAGCTATGTAACACTGCAGGATTAAAGGTCAATTTTGTTCTTACAAATAACATCACCGGTGAAAAACTTCGAGTAGGTTCAACTTGTATTATCCGCTTCGGTCTAGGGAAAGGAAATTATGATACTGAATCAGGCGTAACAATGCTGCAAAACCTCGCTGATGAATACGTACTATTAAATTCAATTCAAACGATGGTACTTGATGTGATGGTGTTCAATCCAGATCCTTCAATCCTCCGTAAGTTTTGTGAGAAACTTCGTAAAGTAATGCAACTGAAGGGTATAACAAATCCAACTGACGAACAATTGAAAGTAGCATTCTGGGGCCAAAATGCCTCAGAAATTACAGATAGATATAAGCTTGCGCGTATGCGCATGCTGTGGGAAAAACCAGGCATGATTGAGACACAGAAGAAGAAGCGATTGCCAGTACAATCTTCACCGAAAGAAGGTACTACATTTGGTCATAAACGTCGAACTCGCGTCCAAACTAGCCTTGGTACATCAAGTATTTACCGTGATCCATACCGAAAGTCGAATTAATTACCCAGAAGAAAGAGCCACTAAGCGGCTCTTTTTTCTCTTAAGAATAAATTTAGAGCGGTGAAACATCTCTTCAAATGCTCTATGTAAATGCATCGGAATCAGGAAAGCCGGAAAAGGGATCTTAACCTCATCACTTTAAACTACAGATAAATCATGATATCATCTATGTATACCTAATTCATTACTATTAATCTCTATCTTTCTCTCCGGCATGCGCACAGAGAGTATTCTAAATTAAATGCACCTGACAAGGTGATTAAGTATTTATTTCACACAACCCGTGTGTCTAATTCTTAATCGTTTGTCAGGTGTTTTTATTTTTACACCTGATTTTCGCACATTTAACCAAAAGGAGACGTCAAAATGTTGGGTGTACTTGTCAAGTATGGGGAATTAGAGAGGATGTTTCGGAAGGAGCTTCAAGTGGAGTGGGTTCGTATGCCGCTCCGCGATGAAATCTATATGAGCAGAGCCAAGCGTGATGGGAAGGTAGAGCTATTTGGTGAAACGTATACGCCTAGCGATCTTGAATCACTGAAAAAAGAAACGGAAGGTCATATAGCTGAAGTCAAGTTCTCACATGGTCCATGTGAAGGATACATGTTACAGATTTTAATGAGGTCGTGCCAAGTGATCTTAGTAAAAACGTTTGAAAGAGAAACATTGGAGATTTTAACACATTTAATAAACTACCGAGAAGCCGCACGTTATGAGGAACCATCAAGAAGGATTTACATGAGGCTACCTGTTGGTAGTATAGTCTATGTCGTTACAGCATCCTCAAATGGGCCTCTTATCTTACCTTACCAAATTGAAAAGCAGCCGAATGATATTAACAATTATCATCTCTGTTTAAAGGGGATCAATCCAATTGGCGAGGAGATCTATCAACTTCAAGATAATTGGGAACGATGGCCTAATGTCTTCTTTAGAATTGAGGATGCAATTGCATACTCTAAAGAGTTAGGATAATGGCAGAAATAGTGTCTAAAAGGGGTTCTATTAATGAAATGGAATAAAGCCTCGTACGTCGGTTTTATGTCCCCTCAATCGCTCCATTTTTTCTCAGGTATTAGGGAAGGGATTGTTGTAGAAGGGAATAAAATTAGCATTGAGGATGAGCATTTTTTGAAGTACGACGATAGCGAGGTGCATCTTCAAGTAGGCACATTAGTATTGGTGAAGTTAAATCGTTGGTTCTACTTTATGAGTAAGGTAGATTACAATGAAATGCTGCACCAAAACGAAATGAATCGTCTGCGAAAAGAAGAAGAGTATCGTCTGGAGATGATTGCTCGTCGTGAAGATGCTGAGCGATTTAATTCCCAATATCAATTTCCGTTCAAATGGGAAATCAGCATCAAGGCAGTATTAACAGGCCTTACTGAGCGTTCGATGGGAAATGGAGCTTTTAAGAGCACCGTTTATCACGTTTTACTTAAAAGTAAAGTAAATGAGGGTAAAATTAAAAGAAACGCTGGGGATTTCCTTTGCACTTCAAAGGGAGGAAATAACGGTAATTTTTCAGAATTGATTCAAGAAGAATACTTTGCAGATGCCGATGGAGTTATGTATAAACCCAAAATCACCTGTAAGAGCTGCTTGAAGTTAGCAGAGAGATGGAAGTGTTGTGAATTTTAATTTATTCATGAAAGGTAATTGATTACAACTATGAGAAGCATAAAATATTATAAATTGGTTCTTGAAAAAGAGCAGATCGAATCTTCTATTGTAAGATTAGAAAAGCGACTTGAACTAAATAGAAACATGCTTGTTTTTCCTGAAAACGAAATCTCAGAAATCGAACTCTCTATGCTCATCGAAAATTTGGAGAAGAGATTAAAAGGAGAACGAGAGCGATTAATAGATGTTCTCCAAAAGATGGACGAAGAATCTAAGCTCCCGGAGATTAAACGACCAAACGTAAATGTCTTCAAAAAATGGGCAGACCTTTCCAAAGAGGCCAAATCTATTTTGGAGTGGACAGAGCATGTATGGTCAGGCGTAAGACAAGTATTAGTGATCGAAAGAGGAACGGTTTATCGTCAGTTTGGGCTTAATATTAATGTCACTGACCAGATTTTCGATGAAATCATTTCGTATTTATCCTCGTCGAGTAATATCGCATATGATATTCAGGGGGAGGATACAGTCGAATTAGTTGAAATAAAATGAAAAGGAAAGGGGTGAATTAGATTTCACTCACTTCCTTTTTTTTAATTCAGGCCGGAAAAAACCTTGGTATGTCAATATAAACAAAGAACTTTAAATAAAGGAAGGAGTATTTTTATGCAACTTATAGATGAAGTAGAAGATCTTCTTACAATGGATGAGGATCAGTTGTTAGATGTTCTGATTCAGGACCAGTACAATAAACCAAACCTTCGTGAATTAATTAGACGAATTCTGAAAAAAACAAAAGAGTACAAACAGGCCTTTGAATATGAAAAGGACAAGCATGAAGCATATCTGGATTCTGTAGAAAATACAGCATCTGCTTTGCTACGAATTAATAACCACCATAATGATTAAATCAAGATGATCAGGTAAGAGCATGTAATGTTCGTATGATCCGAACCGGACATGCTATCCAACAATAGGGAGTAAGGAGATACACCGTTAACGTAATAATCCGCGTATATATAAACTGCGCGGATTATTTTCATTTTTGATATAAAAAAATGAATGGCATATGTTGACATGCGCTAGCGCACATTATATATTATGACTAAGAGATGCGCTAGCGCACATAAAGGAGGAAACGAAAATAAAAACGTCATGACTAAGGCTTGGGAGAGCGCAAAGGAAGCAATAACAAATTTCGGCGGGAAGGTAAAAGATTACTTTGCAGAAGCTCTTCGCATGGCGTAGAAAGAAATAAAAAGAGGAGGGACGACAATGCTTGAAAAGCTCGGTTTCCATAATGCCGGAACTAAACAAGGATTTTTCAACTTTATTGTAAACACCAATGTACAAGTCAAGCGTGTCTACAGCAATAAAGGAGTTGATGAGAAAGTCGATACAATGGAACCAATTGCAACAGGTAAAAACAATAAAACTGGTAGTGACATTAAGATGTACCATATCGATACCCACAATAATGCATACGACTATGTTCTTTCGTTTGAGGACGAAGTAGTTAGATTTACTATCGATAAAAAAGGCCAGCTAGTTTGGCTATAAGGAGGAATTATGCTATGTACAATGAACTTTTCCTGAACGATAACCAACATTTCATGCACGAAGGACGTAAGATAAAGCTGAGAGGGAAGCCGCGTATTGACCCGTGGTTCCTCCCAGGAAATCCGTGTTACGTGTATGCATTCGGAATGGATGAGGAAAGCAGAGAATACATGCTTTCGTGGGAAGTGGTAACGCATATCGATCAATATGCTACTGTTGATATGGTAGAACTCATGGAATTAGAACAGAACACCTGCGATTGGGAAAATCCAAAGGTGAAAATGTTCAAGCAAAACGCTATCGAAAATATAATGAGCGTCGAAGAAGCTGCGGTTGCATGGGGGCTGGCAGCAGGCACAGTCAAGAATTATTGTGCTCAAGGGAAAGTTCAAGCAAGAAAGATTGGCCGGGATTGGGCCATTGAAAAGAATCAGCCTAATCCAAGTCAAAAGTGGTAACGGACATGCCTAAACGTATTGACATTACTGGCCAGCAGTTTGGTGAGCTAGCAGTTATTCGCCTAAGTGATAAAGTAAACAAGAGGAACATTAGGTTGTGGGAATGCCGCTGTAGTTGCGGAGAAACAACCTATGTTATGGGATCGAGTCTGCGAGCAGGTCATTATAAAAGTTGCGGATGTAATCTAGCTGTGAAAAGAAACAATGGGGCTAGAAAACACGAAAAGAAAGACATGGTGGGTGGCACTAGAAGAAGCTCTATCAAAGCTAAATTACACAAAGGCAATAAAAGCGGTGCAAAAGGCGTGACATGGGTTGAATCACGCCAGCAATGGAAAGCGTATATAGGTATCAAAGGAAAGCAGATTACACTCGGATATAGAAAGGATATAGATGCTGCTATCACTCTGAGGCATGAAGCAGAAGAGAAGTACCATAAACCATATCTTGAAGGGTGAAAAACGGTGCAGTTTTTTTGCAGATATCTTGCAGGTAATTAATTATGTCGAATCTAACGAAGAACAATATTATAAAGAACACCTGGAGCGGGAAAAGGAGGAGCTTTTGCAAAAGAGAGAGGCAAGGAAAGATGCAATAGACAAAGAAGCCTTGGAGTAACATCAGTGCTACCCAAGGCCCCGCTTGTTTCTATAGATTGGATATTGCGTCATTAATATTTCGAACACCTACTAGTTTGATATTAGTAATTTTGTACTTCTTCATTGCGGCCATAACTTGATCTTCTTGAAACTTAGGATAAATAAAGACATCAGCATTCGCTTTGCTGGCCGTTAGTACCTTGAGGTCTAAATTACCGATAGGTTGAATGTCTCCTCCGCGAGAGATCCCTCCCGTACCTGCAATTTTTCTTCCCTTGGACAAATCAAGATCAGGTCTTAACTGTTGAACCAAACCAAGTGCCAATATGAAACCTCCGGATTCCCCTGAATAGTTATCACCTAATTGAATTACTTCGTCTTCTGAAAGCCCTTGAAATGTAAATCGATTCTTCATAAAGACTCCGAGAGTAGCTTGTCCTTTTTGATCGAGTTCCCTTATTGTAATGGGAATATCTATTTTGTTTTGATCTCTAATAACTGTGACCATGACATTGTCTCCAACCTTACTATTTTCCAATAACACATTTACATCTTCGGGCGATTCAATTTCTGAACCGTTTAAAGATACAATTTCGTCCCCAATCATTAAGTCTTTCCCTGTCTTGAATTTTTCAGGATGATATACAACAATCGGTTTTGATATGTCTTCTTTCCAATCGATGTTCTCGTGAACCATCACAGCCTTAATGATATCGTGCTTCATATAGGGAATTAATACTTTACCAAGTCCATTTAAATCTCTCTCTGTAAAATCACTTTCTTCAGCAGAAGCAAAAGATTGTAAAATTGCACGTTTTTCATATCCAAGTAGGCTCATATATATCTTTTCCCAACGGGACTTTATTTCAGTTTCCTTCACATAAGTCATATAAAGATTCGTTTGATTACTTTGGTCACTGTGTTTTTTCAGAGGTTGCGAGTTAATCATTGGATCGATTCTAACTATATCTCCTGGAGCTGTCCACATTTCGGTCAATCGAAGTGGCCAAAGTAAAAACCAAAGAATTGCTATCAGGACAATGGCGCAGAAATTGAATATGATCATGTGCTTCACCTTAATTTTCTTAATTTTCATCTGATCCTCCCGGATACATGTAGGCGTTTTTCGAGGTAAACTTAATGATATCTTACACTATTAAGTGTATAATTACTTCTTTCTTAGTTTCAACAATTTGATCTTGTCATTTTCTTTCAATACCCGCTTCACTTTCCTAAACTCGTATACTATGAATAAGTTTTTTACACACTATAGCTCTTGAACAACTCCCACTGCATACAAAGGAGGAAAAATAAATAGATACTTACGTTCAAGCAATTAGGTACTCAAATTATGGCTTTGATTGCAAACCCTATTGTTCTGAGGTGTATTGCCATACTAGAGTATTTTATAATTACCTAATTGATGAAGATTCTCTAAATAAGACTGTAGATCTTTATAAACAAGACACAATTAATCTGATTGAACCCAATCCTATCGGGTGTTTTGCTTTTTTATATCGGTTCGATGAATCTCAAATAAGTAACCGAGGAAATTTGGCGTTTAGAACGAATTCTAGGAAGAATAGAGGGCATCTCCATCTTAATGAGCTTATTTATGCCCGTAATATTCATGCGGATATGAAGACAAACTACATCGATAATATTATTCATGAGATTCCTGATCCGACGACGGGGGAGATCTTTGAGTTTCCTGAAAGGGGGATATTTAATCGTTATAACTGGATTCAAATGTCTGTATCAGTGTTCTTGAAACGAAGTAATTCACACTTTAAACTATTTGATAGAATTCATGAATCCATAAGCGAGGTATATCTAACAGAGGAGCAAGTAAATAAATTAACCGTACCGGACTCATCACAAACAATATATAGCTAAGATATGGCCAAAAACTATAGTAGGTGGCCATATCTTATTGTCCGGAGTTCTGTTATTTAAAACAAAATCATCACTATCTCTAAATCTTGGCCTAATACCCAGTGGCTTAGGTTTTGCGATGATTATTTCGATTTACATAAAGTAAAATAGCTATTTTATCTCTTATACTTGTCATATTTAGGATTATCCCACTCTGATTTATTAACTTGTACTTCCATAATCCAACCACGTCGAAACGGACAATTAGTCCATACTCGAATATATTCTCCCCATTCCATTATCCGCTGTTTATTCCAGCTCATTGTTATACCTCCTTGGTGAATTAATTGGATATAAGTCAATAATTGCTGCAGTTCTTTCCGACAACTTATTTTTTCATATTTAAAAGGGGCCATTTTAAGAAACAGTCTTGTTTGGATCATCGCTTTTTATTCAGTGATAACTCTTCATTATCACACTACAGTAATTGTACCATTACCGATTAAAGAAGTCTTTTTTCAGCAAACCATATATTAGCTGAAATGAATCTGCAGCTTCCCCAATACTGGCTATGATTTATTATTGGTATGGAATCAGATATAATATGTTCATAAACGTATCATTGATATGGAGGCCCTACAATGTCAAAATTAATGGACGATTATACTGATCGCCTCAGTCAGCTTCAATCTACTTTAGACCTTCTACTAAAACACTATGATCGCCTCCCTGATGCTGCCTATCAGGTATTTAGTATAGAGGCTGAGATTAGAAGTTATGAGTTACGTAAAGATCGGCTGAATTTGACGTTTTCACATGATAACTGCAGCTTATGCAAACAACAGGTGACTGAAGCAGATATTTCTGTTCGTTTAGGATCTAGGGGGTCATTTCTGATATGTCCCCGTTGTATTCGAACCATCAATCAAGTTAAAAGTACAACTGAACTTGAGAATCAACTCGGAATTCAAAGCCCCGGAACAGTAAAGCAGGACTGCGAAGGCCCACTTAAGCCATTACGAGATGAATGTTTAGTTCGCAAATCAGCAAAATTTTGGTTAGTTCATGAAGTGGTAGGGGACTTATTTTATAAAGCTGGCCGGCGAAAGCACAATCTCCTCAATTCATGGATAGACGAGATGGATGAGAGATTAAAAACTTTGAGCGATCAGAAGCACCTTCTTGAGGAAATAAAATCCCAAATTCCAGATTCACTCACTCAAATCTTCAGTTTGCAGTATCAAATACAAGATCTACAGGCTAAATTGGAACGAATTAGAGGTGGCAGACTTCCGTATCGATGCTCTCAATGTGGTGTATGGATAAAAGAAGGCGGCGTTCCAACCTTCTATGGGACGTACACGATCTGCTCTAACTGCAAAGAGGTAATACGTAATGTAATGACGACCTCTGAAGCTGAGAAAAAGCATGGCCTACCTGCAGGCACTCTTAGACGGGACATCTCTCGAGGAAAGTTAGAAAAGTATAAGAATCATGGTCTGCTTCGATTATCAGGGAGTATTTGGTTGGTTCATGATGTAGTTCTCCTTGATAAGTATAAAGAACTGAAATCAACTACAGCATCTAATTTACATACGACTGAAATTCATTCTGATTTGGCTCAGAGATCCGCTTCAATCTTTAATCGAATCATGGATAGCAAAAAGGCAGAATCAATTTCTTAAGTAGCATTAATGTTCAGTACAATGTGGTTTGCAATAATAATTGACATAGAATATGGTATATTCTATTATCGTAAGTAATTGAATACGATCCAAGAGATCCCAAAAAGCGAAGCACGCTTAATGCCATTAGGTATTATTCGTGCTTTTTTTATTGGGATCTTTGCAAGGGAGGTAACTCGTACAAACTTTGAAAAAGGTTTATCGATAACAACTATGGGAGGGTTCATAAGTGAAAATCAAATCAAAATTTATGCTACTCGCATTAGCTTTATCTCTATCTGCGGCAATACCGGTTCACGCGGAAGAAGCGCAGTCAGAAGCTTCACTCACCCCGGGAAGCTTGAGTGCTACCTTAAATCAAATTAACTTTAACTCGTCCATAATCAATTTAAACAAAGAAGTGGAATTGACAGCTGCGGTAGAAAACTTTTTCACAGATGGGCGAGGTAAGGGAGATGGGTGGTCTGCTTCACTATCGGTTACTAATTTTACAAGTACCGCAGTTCAAGATCGGACTAACTCAGAAGCAGGTGCTACATTCCATGTAGAATTTCCAGGATCAAGCGTGAAGCTTGATAATTGGTATGTTTCAAGGGCAGCGGATGTTGGTCAAAAGGAGGATTCTGTCTACGGGCCTAAAAGCGCAAGCGATAGTACAATTCCTCTTGGTTTTTCACCTACAAGAATTATTACAGCGGCACCGGGATTTGGTATGGGGAGATATGTACAAGGTGCCAATTTCACTCTTTCTATCCCAACCGTAGGCGTGATTAGTAATGTTTCTAATCCAACAACTAGTAAGTACAAAGTGGGACAGAATATCGGTCTTCCAATGGGCACTTATACTTCAACATTCACTTATACCATTAGCAGCGGAATCTAAGAAGGAGAAGATTATGCTACGAAAAATCATAATAGTGGCAGTACTCAACTTCCTTGCATTGTTTATATTTACGGCTGGTGTCAGTCACGCAGATTTTAACATCAAACCACTAGGAAGTAATTTATCGTACTATCAGGTAAAAATGAAGCCAGGCGAAACAAAGAGCTTTGAGTTCGAAGTTTACAATGAGGGTGAATCTGCTACAGAAGGATATGTCTATGCGAGCGACCAACTTACCAGTATTAATGGGGGTGGTGCATCGTATACGCCTTTTGGGAAGGAACCCAATCTTGCTGGTAAATGGCTTTCTGGTGAAAAGAGCCATCTAACTCTAAAACCAGGGGAAAAGAAAAAGTTATCTTATAATCTTTCAGTTCCTAAGGATGTAGAACCAGGCCAGTACATTGCAGTTGTAGTGGCATTAGGTAAAAATGTATCCGAAATCAATACCACTTCTCAGACAGATAAAGGGAAAGTTGAAATATCAGGCCCTGCTGATTTAGCAACCGGTAAACAAATCGTTGTTGAAGTAGATATGGATCGTGCTAAATATGATGTGAAAATAGTAGATTTTACGGCGTACATTGAGAATGAACATGGCACAACCTACGGAATCGTTTCTCACAACGATGGTACAATTCTGGTTAAGCCATCTACAACTGTGACGGTACGTGATAGCAATGGGAATGAGGTCATTTCAAAGCAGCAATTAGCAGGAGGGGAGTCATTCTACCCCGGCACAGACATGATGTTAACCTTCCAACCGAATAAGAAATTACCTTCAGGTGACTATTCAGCAGAAGTTATCATGAGTTACGAGGGTGGCCGCGTCGTTAAACGGACATTTGACTTCAATGTATCAAATAAGGAAACGATAAGTAGCACATCGAAGCGGATTGTTAATTCAATCATTGGTGATACTGTTGATTCCAATAGTGGGCTACTCTTCATTATCATCATCGGACTTGTCGTAGTAATATTGATACTATTGTACATTATTCTCTTTAAAAAGAAAAAAGACAAAAAGAAAGAGCATGATCCATACTTCGGATAAAGTAAATGAAGCTAAGAAGGAGTTGTAATTAACTATGTTAAAAAAGATACAGGTGATGTGCTTACTCTGTCTTTCTATGTTTATGGTTTCATCTACCGCTTATGGAGAAAGTACAACATCTGATGTTTCTTTAACTGGTGGGACATTAAGTATGCAGACAAACTCGATCGTATTTCCCGCTGAAGTCATTGATCCATCAGTACAGAAAAGTGTGAGTAGTACTGTATATAATATAATCAGTGATCCAAGCGGTACTGGCGAAGGGTGGAAATTATCATTATTAGCTGGTGACTTTGTCAGTAACGATATTCCTGATAAGTCAAACAGCGTAGCCGGAAGTACATTAAACATTTCGTTTCCTTCCTCTTACCTTCAAATAGTAACAGGAAATATCTATCGAGATGGAATCAAGGGACAATTAGAGGATCCGACCTTTGGGCCGCTACACCTTGTTCAATCTGTTAATTTAGGCAATGGCCCAGTGTTAATTGCCTCGGTGGCTCCAGGGTTTGGGATGGGGCAGTATATTCATGAAATGGCTATGAATCTCGATATTCCAAGTACCGGAAAAGTCGCAAAATTGTCGGATGAAAGTACAAGTAAGCTTAAAGTAGGGGATGATATAGGTTTAGCCGCTGGCTCATACCGCGCTACGTTTACATATACACTTAGCAGTGGAATTTAAAGAATAAAAACATTTAAAGAATAAAAACCCGCTTCCGTAGCGGGTTTTATAGTTCCCTATTTATCTTTCATTTTGAATGCTACCGATTAAATACATCATTTATCCTTTATGGTGACCCCAGCAGTGTATTTCTATGTTACGAACTCTATTTAATAACCCATCTTCGTTGTTATTAACATTTCCTCGTAATTCTCGGATCACTTTTTGTTGATCCTTTATGATTTTGTTGAAAGTCTCATAATCCCTGATAATCGTGTCTAAAAAATCATTCACTTCATCCTCAGAGTACCCTCTAAACTTGTAAGAGAATTCTTTATTATGAATATCTAATGTAGTTAATGATATTTCAGATGCTTCTTTAGGTCTGTTATTGAAATTATCATTCAACATATATACCACCGCCCTTTTATTATAAATACGGATATTACATCAATCTGATGCATAATTGTAGAAATCTCGATAATATCTGATAAAATAAATATATCCTGTACACTATTAACTTTTTCCTAGCATGCGCAAAAGGAAGATTCTGAATCAAAACACTCTCTTTCGAGTGACTAATCTGCTTAGGCAGAATTCCGTTTTGGATTAGTCGTTGGAAAGGGCGTGTTTTTTTATGCTCTACAGTATCAAATTAAATGAAAGGTGGTTTGTGAGTGAATACTGAGAATAGAAACTTGCAGACAACACTCTGTTTCGAAGTTTTATCTACATTAGAAGCTAAGTATAGAATTGAAAACATTCCGCTTTGGAAAAATGAGCTTGGAAAGAACGCGTACAGCGGGTTTCATTTCTTTTCTCCTTTAGACTTTTCGTGTTCAGATGAACTTTGCGAAGAACAGTTTTTTATAATGGCATTCGATAAAGAAGAACTTGTAGGTGTGTTGCTTTTGATTTTGGAAAATCCAAAGACACATCACTACGGAATCAGTTTTGTTGACGTACATGTTTATCGAAGAAGGGAAGGTATAGCCACCCAGCTGTACAAAAAGCTAAACGACTGGGTAAAGCCATACTATTTTCTTTCTCTAAGTTCGCTCACTGATGCAGGTAAAAAAGCCAAGCTGAACGTCATCTTCAGAAGAGAAATTAACCGATGCACAATTATTAATTAATCTATTATAGTAGGAGCGTACCGATGGAAGGACAATTACTGTTAGACCTTACTGGTGGGAAGTATGGGCCATGGATTGTAACTAACAAAGGAGATCAGACAGTTCGGTCATTAATGGACGAACATTATTCCCGACAAACCATTGGCGCTCGTCAATTTTGTCGACCAGGCAACAATCTTGTATTACGTACTGCCGACGGCACAGGTGCATGGATCAGCTGGAGAGGAATACGTGATGATGGGGTGGAGGATGCGTGGGAATGTACAGCCTTTAGAAATACAAGCAACATGATTAGTTCTGAACTTATCCATTGGGCAGTCTACGCAACAATCTGCGAGTGGGGACATGTTTTTCCGGCATCGGGCATTATTACATATGTGGATCCTAAAAAGGTTAAAAGTGATGTGCCAGGTTACTGTTTTATACGTGCCGGCTTTAAGAAGGTAGGAGTAAGCAAACATAGAAAACTCCTGCTGTTCCAGCTTCCCATTACTAGAAACTATCTGGCAAAGCGGGTTTCAGAAACCATAAACTATTGTATAGAAAATATGTCTCTAGCATTAGATTTTGGAGAATTTTATGAGGCAGTTTGGTTCCAGCAGTACGCGCAAAAACAAATGGAATGGATTGCTCATCTTCAATCAAAGATCCTTTCAGGTGAGCCGCAAGCATGGATGGGACTTGTTCCTATCATGCACTTATATGAGTTGGAGGAGCTTATAAGTCCATATGAAGGAGTAGATCAGATTATTAAGGAAATAGAGGATACATTGCCCTTGTCTTAGGCATTCCTTATGTAGTTCATATATCAATGAATAAAGTGAGAGGCTAAAAAGCTTCTCACTGCGAGTGGTCTACCGAATGCTCTAATGATGCAGTGAATAATTTGTGTTAGAGTAAAAAGGAAGCTGCACGTAATTCTGAGCAGCTTCCTTTTTTAGTATGAATGACTTCGAGTAATTTCCTTACTGTTATCTGGCATTGCCCATTCGGACACTGCATCCAAACTGCATTCTTTTCTCGGATCATTACAGTTCTCGGTCCAGGTACGAATAAGCACCCGTTCTCCTGTCCGTTTTGCTTCCGCAAACTTTTCTGCAAGAACCATCTCTTTCATAGCGTCGGCTGCCATTTTCACTTCTTCAGCCTCTTTTTTCTCTTTCTCCACTTCTGAAAGGATAATTCCAAGGGTTTCTTCACTCACCAAGAAGACTTCGTTTTCACTTATCATCAGCTCTCCTTCCTGTATTGCTATTTCTTGTGCAGTTGGACTAGTAGTTACATCGATATCAGTGAGATGATAATACCGGTGATCACCCGCTGACTCCCACAGCATTTTTTCTACAATTTCCTTATACCAGGTCGAGCTATTCTTAATTCTATTTTCTTTCCACTCATGGTTAATTGGAATTACATAGGACAGGATAAGGGCATCAAAAAACTTATATCCATCAAACTCACGAAATTTTTTTATTAGTACTCTTTTTGCTTGAGCACAAGCTAGCTTGTGCTCTTCCTGCTCTTTTAAATCTTTGTCCTTTTGTTGACGAGAGAGTTCCGCTTCAGCAATCTCTGCACTTTCGTGCCCAATCTTGAGTAGCCCCGCTTTTACTCCTAGTGAGATGAAAAACTTCTTATTCGAAGTGTGTTCAATCATATATACCCATGCGTTGTGTTTTACACTGTTTATAGGTTTTGCAGGAACTCTTTCACCATCCACCTCGATTGTCAGCTGTGCATTTTCGATTACAACAGTAAGGAGTTTGCCCTTTTTTTCGAACTCAAATCTCATTTGGATTGCCTCCGTTCCTATAGTGAAATCTTAGGTTTGTATCTGTCCCGATACCTTAATTATAACAACGGAAATAAGTGATGGTAGAATTTAGTGGGGTGAATTTACTCCTTTGTTTACTGTGTAATCTTTGTTTTATATTTATCGATGCAGTTGTACCGTTTTTCTGACTATACCCGCTTCCGTCGCAGCACTTCGGACATGAACCTGCAGTTCACTTTCAACTCTGCAATCTGGTTCCAGCATCAACGTCAGCACGGATCCGGTGTCACTTCTTCAACTTATATTCTTGACTACTTCCGGATCCCAACGAGCGTGATGATCATGCATCTATTTCTGCTGATCATTTGATTTAATAAATGTAAGGAGTTCTTTTGCTTCGTCCCAGTAGATAAACCGAATGAGTAACGCATTCAAACAGACGGCAGCAATAGAAGCACACATGACTCCAACATTACGTAGCATACAACTAATAAGAAATGTCGCCAATTCTCCCCCTGTTATAGCTAAAACACCGCAAAATGATACGAACACAATTCTCATAATAATCCGCCTTTCGGATCAAAAAAAGCACCACATCCTTCTGCTTGTGCAGATGGACTGGTGCTTCCAGCTCTCTGTTATTCGATTAACAATAGTATATCAGTTCTCAGTATTCAGTGTCTATTCTAGCAAGATCATCGTATTACTCTCTTATTCTGATATTTCTCTTGCTTCTCATTACTATTGTTCACTTGTTTGGTGGATCGAATAACTCTATAACCAGGATTTATATTCGGCGATTCTAGTTTAGTATCGTTACTGTTATTATTTGATTCGGAATTAGTTTCAGCAGGTTGGGAATTAGTCGTGTTATTGCTATTCAGCATATCTTCAAGTGCATCTGCAACTGTAATAGGTTGCTGGCGCTGCGAATTTGTGTTTGGTAGATCATTAGATCTTGAACTAGGTCTTGATGTAGTGCTAGTACTTGATCTCCCTATTTCTCTGTGAGATAAATACAAAAGTGGGATGAACACCAATGCCAATACAATGACTATGATAATTGAATTTTTTAATTTTTCACTGCTCGATGTTGAAGTTTCAGAAGGCTCCTTTTTATCTTCATCAGTGTTTGATGATTTTGATTCAGTTCCTGCTTGATTACTTTTCTCATCCACTGTGTGTAATAAACGAAAAGTATTCATAAATGAAATTACACCTGAAGCATAATCTTCTTTTTTTGCATAAGGAATAAAGTGTTTGCCAATTACTTCTTCAAGAATGCTTTCTCTTGAATTACCATCTTGATCGTAGTCTAAAGGCAGATTTACATGCGAGAAAAAATTCTTATTCTTATAATTCACTTCAATTCGATGATCCTTATGTGAAATCAACATAAGTACATCGTTCTCTTTTAACTCCCATGCACGGAAAGCCTCTGCAGCATATTCAGCGGAATTTTTGCCATTTAAATTCTCGACAGTTAATATATAAAAAGTTATATTGAAATTCTCCGAGTGAGTAATGAGATTTATCTCTTTAAGTTTATCCTCGGGGAAGATATGAGCAGAGTCTTGTATATAGCCGTTTTTTTCTGGTACAGAAGCAAATACAGGCATAGTCATAGAAATAAATAATATAAAGGCTAAAAGAACTGCACTAAGTTTATTCATCTGATCACCTCGTATGGCTGTATATTACAAATAATAGCACGTAATGGAGCTAACAGCATTGAATGTACCCGGATGACTACTTAACTAACATCAAAGCACCACATCCAGTTGCTACTACAAAAGGACAGGTGCTTTGAGTGTTATCCCAGTAAGTAAATTGATGAGGATGAAAGTTGAGTTAGGATATCCTCGGGAGGGAAGAATAACCTCAATAGCTCAACTGGTTACCAATCTGCAGAACCTCCTCCGTCATTCCCCCCTGTGTTGCACCCACTATCATAATTGGATGTCGAAGGATAATCGTAATTATCATCTCGATAATTTTGATCAGAGGAGTCAATTGAGGATTGATTATGAGAGCAGTTGGAATTGTATCCTTGATCAGATCCCTCCCGTGTATGATCGACTTTGCTTTCAATATCAGAAATGTACCTTAGGGCATCACCGTAGGCTCCAATCAAAAGTAAATGATTGAGCTCTTGTATATTTGATGTTGAATAATTAGGCAATTTTGTCCCGCTTCGCCCATATTTACGACTATTCTGCTGATTTTGAAGCGTAATAAATTTACGTTCAACTTCCTTTTTTTCCTCAATCATAATGTCGATAGCTTCTTCTATTGTTCTGACGTTCGTTAAAAATTGAGAAAGTTCTAATTCAATTACATCGATGTCGATAGGCAATTTCTTTGTTGAATGTGATAAATTTATTTTTTGCTCATTGCTTTTATTAATGGTAGTTAGCAGGTTTGTAGAATAAATTTGAATGGTTTGTTCCTTCGCTTTATCTAATGCTTCTTGTAATCTTACAGACCAAATACTTAATTGCTTACTAACAGCATGGATTTTATCCTGATACACATACTCTGCATTTTTTATGGAATCGAATGAGTCCTCAATTTGAGATAGTTTAGCTAATGTAGTGTTAATCAAAATACTCGCCTCAGTATATTTTTGAACATCGTCAGATATCAAATCATGTATTTTAGCCAGTTCTACTTGCACGTTATGGAGTTCTGAGAGATATCTTTGATACCTATCAGGCATATGAATCCAATACTTTTCCGTTAAGCGCTCCTTTAAATTGATGTAAATTTTATTGAATTCATCTTCTGAAAGAGCAATGTTTGATAGTATCTTCTCAGCTGACTGAAAATCGTTGTTCACTTGTCTTTTTAGTGAAATTCGAGCTTCGACTTCATCAACGGAAGCTCTCAAGTACCTGGTGATATCATTTAAATGTTTATCACATGATTCCCAATCCTCATTGCGAAAGGATTGCTGACATAAATATATAATCTCTTTTGCAGCATCAATCTTTTCATAAGGGTTAAATTCGTGTTGAGCCAGATTATTTTTTATAAGTAGGCTGCAAACATAGTCTTTGAAAGCTGATACACGTTTAGGCAGATGAATTAATTCCTGATACAATTCAGGAGCCCTCGAAGCAATTACAGTTATATAATCTATCCTTGACTTTAAAAGCTTTAAATCAGAATCAATTGCTTCTATCTCATGGAATCCTGACTTAATTACTTCGAACTCAGTTTTAATTGTTGAGTACTCCTTCTGTATGTCATTAAACATGGGGAGCTCAATAATAGGGAGTTTAAAAATTGTTCTCTCTATTTCACTGAGTTTATTTTCTATGTATTCGTTTGATTCTTGAATTTCTTCCTCTAATTCGGTTAATAAATTCATTTCTGTTTGAATCGTTGAAAATGAATCGACGATTTTAGCATATGATTCTTTCATCTTTCTAGTCCTCGTTTTGTAAGAACTGAAATTAAAATACGGGATTCGTATCATATCTAAATCAATATGTAGTTGGGAAGCTTGAGAATACAATGATTTAAGGGATTTACCCACTGAATAAAAATCAACACTGTCTGATGCCAAATATTTAGAAGTCATTTCTTTATATTGACCTTGGTTATTGTTAATGCAATCTATTATTGTCTGAATTTCAGTAGCAAAATTATTTTTTTGATTTCGCAAGCTCATTTGAGCTCTAAGTAGCACAATAGCCAGACTAATGGTACCTAAAGGTAATAAAATGAAGATAAGTATAATCGTCATATTCCAGGTAGGAATATTATTGTTATTTTCTTCGGCAGGTGTATTTTTAACTAACGTTGTAGAAGAACTAATCTGCTGGAGTGCACTGGTCGGTTCAATTACAACAGTCGCAAAGTCTACTTTTGTAGAAGGGGTAGAGTGTATTGCATTAACCTTGGTGTCAGAGAATATATATGCGGTATTTAACACTTGACCTTCATTATCTGGTATTTGGGCATATGCCGGTATCGGCATTACTGATGAAAGAATAATAACAAGAAGAGTTACTATTTTGTACATTTGATCACCTCTAAAGATTTTATTTTTATACCTATCAAGTTCAAAGGTAAGTATCATTTTTTGGACTATATATTTTACGTTACAGACGTGATCGCGACTCTTATTACAGGTAAAAATGCTACCCAGATGGCACTTCTCAGTTTCGGTTGCTCAATGAATGTTATATAGGTAAAGGAGCGGGAGTTTTGCTCCAAATCAGCAAATTACTAGGGGGAAAGCATCAGTTATGTTGGCTAACACATTCAACTGACTGCAACAATAGAAGCAGAAATGACTCCAACATCAAGTAGCATACAACTAACAAGAAATGTTGCCAATTCTCCTCCTGTTATAGCTAAGAATACTACAAAACTGTGAAATACAATTTCTACTAGAACCCTCCTTTGGGATCAAAAAAAGCACCACATCCTTCTGCTTGTGCAGATGGACTGGTGCTTCCAGCTCTCTTTTATTCGATTAACAATAGTATATCAGTTCTTAGTATTAAGTGTCTATTCTAGTAAGGTCATCTTATTACTCTCTTATTCTGATATTTGTCTTGCTTCTCATTATCATTTTTCACTTCTTTGGTGGATCGAATAACTCTATAACCCGGATTGGTGTTCAGTGATTCTTGCGTATTATCTGTATTATTGGAGTCGGAATTAGATTCAGTAGGTTGGGATACAGTCGTATTGTTGTTATTTAGCATATTTTCAAGTGCATCCGCAACTGTAATAGGCTGCTGGCGCTGCGAATTTGTGTTAGGTAAATTATCAGTTCTTAATCTAATTCTTGGTCTTTCTACATCTCTACTGTTTATAATTATGTTTATTAAATAAATAAGTGGGATGATTGCGGCTGCAATGGCGAATACTATAAAAATTGCATTTCTTGCTTTTGCATTATTCGAAGTTGAAGTTTCAGAATCCTCCTTATTATTCTCGTCTGTATTTAATGGTTTCGATTCAGTTTCTGCATGATTACTATTCTCTTTCACTGTATGTAATGAACGAAATGTATTCATAAATGAAATTACACCTGAAGCATAATCTTCTTTTTTGGCAAAAGGGATAAAGTCTTTGCCAATTACCTCTTCAAGAATGCTTTCCCTTGAATCACCATCTTGATCGTAGTCTATAGGCAAATTTACATTTGAGAGAAAATTCTTATTCTTATAGTTCACTTCAATTCGACGATCCTCATGTGAAATCAACATAAGTACATCGTTCTCTTTTAACTCCCATGCTTGGAAAGCCTCTGAAGCATATTCAGCAGAACTTTTTCCATTTAAATTATCGACAGTTAATATATAAAAAGTTATATTGGAATTCTCCAAGTGAGTGATGAGATTTATCTCTTTAAGTTTATCCTCGGGGAAGATTTGAGCAGAATCTTGTATATAGCCGTTTTTTTCTGGTACAGAAGCATATATAGGCATAGTCATAGAAATAAATAGTATAACGGATAAAAGAACTACACTAAGTTTTTTCATCTGATCACCTCGAATGGTTGTATACTAAAATAATAGCATGGATTGGATCTAACGCCATTGACTGTATCAGGAGTATTTTGTGATTACATAAATAAATAGCGTCAAAGCAACATATCCAGCTACTTTTATCAAAGACATGAGATGTTAGTGTATTAGGGGAAATGAACGTGTTAGAGATAATAATTAACATAAGGTAAGAAGGTGTATTGTGAGAGGGATTTTATCTAAGTTTACGAAACGTATTGTAATCGAACAGTATTTTACTGTCCTAAACCCATATTGTACTATCAAGGCAGTAGATGCATTGAAAGGGTACTTCCACAGAAACGATTGTCGTGATTTATTAATAAAAAATAGCAGCTTCATAGATAATAACTATATAAAGATAGTTTTGACGGAACATGCTTTTCAGCGTTGGAATCAAAGGGTTGCTTGCTCACATGATCAAAATGACCTCGAAAATAAATTAAATATTCTTCATTTTCCCTTTGGGAGGGTCGAATTAATTAATAGAGAAATTGGTCTCATCGATAGAGAAATACTCTTCACCTACGAACGAGATAATGATAATATCGTTATTTCAACGATATACGGACGACTTTCAGAAAATCCGTCACTGTACCAGTTTGAAACAATGAGAAGCTATAATTTTAGTAATGATGATTATATCTTATTATCTTTAGAGGCCTCAGCCCTTCAATCACATTTTGAACCTCCGATACCTACACAAAGAATGGTGTTTAGGGGAAATACATCACGTTACTTAATCGATAAATATTCTGATTTGGAACGTTCGTTGTTCATACTTTTAGTATTAGATGGTTCAGAAAAGGTCACTTTGAGAGAAATCTTTTCAGACCAACCGTCATGCGAGAAAATTGAAAAGAGTGCACTTCAAGCACTTATGTTACTAGGGCATGAGAATTTTGTATATGAACATGTCGCATACCATCATCCGGAAGAACTAGCTAGACGGATAGACAAGATGAATAATAGAGAAAATAAATAAAACACCTTTGGAAAATCAAAGGTGTTTATTCGTCTGCACGCCAAACCTGGGTGCTTCTTCGACCTTTACTCTTTTGTTTTTGTTTATCGCCTTTACGTTTATTCTCTTGATATGTATATAATTGATTTTTCTCTTGAAGGGTTATCTGAAGATCATTAAATAATAGGCCCTCAAGTTGCTCCCAAGAAGCTTGGAGTGTCTGTACTTCTATTTCCTTTAAATTATTTTCTTGAGCAATCTCCTCGATTGTAATACCTGGGTTTATTGAAGGATTGTAGTGGCTATAATCAATTGGTTCACGTAATTCTAATAACTTAATCAACTCATTAATTAACTCAATTTTTTTCTTATTGCTCTCGCTAAAGTATATGTTGCTTTCATTCATGGTTGCCCAGCTCCTTCCAATGTTTAAAGTACCCGCAATAGTCTTTGTAAATAGGGTAGCTGCTCTTTGTTTATCTTTAATTATATTACTTTTTCCTCGCTGTAGACTCAATCTTTTATTGGAAGACAGAAGAGTCTTGTCAAAAAATACTTGTGAAGTATAATAGAATAATAAATCAAATACTCGAAACTGGAAGCACCAGTAATAGCGTAAGTCGCTATTTCTGGTGCTTCTTTTTTTGTCTTGGGGGGTCAATAAGCACATTAACCTAGTACACAAATAAGGAGGAGTCAAATGGAAGATGCTTCGATTCACTTTGAGTTTGAAGGCAAAGAGCAGACCACAGAGCCGCCACGACTAAGTATGTTTGCAAAAAAATGGTGGGTCGATAATCGTGAGCGTCTAGCAGAATGGTATCGATTATATTTTCACACTATTACTGTAACATTCTTGATGGTTATTAATTTGTGGTTAGGATATTCATCATTTTTACTATATTTTGCTCAATGGTTTAACGTGGAATCTGGACCTATTGGTTTTTTATCGATATTCTTTGAGGATATTAACCCAAAAGGGCCGTTAGCAAATTTAGTTGGTTTATTCTACATACCATTGCATCATAACATGACACTATGGATTTTATTAGTTCTTAACTTACCGCTCTTTAATTGGTTATATTCAACTGCCACACAACCTATTATGAAGGGATACTCTACTATAATTAGTTGGACTTCAAAACGTGGTAGGGTAGCGGCAGCAATATTATCAGGTATTCCATTTATATGTACCTTTACGGCGATATTTGCCTGGTACGTTCGGCATTACTTATTTGATTATTTTGCTTCTGTTAAATCAGCAAAAGAGTACCTCGTTGTAAAGTCGATGGAAAGCTTTGGCTATGTTCTAATGGTTTTGCCGGTCTTTATAAGTGTTTTTTCTATTTACGTAATTGTGAAAGAATACTATCGAAATGAAGACCTTCAAAAAATGTTTTATAAATGGGTGTTCCCATTGCTTGCTCGTCAATCTTATACATTACGGGGAAGAACGTGTGATGTAATTGTTGGTTGGGAGAAAGAGACGAACAAACCAATTGTGCTTAGCGAAAATTCTCGTTTCTTACACGAATTAATTGTAGGTGCTACCGGTACTGGTAAAACCTCTACAGCGATACTAATTCGAATAGTGCAGGATCTTATTCGCATTGCTCGAGGAAGAAAACTAGGGGTAGTGGTATTGGAACCTAAAGGTGATCTAATACGGGATGTTCTAAATCTGTGTGAAGATCTGGGGATCCCTGATCACATGATTAAGGTAGTTGACCCTACTAATATCGTGCGATCAACCAAGTTCAATCCTTTTATTGGCCCTATGGAATCAGCAGCAGAGACATATAGAGGGGTACTGGATGCACTTGCTGGAAACCAGAACGAATTCTTTAAAGGACAACAAGGTGAAACTGCTAGTGCTTACACGATGTTAGGTAAAATCCTATACGGAAACAGTTTTTCTATCTATCATATGCAAAAGATGTATGGTGATCCACGTTACCTAGCAGATATCGCAGAAGTAGTCAGAGAAAAAATTAACGAAGAGTTGTCCAATCCGGCTCTTGATAATGAAAAGAAAAATATCATCGATAGATATGATAGGGTTGTTTCTTATTTTGAAAATGAAGTACTTGAATATAAAACCTACAGAGAAAAAGACGGGAGCATTGTTCCGGTTTTGTATCGATCCGGACACACACATGAAGGTAAGCAGGTAGTAGAAAACAAGAAAGATCAATTCATAACCGGAGGAAAAAAATATTTAAATGACATTGTAATGAATGCTATGCTGTCTCAATTAATGGTTGCAAATGATGGAGAAGAGGCACTGGACATCGATAAGTTCCTTGACGAAGGTGGCGTACTCCTTGTAAACACAGCCCTTGGAGAACTTGAAGAGCTTAGTTTATCTTTCGGTCAATTCTTTATTCGTCAATTCCAATCCAGCGTATTTCGTCGTCCACCTGAGGTAAAAGGCGGTTATAAGCGTTGCCCAATATTCTTTAGCATTGACGAATTTCCACTCTACATTAACTCAGCTTTCATACGATTGTTAACAATTGGACGTGGATATAAAGTTGGGACATTAATAGCAATCCAATCACTTGGACAGTTAGAAGTCGTAATGCCTGGATACGATAAAACAGTAATGAACTCAGCTCGTAATAAGACAGTGTTTGGCGGGGGAGAATTCGAAGATAACGAGAAATTCTCCAAAGCATTCGGCGAAGAATATCAGGTTGAGGAGTCAATGAACGAGTCTACAACCCCTGTAAGTATGCCAAATCAGTCTTGGGGAAAACGTTATAACACCCAACGAAAGCTGGCCCCAAGGTTTACTGAGACTGACATCAAAGAACAGGAGTTCAAACATTTTATCGTTGATCTAGTTGATTCAGACGGTAGTGTCAGAGCCCCTATAAGATCTTATGGAAAATTCATTACGGAAACAAAATTCATTAAAAAATTCGTTAATATTGGTAAAATCGAATTTGAAACGAAAAATCATAAGCCACTTTCAATAGCTGCTCATAAAATAGCACATTTCAATCTTTTAAAACCGTTAGTAGGGAACGATACAAAGGAGCGAGATGAGCAAGATCAAGAAGATATTCAAATCGAGACTATACAAACCGAGATGTTACCGACTACACCTGTTCAAGATGAGGAAGAACTACCTATGGAGGTAACATCCTCAAGTCAGTCAACTGATGAATCTACAGAGAACAGTGTGGAGACTAAGGTGAACAGTGAGCATAACCAAAACTATACACTAAATAGTAGCTCTATAAATGAATCGAGATTATACCCTGTAGATGATGATGATGAGCCCGAATCCCCGCTTCAAGTATCATCTAATGAGCAAAAATTGACGCTCACCCAAGAAGAGGATGAAAGTTATACATTCTTTAGTGATAGTTCAAATAGTAAATATTCTGCAGAGGGTAGTAATTTTATTGGATCGAATCATATAGAACTGCACGAAATAGATGATGAAACAACTCTTCAAACTCACGAAAATGACTCAACAGTTGATTCTTCTCTATCTAATGATTTGACGAAGCTCCCCTCTCAAATGGAAGCATCTTTAACAGACTTATTTAAAAACTTGGATAATACGATAGAAGTGAGTCAAGAGAAACTCCCTAGCGATGAAGAATCCAGTGGAGCTAGTAATACGGATGAAGGAGAAACCAAGGGTAATGCTCAGCAAATCTCTAATGTAGAACCTGCAACTATCTTACGATCACAACCATTTGATAGCCACGCCGAAGACTTTCAATCTCAAAATACAGAACAGCTTGGATTAGATAAGGAATTATTTGATCTTGTAGCTGAAGACAAGAGAGCGAAAGTGTCAGTTCAACAGGAAATCGCTACTTCGCGAATAACTTCTTTGAATTACACAGAGGTGGATGACGATTAGTAGTTGACATGGTAATTGTTTATCATTACTATAAAGGTAATTGAATAGTTCGGATCGAGGAAGCACCTCGCACACTAGGACAACTTGTCCTGTGTACGGGGTGCTTTTTTTTGTTCCTGAACATATGTACAAAAAAACTATTAAGAAAGAGGTAGATTACTACATGCGTGTTATCGAGCAAGAATATGTACCGGTTGGGGAAGAACAGCAGGGTTGGGCGGAAATTAAAGAATCGAGCCGCATAAAGAAAGTGCTTTATGCTGATGCAGTAGGTTTGGAAGTACTCGGTGAGGGGGCACAAAAGGAAGAAGTACTGAAGCTAAAATACAAAGGTATTTACGGTTACCTTCCTAAATCCCGCATAGATAATTACGAATTTAAAGGTCTTCATCACTTCCTAGGCAAAGAATTTGAATTTGTAGTGGAAAAGGTGGATCTCGAAGCTCAATGGTTCTTAGCAAACCGGATAGAAGCGTTGGAGGTATCTGCTAGGCGTTTTTGGAAATCCGCACAAGTAGGTAATAAGTTACTTGGTTTTATTCGCGGAATGGATGCTTCTCGACTGTTTCTCCTAGTTGAAGGAGTACCAGCAGTATTAGAGAGAGACGAAGTGAGTTACTCTTTCATTGAAGACATGCGAAATGAATTTGAAATTGGAGATCTAATTAAAGTAAAGGTTACCGATTTAGAAGCTCCAACAGAGGAAAATCCCGATGGTGAACTCAAAGTAAGTGCAAAGCTGATGGAAAGAGATCCGTTTCTTGAGATCACTAATTTCAAAATAGGAAGCACCTATATCGGTGAAATTAAGAAAGTTCACCCGCAGCACGGTGTGTTTTATGAGCTCGAAGGTATTCCGGGATTGACAGTACGGACAAACTTCCCACCTAATGGCACTCCAGATCTCCTCAAAAAAGGGAAGAAGGGGCAGGTTAAGCTGCTGGATATCGATGTACAGAATCGAATGATTAAGGCCATTACAATCATTCCAGAGAGAGCAATAAGACGAGGCCGCCGGGTGATCCAATGAGTGAAATCCTCAAATTCGAACCAGAAAAACTGAATTTACAGGCGAGAGGGCACACCCCCTCTCCTCTTGCCCTATCAATACCGGTGGTTCCCGAAGAGCTTAATCCTTATGGCCTGGATGCTCCGAAAGATATAGGGGAAATGTTGCTGCCGGACGGAACAAAGTTTGGTTTGTTTAATGATCCCTACGCACAGCAAGTATTTATTAAACCAAATGAAGGTGTAAGGAACGGGCAATATTGGTTTAGTGAAAAATCAGCAGATGGCCACTTTAGTGAGAAAGAGATTCAGCTTCTCGATTTACTTTCTACCATTAGAATTGCAACGAGAAGTCAAATACATCGCGCTCTTCACCGAGGGGATGTTCCAGAAAACGATCGTAGCACTGTAGATTTCATAAAAAGGTGCAGAAAAAATGGAATCATTTGCGCTTTTTCTTGGATTTCTCCTTTGAATGATGAACGGAAGAAGCCACGCGTGTACGCGCTTACCAAAGCAGGTGCAATGGCAGCTGAACTCCTATTCCAGAGAAAGCTTCCTGATAAATTCTGGCTTCAGCCTATCAACTTTCCGGTAGGACGCAACCCCTCTATGGATGTGTTTTTCTTAGATCTTATTGCTAATGAGCTTTACAGTGAATTAGTACGTATTGATCGATTAGTTGATTGGATCAGACGTCCACCGATAAAGCTCCCAAATGCACAGTCAAACCATTATCCTTATGCATCATTTAAGGTTATAAAAGGGGAAAATGATTTTAAATCCTTTTGGGTAGAAGTGTTCCGTCCCACCAAAGACTGGTTGAATAAGGCGATTACTCGTTTTCAGAGAACAGAAATAGCTTTTAACTCATTGCCAGAAAATCAACAACCGTATCGGCTTATTATTATTGTTGATGGTGATAGCCGGGTGAAATTTTTATCTGAACTTGCAAACAAATACATGCCGAGTGTAACAGTCCGGTTCACTACAGATGAAAGACTTCTGATGGGTATTGGTGACGATACTTTTATAGCTTATAACTTTGATAAACAAGAGTTGGTTCGTAAAAGTATCCCATACCTTAAACCAGGTTTTCATGGTATGACAGCTACAGAATACTATGCAACAATTCAAGTGGATTTTGATGACGATGAAGATGTATAGTCAGGAGATATTTCATATTTTGAGAAAGGGGAGACCCTTTCTCAAAATCGTGTAAAATCGCTAAGATGTTGACAATACAATCACATATATCTTAGAGTGGGATTATCAATAATATTTATTTACAATCGACCATAAAGCCTTAGGGCTACTGTATATATAACTTTTAAGGACGGAGATCGAAAAATGACGTTTGAAATCCCTGGAGATATAGATCTAATTATTATTTCTGACCGTTTGGATAACAAAACCAAGTTAAAGTATTTAAAAGTGTTTTACATTGGAGAGCAAGGGTATGTTGTTGCTAGTCAAAACGATACTAGCTATAACTTATTTAAAGTTGTGGCTGTTGAGGACGGAAAATCTGAGCTTCACGATATTAATGATGATGAAGAATGGAACACGGCAAATGAGTATTTATTGACTCATTATAAAGAAGTGCTTAACTAATATTTGTATTCACGACTGCCTGATAGCTTCAGGCTTTTTTTATTTCTACACTTATCATAGGCATACTTTTATGCTAATATCTCTGTATACGATTTGTTTATTATTTTCTGGTTCGGCCATGCGGAAGAACCCATTCTAACTAATTATTTTCTCCCTATTGGGATATCTCTGTCTATAATCCATCTAACTCAGATGAACAATATTAATGCTCTTTCGAGCTGTAATATTGTTCATCTGTAGATAGGTGGTTTTTTTGTTTTAAACGAATCTAACCATCTATTTAGGAGGAATTAAAATTATGAACTTAAAGAAGATTCAAATGACTTGGGATCAAGTCACTAATTTGCCTTCTCCTTTGAAATTTGGAAAAGCTTTTGTCCGTGTCAATCGTTTTGACAAGACAAGAGTCTATTTTGAATTTGGGGGTCACGATTCTGAGAACGTTCAGAATCTCTACAGACAAATTAAAGTGTGGTTGTTAGATTCACGTTGTGTCTCCATCAAATACACTTACGAAGGGACTATGCCAACTAAACAGTTGCGTAGTTTAGACTTTACTCCTTCAAAAGATAAGATCTGGCGGAGAAAACACGCTTTAAACGTTGCTGCGATTCCAGTCGAAACCGCGAATCTCTGGATTCTATCGATCGAGAATAGAACCGGGAAAAAAGGTATTCCTGTTGATGATTGCGATATGTCATCACTCTTTTCTTACCAGCTCTCAATCAATGCTGAAGGGGAAATGGTGGGCTTATAAAATTCAAGTTATACATAAATAGCCAATGATGTTTCCTAACCATAGGTAATCATTGGCTTTTTGTATTTTCATTAACCGATGCTATTGGAGGAGACTATAAAATGACAACTAGAAGTAAACTAAAGGCCAATAAAACGACTATTAGCACCTTCGCCAAAACGAATGCTCTGGCGCGCATTCCACAGAATGTATCATTAATTGAACGCGCGGATATGACTCGAGACGGCAGTACTATCTACTGTTTGCGGATTAGTTATAAGGATCTAGATAATCCTGGTTACCTCATAGCCGATGACGAAGTGAAATTCTATCATTGTTGTGATGCAGCAGCGAATGGTACGAATTGCAACCATTGGGTGTATGCTGGTGCGATAGCAGGAGAGCATGGGCATGCGATAGAGAAGACCTATTTCCCGAAGTCACCTGTGGATTATCAAAACATAATCGATGATCTAGATATATTTGATTATAAAGATATCTCATCCGAATTCGGGGTTACCTCGACGAACACTCCCACAGTTACTTCCACCACTGGAACACCAAAAACTTCAGCTACACCAAAATCCACTGTAATTACAAAAAGGGATTGGTCGGACGGGTATAATGAAGTCCTAGAATATCTAAAAAGTGAAAACATTGAACCTTCAGTCATTGCAAGAATAAAAGAACTAAGAAAGTCCATATTTGAAAATGTCCAAATGACAGAAATGGCTACAGATCCAATTAAACCTGACTTGCCTTATATGGGATCTTACTTTGGACGCGCGATACGTCATATCCTTTCAGGAAAGGATATTTTATTAAATGGTGAGAAAGGGTGTGGGAAAGATACACTGGTAGCTACTATTGCCTGGGTTTTAGGATTGCCAGTATATATTCAAACCGGCAATGAAAATGAAACCAAGGAGAGCATCGTAGGTGAACGCTCATTTGCTAATGGGGAAGTATTTTTCAAACTCTCTCCCTTTGCATCATCAGTTAAATTTGGGGGGATTACGAATTACTCGGAGTTGAACATGGTTCATCCGTCTGTAACAGCTGTTTTTCATCCAGTTTTTGATGAGAATCGGCAGCTACCTACTGTAGAAGGTGCAATCACGAGGCACCCAAACCATATCTTCATTGGATCAATGAACATTGGTGAGCAGTATGCTGGTGTCAGCTTAACCAATGGAGCCTTAGTGGATCGCTTTGCAGTTCTGGAGTTGCCATACTCCGTGGAGTTTAAAGAATTACTAAGTCGGAAATCGGGATTTACGGATAATCGAGCTCTGCAGTTTTTGGAGGATGTAAAGAAACAAATTGATGATCTGATGGCCACTGAGAGTACGGGTGAGCGTTCCAATACCATCCGTGGATATATTGATGCGGCCAAGCATTTTAAATATTATGGAGTCAGTTTAAGGACAAAAATTGAGGCGATCGAAGATTTCGTCCTTAACAAGACTGAAGATAAGACTGAGAAATATAAATTACGGGATAGACTTCGTCAAAGTATCTTTCCGGATCTACCGAAGACGAAAGACGAAGAAGATTATGAAAATGGAGCATTTTAAATCAAACGAGGAAGGCACATTGGGGTCTTCCTCGTTTGATTTTTCAATTCTTATGGAGGTGTGAAGTAATATGATACTTAATTTAATTCCCACACGTGAGGAGCTTATAAGAGAAAGGGAAAGAGAAAGACTTCAGCGTTATTTGTTTATCAAGTTCGGCAGAAAGAAATTTGATTTTTATTGGACAGATGCCGAAACGTCGTATACTGATTATTCATCAATATATGTGAAATATAATCTTCAGACTCCTTATCATCAAAACTTTACGCCTGAAGAGATGAGAATTCTAAGAAAGGGACATGCAATTCATGAGAGGGGCCATATTGAATATGACATCTCAGGTATAACCCAAAATTGGAGACTAGAAAATTCTTCGGTCGATAGAAACGATTGGGCCTCCAATCATAAATATCCTTTGGGATGGTTGGAGTATTTCTCTGGCATGATGGTAGATGTCCGCATGGAGAATTTCGTTATTATTGACCAGCCTGAAGCGAAGGAATATTTAGATTTTTGCAATTACAATTGGCGGTTTGGAATTCGCGGTAGTAATGCGGGTGAAAATCGCATAAATGACTTTCGCGAATGTCTAGCAAGTCGCGGATTTAACTTGATCGATATCCCTGAGTGGCATCCAGAAGCTGTTGAGTTAGTGGATTCTGTCCAGCACATCATAAAGGATGTTCAATTCAGTCACAGCACGCAGGAAGCAATGGATAATACAGGACGTTTACTTAAAGAAGTATGGCCGACTTTGTATAGTTGGATGATGCAAGATGATAACGGTGTTAATGATCTGGTAGATGAGAAATCACATGATTCACATAATAATTCCACATGGGGTGACCCAGACTTTGTAGAACAAAATACGGATCGAGTGATGGGTAAGATTCAAGCCATTAAAAGTGAAAATACACAGCCCGGCGAAGGACAAAAGACAAATGAAGATGGTGAAGATAACGAGCCTGCTTCAACCGATTTCAAGAGGGTGCAAAAGATAATGGCATCTGAGATGAAAAAGGATGAGGAGGCAGCCGATGATGAAGTTGGGCCATACAAAGAGTGTAAGATTGAAGTCGAAGTGAATGAGAAGAATAAACACCGTAACGCTTATTCCGATCAAGTCTTAGTAACTCCTTTTGATCAGCATAACGTCATTGAGTACTTGACCATGAAGAAAATCATTCAGCGGCAAATCAATCCTACCGCAGCGGTTCTAAAAAAGCTATTAGATCCGACACCTGATAAAAAAAGCTCAAACCAGAGATCGGGGCGATTAGACGTTTCCAAAGTATGGGCTGCATCTAAATTGGAAGAAACTAATGTGTTCAAGCGCCTTACAAAGGGAGCTCCAGCTGTTGATGCACGTATTTTAGTCTTAACGGACATATCTGGGTCAACCTCTCAGGAAATTTCAGACTCTAGTAATGGAATTAGACGTATTGATGCTATGAAGCAGGCACTTGTTCTTCTTTCAGAGGCAACGGAAACTGCTAAAGTCCCTACTTCAATATATGCATTTACAGAAGATGTAGTAGAGGATGCCAATGCGTCACAGTGGTCGACTATTATATTTCCGCTTAAACCTTATGGAAGATTGACCGATATTGAGAAAGGCTTTATAGGAGGGATAGAACCAAAGGACGGTAATAGGGATACAATGGCTCTCCAATGGGCAGTAAATGAGTTGAGTAAGTTTGACGAAGACATCCGGTTGCTTATTGTACTGTCAGATGGGGAGCCCAATTTTTATCCGCATGAGGATGGAAGTACTATGAGAGCAATCGTGCATCAAGCAAAGAGAAAAGGAATTGATGTGGTTTGTCTATTCATAGGGCCAATAGAGTTATTTGAGAATGTAAAAGAGATGTACCCAGGGGGAGCGGTTTTTGTTACAAACTCTCTGGCACGTGATCTCACACACCAGATGAGACAAATAATTGCGAGAAGGCGAAAATAGATTGACGATTTGCACTTCTTGCATTAAAATATCGTTAACTGAATAGTATCGGCAGGAAGCACCTGCATGGCTCCTTATGGAAGTACCATGTTTTGGTGCTTTTTTTATTTTGATAATAGACTTGTATCACGTTACCACTTACAATACAAAGGAGAATCTTAAAGAATGAAGGTGTGCAAGGAAATGAATAAACTAAATGACCTCATTCAAAATGAGATATCCATCTTAGTAAATAAAACAGTTGCTATGCAAAAATGCAGTATCGATAACGATAAAATCGATCGAATGAGTAAAGATGATGTACAAAAAATCGCAAAGAGTTTAACAAGTAGTAATCTTCATGAACTCAAGCCTATTCTGGAAAAGTACAAGAATAAGGAAACTGAGTTGTTGAAGCGGGTTATCCATCTCCAAAAAACCGGCAACTTAACGGAGAAAGAACATCAAGAACAAGTATTCTATGACCTGATTATAAAGATCATAGAATTAGCTATTCAAATGAAGAGGGAGTACCGGAAACAGCATGACTCCCACATTCTCGAGAAAAACTTAATAGAGGGTGGCGTTTTTCTTTCAGGGGCACCGCATGCAGCAAGAATGAACAAGCTAACCGGTGGCGATATATTAGAGCTTGAACGTAGAGGCTTCAGACCGATGATATATCGTAATGATAACGGTGCATTATTAAATACATACGACACAAGAGTGCTAATAGGTTTGTTTAAATTATGGATAGATAAAGGGAAAAGAGAGCAAATTGAATTTGAATTCAAAGAACTCGCAAAAGCTATGGTGACCAAACCTTCTGGGGGCGAATATAGACTCATCCATGAAAGCCTTCGTAATATCGCAGCTACTTGGCTTGAATATAAGGAATACTTCGATCCCAACATATCGAAGTTCTATTCTGCAACTGTAAAACACCGTCCTATTAAAAGTTTGGCCTGGATTGCACGAACTGAAGATGAGGAAGGTGGAAAGGAAAGAGCTGCCGTAATCAGATTTCACGAATACCTTCATAATTCCTTATTAGATGGTAACTATGTATTTATTAACATGGTCATCTATAATGAGCTCCCTACATCTTATGCAAGAATTATTTACTTAAATATTCTTGATGCAATTGAAAACGGAAATACAAGATTTGATTTAGAGCAACTTATGGAGCACATTATTCTGGTAGGAGAGAGTTCTAACAGGGCCCGAACTATTAAGACTATCGAAACCTCTTTCAGGCATCTTCAGGACGCAGACGTCATTACAGACTTCAATTTAGTGAAGTCCAAACGCACGTTTACCCATATAGATTTCACTCCAAGTGAATGGCTTCAAGGACATCGTAGCGTCGGTGGAAGAGTTGAATTTAATTCGGAAAGAGTATTAATATAATAGGGGTTCAAGTGAACCCCTATTATAATTAACCGTTAGACGCGTATGTCATAATTAAAACTTCAACTTTAAAATACATTCTACTCCGTGTTTTACTATACATTCTACCCCGCAAATATCCATACATTCTACTCCGCTATTTATCATACATTCTACTCCGTATAATCTAAATCGACCCACGAGTATCATAATGCTAATGATCACTTAATTAATGTTGGTATACCAAAATTCCTGTACCTCCTAAATACATCAATGTTAGGCTCTATTCGTTGCTTCAATCTATAAGGTTAAGGTGTGTCGACCTTTAAATTCTCCCCTGAACTGGCCAACTATTTAAAACTCTGGCACCAACTTTTTTGTAAAGGAACCAACTATAATGTCCAGACATCAACTTTAATGTAACTCAAAAGAAAAAGGGGAGGAAGTCTTCAGCATTCGCATCGTTCTTACAGAACACGGCTGAAAATGAGGTTTTAGATCAATGTTTGTCAGCACAGCCAGAGAGCAGTTGCCTCGGTGCATATGGTTCATGGTGCCAGCAGCGCAGCTTCTCGCATCGTATTATCTCTGTCATGTAATATAAACTCCAGCAGAATACTTATTTTACGGAATCCGGCGGTCTTGAAATTTAAAGATGCGCAGCTCCTCTAGTTCTATTACTGTACTTCGTGCAGCTGTTGCTTCCCGTACACGGACGGAAGTAGCGTATAGAACCACTTTAGGATGAACTTGTTAGCACCCTGCAGCTGCTACACAGATTCGACCGGATACTTGGCAGCAGTACCGTACGAATTCCCTTAGGATGAGCCCGAGCAGTTGCAATCGTTACGAATACGTTGATGCTTTACGTTGAGTTCTATGTTTCTAAGTTATAGACATGTGGATAATTTTTGTGAATCGCACGGAGTAGAATGTCGTATTTTAGCGGGAGTAGAATGTATTTAAACGGGGGTAAAATGTATTTTCAACGGAGTAGAATGTATTTTAACGCTGTTATACATTCTACTCCGTTATTTTTCGTACATTCTACTCCGATTGACCTTCTATTTAGTTAATGCTAATGTCGAAATAAGAAAGCAGATGTAATCTCTCTGATAATAGAAAAACCTCCGTATCATCGGAGGTTTGAATCCGGTAGATTGTGTTCCAGCACATTCTACCAATTATGATGGATTCGAGACTACGGCTTCCATACCAATAATCTCAAGTAGCCTTTAAACCTCAAAAAAGTAGGGGTTAAAGGTCTATTTTGATATTGTCGTCATTTGGATTATATCAATCATTGACTTACTTAGTCTATATAGATCGTATGAAATCGTCAGTACTAATCAAGAAAGGAGGACCCAATTGTGACGGATGTAGTTTTTGAATTTAAACAACCAAAGGGAAGTAAGGATGTAGCTCTAACTGATGGATTTATTGATGCTTTATTTTCTATTTCAGAAAAGATTCATTCAAATGAAAAATTCAGAGTTCGTGCTAATGGTACTAGTCGTCTAGTATGGCATGTTACAGAAGCAGATCTAATGCTAATGGTTACTCTTCATGTATGTTTCAATTCTGAGGGTAAAATCCAGGATGTTACAAGACATCAAATCTATCAAAAGCTGCATGAATTATATGAAGATCCTTGTTGTGACGATCAATTCTACATCGCGTTTGAGAAATTTGTAAGATTGGGTCTGATTGAGGAGAATGTAGCTGGCGTTATAAGTGAGTTTTCTATGAATCACTTCATTAATCCTGATACAAATAAGATTAGCCGGTTAGTAGTTATTAATCCATTTATCTTCTCTAAACAGTTTACTGACCTCCCCATCTCAGCACAAAAATTTGTCTTCGATCTCCTTCGAAAACAGGGTAATGAGAAAGGGAAGGAAGTATTCTTCTGGCTAGAACAAGGAAAAGGGATACTCCAATTACTTCACAAAAAACATGTCTATGAAATCAAAAATATAATGAAGTTGCTTTCTGATACCTATATTAAGAATGTCCCACTCATAAAGTTCTGGAAAATCGACGCTAGGAGAGGTAGTTCACTGCCGAAACTGACTGTTGTTGTAAACGATACATATTCCAGTTGCTATGTACCTGGAACACCGTATCGTGAAGTACTTCCTAGGAAGAAAACATTTACTAGGGTTATTAGGCGTTTACAAAAATTACTTACAGATAATATGATCGGTGAATTTGAATACCTTAATAACGGAACGGACTTCTATCAGCTTGTGCGACTTCTTCGTAATAAGAGCCATAAGTATATGTCTTATGTAGTGGAAAAAATCCGGGAATTATATGAAAAAAACCGTGTGTTCCCAACTGATATTATGGATTTTATTAAACATGAATTACGCCATAAGATAATGGTCTCGTACCTAGAGATCGCTAAGAGAACGGGACTCTATAAATTCATTTCCCCGCGGAAGTTAGACGAAGATCGATTATTTGAGTTTGCCTCGGCTGCAAGTGAATTCAATCAAAGGCAATTCACTGCAGTATGCTTGAAGACATTGAGGGAACTTGAAATCAATTACACCCGTCCTCCTGCATGTGATTATCGTGATTATGCAAGGTCTCGGGAGCTTGGGGAGTATCTTGATACTTCAACCATTAGAAATCATGCATACATAATGAAGAAGTGCCCAGATAGCTACCAAGAACTCGAATTACAAGCCTTACTAAGAATTCAAAAAGGATACACGCGGGAAGATGTAAGGGAATGGATTTTTAATAAAATCAAACTTCTTCCTAAATGGACACTTGTTCCTGACGTGCCTTTAGATTTCAAGGTAGAGGATCATTTTATAACTTCATAGTCCATAACAGCCTTTCTTTTGTAATAAAAAGTGAAGGCTATTCGTGCTGTTTTAATATATTGGTGGATTAATTTATTTATGCAGTTACTGATGGAAATCATACCTCAAACCAATTTACTTCATTGAACGGGTCGCGAAGACCCGTTTTTATTTTGCAAAATCGTATAAAAACAGAATAAGAGATGTGAAAAATACGCAGCAAAGTAATGTTAATATCATATAAATACAGAATGATTAACTTGGACAACCTGAGAAAGTGGAATATTGCATTATGAATCATATATTTACAGAATTCGTTTAGTTGATTTTCCTTAAGCGATGTTGATATCTAATCTTAGATTTTGGTAAATCAGTTGTTATGAAGTGACCTTTCTTATAATTTCTGTATTTATCTGACCATATCAATTATATTTCTGTATTTTTATATAACCATTGGCTAGATTTCTGTATTTATTGGTTTATGATCCTCCGCTGCCTTGATTGACGGGCATCACCGCGATTTTAAATAGGTTTTTTCTTTAAATAGATATTTTTTAAATAGTTTAATAATAAGCACTCAATTTCATTTCTCTTTCTTGCTAAATGAAATTATGCTAAAATGAATTCATAACAAATGGAATCATTTTAGCCCTAGCATGCGCATAAGGGCCATTCTAACTTTAATGCACTCTCTTTCGAGTGACCAATCTTTCTCTTTAATTAAGAGATAATAACTCCTTTTAGGAATTATTGTGGTCATTGGAAAGGGCAAGTGCATTTTTTTATGTCCTACAACCCAACTGTACTAAACTAAAAAGGAGGTACTAATTATGGTCAAATTCATAAGCGCAGAAACTATCGAAAATGTCAGCAACGTGAGTGTTTATGATTTAGCCCTTCAAATGGGATTTTATTTAACAAGCTCCGGAAGTTATTGGATTACCACTTGTCCTAACGGCTGCGGAAATAAACGTAAAACCGCTATAAACAAAATAAAAGGGAATTACCACTGTAATGAAGGTGGAGGATGCGGATGCTCCGGTAAAGGAGCCATTTCCTTTTACTCATGGGCAATGCATGGAGAATATGATAATAAAAAACACTTTGTCAAAAGTGTGGTTGGTGTTGCTGAAATAATGGGGATACCCGTCGTGTACAGAGATGGGACCTATATTAACAATGGAGAGCGAGTTAAGACGACCCAAACTGTGATAGAAGAGGTAGAACCTCAGTCGGATGAAATTTGTGACCGGGTATACCGACGATTCCTTTCACTCTGTCCCATGTATGAAGAGCATGTGAAAGAATGGCGTGGGGAGAAAAGGCAGTATAGCGACCAAGAGATTGTCGCTATGGGGCTAAAATCTGTCCCTAAATCCTTTAATGAGGTAATTGAGATTATACGTACCCTTCAGTCAGAAAATCTCCCGTTGGAAAGAGTCCCGGGATTCGCACAAAAATTAAAAAAAGGTGGGGATCTGAAGAACGAGGAGGATTGGTATTGGTTCATATCAGGTTTTGGGATGAAATATTTCATTCCAGTCCGAAATGAACTTGGCCAAATTATTCGTTTGAGGGTTGCTACTGGAATAGCAGATCTTAAATATATCTGGTTTTCCTCAACTCCTAATGTAGGGCAGGAGAAGGATCCTAAAAGAATGGTAAAGGGTGGAGCTTCGTCAGGTGCCCCACTAAGTATTGTTTCACCGTATAGGATCCTTCAAGTTTGGGAACCAGGAAATGAAATTAGTTCTTACTTCAGTACTGATTTTGTAATTTGTACGGAGGGGGAACATAAATCACAGATTTCATCAAATAAGTTATTGTCATTATTAATTGGGTTTCCTGGAGCGGGTAATTATAAAGATGTTTTACCACTTTTAAAAAAATGGGGGACAAAGAAGCTCGCAATCGCAATTGATATGGATGCTCTTTGTGATCCCGATAAAGAAGAGGGCAAAAATGTAAATGTCTTTAAGCACCTTATCGGTTTAAGCAAACTAGCTCTTCAACTAGAAGGGTTAGAAGTCGTTCTTTGGTGCTGGGACTCTAAAGTCGCAAAAGGTCTTGATGATTTATTATTACAGGGCCAATTGCCGCTAGAGATAAATCTAAGAACTAAACAGAGGAAATATGTAAATATTAATGAATTACTCAAAATTGCTATATAGGAGGATTTTCTTATGTTGAATCGCGTGATATTGATAGGACGACTTACACGGGATCCTGAATTGCGCTACACTTCATCTGGAGTGGCAGTAACTCAGTTTACGTTAGCGGTTGATCGACCGTTCTCGAGTCAAGGAGGGGAACGTGAAGCGGACTTTATTCCAGTCGTCACTTGGCGTCAGTTGGCGGAAACCTGTGCAAATTATTTGCGTAAAGGTCGGCTGACAGCAGTCGAAGGACGAATTCAAGTGCGTAACTATGATAATAATGAAGGTAAACGTGTATACGTTACTGAAATTATTGCAGATAATGTTCGTTTCCTTGAAAGTAAAAATAATGGCAGCAATAACAGCAGCGCATCTCACCGTGATGATGCTCCACCAGCAGGAAGATATGGCGGAGGTAGTGGGAACAGTACTAGTGGGTATAGACCTAGTGCTAACCAGGAACATGATCCTTTCGGAGATGATGATGGTAGACCAATTGATATCTCAGATGATGACTTACCATTCTAATATATCATATAAGTGACATCTGATCATTACTGAATTTTACAGTTATCAGACCTAATGTTTTACAACATATGATACTCATATCCTTGAACCCAGAGTGGGGGTACATTACACAGCCTCCCACTCAAAGAGGTTGTTAGAGGAGAGTAAGTGATTTTATGATGAATTATTATGAAGTTCCAACGATGGTTAGTGTTATTCAATCGCTAGAGAGTAGCCTTTATCCTCCTTATGAAATCAATGTCCAGGATATTGACGACAAGGGACTTAACGACCACCAATTAGAGATTTTGTGGAGTATGTTTGGTGATGTGGCGATAAACGATTTGGATGAAATATTAGATGATTTTTTAGTCTGGAATTCAGGGACAGATCGTTTTCTGATATGGAAATGGTTCGATATGCATCATTCTAAAGGTGTTGCTTTTTTGGCAGGAGCTTTGGAAGAAGAATCAGAAGGATGTGAATGAACTATGATAGAGTTTATAAAAAACTACTATGTAGAAATAGCTGCAGCTATTGTAGCTTTCTATATCCTGATAAAACTTAAGCGAGTTGCAAGGAAGATCGTAGCCTTAGTTTTCAGTTTGGCTGCGATTTCCCGGGTTATTTTGATGTTTGCACAGTAATCGTAAAAGAAGCCCTAACTTGAGTTAGAGCTTCTTTTTCTTTAATATCTTTGGGGGAATACGACCACTTTCCCTTTAGAGTTTGCAGCAATCGCCTTACTTTTCTCGTATTTTTGTTGTTTGAAAATATCTGTCTTCATAAAGAAAGCTTGTTCAGCCCCATCAGCCCACGTTGGGATCTTTTCACTAGGGAATGGTTTCGGTGCAAGACCTGGACTCGTATATTCCATAATAGCAGGTACAGGTCGACCAGACGCTTCGTATGCGAATCGTTGTCTTCTTTCGCAATCGGCTTTCCATGCAAATAATATTGCTTCTCCATACGGGCGATCTGGGAATACATCGCGCCATGTGATTTTTGGATTATCCTCATCGTCGAAATGCTGCTTCACCATCTTGTATGTCTTCCTAGGATCTACTGTAATATAGGCCTTTACAATGTTGAGGTTAAGTGAAAGGAAATATGCAGCTACAGGGATTGAACATTTACTCCATCCAAATAATGAGTTAGTAAATGGGAAATACAGCATGCCGGCGATCGTGATTAAAAAGACGAAAGTGTTTACAATCAACTGAGTAATCAAAGACTGACCTAGCAGCCCGCTTCTAGTTGGAGCATTTAACGGATCCATACGAGTATATTTAGCATTTACGTATACTCTATCTCTAAAATCGGATACAATCTTTTTGTAGAAGGGATCAAGTGCTTGATCCTTTGCATCGTTACTTCGTGCTATTGGTGGTGCTAATAGGTAGTATAGATGAAGCGGTGCAATATATGGTGTGTCCATCCAGCGAAGTGTCTCGAGTTCGTACTGCCGATTCTTTATATCATCACATGTTTTAATGACCTTGTCACCGGGTCTGGTTAAGAAGTAAGTAAATAGCACAACTATTATCCAATCCCAATAGGTACCTGCGAAATTCAGAATGAATTCATTGTATATAGAGAATAGCTTGCTCTCTTTAGAGAACCATTGGGCCACCATAGTTACAGGGTAGGCAGCTATAGCCAAAAGCATTGCTGTTTTTAAGATGAACCACACAGGTCTCAATGCGTTTCGCAACTTAATCACCTCAGAGTTATTATTTAATTTCATTATACAGTTACTTTGTCAGTGCTGCATTTTTGGGGATAATGGACTTGAATATTCGATTATGATAAGATAAAACTATATCTTTTGCTAATTAATTCTTTACTCGGTGTCATGCGACTTATCCGAGCATTCTAACGTTTATTTTATCTTTACTTAACTTTTTAATCGCGGATTAATTAAATCAACCAAATGGCCTTTCATGGTTCCAGTTATGGTTAATTTAATTAGCTCGCGATTTTTTTCGTATTTATTATGAGAGGAGGGATTATTCATGAAAAGTACGTTTGAAGAAGACTTTACTAAATTGGTAGAGGTGTACGGGGTAGAGGATGTTAATGCTGCTGTTCAAATACTACTACATGAAGAGGATTCAAAGAATGATAATGTAGAGCAAAGATAAAAATAATCAATATGAGAATTACTTAGGGACTCATGCGAATCACCACGCATAGAGCCCCTTTTTGTTTTATCAACTTTTATGAAATGGAGGAGTTTTTAGATGAAACAGATTGGGGTAGCATTTTCACCTAATGGAACAGTATCGAGTACAATCACAAGTCTCATTAGCCTTGCTAAGCAAGTTCCTGAGATAGCAGGTAGGGTAGCAGATGTCACATTCAAAAATCGGAGATTGAGTATTGAATTTGATGAGAAAGACGGGGTCAGAGATCATCTTATTCGACAAAATGATATGAAATTAGGTATTTCATTTAAAAACCTTAGTCTAAGTGTACTCAAAACGGCCATTATTGACTTGTCGAATACGTTATTCTCACTTCAAGTTAAAAATGGGGTCTATTATGATGTGCAAAATCTTGCAGTCAATGAGATGGTATTTTCTCTAGATCTAGTTACTTCAACAGCTATTCAGAATAAGGTGAGTACTTTGATGAATAATAAAGTAGCTGACGATAAGGATAATACTCAAATAATGATGGATGCTGCAAATCGATTGTTATTGATCGACTTTAGCAATCTTGTAAGCAGTTGCTATTATGCTACTGCAGCTGGCAAGAAGGAAAATGAGCTAATGAAATCATCGACGGGGGAATATACTAACGCTATTAAACCAATGATAGAGCGATTCATTAACATTGTAAGGTACTATTCCCCTACCCACTGTGCAATTGCAGTCGATGCAGAGCGAGCCGAATTATATCGAAGAGTTGTTGTCTACAAAGATTACAAGAAGAACAGAGATGAAAAAGAAAAACCTCAGTCTTTAGAACAACAATTCTTATTAGCTCGCGAACTGTTCGAAGCAATGAACATCCCTATGCTGTTAGTTGAAACAATGGAAGCAGACGACGTAATAAATTCAGCCACCCTAAAATGGAATAGTGAAAAGAGGGGGGATGTTATAATCCTAAGTGGGGATAAAGATTTACATCAACTCTTGGGTGGGAAAGTAATTCAGGTCTTAAGTGGTAATGTTGAAATGACAAGAGAATCCTTTATTGAGAAGTTTGATTTACTCCCTGAGCAATATGCTGATTACAAAGCCTTGTGTGGGGAAATAGGAGACAATATTCCTGGAGTACCGGGCATCGGTGACAAGACAGCAGTAAAACTCCTGAAGGAATATTCCACTTTAGAAGGAGTTCTTTCTAATGTGGGGCAGTTAAAGGGGAAATTGAAGACTAATCTTGAGAATAATGTTGACGTTGCAATTATGAGTAAGAAGTTGGCCATTCTATATTCGGATTTTCCAAAAATAAATAACCTTAACTTTAACGAGCTCATACTTAAAGTGAATAAGGTTGGCATGCAGCGAGTTTTAAATCGACTCGAAATAAACCTTACAAAAACATCTTAGCCACAAAGTGAGAGAGATTGTAAATAATATGTATTCCTTTGCACTATAGCATGAATTATAGATTAATTCTTCTAAGGATTTATTAGCAATATTGCATATTGTCAATAAACCCTGCCACCTTTATGGAGCAGGGTTTATTTCAATTCGGTCACAAAGTTAAGGTAATAAGGATTTTGATACAAAAACGAATACTTAGAGAGGGTGTTACTTACAGTCGTCCTAACTGTGTGGTATGATAGTAGTATATCTTCTTTTTTTCTACTTTTTGTTCCCGCAGGCGCAGGGAGCGGTTCTAACGTGAATGCACTCACCTTTCGAGTGACCTATTATTTTCAATTGGGCAAGTGTGTCCTTTGAAAACGGGTCATTGGAAAGGCGCTGTGCATTTTTTTGTGCCTAACAACCCATTGATAAGGAGAGGTCAATCATGAAGAATGAAGTAACAAAAACGGAAAGAATGAGTCACCTAGTTAATAAGCTAAACAGATTGAATTATCATTATTACACACTGGATAAACCGATTGTGTTGGATCCGGATTACGATCAGTTGTATGACGAGCTACTGGATCTTGAAAAAACATTGGGAATCGTTCTTCCACAATCTCCGACACAACGTGTTGGTGGGGAAATAGTTTCAGGCTTTGAGGAACACAAACACAGAGGGAGACTCTGGAGCCTTGATAAAGCACAAAGTGTAGAGGATCTCAAAGCATGGGATGAGCGAGTTAACAAAGTAATAGGCGCTTATAATGCAGCAAATCCATCCGATCCTTTGCCACAACCCCAATATGTTTTGGAACTAAAATTTGATGGTCTGACGCTCAATCTGACCTATGATGAAGGTGTACTGATTCAAGCAGCTACTAGAGGAAATGGTGTCATCGGAGAGGGAATATTGGCCCAGGTCAAGACGATTCAAACAATTCCTTTAGTAATTCCATACAAGGGGCACATCGAAGTACAAGGTGAGGGTATCATGAACCTTTCCGTACTGAAGAAATATAATGAGACGGCAGCCGAACCACTTAAGAATGCTCGTAACGCTGCTGCAGGAGCTCTTCGGAATTTGAATCCAAAAGTAACAGCAGAACGGCGATTGGATGCATTCTTCTATAACATTGGATTTGGACTTGATTTAGATAATCATCAAGATATGGTGTCTTTTTTGAAGGATAATCACTTCAAAACATGCCCGTATACCCGTTATTTGAGCTCTCTTGATGAAGTGATATGGGAACTAGATGCAATCGTTGCGACCCGTTCTGATCTTGATTTTCTGATTGATGGGGCGGTTATCAAAATTGCTAACATGCGCACCCGCTCCATTCTTGGATACACAGAAAAGTTCCCAAGATGGGCAATTGCATTCAAATTTGAAGCAGAGGAATGCTCCACTATACTGGAAGGTGTGAACTGGGAGGTTGGCAGGACAGGTAAGTTGACCCCGGTTGCAGTCCTCAAACCAGTAGAGATTGGTGGGGTTAGCATCGCTTCCTGCACGATGAATAATGTAGCAGACATCGAGCGTAAGAAACTAAAGTATGCGGTAGGGAAAGAAGTAATACTGAGACGTTCTAATGACGTTATTCCAGAATTGCTTGGGAAACTAACGGAAGAAAACGATGGTATTGAAATCGTTACTCCTACAGAATGTCCATCCTGCAAATCCAAACTTGTACAGAGAGGCGCTCACTTGTACTGCGAAAACAAGTGGGAGTGTAAACCTCAAAGAGTTGCCTGGTTAGCGCACTTCGCTTCACGGGATTGCATGGACATTGAGGGATTCAGCCAAAGTACAGCGGAGCTCCTTTATGACAATGGATTACTGCGTCATCCTGGTGACTTATTCGGTCTCCAAGTAGATCACCTAGTCAATTTAGAAGGGTTCGGTAGCAAGAAATCAATGAAGTTGATCCAGGCTATTGAAAAATGTAAGTCGAAAGGACTTGCAAATTTAATTAATGGCTTATCCATTCCTAATGTAGGTAGGAGTTCGGGGAAGACCTTTGCTGAGGCATTCGGTTCCCTGGGCAACTTTATGAATGCTACTAAAGAAGAATTACTTAACTTACCGGATGTAGGGGAAGTTGTAGCAGATAGTGTCATCGAGTATTTTGCTAATCCGATATTTATGGGAATTGTCCAAATGATTCTAGAAGCGGGTTGCGACCCTATTTTTGAGAAAGAAGAAGGAATGGTTCCAGCTGAAGGCTTCTTCGTTGGAAAAACCGTTGTGATAACGGGTACACTTTCTACAATGGGGCGAGATGATGCCGCAGCTATTTTGGAAAGGCTCGGCGCTAAAGTTACCGGCAGCGTATCGAAAAAGACGCATTATGTTATATGTGGAGAGAATGCTGGGAGCAAAAGAGAAAAAGCAGAAAACTTAGGGATTCGCATTATCTCTGATGAGGAGTTTCTGCAATTAATTCAGTAATGAGTAAAGGTTGGAGCTAAGCACAGGCTTCAACCTTTTTCTATGCACTATTGTTGTTTGTATTCTTACAAGGATAGTCTGAGTTTTGAAAATTGGAGATGAAATCGTGAAGCCTGAGAAAATGATTGGTTTACTCGTGTATATCACTGACAAGGAATCCGTGTGGTACAAGTTTTGGGGATTTATTAGATATGGGATGGTGAAGTATTCCATGTTTCAGGTGGATCTTTTCTAGAGGAAAGCTGTCCTATTTTCGACCGTGAGCAGTTTAAAGTACCTCGTAAGCTTGCTGTTTACATCAAAGCTGGTGCTAGGGTCGATAAGAATGGGAGAGAGATTATAGAAGAAGGGTTTAAGATTAAATGACACATAGAAAGCAATGGTTTGAAAGGTATATTGGTTGCTGTTTTGGTATTGATGGCGCGGAATATATATTCCAAGGAACTTTCGCTAATACTGAAACCAAGCATGGCAAGCCATATCAGTATATATTCGAGGCAGCCGGAAAGCCACAAATGTTAATGAACTACAAAGAGGCACGATCAATCATGGGGCCCATGATTGATAAATATAGTAACAAAGCACGGGGTTAAGTTCATAACCTGGATATTCAATGCAGCTGTCTCCGCAGTCAATAGCTATGAAGAGAGACTTATAGGATACCAAATTAAGGATGAACCCAAATTGCAGCATGTCGGAATTAAACACAAGGAGCAAACCCGCTCCTTGTGTTTTTATAGGGAGATGATGAGTTGGAACAATACATTTTGTTTCAATATGAAGGGATGACCTGCGTAGCTAAAAAGAGTCCGTTTAGCAGAGAGGAGAGATTAAATGGCTTTTACTACTATGACTTGAAGCATCCCGATGAAGACGATTACTTTCCGGGCTATATTGAGAAAGAGGCACTCTATGACTATTGGGGCAGTCTCATGTCAAATAAACCAATTAAAGAAGTAGAGGAAAATGGAAGCTTGGTTTTGTTCGATTATGATTATAATGAGAGAGGGGAGCTAATTCCAGTTCCAACTGAAGGTTTTGTAACAAACGTACACTTTTTCGATATTCGATTTTTTAGAGAAGAGTCGAGTACTAATATTCTTGGGAAAACAATTGACTTTAAATCCATCCTTTGGGTGTGGGATTGTATTGATCCTTATTTTTACGCTCCCACGGAAATGACAATGGATCGGGTATGGTCAATGCCGAATAAGAATCCATATAAGCTGGCGCCTGTAAAGGAACTATTGGCCAAGGAAATTAAGGGGGGATTTATCATTGATCCATTCGCCAACATAGGGAAATGGGGGCATATAACCAATGATCTTAACCCTCAGATGGATACCAATTTCCATCTTGAAGCTCTTGAGTTTATCAGAATGTTTGAGGATGAATCGGTTGATGTGGTTCTCTTTGAGCCACCATACTCACCAAGGCAGGCGAAAGAGCTCTATGAGTCAGTAGGTCTTGATACGTTGGGAGGGAAGAGAACGCAGTCTTCGTATTGGGGAGATATGAAAAAAGAAATCAGCCGTGTTTTAAGGGTTGGTGGCAAAGTCATATCCTTTGGATGGAATAGTGGAGGTATGGGAAACAAGGAACTATTCCATATAAATCATATCCGTCTAATCCCTCATGGGGGTCAGCATAACGACACCATTATAACTGTATCGGTCAAGGTATGACAGAAGCCCGTAATGTATGACTTGTGACTGATCTGAAAAAAATGTGATGATGACATATTTTAAGTATAGCACAGGGAGTTAATTATATTTGTTGTAATAGGGTTAAGGGAGAGGATCCCTTGACCCTATTATTGTGTATCGTTATTGAATTATATAATTAAATTTCGATAATGACAACTTGATTAACATTTTCGTATTATATGATATACTCAAAATATACCTTATTTATTTTTATTTATAACTCTCACTCTTCAGCATGTGCAGAAGAGATTTCTAAGCCAAAAAACACCTAACAAGGGTACCAATCAGGTCGAATTCACACTATCCGTGTGTCTATCTATTTCCTATTTGGTTCTTGTTAGGTGTTTTTTTTGCACCTACAACCTAATTAGACAGGAGCAACTCAAATGAAAAATGCATACACATCAGAAATTAAGAAGGAAGTATCTCCGTTTATTATGGAGCAAAAGCCGGCCAAAAATGTATTAGTGAGTAAAACAGGAATGCTCTACGAGCCGTGCAATTATGTATATTATCTTCCGGCCCAGCAGCTTGAAGATGAACTAGCGAGGTTCCTAAAAATGAAGACTGGAAGGGATCTTACTATCCTTTTAGAGGCAAACGAGTATGGGTATGTCTCTTTGGATATAAAGGAGCTCGGAGATATTATTAGGGTCAACAATGAAAAGATGAGTGTTCGTGAGTATTTAGAGAGTTACCACGATCTATCTTTGTTTGACAGTGTTCAAGCTGCTCGGGATATTATAGCTCTATACTTTAATCTTTACGTAAATGATATAGCACATCTTCAGTACTTCGAAGATTATGACAACCCCGCTAATTCGAAAGTTCGATTATCGATTTCTGCCGGTGCCTTCGAGGTTAATCAGCCTAATGAAACAATTGGAGGGAGTCGTGTTTCCTATCGTGCGGTAAGTAACATGCTGTACTTTTTGATGAAAGCTGCTCAAGAGGAGATTGATCTATCACTTACATATCCACAATGTTCACACTTTGAAGACGTAATGTATGGATCTCTTGTAGAGTGGGCCGAAGAAGTCGAGAAACTTGCATGTAATGGAGATCCTGCATTCAGAACATTCGTAGACTTGATTCGAAATGAATTAGTAGAAGGATTTTATTTGAATGAGGGAGCTCAGAAGTTCATAGAACAGATTAGTAGAATGTTCAAAGCTGTAGTCGAAAATCCAAAAGAACTTGTCTTCTTCAAATTATTCGAACGCTTAGTTTCAGAAGCCGAATCAACTCGAAATGAACGCGAGAAACAGTAAAATTAAAATGATCAGGCCTGCTTGAAGGGGCTTGATTTTGTTCATTGGGGGAATGTAGAGTGTGGGAAGAATTACTTAGGAACATCGCTCCGGTTCATTATGAGCATCTCAAAAATGATACTGGTTTTCCAGGTGTATGTTATATTTCGTCTCAAATTCTCGCGACATATTTAAGGGAGAGAACAGGAGAGGATTGCAAGATTGTCTACGGAACCTTCGGACAAAATAACTTATTCCACTGCTGGGTAGAATTTCGTCAATACATCATTGATTTCACCCTGTTCCAATTCATTGCATACAAGGAGCGAAAGCAATTTTATCAGAGGATGAGTGGAGGAGAACTCTTAGAATATGCAGAACAATATCAGGACTCTCTGATTTTTGGATCGAACCATCCGATTAGGGCGCATTTCAAAGGCTTAGCGGTAATACAAGAAGAATTCAATCATCTCTTATTAGATGGTGATTCATATGATGACTTTATGAGTCGAGTGTATTCTTCAGATGAGTTTAAGAATGCTACTTGGTTTAAGAGTAAGGTCGATCATCTGGCAAGTGAAACATTCGGTGAACTTATAGATGATTTGGGGTACCGAATAACAAAGAGATTCTTTTCAAAATGGGCAATTGTTCGTGACGCTGTTAGAACATAAACAACCGTTCGAAACTCAAGAGGGAAATCTCAGCAGCAACTTGCAGATGAAGTTGGTGAGAAAAGGGCTACTATTTCTCATTGGGAACAAGGTCGAATTAGTCCTAATCCAAACCAACTTGTAAGTTTGGTAGGTGCACATTAAATACCACGGTTTATTATTTAATGGGTGAGGATTATTCAATTGAAGTTCTTAATAGCAGCAAACCAAATACGATAGAGGAAATAGACTATAATATGCTGCAGTTAAGTAAGGAGAGGAAGAGGCTTGTGCAAGCGTTAATTCATCAAAAAGTAGATGAATATGTTGAACTACTTGTAGAAAATCCTACTTCTGAAGTGGAAGAATTGCGAAGGGTTCTTCGGCTTTTTGCCAATGATGTAAGTGAAATCGAAAATCCAAAATAAGAATGCATTAATAATAGACAACACTAAACTACTGGTTCTTTAGTTGAAAGGATGGTCAATATGAAAGAAAGATTTATGCAACTTGACGGGATGACTGTAGAATTGAGCGGACAAAACGGAGATGTCTGTGAAATTGACATGCTGGAATACACTGTTCCAACGACTTTTGCTGTATCAGTTGAAGATGGCGGGCACAGCGAAATTATCCTTTCTATTTCTGCCAATGACAACGATGTATTTTCAGAGCGATTTACGGTCGGAGAGGACTCTCTTATAGTTGTATCGGAATGTCTGAATCAGCGAGGATATAATGATATAGATGCTGCTGTTGTTGAAGCAGTCAATACTGGAATTTGCTTTAAGCGGATTGTATCTGAGGCATGTGAAGGTGAATATAACGGGGAGTATGATGATACGTCCTATTTTGACTTCAAGGGTGCATTTATTGATAGTATAATCCTTGAGCAGGATGGGAACTCACTTTGGAAAAGCAGAAAGGAAATAGAATTGTGGTATCTGGTGGACGGAAGTTTTGTAACTTTCATATCTGACTTTTACCAAGAAGATCGGTTTAGATACTATCTACGAAATATTAAAAGAGAGATAGTACAAGATGAAACCTATTTCCCACATGATGAGCGAATGCAATTATTACAAAACAAAAAAAGGGAAATAGGAACAAGCTCCGCTTATCAAGTAAGTAAATAAGTCTGATACGAAGAAAGCTGCAAGCATTAACATCGCTCGCAGCTTTCTTCGTATCTTATGTGATAATATTCTTGGCACCGTAGACAGTGCTTTGGTTTTCCACGATGTGTTTCCTTGGGTTCGATCCACTCACGATTACACTGTGGACAGCGACCATCTTTGGGCCGTTCTCTT
>Ga0209258_100359_pt1 | contig 61630 bp, 57 predicted proteins | sample Araplaol_mTSA_r2_FD_184281 | JGI IMG/M metagenome (GOLD analysis project Ga0209258, IMG submission 184281) | Arabidopsis root microbial communities from North Carolina, USA - plate scrape CL_Col_mTSA_r2 (SPAdes) (version 2) | ecosystem: Host-associated > Plants > Roots > Endosphere | place: USA...
AACGTGGCGGCCGTGATCGTCACCGCCTCGCTGCCGGCCTTCGCGCAACCGGGCCAGAACATCGACGTCGACGTGTCGTCGGTGGCCAACGCCAAGAGCCTGCGCGGCGGCACGCTGGTGGCCACGCCGCTCAAGGGCGCCGACGGCCAGGTCTACGCGATCGCCCAGGGCAACCTCATCGTCGGCGGCGCCGGCGCGGCCGCGGGCGGCTCCAAGGTCACGATCAACCACCTCAGCGCCGGCCGCATCCCCGAGGGCGCCTCCGTCGAACGCGCGGTGCCCACGCCGCTGTCGCAGGGCGACACGCTGGAGCTGGACCTCAGCTCGGCCGACTACGCCACCGCCCGCGCGGTCGCCAACGCGATCAACGTCAACAAGGGCATGGGCACGGCGCGCGCGCTGGACGGCCGCGTCATCAAGGTCAAGGCCCCGACCGACGCCGATGCGCGCGTGGGCTTCCTGGCCGACCTCGAGAACCTCGACATCAACCTCGCCGCGCCGGCCGCCAAGATCGTGATGAACGCGCGCACCGGATCGATCGTGATGAACCAGGCCGTGACGCTGGCGCCGTGCGCGGTCGCGCACGGCAGCCTGTCGGTGACGATCAATTCCAACCCGCAGGTGAGCCAGCCGGCGCCGAACTCGGGCGGCCAGACGGTGGTCACCGACAAGACCGACATCGCGATCGCCTCGCAGGCCGGCTCGCTGGTCAACATGCCCGCGGGCACGAAGCTGGCGGACGTCGTCAAGGCGCTCAACGCGCTCGGCGCCACGCCGCAGGACCTGCTCGCGATCCTGCAGGCGATGAAGTCGGCCGGCGCGCTGACCGCGGACATCGAGGTCATCTGAGTCATGACTGCATTCGTCAATCTTTCGCGGGCCGTGCGCCGGGCCGCTCCCAAGAAGGCCCGCCTCCCCCGGGGGGAGTGGACGGCGTACTCGCCGGCCGAGGGACTGTCATGACCTCCAATCCGCTCTCGTCCTCCATCGCTGGCGCGCCGCAGTCGCTCAACCTCGCGGGCGGCCTGGAGAACCTGCGCGTCAAGGCGCAGCAGGACCCCAAGGCCGCGGTGCGCGAGGCCGCCAAGCAGTTCGAGACGATGTTCACGCAGCAGCTGCTCAAGCAGATGCGCGACTCGACCATGAATTCCGACATGATGGAGAACGAGGGCACGAAAATGGGCACCGAGATGCTCGATTCGCAGTGGGCCTCCAAGCTCGCCGGCCAGCCGGGCGGGCTGTCGGACATCATCGCCAGGCAGCTCGAGCGCCAGATGGGCATCACGCAGGGCATCACCGCCAAGCCGGCGGCGGCCAACCCGATGCCGGTCGATCCGATGCATCCGGATGCGCCGGTGGGTATCCCGCAGAAGGGAGCCGCCGCGTTCATCCAGGCGCACACCGACGCCGCCGCCGCCGCGGAGAAGGCCACGGGCATCCCGGCCAGGTTCATGATCGCGCAGGCCGCGCACGAGACGGGCTGGGGCCGCAAGGAGATCAAGAACGCCGACGGCTCGACGTCGTTCAACCTGTTCGGCATCAAGGCCGGCCCGAACTGGAAGGGCGCGACCACCGACGTGACGACCACCGAGTACTACGGCGGCAAGGCGCACAAGGTCACGCAGACCTTCCGCGCCTACGCGAGCTACGCGGAGTCGTTCGCCGACTACGCCAGCACGATGAAGAACAGCCCGCGCTACGCCGCCGTCGTGGCCGCGGGCAACGATGCCAGCGGCTTCGCGCGCGGGCTGCAGAAGGCCGGCTACGCCACCGACCCGGCGTATGCCTCGAAGCTGGCCAAGATGATCCACATGACCGAGCGCGTGCAGCAGACGCTCGCTTGAGACATGACGACCCCCACGCTCACTTCGCCCGCTGCCCCCCGAGGGGGCGCACGGCTTGCTCCGGGCGGCCGAGCGCGCGCCGCGACACGCACCCTCTCGATCGCGATCCCGACCGAATTGTTCCGGACTGAAAGGAGCGCCTCATGACGTCGTCGGCCCTGATGTCGATCGGCATGCGCGCGATGTTCGCGAACTATTCGTCGATGCAGACGACGGGTCACAACATCGCCAATGCGCAGACGCCCGGCTATTCGCGCCAGACCGTCGAGCTGGCCACCTCCGGCGGCCAGCAGACCGGCGCCGGCTTCTTCGGCAAGGGGGTGGACGTCGTCACCGTGCGGCGCGCGAGCGACGCGTTCCTGAACACGCAGTCGCAGGTGGCGAGCTCGATGGCCTCGATGGACGACGCGCGCTCGTCCAACCTGAAGCAGCTCGAGACGGTGTTTCCGACCGGCGACACGGGCATGGGCGCCGCGGTCGGCACGTTCATGAACGCCTACGTCGACCTGGCCAACAGCCCGGCGGACTCGTCGGCGCGCCAGGTGATCCTGACCAACGCCGCCGAGGTGGCCGACCGCTTCGCCACCGCCGGGGCGCAGATCGACCGCCTGCAGCAGGGCGTCACGCAGGACCTGCGCAACTCGGTGGCGCAGGTCAACCAGTTGGCGTCGCAGATCGCCAAGCTCAATTACGACATCGCCGGCCTGCGCGGCTCCGGCCAGTCGCCCAACGACCTGCTGGACCAGCGCGACCAGATGGTCAAGCAGCTGGGCAACCTGGTCAAGGTCAGCACCATCACCGCCAACGACGGCTCGATGGGCGTGTTCATCGCCGGTGGCCAGCGCCTGGTGCTGGGCGCCGAGGCGCAGAAGCTCGCCGTCACGCCCGATCCCGCCAACAGCGGGCGCTCGACGATCGCGATGGACGACAACGGCATCCTGCACGAGCTCTCCACCGACCTGCTGGTGGGCGGCTCGATCAGCGGGCTGATGAAGTACCAGAACGAGGACCTCGTCGCCGCGCGCAACCAGCTGGGCCAGATGGCGGCCTCGGTGGCCGCGCGCGTCAACACCGTGCAGTCGCGCGGCATCGACTTGGGCTCGCCCCCCGGCGCGGGCGACGCGATCTTCGCGGTCGGCGGTCCGATCGCGATCCCCAACGCACACAACGCGCGCAACGCCGCCGGCGGCTTCGCGGCGCAGGTCTCGATGACGGTCACCGACGCGTCGCAGCTGAAGGCGAGCGACTACACGCTGGCGGCCGATCCGGCGAGCGGCGGCGCCTACATCGTCACGCGCCAGTCCGATGGCGTGAAGTTCTCGATGGCGCCCGACGGCAGTGGCGGCTTCCAGTACACGCGCCAGTCCGACGGCGCCGCGATGGGCAGCAGCATCGACGGCTTCCAGCTCTCGTTCAACGGCACGCCGGCGGCCACCGACACCTTCGAGCTGGAGCCCGTGGGCCGCGCGGCCACCAGCATGGTGCGCACGCTGGACGACCCCAACGGTATCGCGGCCGCGTCGCCGATGACGGCCGTCATGGGCGTCAACAACAAGGGCACGGCCACCGTCGGCGGGCTGAGCGTGGTCGACTCGACCAACGACCCGACCCAGACCGCGGCCATCAGCTTCACGGATGCCAACGGCGGCTACTCGTACACGCTGACCGACGCCGGCGGCAACGTCACCGCCTCGGGCAACGGCACGTGGACGCCGGGCCAGCCGATCACGATGAACGGCTTCGCGCTCGACCTGAACGGCGTGCCGGCCGCGGGCGACACCCTCAGCGTGGCCAAGACGGTGCATCCCGAGAGCAACAACGGCAACGCGCTGGCCATGGTCGCGCTGCGCGACGAGAGCTTCGTCGGCCGCGACATGCAGATCGACGGCACGCTGGCCGACGGCGAGACCGCCACCGACGCCTACGCCAGCCTGCTGGCCAACGTGGGCGTGCGCGTGCAGAGCGCCACCACGGCGTCGACGATCTCGGCGGCCACGTCCGAGCAGGCCGACCAGGCCGTCGCCAACAAGAGCGGCGTCAACCTCGACGAGGAGGCCGGCCGCCTGATCCAGTTCCAGCAGGGCTACCAGGCCGCGGCCAAGGTGCTTCAGGTGGCGCAGGCCATCTTCGACACGCTGCTGCAGATGGCAGGTCACTAGAACCAGAGTGGGTAACGCATGTCCGTAGAACGCATCTCCACCGCCCACGCGTACGACGCCGCGCTGAACAACCTGATGTCGCGCCAGGACAACCTGACGCAGACGCAGGAGCAGATGACCAGCGGCAAGCGCGTCATCAAGGCGAGCGACGACCCGACCGCCGCCGCGCGCGCCGAACGCGCCCGCGCGCTCGAGGAGCGCACCACCGCCAGCGAGAAGGCCGTCAACGCCAGCTCCAACGCGATGACGCTGACCGAGTCCGCACTCGGTGATGCCGGCGACCTGCTGCAGCAGGCGCGCGAGCTGCTCGTGAGCGCCGGCGATGCCAGCTACAGCGACGCGGAACGGGCGTCGAAGGCCGACGCGCTCAAGGCGATCCGCGAGCAGCTGCTGTCGGTGGCCAACCGGCCCGACGGGCAGGGCGGCTACGTGTTCTCGGGCCAGGGCTCGGGCGGCGCGCCGTTCGTCGACAAGCCCGGCGGCGTCGCCTTCCAGGGCATCGGCGGCCAGGTCAACGTGGCCACCGACGAGCCGCTGCCGCTGACGCTGGACGGCGGCAACGTCTGGCTGTCGGCCAGTACCGGCAACGGCGTGTTCGTGACGAAGAACACCAACTCCAGCAATGCCTGGATCGACGCCGGCCGCGTGACCGCGCCCGACCAGCTCACGGGATCGACCTACGACGTCCAGTTCAGCACCTCCGGCGGCGCCACGACGTACTCGGTGCTCAAGGACGGCAACCAGATCTCCAGCGGCAACGCGTTCACCAGCGGCCAGAACATCACGGTGGACGGGATGTCCTTCGCGATCTCGGGCGAGCCGGCGAGCGGCGACGACTTCCAGCTGACGCCTTCGACGCGTTCGCTGTCGGTGTTCGATGCGCTCGACAACGCCGTCAAGCAGTTGTCCACCCCCAACCAGGGCGGGCCCAAGGTGCAACAAGCCGTACAGGACAGCATCCGCGACCTCGACCAGTGCTCCAGCCAGATCTCCTCGGCGCGCAGCTTCGCGGGCACGACACTGCAACGCCTCGATGGCGTCAAGGGACGGCTCGACGCGACCGAGCTTTCCGCTCAAACTTCGCGCTCGAATGCCGAAGACCTCGACATGGTGAAGGCCCTGTCGAGCTTCAACTCGCAGCAGACGGGCTACCAGGCGGCGCTCCAGAGCTACGCCACGATCCAGAAGTTGTCGCTGTTCAACTACCTGAACGCCTAGGCATGTTGGAACGGCGGACGTCGGACTGGCTCGTACCATTCCAATAAATGCGTTTCCGAGGATTTCAAGAATGTCCCTAGACCATCCCGTCCTCGACCAGGTGGTGCTCGGCGCGAGCTCCCTGTTCGACGCGAAGCGTGCGCCCATCGCGGCCCACATGACGGTGTTTCCCCAGCGGCCCGATGCCCCGATCGACGCCGCCGGTCTGCTGCAGGTCATCGACGAGATCGCGCCGGCCGAGGCGGGCCCGCTGATGCTCAGCGTGGCGCACGAGGGCAGCCTGCGCGCGCTGCTGGCCGCGCCGACCGCCCCGCACCTGATGATCGAGGTGCCGGGCTTCATGCTGTCCGACCCCGGCCTGGCGACGCTGCTGCACGAGCGCGTGGCCCAGGGCCTGTCGCTGGTGCTGGGCGGCCGCATCCCCGACGGCGCGCCGGCGGACCTGTGGCAGCTGTTCCAGGCCGTGACCGTGGCCCGCGCCAACATCCGCGACGCCTTGCCCGCGGGTCTCGGCGGCAAGCCGCTCAAGCGTTTCTTCGTCGGCGCCGACGGCCCGGCGATGTCGGCCGGCGCGCTGCGCGCGGGCTTCAGCGCCGTCATCGGCTGGCCCACGGGCGACGCCCCGGGCCCCGACACAAAGGTCAAGAACGTTCCTGCCGGCGTCACCACGGTCGTCGACCTGATGCAGCGCGTGGACCGCCAGGAGCCGGCCGAGAAGCTGGAGGCGGTGGTCCGGAACGACCCGACGATCGCCTTCCGCCTGATGCGCTACCTGAACTCGCCGGGCTTCGGCCTGTCGGTGGAGATCTCGTCGTTCCGCCACGCGCTGATGATCCTGGGCTACCAGCGGCTCAAGCGCTGGCTTGCCCTGCTGGTCACCAGCGCCATCGACGATCCCGACCTGAAGCCGCTGATGCACCTGGCGGTGCGCCGCGGCCTGGTGATGGAGGAGATCGCGCGACCCGGCGGCGACGACGCGCTGCGCAACGAGCTGTTCATCTGTGGCGTGTTCTCGACGCTGGACCGCATGATGGGACAGCCCTTCGAGCAGCTGCTCAGGACGATTCCCGTGCAGGAGAGCGTGGCCAACGCCCTGGCCCACGAGAGCGGCCCGCTCGCGCCGTTCCTGGCCCTGGCCTGCGCGATCGAGACGGAGTCGGCCTACGACATCCGCGAGACGGCCGACACGCTGATGCTGACGGTGGGCGACGTGAACCGGGCGCTGGCCAAGGCGCTGGTGCACGCGCACTCCCTGACCAAGGGCTGAGCCTGCGCCTGGGGGCGCACGGACGGCCGCCTCGCCGCGGCGCTGGCGCAGAAATATTTCGCGGATCGACGCGGACCGGGCGCACGGCGCTGCCCGCCAGCGTGGAAAATCGCCGCTGGCGTTGTTTTCGCGATGGAGAGGTCGGGAAAGATGGTTCGGTCAACGAGGTTGGCAGCAGGCGTCGTGCTGGCGGCGCTGGCGCAGATCGGCAGCGTGCAGGCCCAGACGGTGCACAAGTGCATCGTCGACGGCGTCGCCGTGTACCAGGCCGCCGCATGCCCGGCGGCCAACAAGTCGTTCGTCCCGGCGGCCCCCAGCCAGCAGGAGCTGCTGGACGCCACCGCCAATGGCCGGCTGCAGTCGGTCACCCCGGGTTCCAACGCGCCGCAGACGCTGACGCCACGGCGCTACGACCGCCATCCCGCGGCCAGCGCCGAACTGACGCCCTCGCTGCAGGATCCCGATCCGGTGCCCACGAGCAGCTGCGACCGCCTGAACCAGACGTACCAGGACGCCAAGTACCGGCGCGACGAGCTGTCGGCTCCGGGCGCCGTCGCCAATCGCGCGGCGGCCCTGCAGCGCGCGATCGACGACATGAAGCGTGCCCAGGACATGGCGGCCAACACGCAGTGCCGCCTGCGTTGAGCGCACGACGGGGGGCATGACCGGCGCAAGACCGGCGGCCCTGGCGGAATCGAGGGAGGATGGATGAAGACGAGGACGCAAGGACGCGCCGCCGCCTTGGCCGCGCTGTTCGCGACGGTGGCCGTGCATGCCCAGGAGGTGCACAAGTGCACCGTCAACGGCGCAGTGACGTACCAGGCCCGGCCGTGCGCGACGGGCGACGTGGTGCTGCCGCCGCCGCCCACGCCCAGCGACCAGGAAACGCGCCAGGCCCAGGCCGACCTGCAGCGCCAGCGCCGCCAGGCCGCCACCGGCTGGATCTGGCGCCAGAACGTCGTCCCGCCGCCCCCGCCTCCGCCGCCGCCCCCGCCACCACCGCCGCCCTACGAAACGGTGATCGTGGTGCCGAACGATTCGGCGGACGTCGTCATCATCCGCCGCAAGCACTCGAAGGCGGCACTGATCGCGGCGGCGCCGACGCCGCCGGCCAGGCCCTTGAACAACTGCGAGGCGCTCAATCGCGACAACGCCGAGGCCCTGGACCGGCGCGACCAGCTGCGCGCGCCCAGCGAGCTCGCATCGCACCAGCAGTTGCTGGACAAGGCCGAGGCCGAGGTGGCGCGCATCCGGCAACTGGCGACCGCCGGCAATTGCCGGCTCAAGCCCTGAGGGGCTGGCGTTCTCCCGATTCGCCGGGGGCAAGGGAGTCTGCCTTCGTGGCCGCATCCGGTCGAACCGGTGCGCGGGTGACGCCTTCGGCTGACCCGCCCTGCCGGAAGGCGCGACCCCTGGCGCCGCACCCATGCCTGAACCCGCGGCGGCCTCTCGCCGGGCAGGGCGGGCGTTCGGCCCGCGGGCCTCGGCGCCATGCGGCACCTCGCCAGGGGCGCGGCCGCATCGGCCCACGAAGGTCGCCGTGTCGCGCGTAGACTTCGCCGGGATATGTCCACGACCCCGCCCACGCCGCCCAAGGTCCGCCCCCCGGTGCTGCCGCGCCAGCCGCTCGGCGCGTCCGCCGGCCACGGCGCCGGGCCGGCGGCCGCCATCGAGGAGCTGCGCAGCGAGCTGCAGGGCTGGTTCGACATGTCGCCGCAGGGCCAGATCGTGTTCGACGAGGCCGGCAACGTCCTGCGCCACAACGCCGCGCTCGCGCAGATGCTGGGCCCGCTGCCCGGCCAGCTGCGCGACATGGCCCCCGACCTGCGCCTGCTGCTGGGCTGGCCCGCCGAGCTGCCGGCCGTCGCGGCCACCCGCACCCAGGACGGCTGGCTCGCCAATGCCGCCGGCGAGCCGCTGCGCGTGCGTGCGCGCGTGCGAGGGGTGCCCGCGAACGGCGGCAGCCGCATCGCCGGGGGGGGCGCCACGCGCTGGATCGCGATGCTGGAGGATCGCCACCTCGAGGACGAGCGCGACATCGCGCGCGTCGAGATCCAGGCCTTGATGGGCACGGCCGGCATCGGCGTGGCCACCTGGGACGCCGCGCGCGGCTGGGTCGGCTCGGTGCAGCGCGGCGCACGCCCGGGCGGCGGCGACGCCCTCGCCGCCGGCGACGGCGATCCGGCGCAGCGCCAGGGCAGCCTGATGGCGGTCGGACGCGACCTGGTCGAGCCCGAATCGATGGCCGAGTACGACAAGCTGCAGATCGCGCTGCGCTCGCGTTCGCGCATCGAGGTGCGCTACGCGGTGCGGCACCAGGAGAGCGGCCGCCGCTGGCTGATGACGCGCGTCGAGCCGGCCGAGCTCGGTCCGCAGCGCGGCGCGTTCTCCGTGGTGACGGTCGACGTCACGGAGGAGGAGACCGCGCGCCGCCGCAACCAGGACCTGCTTACGGAACTCGCCACCATCCTGGACGTCAGCCCGGCCGGCATCGCCTACTTGCGCGGCGAGGAACTCGTCCGCTGCAACCACCGGTTCGAGACGCTGCTGGGCGGCGGCGACTACCCGCCCGGCAAGCCCTTCGACGCGATCCTGGCCAGCGCCGGCGTGCCGGCCGAGACCGTCGCCGCGCTGATGGAAGCCGTGCGCGACGTCGGCACGCTGGAGACCGAACTGCTGCTGCCGGCGGGCACGCATCGCCGCCAGGCCGTGTGGTGCACGCTGGCGCTGCGCCGCACCCACGAGACCACGCCCGGCGCGGTCGGCATGGTCGTGGTGCTGGCCGACGCGACGCGGATGAAGTCGCAGCAGAGCGAGCTCGAGGCGCTGTCGCGCGAGCGCGAGCTGATGTTCAACCTGTCCGACGTGGGCATCGTGCACCAGCGCGATGGCCAGATCGAGCGCGCCAACCAGGCGATGGCCGACCTCGTGGGCATGACGCCGGAGGCCTTGAAGGGCTCGCCGATGTCGCGCCTGTACGAAAGCGAGACGGCGTGGCAGCACTACCTGCACCTGGAACGGCGCGACATGGCCACGCTCGGCCGCTCGCACGGCGAACGCCAGCTGCGCCGGCGCGACGGCTCGCTGTTCTGGGCCCAGGTCAGCCAGCGTCCGGTGGACATCGGCCGGCCGCAGGCGGGCACCATCCTGTCCTTCGTCAACATCGACGACCGCCAGCGCGCGCGCGAGTCGCTGGTGCAGCAGGCCGACCGCACGCGCGCCATCCTCGATTCCGTGCTGGTGGGCATCGTCACCGTCGGCGACACCGGCATCGAATGGATGAACCGCTCGGCGCGCCGCATGTTCGGCGGCGAGCTGGCCGACTTCATCGGCGCGCCCATCTCGGTCGTCGCGGGCGACGAGTTCGACCACCCGCTGCGCCGCACCGACTATCTCGAGACCCTGGAGGAGGGCCTCGCCGAGACCTTCGAATGCCGGCTGCGCGCGCGCGACGGGCGCCATTTCTGGGTGGTGGGCAACGTCGTGGCCACCGGCCAGGACACCGCGCACCGCCAGCTCACCTACGCGCTGCTGGACATCGAGCGCCGGCGCCAGGCCGAGGTCAGCATCGTGCAGGCGCGCGCCAGCCTGCAGCGCATCATCGAGACCGCGCCGCTGGCCATCGCTCTGTTCGACGCCGTCAGCCAGCAGGTCGTGCAGCTGAACCAGATGGCCGCCACCTTCGCCGGCCGGCCGATGAAGGAGATCCTGGGACGCGTGCCCTCGCAGTGGCTGCCCGGCCCCGAGGGGGCCAAGCTGGCCGCCGACCTGCATCGCGCGCTCGCCACGCCGGGCAGCGTGCAGCGCGAGCTGCGCCGCAGCGCCGACGAGGGGGAACCGGGCGGCGGGGCGCAGCGCGTGTGGGACATCCGCATCGTCTCGCTGCGTTCGTCGGCCGACGCGCCGGACCAGCTGCTGATGGTGGCTTCCGACGTCACCGCGCAGCGCGCCGCCGACGAGGCGCGCCTGGCCGCCGCGATCGCGCAGCGCGAGATGCTGATCAAGGAAGTCCACCACCGCATCAAGAACAACCTGCAGGGCGTCGCGGGCCTGCTGCAGCAGAGCGCCTCGCGCCACCCCGAGGCCGCCGGCGCGATCGCCGAGGCCGTCAGCCAGGTGCACGCCATCGCGCAGGTGCACGGGCTGCAGGTGGGCGTGACCGGGCCGATGCGCGTGCGCGGCGTCGTCGAGGCGATCGCGACCTCGGTGCAGCGCATGTTCGGCCGCAACATCCTGGTGGAGGTCAGCGGTCCCGAGCTGCTGCACCGCTTCGCGCTGACCGAGGCCGACTCGATCCCGATCGCGCTGACCGTCAACGAGCTGTTCACCAACGCGATCAAGCACAGCGCGCCGGCGGCGGGCGAGCCGGCCACCGACATCCGCTGCCGCATCGTATGCGGTGAATCGACGGTGATGATCGTCATCGCCAACCACGGCACGCTCAAGCCGGGCTTCTCGCTGGCGGGCATCCCGGCCGGCGTCTCCGGACTGGGGCTGGTGCGTTCGCTGCTGCCGCGCAAGGGCGCGAAGATGGCGATCGAGGCCGAGGGCGACTCGGTGGTCGCGCGGCTGGAGCTGGCGCCGCCGGCGGTGGCGCTGATCGACGCGCCCTGAGGCGCGGCTGCCTCAGGGCGAGATCTTCGTCCAGCCGCTGCAATCGTGCGCCGGCTGGTGCGTCGACGGGGCCTGCGTCGACGCATGCACCGACCTGTCGCCGACCTGGACATCGAGCCACGCCTTCGCCTGCGTGCCCGTGGCGGCGCCGCACACGGTGGCCCATGCGCTGCCGTCGGCCAGCTTGAGCAGGCTCTGGCTGTGGTGATCGGGCGAGCAGGTGGTCTGCACATGGCCCGCGAGCCCGAGGTTGCCCTCGGACATGCTCAGCGACAAGGCGTCGGGGTCGCAGGCGATGCCGGGGTCGACGGCGCGCACGACGGCAGGATCGATGGACAGCCGGGCCTCGAGATCGGCCGGCAAGGCCAGGAAGACGCGGTCGTGGCCCGGCGTGGGCAAGGCCTTCTCGAAGGCGGCGAGGTCGGCCGGCGCGGGCTTGGGCGCCGGCCCGGGGCGTGCGATGCCGCAGCACGCCAGCGCGAGGGCGGCGGCGAGGAAGCGGGCGGGCAAGGGTGCGGGCATGGCGCGGCCGAGGGTCGTGGGGACGACCGTCGATTGTGGCGAGTCGGTGCGCGCTGCCATCCCCCTTGCGGGGTGGGCGCCGCAAGTCCGGTGCAGGCTCCGAGTCGCTCAGGGTCGCTCCGGGGCGTTGCGTGCGCGGCGCCCGTCTAGACTGCGCGGATGACCCGAACCCTGCTCGCGCCCGCGCTGGCCGCGGCGCTCGCGGCCGCCGTGGCGTCCACGCCCGCCGTCGCCGCCGCGTCACCCATCTACCTCGTCGTCGACACCAAGGCCGATCCGCACAAGCCTGACGATCGCCGCACGGTGATCGTCCGCGCCTACGACAGCGGCGACGCGGGCCAGTGCGCGCGCGGCCAGATGCGCTACCCGAACTCGCCGGCCAACCGGCGGGTCTCGCAGTGCCTGCGCGAGCTGCCCGCCGAATTCGCGGCGCTGGCGCAGGGCGGCGGCCTGCCCAAGGCCTATGTGCTGAAGTTCACCGTGCCCGGTGAGACCGAAGCCACGTACCGCCTGATGTACGACATGTCGATGAAGGATCCGCCGCAGATCTGCCGCAACCTGGCGAACTACGAGCGGCGCTGGGGCCAGCTGACGCCCGACACGCGCATCCAGTGCTGGGTGCCGCGCGGGTGACGATGGCCGGCGCTCACGCCTCGGCCTCGTGGCATACCAGTTCGACGTTGTGCCCGTCCGGATCGATCACGAAGGCCGCATAGTAGTTCGCGCTGTATTTCGGGCGCAGGCCGGGGCCGCCGTTGTCCTTGCCGCCGGCGGCCAGCGCCGCACGGTGGAACTCGTCGACCTGGCGGCGGCTCGTCGCCCGCAGCGCCAGGTGCAGGCGCGCGGGCTTCTCGTCGGTCTGGAAGATGCACAGCGAGGATTGTCCGTCGGCGCTCATCTCGAGGCCCAGCGCGTTCTCCGCGACGACCTTCATGCCGATGGCCGCGAACGCCGCGAGATAGAACGCCTTGCTGGCCGCGTAGTCGCGGACGCCGAATACGACGTGGTCGAACATCTGCTCTCCTGAGGTGGGTGGGCCCGTGCTCTGCGCCAGGGGAAGGTCGCACGGTCCGCAGGTGGATACGGCGCATCGTATCGGAGTCGGGCCGGCGGGGCAGGGCGCGCGCGGGACCGATACGAGGCGCCATCGCCGGCGGGGCGGCCACGGTGCGGCGCGGCAGCAGGCTCGCGGCAACCTCAGGCGCCGCGCTCGCGCAGTGCGCGGTCGGCGACGTGGCGCACGCCGGCGGCCAGGCCCAGCGAGACCGTCACCAGCCCGATGACCAGTCCGACCCAGAAGCCGTAGACCTTCAACGGCCCGCTGCCGAAGGCGCCAAACCAGCCGAGCCAGACCCCGGTGGGAACGCCCAGCAGCCAGAACGCGGCCAGCATCAGCACCATCGGCAGTACCGTCACCTTGTAGCCGCGCAGCGCGCCGATGGCGGTGACCTGCGTGGCGTCGAACAGCTGCCAGAACGCGGCGAACAGCAGCAGGTTGGCGGCCAGCGCCTGGACCGCGGCGTCGGAGCTGTACAGCGCGGCCATCTCGTGGCGCAGCGCGATGATGGGCACGATGGCCAGCGTCGCGAAGATCAGGCCGACCGCGATGCCGCTCCAGGCCGTGTGGCGCGCGGCCCGGGGATCGCCGGCGCCGAGCGCCTGCCCGACGCGCACGGTGATGGCCGCCGAGATGCCCATCGGGAACATGAAGATCAGCGACGACGAGTTCAGCCCGATCTGGTGCGCCGCGATCTGCACGTCGCCGAAGCGGCCCACCAGCACCGCCACGCTGCAGAACGCCAGCACCTCGGCCACGCCGGCACCGCCCATCGGCAGGCCCAGCTTGAGCAGGCGCTTCTGGGCCGCCCACGTGGGCCAGCGCCAGTCGCGCCAGACGTAGGTCGACTCGTAGACCCGCGCCCGCGCCGTCCAGGCGGCCAGCGCCGCCAGCGACACCCACATGCCGATGCCCGTCGCCCAGCCGCAGCCTGCGCCGCCCATGGCCGGCAGGCCGAGGTGGCCGTAGATCAGCACCCAGTTCAGGCACGCGTTGACGGCCAGGCCGAGGAAGGCCAGCACCATCACCGGGCGCGTCTGGTTGATGCTCGACGAATAGAACGCCAGCGAGCGGTAGACCAGCGCCGCGGGCAGTCCCAGCACGATGCCCCACAGGAACACGCCGGTGCGCGCGGCCAGCTGCGGGTCGATGGCGAACGCGACCAGCAGCGGCGGCGCCAGCGGCACCAGCAGCAGCGGAATCAGGCCGCAGTACAGCGCCAGCCAGATGCCCTCGCGCGCGTCACGCGCGACGGCGGCATGGTCGCCGGCGCCGAAGTGATGCGCGATCAGCGGCGACACCGCCTGCACGACGCTCATCAGCCCGATGAAGACCGGGATCCACAGCGAGACGCCCAGCCCGACCACCGCCTGCTCGAAGGCACCGGCATGGCCCGACATGACCGTGTCCAGCAGCCCCATCACCACCTGCGCGACCTGCGACAGGATGATGGGCACGCCCAGCCTGAGCAGGGCGCTGGCTTCCTGGCGGAACGGGGTGGGCGCGGGCAGGGTGGACACGGGCGGCTTCGAGTTCGGATGCCGCAACCGGCACGATGGGCGGCGGAATTTACCACCGGTGGCCAGCCCGGGCGGGGCATGCGGACATGGCCCTGCGCGCGCCGGCCCGCTCTACAACGAAGCGCTGCGCTGCCGATTAGGTCAAAATGACCTCCAATGACCGTCCGCCGCCCGATCCGTTCCGCCCGCTGCGTGCCGCCGCCCCTGGCGACGGCGGGGAGCCGCCTGCGATGAGCAAGGGCAAGATCCTCGTCGTCGACGACGACCGCCTGGTGCTCGCCACGGTCACGCACGGCCTGGCCAAGGCCGGCTACGAGATCATCGACGCCGACAACGGCGACGACGCCATCCTGCTGGCACGCCAGCACCGGCCCGACCTGGCCCTGCTGGACATCCGCATGGAGGGCATGAGCGGCTTCGACGTGGCGGCCTACCTGCGCGAGTCGCTGCAGACGCCGTTCATGTTCCTGTCCGCGTTCGCCGATGACGACACGGTGGCGCAGGTCAAGGCGCTGGGCGCCGTGGCCTACCTCGTCAAGCCGCTGGACATCGCCCAGATCGTGCCCACCGTCGAGGCCGCGCTGGTCACCGCCCGCGCCCGCAAGGCCGCGGCCGCGCCGCCGGCGCCCGTGCCGGTGCCGCACGAGCACGTGCGACCCGATCCGTTCGCGCCCAGCTCGGGCTTCGCGCCGCTGCACGAGCCTTCGGCCTCGCCGACGACGGCGCCGAACAACACGCCCGATCCGCTGGTCGACACCGTGGCCATCGCGGTGGGTGTGCTGATGCACCGCTACTCGCTGCCACGCCGCGAGGCGCTGCAGCGGCTACACCGCATGGCGGCCGCCGACGCCTTGCTGGTGAAGGCGGAGGCCGAGCGCCTGCTCGACGCCGTCGAACTGCTTGCGCGGCCCGGCAACGCCTGAGCGCCGGCTGGCTGGCTGTTGAGACCGCGACAGCCCGGCACACGCGCACGCAGCAAGAGGCCGACACCGCTGTACCCCTGGCTGGGTTGATACAGCGCACCGACCGCCGCCGAGGCCTGTGCCTTGGCTGGCACGCGCTCCGTCCGTAACCTCGGTTCCAACCCTGGAGACCGAGCCGATGACGCAGCTGCTGCCGATGATGATGTATTGTTTCGTGATGTCGATCACCCCCGGCCCGAACAACCTGATGCTGACGGCCTCGGGCGCGAACTTCGGCTACCGGCTCACGCTGCCGCAGGTGATGGGCTGCATCGCCGGCAACGTCGCGCTGACGATGATCGCGTGCAACGGGCTGGGCCAGCTGTTCGTCGCGTGGCCGCCGGCGCAGACGCTGCTGCGCACCGGCGGCGCGCTGTACCTGTTGTGGCTGGCGTGGAACCTCGCGCACGCGCGCCTGGGCGACGCGCAGGCGCTGCGGCCGCTGAGCTTTCTCGAGGGCGCGATGTTCCAGGCGTTCAATCCCAAGAGCTGGATCCGCGCGATCACGCTGGCCTCGGTGTTCATGCCCGCCGGGACGAATCCGCTGACGGCCGGCCTGGCGATCAGCCTCATCGGTGCGGCCATCGCGGTGCCGTGCCTGTCGATGTGGGCGTTGTTCGGCGTGGCGATGCGCGGCGTGCTGTCGGAACCGCGCCGCCAGCGCGTCTTCAACCTGGCGATGGCGGCCGCGCTCGCCTTCCTCGCCGTCGAGATACTGCGGTAGACCCCATGTTCACCCTCGACCGCAACTCGGCCGTCGCGCTGTCCGACCAGATCGAGGCGCGGCTGCGCGAGCTCGTCGCGCGCGGGCAGCTGCCCGTGGGCGCGCGCCTGAGCTCGATCCGGCAGCTGGCCGCGGAACTGGCGGTCAGCCCCAACACCGTCATCGCGGCCTACGACCGCCTCGTCGCGGCGGGCGTGATCGATGCCCGCGGCACGGCTGGCTACTTCGTCAACGCGCGCCAGGGGGCGATGCCCGAGGAGGTATCGCTCGAGGCCGGCGAGGAGCAGGAGCCCGTGTGGCTCGCGCAGCAGGCCAACGACCAGCGCGCCGGGGTGCTGCTGGCCAGCAGCGGCGCGTTGCCGCCGGCCTGGCTGGAAGACGCCGTGCCCGCCGCCGCGGTGCAGCGCGGGCTCGCGCGCAGCGTCGCGGGCATGGCCTCGCGCTGCCCGCCCCAGGGCCTGCCCGAGCTGCGCGAGCGCCTGGCCCTGATGCTGCGCGGCATGGGCATTCCGGTGGACGCGGGCCGCATCCTCACCACCTACGGCGGCACGCATGCGATCGACATGATCTGCCGCAGCTTCCTCAAGCCCGGCGACGCCGTGCTGGTGGAGGACCCGGGGTACTTCCTGATGTTCGGCCGGCTGCAGCAGGAGGGCATCCGCGTGCTGCCGATCGCGCGCCGGCACGACGGCGTGGACCTGGGCCAGCTGGAGGCCGCGTGCCGCGAGCACAAGCCGCGCCTGGCCTTCCTGCAGACCGCGCTGCACAACCCGACCGGCTGGGGCAGCAGCGCCGCCAACCTGCACAAGCTGCTGGTGCTGGCGCAGCAGTACGGCTTCCTGATCGCCGAGGACGACGTCCAGGGCCACTTCCATCCCGGCCAGCCGACGCGGCTCGCGGCGCTGTCGGGGCTGGAGCGCGTCATCTACTACTCGAGCTTCTGCAAGGCACTGAGCCCGGCGCTGCGCATGGGCTACATCGCCGCCGACCCGTCGCTGCTGAAGCTGCTGCTGCGCCAGAAGATCTACTCGGTGCTGACCACGCCCGCGCTCAACGAGCTGGTCATGCTGGAGGTGCTGGCCGCCGGCCGCTGGCGCAAGCACCTCGACCGCCTGCAGCGGCGCCTGGCGGCTGCGCGTCACGCCAGCGAGCGGCAGCTGGCCTCGGCCGGCATCGGCTTCGACCACCCCGGCGAGGGCGGGCTGTTCCTGTGGGGCGAGGTGCCCGCGGGCGTCGACGTCGACCTGCTGGTGCAGGACGCGCTGCGCAACAAGATCCTGCTGGTGCGCGGTGCCGCCTTCATGGCCGACGGCAGCGCCGACCCGCACATCCGCTTCAACGTGGCGATGTGCCAGGCGCCGGCGGTGGCCGACTACCTGCGCGAGAGACTGGTGGACCCCCACGCTCGCTGCCGCTCGCTGCCCCCCGAGGGAGCCGGCCGCGAGCCGGCCGGCAAAGCCGGATCGGCCGCTGCCTTGAGTCTCGTTCGGAAGGCATGAGCGGCAGCGCCGTCGACAAGAGGGCCGGCGTCTTCGCTTTCAGGGCAGGCTAGGGCAGCGTGAAGTAGAACCGCGCGCCCTTGCCGACTTCCGACTCGGCCCAGATGTCCCCGCCATGCCGGCGGATGATGCGGCGCACGGAGGCCAGGCCCACGCCGGTGCCCTGGAAGTCCTTGGCGCTGTGCAGGCGCTGGAACACGCCGAACAGGCGGTCGGCGAAGCGCATGTCGAAGCCGGCGCCGGCGTCGGAGACGACGAAGGCCGGCGTGCCGCCCTGCGTCTCGCGGCGCAGCTCGATGCGCGTGACCGGGCTGTGGCTGCTGTACTTCCAGGCGTTGCCCACCAGGTTCTCGATGGCGATGCGCAGCAGCGTCGGGTCGCCCTGGATCACCAGGCCCGGCTCGATGACGATCTCGGCGTCGCGTTCGGGCTCGTTGCTGCGCAGGTCCTCCACGACGTAGCGCGCGAGCTGCGACAGGTCGACCGGCTGGCGCTTGAGCGGCTGCGACTGCAGGCGCGACAGTGCGAGCAGCGAGTCGATCATGCTGTTCATGCGCGCCGCGGCGGCCAGGATGCGGTCGGTGTGGTCGTTGCCGATGCGATCGAGGAAGCGACCGTAGTCCTCCTTGAGGATGCGGGCGAAGCCCTCGACCACGCGGATCGGGGCGCGCAGGTCGTGCGACACCGTGTAGATGAAGGATTCCTGGTCGGCGTGGTCGGCCCCCGTGGGCTCGGCCGCGACGACCGGGGCGGGCAGGGCCGCGGCCGTGGCGGGCGCGTCGGCGGCGAGCTTGCGCAGCACCACCAGGCGGCCGGCCTGCGGGTCGCCGTCGGCGCGGACGTAGGTCCAGCCGACCCGCCAGTCGCCGGCGGTGCGCGTGTCGCCGGCGGGCATCTCGGCCAGCGCGCGTTCGACGGGCGCGGGCAGCCGGGCGCAGACGGCGGCCCAGTCGGGCGTGCCGGTGAAGCTGTCCTCGGGCGCGCCCGTCATGCCGAACAGCGCGCGGGTGCCCGCGCCCTGGGCCTCGAGCCGCCAGGGCGCGCCCTCCTCGAGGCGGCGGAACAGCAGGACGCTGGCGTCGGGCTGGGCCAGCAGTGCCGCCAGCGCGGCCTGGCCGAAGGCGGCGGCGTCGGTCTCGCCGACCGGCCGCGCGCTGCCGACGTAGCCCAGGAAGAAGCCCTCGCCGTCGTGGCGCGGTTCGCCGCGCACGCTCCAGAGTTCCGATGTCTCGCCAAGTTGCAGCAAGACGCGCTGTTCGGTGATGGGCGCGTGCGCCGCGAGCTGGCGCGACAGCGGCCAGCTGGCGGGCGAACCACCCGTCCCAGGGGACACGCCCTCGGCGCCCGGGACGGGCGACGCGATGACCGTGAGCGGCGTGCCCAGCGGCGGACTGAGCTTCCAGCCGTCGGCGCGCCGCGCGGGCGGCCGCCAGGTGGCGAGCTTGTGGGTGGCGTCGGTCTCCCACGTCCAATAGTCGGCCAGCGCCAGCAGGCGGGTGCGCTCCTCGCTGGCCGTGCGCAGCGTGGCCGCGTTGCGTGTCTTCATCCACAGCGCGCCCGCCACGGCACCGATCGCGCCGAAGGCGGCGAGCGCCAGGATCACGAGGACGTCGAGCGTCGAGGTCATCGAGTCTGCGGAAGTGACATGCGAGCGATTGTAAGGAGCATTGATTCCGCGGCCGGGATGCCGAAGAGCCCGGAAGCGGGGATCCGGCTTTCGGGATGTAGGGAGGTCGTGACTCTTTCGCGACACACCTGTCGGCGGGCGTCCCGATTGCTCGGCCGCAGGTGGGAGGGCGGGTGGCTCGCCAAAGGCCCCCGCCTGCGGAGTATTTCGCCATTGACGCCCTTGGGGCGCACGGACATGCTTACATTACAGGGCGAGAATGCTCGACTACACAAACTCAGGGCGATGGGCGATTTGAACAACCCCGGAATCGATGGCGCAGCCAGGCCGGTGCTGGATGCTGCCAGCATGGCCGAGTTGCGGGCGCTGGATCCGGATGGCAAGGCCCAGCTCGTCAAGCGCGTCCTCGCCACGTACCAGGCCTCGCTCGCCAAGCTGGTGGACCAGCTGCGCGTCGCGCGCGCCGACGGTGCGTGGGAGCAGGTGGGACGCGTCGCGCACACGCTCAAGTCGTCGTCGGCCAGCATCGGGGCGCTCGGGCTGTCCGCGTTGTGCGCCGACATCGAACGCCTGATCCGCGCGGGCGATGCCGCCGGTGCCGAACCGCTGCTCGAGCAGTTCCATGCCGAGGTCCGGCGCGTCGACGCGGCCGTCGGCCAGACGTTGCAGCACCTCGAGGCGGCGGCTTCATGACGTTGCACCATGGCGTGAGCCTGGAGGCCACGGACCGTCGTCCGACGGTCCTGCTCGTCGACGACGACGAGGTCAACCTGCTCATGACCGCCGCGGCCCTGCGCGACCGCGGCTTCGACATCACCTCCTGCACCGGTGGCGAGGAGGCGCTCACGCGCCTGGCCAGCTGGACGCCCGACGTCGTGGTGCTCGACGCCATCATGCCGGGCCTGGACGGCTTCGAGACCTGTGTCGCGCTGCGCAACATGCCCGGCTTCGACAACGTGCCGGTGCTGATGCTCACCGGCCTGGACGACGAGGCCTCGATCAACCGCGCCTACCAGGTCGGCGCGACGGACTTCTTCGTCAAGGCCACGCAGTGGAGCCTGCTGGCGGGCCGCCTGCGCTACCTGCTGCGCGCGTCGCGCACGCGCCAGGAGCTCGAGCGCAGCAAGGCCAAGCTCGCGCGGGCCCAGGATCTGGCCCGCATGGGCTCGTTCGACTGGTGGCAGGACGACAACCGCAGCTTCGTCAACGGCCTGGAGCTGTCGGAGGAAGGCCTGCGCGTGTTCGGCTACGGGCCGGACGACCGCGTCAACCTGCGCGACATGCTGCGCATGATCGCGCCCACCGACCGCGAGCCGCTGGTGCGCCTGGCGCGCCAGATCCTGTACCAGGTCTCCGTCATCGCCACCGACGTGCCGATGACGCTGCCCGACGGACGCTTCCGCATCATCCACGTCGAGGCCGAGCCCGAGTTCGACGAGCACGGCCACTGCTGCGCCTACACGGGCATCGTGCAGGACGTGACGGACCGCCGCATCGCCGAAGACCGCATCCGCCACCTCGCCAACTACGACGCGCTCACGAACCTGCCCAATCGCCGCCAGCTGATCTGGCGCGCCGAGCGGGCCCTCGAGTTCGGCCGCCGCCTGGGCCACCAGGTGGCGCTGCTGCTGATCGACCTCGACCGCTTCAAGGTCATCAACGACACCCTCGGGCATGCCGCCGGCGACGAGCTGCTGATGGAAGTGGCGTTCCGGCTGCGCGGCTGCGTCCGCCACTGCGAGCAGCTGTTCGAGGGCGTGATCGAGACGGCGGGCTCGCGCTCGCACCGCACGCTGGAGGCGGTGGGCCGCCTGGGCGGCGACGAATTCGTGGCGCTGCTGCCCGAGGTGGCCGACGAGGCCGATGCCCAGCGCGTGGCCACCCGCATCCTCGAGGCGCTGCGCGAGCCGGTGGTGGTCGCGGGGCAGGACTGCTTCGCCACCGCGTCGGTGGGCATCGCGCTGTTCCCGCGCGACGGCAACACCGTGGCCGACCTGCTGCGCAACTCCGACGTCGCGATGTACGCGGTCAAGAGCCAGGGCCGCAACGACGCGCTGGTCTACACCCCGCGCCTGGCCGGCCGCGGCCGCGAGAAGCTCGCGCTCGAGAGCGCGCTGCACAAGGCCATCGAGCGCGACGAGCTGGTGCTGTACTACCAGCCCAAGGTCGACGTGGCCAACGGCAAGATGGTGGGTGTCGAGGCGCTGATGCGCTGGCGCCGCGGCGATCTCCTGATCCAGCCGGCCGACTTCATCCCCGTCGCCGAGGAGACCGGCCTCATCGTCCCGATGAGCGAGTGGGCGCTGCGCCAGGCCGCCAAGCAGGCCCGCATCTGGGCGGACGCGTTCGGCTTTGCCGACTCCATCGCCGTCAACATGCCCAACCGGATGTTCGAGCGCACCGACCTGATCGAGCAGATCTCGTCGGCCGTGCGCGAGGAGGGCATCCCGCACAGCATGATCCAGCTGGAGATCACCGAGACGGGCCTGATGAAGGACCTGCAGCGCGTGATCCCGTCGCTGCACCGGCTCACGGAGATCGGCGTGCAGATCGCCGTCGACGACTTCGGCACCGGCTATTCGTCGCTGGCCTACCTGACGTCGCTGCCGATCGCGGAGGTCAAGATCGACCGCAGCTTCGTGCGCGACCTGGGCGTGCTGCCACAGAGTCTTGCGGTTGTTACCGCCATCATCGCGCTGGCGAAGTCGTTGGACCTCAAGGTGGTGGCCGAGGGTGTCGAAAACCAGAGGCAGCAGGATGTGCTTTACGGGGAAGGCTGCTCGCTGATGCAGGGCTTCCTGTTCAGCAAGCCGATGCCTCCGGAGGACGTCCAGGCCTGGATGGAGAGCGTCTCGCTGCCGCGCAAGGTGGTGGCGGCGCCCTCCGCAGCGAAGGTGCGCGCCGACGCCGGCGAAGTGGTCGACGTCGGGCGGCGCTCGTAATCTCACGCGGCCCTCGCGCCGCCAGCCGCCGACATCGTCATGCCCAAACCCTCCGCCGCCGAGACCGCCAAGGCCGCGTTGCGCCGCCTCGCGTTGTCCAAGCAGGAGCCCACGCCCGAGAACTATGCGCGCGCCTGGTCCGAGGAGGGCGGCGCGCCTCCCGCGGCGTCGCCCGCGCCGACGGCTCCCGCGCCGGGGCCGGTCGCGGCCGGCAGCAAGGCCAAGGGTGTGTACGACCGCATCGCCGCGCGCCTGTTCGAGGACGGCACGCAGCGCGAGGAGTTCGCACAGGCGCTGCAGCGCGGCGACTGGGACGCGGTGCGCGGCCACGTCGAGCGGGCGGCCGAAGCGCAGGCGGCGTTGTCGCACGGCATGGCGCTCACGATCGAGAAGCTCGCGCGCGGCCTCGAGCGCGGCGGCCGCCAGTGGACGGCGGCGCGCAAGAAGGACAGCCTGCAGCGCGTGCTGGAGGCCAACCGCAGCGACATCGCACGCCTGCACCAGCGCATGAAGCAGCTGGTCGCGTCCTGGGACGGCGACGTCGCCGACGATGCGATCGCGGTCGACGCGGGCGACGTGCCGGCCGCGGCGCCGAGCAGGGGCATCGAGACGCTGGATCTCGGCAGCGGGCCGATCTCGCAGGGCGGCTCGATCGAGCTGCAGGGGGGCATCGGCCACGCGCCGGTCGAACGCGCGGGCGTGCAGGGCGACTGGCCGCCGGTGCTCGCGCAGTACGACGCCACGCTGCACGTGGCCCTGCCCGCCGACGACGCGCGCGCCAGCGCGCTGTCGCACGAGCTGAAGGACCTGCAGGCCGACCTCGCGCGCGACGGCGCCACCGCGCGCCTGCGCGCGCAGGCCGAGGTGTTGTGCGAGCGCGCACGCCGGCTGCTGGCGCATCGCCACCACCTGGTCGACGAGCTGCACCGCCTGACGCTGGAGATGAGCGCCGGCCTGGCCGAGGTGGCCGAGGAGGGCAGCTGGGTCAAGGGCCAGACCGAGAGCCTGAAGCAGAGCCTGGGCGAGCAGCCCAGCGTGCGCTCGGTGCGCGCGGCCAGCGAGATGCTGGCGGCCACGCGCGCGCGCCAGCAGCGCGTGCGCGCGGAACGCGACAGCGCGCGCGTGGCGCTGAAGGACGCGATCTCGCAGATGCTCACCGAGCTCGACGCGCTGGGCGAGCACACGGGACAGTTCTCCGACAGCGTGGCGCGCTACGTCGACACGATCGAGCACGCCGACTCGCTGGAGAGCCTGGCCAGCGTCGTGCGCCAGATGATGGAGGAAGGCCGTGCCGTGCATGGCCTGGTCAGCCAGACGCAGGAGCGCCTGAGCGAGGGCCGCCAGCGCGCCGCCGAACTCGAGGACCAGGTGCGCTCTCTGGAGTCCGAGCTGCGCCGGCTGTCCGACGAGGTCTCGACCGACGTGCTCACCGAGGTCGCCAACCGGCGCGGCCTGATGCAGGCCTTCGAGGTGGAGACCGCGCGCCTGGAGCGCCAGGGCGGCGAGCTGGCGATCGGCCTGCTGGACATCGACAACTTCAAGAAGCTCAACGACACGCTGGGCCACTCGGTGGGCGACATCGCGCTGAAATCGCTCGCCGGCCACGTGCAGAAGCAGCTGCGCGCGGTGGACATCGTCGCGCGCTTCGGCGGCGAGGAGTTCGTCGTGATGCTGCCGGGCGTGGCCGTGGAGGAGGCGCAGGTCACGCTGACGCGGCTGCAGCGCACGCTGTCCGCGAGCCTGTTCATGCACGACGGCCGCGAGGTGTTCGTCACCTTCTCCGCCGGCGTCACGCGCTACCGTCCGGGCGAGGCGCTGGAAGCCGCGCTGGAACGTGCCGACGAGGCGCTCTACGAGGCCAAGCGCACGGGCAAGAACCGGACGTGCATCGGTTGATCCGGTGCGAGGGGTCTGGCATCTCCTCGAATCGGGCTGATGCGGCGCCACCGGCTCGTCGGCACATCGCGATTCGAGGCCATGCCTGATGCCCGGATCGAAGCCGACGATACGGGGTCAGGCATGGCCTCCCTTCGCGCGGCGACAGATCGCCTGCGCTCGGTGCGCCGGCGCGAAGGCAGGAGATGCCAGACCCCTCGCACCGCGCTGTGGTGGTCGAGCGGCGTTGCGCGATCCTAGCCGGCGCCCCCGCAGCCCATCCGCTCGAACTTCCATGCCGCCGCGCCCGTCCTTCAGCACGATCCAGGTCAGCACCTCGCCGTCGGGCGTTCGCTGCACCTGCGTCGACGGTCTCCGCCACGGCCAGCACGCCGACGAACGCGAGGAGCGGGGCAGTCGACCTGGCCGTGCATCGGGCGACACCCGCGGCGCGCGGATTGCCGAAAGCGCGGTATCTTTCCCGTCGAGGAGCCGCCGATGAGCATGCACGCCGCCGATGTCCACGCCTTGAACGATGCCGTCCGCGCGATCGAGCGCCCCGGCGTGGGCGCGCGGCTCGCCAACCTGGTGGGCTCGCCGATCGAGCGCCTCGTGGGGATGCTGCCCAAGCGCGCGTCGGGTCTCATTTCCGCGGCCGCGCGCAAGGCCATCCACGGCGCACTCGACCTGTCGCTGCGCACGCTGGCCACCAACGACCCGCTCGCGCCGGGCGCGCCGCCGCCGGCCTCCAACGGCTGGCACAAGCTGGCGAGCGCGGCCAGCGGCGCGGTGGGCGGGGCGTTCGGCCTCGGGGCGCTGGCCATCGAGCTGCCGGTGTCCACGACGATCATGATGCGTTCGATCGCCGACGTCGCGCGCAGCGAGGGTGCCGATCTCGCCGACCGCCAGACGCAGCTCGAATGCGTGATGGTGCTCGCCCTGGGCGGCAACGCGACGAGCGACGACGCCGCCGAGGTGGGCTACTTCGCGGTGCGCGAGGCGATGACGCGCGCCGTCTCCAGCGCTGCGGCGCACCTGGCGCGCCACGGGCTGGCCAAGGAAGGCGCGCCCGCGCTGGTGCGGCTGATCACGCTGATCGCCGAGCACTACTCGGTCAACGTCACCGAGAAGGCCGCGGCGCAGATGGTGCCGCTGATCGGCGCGGTGGGCGGCGCGGCCGTCAACACGATCTTCATCGACCACTTCCAGACGGTGGCGCGCGGCCACTTCGCCGTGCGCCGCCTGGAGCGCAAGTACGGCGAAACCACGGTGCGCGAGAAATACCGCGAGCTGGCGGCGGCGCTGGCCTGAACAGCCATCGCCGGCGGTGGCCTGTGCAGGTGCGGGCCGCGGCGCTTCCGGCGCGGGGCCGTATATTGCGGGCTGGCTCCGCGTCGCCTGTCCGCATGACCCCTCACCGTCTGCCGCCCCGATCCTCCCGTGCCGTCGTGGCCTCGCTGCTGCTGGCCGCATCGGCCGGCGCCGTCGCGGGTGCCGCACGCGCGCCCTGCACGCCCAGGGCGGCGAGCGGCGAGCCGCGGTCACAGGCCGAGGACGCGCTGTCGGTGCACGTCGATGCCGCCCGGCCGGTCGCGCTCGCGAACTGGGACGTGCGCTGGTGGCAGCGCCGCCGCGTCTGTATCACGCTGGCCGCCAGCAACGAGGGCGACGGCGCGACGCAGGTGCTGCCGCAGATGGTGGTCGACGCCCGTCCCGACGGCGGCGCGTCGGAGGCGCTGTTCGGCCTGTCGCTGGCGCTGCCCGCGCGCGGCCACGCGACGCAGCGGCTGGCCATCTACGTGCCCGACGACGCGAGGACGCTCGGCGTGCGCGCGCTGGTGGCGACGCCCGCGCAGCCCGTGGCCGTGTCGTTCACGCTGGAGTGCTCGGACGCGCGCTACGACCCGGGCGAATTCGCGCCCGCCGTCGCGCCGTTGCTGGACGAGGCGATCAAGACCTACTTCAACGGCCTGGTCGATCCGCTGTCCGACCCGAACGCCGCGGTCGACATCGCGCGCCGCCTGGCCAGCGGGGCGCAGGAGCCCGCGGACGTCGCCTGGACGATGCGCGGCCTGATGCAGGCGGTGCACGACGACCACGGCTTCTACGCGCTGCCCGGCGAGGCGCCGCCGGCGCGGCCCGCGCTCGTCACCCGTGCGCCCGAGCTCGAGCTGCGCGGCGACGGCACGGCCGTGCTGCGCCTGCACGCGGTCGACACCACGTCCGCGCCCGCCGCGCTGGCCTGGGCCACGTCGCTGCACGAGGGCATCGCCGCCGTCGCGGGGCGCCATCCGCGCGGCTGGATCATCGACCTGCGCGACCACGACGGCGACAGCCCGTGGCCGTCGCTGGCCGCGCTCAGCACCCTGCTGGACGGTCCCGCAGTGGGCCATTTCGCGAGCCGGCACGGCCAGCAGGAGTGGATCGTCGAGCGCGGTGCCGCGCGCATCGCGGGCGGTCCGGCGCTGGTGGACACCCAGGCGCCGCCCGAGCCCGACTACCGCGGGCCGGTCGCGCTGCTGATCGGGCGTGGCACGCGCGATGCCGGCGAGGACGTCGCCGTCGCCTTCCGCGGCCGCCCGAACACGCGCTCGTTCGGCACGCCAACCGCCGGCTTCCCGCTGCAGGGCGTGCAGGCACACCGGCTGGCCGACGGAAGCACGCTGGGCGTGCTGGAAGTGCGCGCCGCCGACCGCACCGGCGTCGTCCATCGCGTGCCGCTGGAGCCCGACACGCTGCTGCACGCGGACGCCGCCGCGCCGCTGCCGCAAGCCGTGATCGACTGGCTGTACGACGCGGGCGGCCGCTGACCGGCCGGCTGGCCCGCGCACGGCCCCTGTCCGCGCGCCGAAAACCGCCGAGCTGACTGGGTGCGAACGGAGCCTCAAGAATAAGGGTTTTCACTAGGTTTCGGAGGGCCTTGATGCCGCGGCGACGGTCCCCAACTCCGAGTCGTTTCGATCGCCAACCCACGATTCGGATGAGGAACTGGATCATGGCCATGACACCGACTCCCCCCGGCCGTTCCGTTGCGGAGCGCCCTTGCCGACGGGCCGCCCCGTCGATGACCGAAGCCGAGCTGCGCGCCTACTTCATGGCGCGCGAGACGCTGCGCCGCCTGAAGCCGCGACCCTGGCCGTGCTTCGCGGCCGACGCGGCCGCCCGCGCGCCGGGCACCGCCGCGGCCCGCTGAACCGGCAGCCCTTCCCGGGACGCGGCCCCGGTCGCGCCCCGCCGTGTCCGGCGCCGTCCGGACGTCCTGACGATGCCGCGCATCGTCGCCACCCATGACCGACTGAAGGAGGTCCAACATGATCGACACCTTGTTCTACCGCCCTCAGGGGCTCTTCGACCAGATCGCCAGCCTGCAGCGCACCCTGTCGCGTTCGCTGTCTGCCGATGGCGCGCCCAGCAGCATCCGCTCGGCGGCCAGCGGCGATGCGCCGCCGGTCAACGTCGGTCGCACCGCCACCAGCGTCGAGGTCTACGCCTTCGCGCCCGGCCTGGACGCCGGCTCGATCGACGTCACGATCGAGCGCGGCATCCTGCGCATCTCCGGCGAGCGCAAGGCGGCGCAGCACGCCAACGGCCCGGTGCAGGCCTATGCCAACGAACGCGCGCAAGGCCGCTTCATGCGCGCGCTGTCCCTGCCCGACGAGGCCGACACCTCCAAGGTGGAGGCGCGCTACCGCGACGGTGTGCTGCGCGTGAGCGTCGCGCTGCAGCAGACCGCCCAGCCGCAGCGCATCACCGTCCAGTGATGCTTCGCCACGCCCTCTCATCGAAAGGAATCGCCATGACCGACAGCAAGGAGATCACCCGCACCGATGCCGCGCAGCGCGGCCTCGACCGCTCGCGCGACGAATCCGCGGAACGTGCCGTGACGCCGCCCGTGGACATCTTCGAGGACGCCGGCGGCATCACGCTGCTGGCCGACATGCCCGGCGTCTCCCGCGAGCGCCTGGACGTCCGGCTGGACGGCGACACGCTCACCATCGAAGGCGCCGTCGACCTGGCCGCGCCGCAGGACATGCGTGCGCTGTGGGCGGAAGTCGAGGTGCCGCGGCTGCGCCGCAGCTTCACGCTCAGCCGCGAGCTCGACCCGGGCCGCATCGAAGCCAACCTGAAGGACGGGTTGCTGACGTTGCGCATCCCCAAGCAGCCGCAGGCCCAGCCGCGGCGCATCGCCGTGCAGGCGGGATGAGGCGCGCCCTGGCGTCGCCCACGTCACGACCATGGACTGCGAACGCATGACCGTGCCAGAGGGGGCGCACGTGATCGGCTGGACTGCGGCCGGCCGGCGCGTGCGCATCGCCCCCGGGGACTACGCGGTGCACCGGCTGCGGCCCAAGGTGCCGCTGGCCGATGTCGGCGAAGCGCTGCGCTTCGTCGGCGCCGATCCGCACGGCGGCGATGTCCACGTGCCCTTGCCGTCCGGCGGGCGGCTGGCCGGCGTGATCTCGCGCGGCGCCGTCGAGCGCGCGCCGGCAACCTCCTGAAGGGCAAGGGCGCCCGGTCGCCTCAGGCCTGGCGGGCCGCGACTCGTCAGGCTGTTCGCGAATCGTCGCCCAGGCGCTCGGTCTCCTCGATCGGCTCGTCGTCGTCCGGCCCGCGGCCGGTGCGCTGCAGCTGTGCGTTCTCGAGCGTGGCCGCCACGTCGGGGTCGTCGAGCGAGACGTCGTTGCCGAGGTCGACCGGCAAGACGACGTCGTCCGGGTCGAGGGGGGTGCCGGCGTCCGCGGAGGAATCGTCGAGCGCATCGTCGGCCTCGTCGCGCGGCGCGTCGTCGCCCCGCGGGATGTCGGAGCGGTTGCCCGGCAGGTCGGCGCGGTCCTGGCGGGCCATCAGGTTGTCGACGGGCGCGATGCGGTCGATGTCGTCGAGCGGATCGGCGACGGGCTTCACGATGGGTGGGGTCATGTCGGGTCTCCTTGGTTGACAGGGGCCCGGCAAGGCCGGTGCCGGATCGACGGGGCAGGCAGACGTGACCGGGGGCAGCGCCGCACGGCGCGTTCATCCTGCGAGTGCGCGCGGGATGACGCTGTCCGGACGAGCGCGGGGCGGGGCGGGGCGGTGCCACAGTGCCGCCAGCGCGGCGCCGGACGACAACGGCGCCACGAGCGCGACGCGGGGCAATGCGACGGCGCTCCCAGCGAAGCGCCGAGCCGTCATCCTGCGCGGAGCGGAGGAGCGAAGCGCAGTCGCAGGATCCGGCCGCGCCCGATATTCGCCCGCAGGGTGAACTCGGTCACGGGTTGGCGGGAAATGTCGGATTCCGGCCTGGAAACGGTCGAGCTGGCGCCAGAATCGCCCGCGTGTCCGATCACCGAGATCCGCCTCGATGAAGCTGCTGCTCCCGCCCGTCCTGCTGGCGTTCCTGGCACTTGCCCTGCTCCTGGCGCTGGCCGTCGTGGCCGTGCGGCGCTCGAAGGGCGCACGTGGCGCCGGCGCGATCGCGCTGAAGGCCCGCCCGGTCATGAGCGAGCGCGAGCAGGCCATGTACCGTCGGCTCAAGGAGACCTGCCCGGGCTCGGACGTGCTGGCCCAGGTCGCCCTCCCGGCGCTCGTGAGCAGCGCGCGCGAGCACCGCGGCCGCTTCGACCGCCTGGTGGCCGACTTCGTGCTGTGCGACGCGTCGATGAAGGTGCAGGTCGTCATCGAGCTCGCCGACCCCGATCGCAAGAAGCGTCCGCGCGCGGACGCCCTGCGCGAGAAGGTGCTCGCCAGGGCTGGCTACAAGGTGCTCCGCTTCGCCAACGTGCCCGATCAGGACGACCTGCGCGCCTACCTGAACGCGCAGATGCCGGCGGACGACCGGGCCGCCTCGCCGCGCAGGACGTCCTCGCGCAGCGCCGTCGTCAAGGCGACGCGCAGCATGGCCCTCGACGAACTCTGACCCGCAGGGCGGCCCGCGCGAGGCGCAGGGGGGCGCGGGCGAGGATCGCACGGCGCGGCCAGCGCCTCACGCCGGCCGCTCCCGTCCGCCGACCCGCCCGCCGGCGGGGGCGTGACGGCGGGCCGGCCTGGCGCGCGGCGATCGGCAGGCACCGCGGGCGAGTTCCGTCCACCGGCGTCGAAGAACAATCTTCGCGCGGCGGGGAAGAAACCGGCGGCCTCCAGCGTTGTGCAGTACATGAACCGCCAACACGCCGGAAGCCACCCCATGAACTCCCGTCTCCATCCGATGCGCGTGGCCGCAGCCACGGCCTGGCTCGCCCTGGCTGCGACCCCGTGGTCCGCCCGTGCCGACACCCCGCCTCCCAATGACGGCATGCGCGTCGTCAGCGCAGGCGCGCAGTCGGACAACCACGGCAACCGGCAGGTGCTCTCGACCCTGAGCCTGCCCGTGGGCCGGCACGCGTGGGTGCAGGCGGGTGGCGGCGCCTCGCGCAGCAAGGACGCCGGTGGCGGACGCCGGCCGGGCATCGCCACCGCGGGGGTGGGCGTTGCGGCCAAGTCGCTGCAGCTGACCGTCAACACCGCCCAGCGCTTCGATGGCCGCCGCTACCGGCAGTCGGACTGGAGCTCGTCGCTGGACTGGAAGCGGGACGGCAACGACGTCGGCATCGACGTCACGCACCGCCGCTCGAGCGCCGCGGGCAGCGTGGCCGTGTCCGACGGGGCCGGTAATTCGACCGCCGTCCCCGCGCAGGTGCGCGTCGCGGGCAGCGGGGTCGGCCTGCATGGCGCGCTGCAGGTGAGCGAGCGCGTGAGTGTCTACGGCGCCGTCGCGCGCAACCACTACCGCAGCCGCACGCAGCAGGACGCCGCGACGTCAGGCGGGTTGCTCGGTTCGGACACCCTCCTCGCGCGCACGCTGCTGGGCGGCACATCGGTGGTCAACCGCGACGAGGTCGACCTCGACCGCAGCGCCCAGGTCGGCGCGACCTACCGCTGGGACAAGGTGGCCGTGTCGGCCGAGGCCACGACCGGTGCGGTGCACGACGGCGGCGCGATGCGCAGCGTGGATCTGAAGGCCGCCATCGACGTGGCGCCGGGCTGGCGCGTGGCCCCGGGCGTGGGACGCGGTACGAGCGACCAGGGCGGGCACGCGACGTACGCCTCGGTGGCTGCGACCTACGGCTGGTGAGTCCGGGCCGTTCCTCGGCGGCGGGGACGTCGAGGCCGACCACGGCCTCCGGCCGATCGCCCGTTGAACCCTGGATCCTTGCTCAGGCCGTGGCTCGGGCCCGTGACAGTGCCAAGAGGCGGCCCGAAACCCGTCGTTCCTCGAGTTCCGCTTCCGGCCGCGTGCCGCTCCAAAGCGGCCGAGCCAATCGTGACGCTGCGGACCCGTCGCGGACGTTGCGATCAGCCGGATACGCAGAAAGCCGACGATTTGCCCGCGACCTGGCCGAACTGCTGCTCGACACGATGGTCCTGCGGTGGTGCCGTGGCGGTCGAGCATGTTCCCGTGAGCCACACGCACGTCACGCGCGCCTGCGGGCGCGCGACGCGGCAGCGACCGGCAGCGGCGCGGCGCGTGGCACCGCGGTCTCGAGCGCGCGCGCCAGCGCCATCGCGGCTTCGGCCGCTTCGTTGCGCCATACCAGGTGCCAGGGCCGCCTCAGCGGCCCCGAGGCCAGCCGCCGGGCGACGACGTCGCCGCGCCGCAGGTGTGGTTCGGCCACCCACTCCGACAGCACGCCGATACCCAGCCCCGCCCGCGCAAAGTCGACCACGGCCTCGGTGAGCGGCAGCGCCTGGAACCGGAGCGCGGGAGCCTGGCGCAGGGCCAGTGGCTTGTTGAACCAGTGCATGTCGGGCGTGGGCAGGCGCGAGGTGAGGAGCGCCTCGCCCTCGAGATCGGAACGCAGCAATGTCGCGCGCGCGGCGAGGCGGTGCGACGCCGCCAGCACGAACACCACCTCGTCCGCGAACAACGGCTTGTGCGACAGGCGCCGGCTGCGCGGCAGCGGCGCCTCGCTGACCAGGGCCACGTCGATCTCGCCGTCCTGCAGGTTGCCGATCGGGTCGCGTGTGGCATCCAGCGCGATGCTCAATTCGACGCCCGGCAGGCTGCTGCGCAGGCGCTCGAGCGCGCTCGGCATCCAGTGGTAGGCGGTGTAGCACTCGCACACCAACCGCAGCTGTTGCCGCGCGGATGCGGGCCCGCGCATTTGAGTTTCGAGCTCGACCAGGCCGTCGAGCACCCGGGGCGCGTTGGCGATCAACGACTGGCCGGCCGGCGTGGGCTCCAGCCCGCGGGGCGTTCGATCGAACAGCCGCACGGCCAGGCGCTCCTCGGTGCTGAGCAGCGCGCGGCTGACCGCGGACTGCGTGACGTGCAGGCGGCTGGCCGCCGCGGCCGTGGTGCGCGCCGAGGCCAGTGTCAGCACCAAGCGGAGGTCCCGGCTGTCGAGGCGCGACGACGATGGCAAGTCGATGCTTTTCATGAATGAAGTGTATGCCATCAATGCGTTGGACGAATCCGTCACTCCCGCCGAGACTGGCGCCGTCGCTTCACACGAAAGGCTCACGAATGGCTTCCACGGACTCCTCTCCCGCCGGGACGGCGGCGGTGCTCGAACGATTCAACCGGGCGTTCATCGAGCACGACCCGTCCCTGCTGGACGCACTGATCGCGCCCGACTGCGTGGTCGAGCGCTCGCAGCCGACCCCGGACGGGACGCACCTCGTCGGCCGCGACGCCTGTCTCGCCAATTGGCGCGCGCTTGCGTCGAACCGCCAGGGCCACTTCACCATCGAGGACGTGCAGGTGATGGGCGAGCTCGGGCTCGTCTTCTGGCAGTACCGATTCGGCCCCGAACCCGGCCAGGCCCGGCGCGGGCTCAACGTGATGATCGTGCGCGACGGGCTCGTGGCGGGCGGCCGCGGCTACGTGAAGGCAGCAGCATGAAGAGCTGGCACATGACGCTCGGTGCCGGCCTCGACGGCCTTGTACTTCGCGACCACGACATCCCCCATCCCGGCTCGCGCGAGGTGCTGTTGCGCGTGCACGCGACGTCCCTGAACCAGCGCGAGATCAGCATCCTGCGGCATGGCCGCTATCCGTTGCCAGTCAAGCCGGACGTGGTGGCCTTGTGCGACGGCGCCTGCGAAGTCGTGCGACTCGGCGAGGGAGCGTCCCGCGTGCGCGTGGGCGATCGCGTGATCGCATCGATCTTCCCGCACTGGCAGGACGGCCCCTTCGGTGCGGATCGCGCGGCGCAGCTGGGCGGCTCCCTGGACGGCATGCTGTCGGAATACGTGGTGCTTCCGGAGGACGCGCTGGTGAGCATTCCCGAGCACCTGTCCTACGAGGAGGCAGCCGCGCTGCCGTGCGCGGGCGTGACGGCGTGGAACGCATTGAACGGTGGCCAGCCGCTCAAGGCAGGCGATGACGTGCTGACGCTCGGCTCGGGCGGCGTGTCGCTGTTCGCGCTCCAGATCGCCAAGGCCGCTGGCGCGCGAATCATCGCCACCACCTCCGGCGACGACAAGGCCGCACGCCTGCGCGCGCTCGGCGCGGACGAGGTGCTAGACCACCAGCGCATGCCGCAATGGGGCGAACACGTGCGCCGGCTCGCCGACGGCGTGGGCGTGCAGCGCGTCGTCCACGTGGCGGGCGACTTGGCGCAGTCGTATGCTGCCGTGGCCAGGGGTGGCGAGATTGCACTGGTCGGCACGATGGGAAGTCCCGACGCGACGATCGCCGTCGGCACGGCGTTCGCCTCCGGCGCCACGCTGCGTCCGGTGGCCGCGGGCAGCCGCGCCCAGTTGGCGAGCTTCGTCCGGCTGGTGGCACGCCAGCGGATGCGCCCGGTGATTGCCCGCACGTTCACGTTCGACGAGGCGCCGGCTGCGCTGGCCTGGTTCGACGCCGGGCACGGCTTCGGCAAGACGGTGATCCGCGTCCCGTAGCGCGCGCCGGCGGCTTCACGGCGGGTCGGCCACCGGCTTGCCTTCCTGTCCGTTACCGCGGGCGGCACGCCGGCCCGGCGCGTGCGCTGCCACGAGGTGCCCAAATTGCAGGCGGCGATCCCGGTCCCCCCGCGCCACCCGCCGTCGGCTTCGAGCGTCTCCAACGACGCTGCTGTTCAGTGCCAATGAAGTCAGTGACGCGGCCCCTCGAGACCCACGACCACACTCGGCGATCGTTGTGAGCCCGAAGTCGGAGACAAGTGCCCTCCAGCGAGAGGATGAGGTTTCTCGGCGTCAGAGTGGGCGACAGCAAGGCACCCACTGGCTCGAACGACCGCTTTGGAGCGATGCGGCCGACGGCTTTCGACGGCGGACTTTGGCGTCGCCGATCCCCCAGCCGAAAAGCCGACAATCGCATTGACGAATGAGACCCAGTCAGAGGTCGACGAGAACCGACGACGATGTGTTATTCGCGAAGCCGTTGTTCCCGCTGATGGTCACTCGATACTTGTGGCCATGCACGAGCGTGATCGGTTGGTCTCCGTCGATGGCGCGACCATTCGGTCCGATCAATGTCCTGAGGTCCTGAAGCCCGGGCTTCAGCCGAATTAGCATCATTGGCTTCTCGCGACTCGCTGCGGCGACCAGAACGCGACGCCCCTCAGTGACATCTTCGAGAAGCACGCGATCGATCCCAAGGTCGTACTCCAGGAACTGCGGCTCAATACCCACCTCCGCGCCATCATGTGAGACGACTAGGCGCGGCCCAGAAATGCAAACGAGGTAATACACGCCAATCGCGCCGACGGCGACAACCCCGAGCACGAGGGCTGCGAGCTTGCCGAATGCAGAACGCCAAGTCTCTGTCTCCGCTGGGAAGTCGTGGCGCATTGATGTCTTGTTCCCTTTGACCTCGGCTGAACTGCGGCTTTCGAGTGGGCCCGATAGCGGAATTTCGCGGGAGGCGGCTCCTGGCCGCGTGCCGCCCCGAAGCGGCCTGGCCGATGGTAACGCTGGCGACCCATCGGCGACATTCGAATCACCTGATTGCCTAACGAGAAGCAGACATCAGCGCTGCCGGCTATCGCTGACACAGCGCTAGCGTTCGTACACCCTCTACCGGTTGCGCCTTGTGTACAGCTTGAATCTAAGTCCCAAGTAGAGAAATGCGACCACGAGGGGATAGAACGAAAGTTCAACGGCAATTTCGGATTTGATGTGGCCCGGAACTTCCTTCGGATCTAGAAACGACGCGTACGCGGGGTCGCTCGCGGAATACCAAACCGGGAACTGCTGTCCGACTGCAAGCTGTCTACAGTCCAGCTTCAGTTCCAAACTGCCAGCGCCCCCCGTGATGCTTTTCCCATCGGCGGCATAGGTGACGGTGTACGACCCATGATTTCCGCAATCAAGCGCCGTAACGCTGCCATGCGTCTGAACGAATGGTTGTCGCTTGTTGAAGGCGTTCAGCTCGGACCAGCTAGATGCCACGAGAGCCGAGACCATCACCGCGGGAACGATTGGGACAACTCTTAGATCTGGTGTCGGCATCGGGCGATAAATTTGGTTGTGACAGTTGCTCAGAAGCTGCGATGCCGCATATCCCGAAAGCCGACACCTCGCGACTTCGCTTCTGGCCGACAAGAGCCTCACGAGGCCGCCGGCAGGCAGGGCGAGGCGTCATCGACGCCCAACCCGTGGCAATTGACAGCTGCGGGCAACACACCCGTCCCGGCTAGCGTCGGCAGGAAGGCCAAGGTCGCCCCGAACCTGCAATCCTTGGAGGCGACCCTGGCCACCTCCATTTCGGACAGGAAGCGGCCTGAGACGATCGCTACTTCTCTCGAGGCTCGAACGCTACACGCGCACTTCGTACGCCTTCAGCGACGAGGGCCTCGTAGTTGGGGTGCGTCGTGCTATCGCCTCGGAGGGCCTTGTACTCGTCACGAAACTCAGCGAGCGTCTTTTCGATGAGCATCACCTGTTCGGACAACTGCTCTTCGTCCTCCACTTCGGCCGATACCGATTCGACGCGCAAGGTCAAGACCTCACGCTCAAAGGCCAGCGAGCCGATGGCGACGCTGAGGGACTGCAGTGTGAAATCACTCATGATGGATGTTCTCCCGGGCCGGCTCAGACGGACTTGACGTCGACAGCGAGCTCTTTCAGGTGCTGCAGAAACAGCGACAGTGGCATGTCGTCTTTCGGCGCGGCGGTGTAGTGGATTGGATCATCGCTTTCGAGATCATCGGAGTCGCGAGTGACGGCGATACCTGGTGGGATCTTGGCGTTGGCCGGAATACAGTACCACTTGAACGACAGCCGGGGATTAGTCTTATCGAAGAGTGACATCCCACGGTGGTCGCCCTTGAGCGTACGGCATCCCTGGACAACGTAATCACCGGCATTGGCCAGGATGTGACGGGTCAAATCGCCCGAGTCGTCCAAAATGATCGCACGGTTTATGTCGCCGCCTTCATACTGAGGCGTGGAACGCTTTTCGTCGTGGAGCAGGACGTCCGGCTTACGGGGACCGCGCTTAAGATGAAAGCCGATCAACGTCGGTTGCATCAACCCAACTAAGCCGCCCTTCTTGATCCCGCGAAACAGCGCAACAGGGGTCGTTGTGTCGAAGAACCGATCGATCTTCTTGGCCTTGACGTAGACGTCTTGAAGCTCTTTGGTGAATTGCTGTTGGGGCATTGATGCAGTCCTGGCTACCAACAGTCAATCTACACCGCGCCAGCGCATCCAAGCGCCCCGCTTCCGAGGGGTGGCGCCACAGTGATGGATCGCTTACAGGGGCAAACCTACCCGATAGCAGCCGCTCGTGACCGTCCGCAAGTGGCCGGGAGCGATCCTTAGTATCGATCGTCCTGCGACAAGTACCGCGCGCATTCCTCGCGCTTCATCTCGTTCGACGTGGGATGCGATAGAGGTAGCGTTGCTGGCCATCGGGGAAGTCGCGGCGATCGAACTGAACACCACCGAGCTTGGCGACGAGTTGGCGTGCCGGGGCGTTGTTGTCGTTCGTGTACGTCTCAACCGCATTCCAACCCCAAACGTCATAGGCATGATCGACTGCCGCTTGGGACGCCTCGAAGGCGATGCCGCGGCCGCGATGGTCGGGCAGCAGCCACCACGTCAACTCCCTCGGCCAGCCGCGACCCTGCCAATATCCGCACACGCCAACGATATCTTGCTCGGCCTGTCGCCTGATGGCCCAGATGCCGAAGCCTTGGAGGGTCCATGCCCCGACATCGAATGCGAGCCGAGCCCATGCCGCTGCAGGCGTGATGGGGCCGCCATAGGCAGCCGATGCACCGCCATCTGTGTAAAAGCGTTGGTAGGCCTCGTCGCACTGCTGGTCAGGCGGGACAAGTTCGAGTCGTTCGGTGAGCAGCGTCGGAATTTGCATTGCCAGGAGTCTGCCTGAGCGTGGCGAAAGAAGCAGTGCCGCTATTGTCCAGCCATGAAGCTGCCGTCCGCGAAGGACGGTTCATGGCTGCGTGCCGCCCGGTAGTGGTTGAAGCGATCGTAGCTCTGCCGACCCATCTGCGACGCTTGGAAGAGCGGTTCGCTCTCCGGACAGCGGCCAGGCTTCGGGACACCGACCGCTGCTGTGGAGTGCACGTCGATCAGCCCGCTTGCCAGTCAAGCGAAGCCAATTGCCCTGATCGAAGGCCGCGTTGTCCTGGTCGGACAGCCCACACGCATACGGAAATCGCCTGGCGTCCCCCCCGGACGCGTACGGAAAGTCCGCCGAGAGCGGCGGCCGATCATAGCCAACCACCGCAGCCGCCCGCTCCAGGTAATGCGACAGGACATGCCGCTGGCGTCACGTAGGGACTGCTGCGCAGGTAGGTGGCGCCAGGCTGCTCAAGGCCGCCGAACTGATCCATTGGCGGCGAGCCGCTCAAGCACTCCGACCGTGCCGTCCGCAGCGTCCGAGCCGCTCACCACGGCACCGCCTGGCCCCTGCGATCGACGTAGTGCAGTCCGGGCTTGCCACGCTGCTCCAGGAGGGCATCGACGATGTCCGGAATGGTTTCTTCCGTGGAGAAGGGCGCCTCCGGGCCTCCCAGCGCGGTACGGATCCAGCCCGGCGCCATCAGCACCAGCGACCGGGAGCTGTCCATGCGGCGCGCGGCGTAGCTGCGCATGAACATGTTCAGCGCCGCCTTCGACCCCCGGTACAGCTCGTGGCCGCCGTTCTCGTTGCTGGCGACGCTACCTTGCCCGGACGACATGACGCCGATCAACCCGTCCTGAGCAACCAGACCTTCGAACGCCTCGATAGTTCGCAGCGGGCTGAGTGCGTTGGTCACCATGACGTGGACGAATTCCTCCGTGGAGACGCCGGAGATCGTGTCTTGCGCGCGCCTGTTCTCCGTCCCCGCGTTGACGAACAGTACCTCGAAGCGGCACGCCGAAAGTCGGCTTCGCAGGGCGGCGATCTGATCCGGGACGGTGATGTCGATGGACTCGACGGTGACCCGGTTGGGGTACTGGTCCGCTAGGTCGTGGAGCTCGGTGCGGGCGTTGCCGCGAACCGTGCCGACAACCGTCCAACCGCGCTTGGCCAACTCGGCCGCCATCGCATGACCGAGTCCGCGGGATGCGCCGACGAGAAGGATCGAACCAGACGAGGAAGTCGACGGTTTCATGACTGTCTTTCGAAGTGGGTCTGCACAAAGTATGGGCAGACCGGCCGCGTGGCGCCAGACGCACAGCCTGCACAATGTGTTTGCATCCGACGCCGTGTCGGCATCGGACAAACTGGGCCATGAACGACATCGACCTGAACCTCCTCCCGGCGCTCGATGCCCTGCTGAACGAGGGCAGCGTGACGGGCGCCGCGCGTCGCATCGGGTTGAGCGCGTCGGCCATGAGCCGTACCCTGGCCCGCCTACGCTCGATGACCGGCGATCCGCTGCTTGTCCGGGCGGGCATGGGGATGGTGGCGACACCGCGCGCGCAGGCAATGCGGGATCGGGTACGCGAGGTCGCACGCGACGCTCGCGCGTTGCTCGGCCGGGAGGCGGGCGAAATCGACCTGGCCACGCTGGAGCGTACCTTCGTCGTGGGCGCCAACGAGGGCTTCGTCGCGCTGTTCGCGCCATCGCTGGTGGCCAACGTCGTCCGGACGGCGCCGGGCGTTCGGCTGCGATTCGTGCCGAGGCTGGTCAAGGACGCGCTCGGGCTGAGGGAGGGGCAGGTCGATCTGGAGATCGGCGTTCTTGGAAAGTCCGGGCCGGAGGTGCGGACACGAGCGCTCTTCCGGGATCGCTTCGTTGGCGTGGCGCGGGCCGGTCACCCGCTACTGAAGGCATCGGTGACCGCTGCGAGCTATGCGCAATGCCTGCATGTCGTAGCGTCGCGCAAAGCGGCCATTCAAGGGCCGGTGGACGATGCCCTGGCAGAGATGGGATTGCGGCGCAGGATCGTGACGGTGGTCGCCGGGTTTCCGGACGCGCTGCGCATCGCACACGATTCGGACGTGATCGCCCAGGTGCCGCGAAGCCTTGTGCGCGCGGACGTGCCCGCTGCGGTGTTGCTTGCCGACGGGCTCGAAGTCTTTGAGCTGCCGTTGCCACTGCCTGAAATCGTTGTGTCGGCCATGTGGCACCCTCGCTTCGATTCTGATCCAGCGCACCGATGGCTGCGCGAGACCGTCACTGGCGTCTTCTTTGGATCGCCGCCGGTGTGACCGCCGCGCCTGCGAGTGCGTCTTATGCGAGGTGTCGCGTTCGGCCGGGTTGACTTGCGTTTAGCGGTCATCGCTCAAAGGCAGTTGCTGGCCGCGTGCCGCCACAAAGCGGCTGGACCGATCGTAACGCTGCCGACCCTTGGCAGACGTCGACAGATGTGATCCCAGCGCCGGTAAGAGACTTTCACGAGGTCATGGCTCCGACTTCTGGTTCCGATCCGCGGCGCTAGTCGAAACCACGGATTTCGGTTCAGAAAAGCCGCCATTGAGCTGCGACGGTGGCGCAGATTCCGAAGGGAGCGGAGCACTACAAAATGCCGTGAGCTGCTCGTATGGGTCGACGTCGCCGAATCTCATGGCAGCGACCCGTTCCTCATCGGTCAGTGCCTTCCATCGCGCCTCGAGACGCCCGCAGTATTGACTACGCACCCAGGTTGTCTCGGCGAGCGTTGTCGTGATCTTTAGCGACCGAGAGAGTGCCTTGCCGACTATCTCGTACTCGCCCTCGTGTGCAAGGGCTTCGGATCCCTTCGGGACGAACTCGAGAGTAGCCTCGGACTGCTTCCGCAATCCCTCCAGTTGAAGGCGATGTACATCGTCCGCTCTTGCCAGGTAGACGTATTCGGGCACCTGGCCGGATTCAACGAAAGGCACCTGAATGAGGCTGTTTGGAATTTGCGAGGCATCCACGTAGCCGCTTTTTCCGACGTGGGCCAAGATCACGTCGCAGTCATAGACATCGGATATTTCAAATCTGTATCTGCCGCGGCTATCCGATTGTCGAGCGATGGATCGGATGGAACTCGTACCATGCAACTCGTACTTGCGGCAGTCGAGATCGACGGTTGCACCGGCCACAGGCTGCTGGCTGCGAATTTCGTGCACGACGCCATTGGGCGCAATATCCAGACAGCCGACAAGTGGCGCCGAGACCAGGGTCAACCAAACGCAAGGCCGGATCATGACGGTGTGGTGTAGGTATGGGGCCGCGTAGCTCTGTCTAGGATGATGCCCCAATTCCGCATGCAGATCCGCCTGTTGGCGGACTTGCCCGAGAGGCCGCTCATGGCCGTCTGCTGCCGCACACCGAGTCCGCTGTGACGTTGGACCAGGAGAAGCGTTGTGAGTGCCATCACGGCGTTTGCGGCGCATTGAGATAGTCCCACACCGTCGAGATCACGACGGAGCCTTCGCCGACGGCCGATGCGACGCGCTTGACCGAGCCGGCCCGGACGTCGCCGACCGCAAAGATGCCGGGCTCCGACGTGGCGTACGGCGAGCTCCCGCCGACTGCCTCGCCCGTCATGACGAAGCCCTTCGGGTCCAGGTCGACAAGTCCCTTGAGCCATTCGGTGTTCGGTGCCGCGCCGACCATCACGAAGACACCGCAGGCCGGGACCTGGCGTGTCGCGCCATCATGGAAGTCGCGGATCGTGACAGCCTCCAGCTTGGCCGTGCCGTGAAGTGCCGTGACCTCGCGCGCGTACTCGATCGAGATCTTCGGATTGGCCTGGAGGCGGCTGGACAGGTAGTTCGACATGGACGCGGCCAGTGAGCTGCCGCGGACGAGCACTCGGACATGGCGAGCGAAGCGGCTCAGAAACATGGCGGCCTGACCCGCCGAATTGCCCCCGCCGATGACCACGGCTTCGGCGTCTCGACAGAAGCGCGCCTCGTTATCAGTGGCTGCGTAGTAGATGCCTGCACCTTCGAATTCGGTCGCGCGATCGAGTTGAAGACGCCGGTAATGAACCCCGGTGGCGACGACGATGGCTCGGGCCCGGACGCGCTGACCACTCTCGAAGGTGCTGCAAAAGGCGCCGTCCGCCAGGCGCTCCAGCTTGACCACGCGCCGCGGCGTGACGAAGCGGGTTCCGAACTTCATGGCTTGCACTTCGCCGCGCCAGACCAGGTCCGCGCCGGAAATGCCTGTCGGGAAGCCCATGTAGTTTTCGATTCGGCTCGACATCCCGGCCTGCCCCCCGATGGCGACATCCTCCACCACGAGGGCCTTCAGGCCTTCGGCTCCGGCGTACACGGCGGCGGCAACGCCCGCCGGGCCACCACCGACGATCACCACTTCAAACGCATCCTCTTCGGGGAGGTCGTAGCTCAGGCCAAACAGCCGGGCGACCTTCTCCGGTGTCGGCTCGGTCACCACCTGGTCGCGTCCGAAGATCACGGTCGGTCGATCCGTCCTGATCCCGCACGCCACAGCGAGCTGCTCGGCGTCGGCACTCCCGAGCGCGTAGGAGGCGAATGGCAAATGGTTCCGACTCGCGAATTCGGCGACGCGTTGCACATCGCGGTCCATCTCCTCGCCCACCAGCGCCAAGGCACTCCAGCCGACCTCCAGCTGCCGGCGATGTCGGGCAGCCAGTACCGTGATGATGTGATCCGACATCTCGGGGATTTCGGACATCAGGCGGAGCATCGCGGCACGGGGCACCTCGATCACCCGGGTATCGCAGACGGCGCGCATGGGCATCGACCAGGAGCCACCGCTCAGGAAGCCGATCCCGCCCATGAACTGCGTCGGACCGAGCGTGAACGGCATGAAGCGCTCGTCGGTGAACGGATTGACCACCTCGACCTCGCCGTCCACGACATACGTGAAACGATCCATCGGATCGCCATGTCGTGCGAGGAGCGTTCCCGCGCGGTAGTCCACTTCCGTGCCCGCTCCTCGCAGGGCCCTGACATGCGCTTCTGCCAATGGCGTGCGCTGCATTTCAGTCAGGTCGCGGCCGATGCTTTCCATTGCAAACTCCCGATGGTCTGGTTCAGTGTCTCGTGACGAGCGACCTCGCGAGGCGCGTGGGGTCGCATTCCCGCCGAGGCCATTTGTGGTTCGTCAAGTGACGGTGCAGATGATGCCTTGCTCGCTCGGCGACCGGCCGGTGTCGGCCGTGTCGCGCCGTAAGCAGCTCACTCACCGCGTTGAAACCATGTCGGCTCCTCTTCGCAGGTCCTGCCGCGATGCAGAGTCTTCCCGACCAGCGAAATCGGTACCGACGAGGCTCCGCCGTCGATCGAAATTCGGACTTCCAACGAGTGATCCTCGAACGACTGCAACTCCTTGATCAGGCCGGCAATCGTCTTTCCGCGGGTTGTCCAGTTCGAGTTCGTCATGGCTTGCATTTCGTACGCTATGGGCCCTGGAAGTATCGCAGGCCGTCTCGATCGCGCTGCCGCAAAGCCGCCCTTCGAGAGCGACGGCTCCCGGCTTCGCGTACCTTCGATGAGCGTCATCACCTTCTGCAGAGACAGCAATTGAAACAGATGGAGCAAATCATCCAGGGCCTGCAGCGGTAGCGCGCGGCCTGGCCATGGGAAACCCGTCGTTCGCCGTCGATGCTGAACGACCGACATGGCCCGTGACGCCTGCGGCTGATCCGCACTGCCGGGCTTCCAACAGTGCTCCTGTGCCCTCTCGGTCGTTTCGAGCGGCTGACTCGCTCATGGCAGGTCATGGCAGAAGCTTGCAAGTGGCGGCTCATGGCCGTCGAGCGACATCGCGGCCGGCGGACGTCTCATTCGGCGACCCGAAGGGGCAATCGATTGGTGCGCGCACCATGGTCGACATGAGTCGAAGCCGACCACGACCGACTCGGCCTGCGTCAAGGACATGCCTGGCGGCATCCACGACGCCCGGATGCGGACGCTGACGTCACCCGTCGTCACCGAGGACACCGACCCCTTGCAGTCATGCGCGGCCGCCGCTATAGTTAGCCATATGGATAACTATGGCGCGTCGCTGGATTCGATCTTCCATGCGCTCGCCGACCCTACGCGCCGGGCCATCGTTCAACGGCTGGGCAAGGGGCCGGCGACAGTGACCGAACTGGCTCAACCGTTCGCGATGGCGTTGCCGTCCCTGATGAAGCATGTCGGCGTGCTGGAGGAGGCCGGGCTGCTCCGATCGGAAAAGACGGGCCGTGTACGAACCTGCGTGCTGGAACGCAAGAAGCTGGCAGCGGTGGAGTGGTGGCTCGGAGAACAGCGAGCGGTCTGGCAGGCCCGTTACGGGAACCTCGACGCGCTTTTGGAACAACTCAATGGAGAAGACGATGAAACTTGATCCCCATTTCGAATTTGTCGTGGACAAGGCCCGCAACTGCATCAGAGTGGAACGGGAGTTCGCGGCGAAGCAGCAACTGGTGTGGGACTGCCATACCCGGCGCGAATACCTTGATCGATGGTTCGCGCCCAAGCCGCTTACGACCCGCACGAAGCACATGGACTTCAGGCCGGGAGGCTATTGGCACTACGCCATGGTCATGCCTGACGGTCAGTCGTTCTGGAGTCGCCTGGACTACCAGTCGATCGCGCCGATCGACGGCTACGTCGCGCTTGATGGCTTCTCCGACGAAACAGGCGCCGTGAATCCGGAATTGCCCCGGTCGCGCTGGGACGTGGCATTCGCCGGAGCACAGGATCGGACCACGGTGACGACGATCATCCAGTACGACTCGGCGCAGGACGTACAGAAGGTCATCGACATGGGACTTCAGGCGGGTCTGACCGCCACCCTCGAAAGACTCGACGAGCTGCTGCTGACTCTCCAGTCCTGAGCGTCGATACCTCACACGCGAGCGCACCGGGGCGTCACGATCGAAAGTCCTGCCGAATGAAGAAACAAGAACGATTCAATCCGCAATTCGACGAGTACATGCAAGCCGCGTCGGAGCACGCCAAGCCGATCATGGCGCACCTGCGCAAGCTGGTGCACGAGACATGTCCGGAGGTGGTCGAGGAGATCAAATGGGGCATCCCTCATTTCGACTACAAGGGCGCGATGTTGTGCATCTTCGCTGCCCACAGGAATCACTGCGCCTTCACCTTCTGGAAGGAGTCGTTGATGAGCGATGCGCGGCTCAAGGCGAATCCCGACTTGAAGCCCGTCAAGCGTTTCATGGGCAAGCTCACATCTTTGTCCGACTTGCCCTCGGATGGTGAATTGATCGCCTTCGTCCAGGAGGCGATGGCGTTGAACGACAAGGGGGCGAAGATCGCGCCGCGTCCAGATGCGAAGCCCGCCAAGGCGACCGAGATCGCCATCCCCGACGCCTTCGCCGAACGCCTGTCACGACATGCGCAGGCCAATGCGGTCTTCCAGGGCAAGTCGCCCTCGTTCCGCAAGGAATATGTGGCCTGGATCGCCGATGCGAAGACGGGCCAGACGCGGCAGAAGCGGATCGACGAAGCCCTGGAATGGATCGCCCAAGGCAAGAGCCGATTCTGGAAATACGAGAAGAAATGAGCGGGCGCCGTGGCGCCTTCCCCATTGGCATGGCGCAGAGGCCGGGCCGACGCCCGGTCGCTGTCCACGCCGATGCCGATGCCGGATCATCGCGCTGCAAGCGGCTAGGCTACCCTGAGCGGACAGGGTCGAAGGGCAGCCCCTGGCCGTCAACGGGCTAGGTTGACTTCCACTTGCTGCGCTGCTCTTCACGATAGGCGCGTGCCGCAGCTGTGCCACCCTGCGCGTAGGCCTTCGACACTGCTGCGTCGCACGACTTGCAGTAGGAGCGGTTCTCACGATTGCCGTATGTGAACTCCTCGCGAGGGAAGATCACACCGCACACCGAGCACGGCTTGCGAAGGGACGCGTTCGTGTTCATGTCACTCCTGCCAGATCCAGCGGCAGCTTGGAGCGCCGGACCCAAAGATCATCGTGGCCACCCAAGCCACCAGCCTGAACGAGGCTGGTCGCACAGGCGTTCCCAGGCGGCTGCAGCGAGGCCTCCTCTTCGATGGCCGCATCCAACTCGAGCGAGCCGCCACCGTTTTCGAAGCGCCGCTTGGATCGACTATCGTTCAAGCAATTCTCCCTTGAAGCGGTCTTTCACGTACACCTGTTCATGGCCGGCGGTCGAACTGCAATCCGTCAACCGGTCTTCCCAGAGACTGCCTCATGATCGCGGAGTGATCGCCCGTCGGGGCGCGATGCCGCCGTGTCGCTTTAGGACGTCGGTGACGATGGCGGGCGGCAATGCGCTCCAGTCGTGGCGGTTGCCGTACCAGCGCGTGGCCACCCCCGCTGCGCCGCGAGTGAAGAACCCAACGCACGCTCGGCCCCAGCGCAGGTCGATCACAATCGTCGCGGTGTCGGCGGCGCAGGCGGGGGGACGGCACTTGTTCACTACCACCCGACGCACGGGCGCTTTCGTGTCGAACTCGCCCAGACGCTTCACCTCGGGAGCCGGCAGCAGCGCCATCAAGAGCTTGCGCAATCCAGCCTGCTGCAGAAGCGTGCCGCAGTTCGCGACGGGCGTGTCGGATGGAAACTTGCCGACCCACGACAGCAAGGGGCTGTCGATATCCGTCTTCGCGGCAAGGCTGTTCGCCGCGATTGTGCAATCGGCGGAAGCGGTGAGATTCGAACTCACGGGCCCTCGCGGGCCGACGGTTTTCAAGACCGTTGCAATCGACCACTCTGCCACGCTTCCTGGATCGAGGCCGCAATTGTAGCGACCGGGTCAGCCCGGCTTGCGCGTCTGGGGGCAGGGGACCTGGATGACTTCGCGGCGGCCGCCGTCGACGCGCACGGCGGTGAGCTGGCCGCCCCAGATGCAGCCGGTGTCGATGCACAGCAGCGTCGGGGTGTCGACCAGGCCCAGTTGCGACCAGTGGCCGAAGGCGATGGGGACGTCGCGGGTCAGGCGGTTCGGATGCGAGAACCAGCGCTGCATGCGCGGGCCGGCCTCGCCCGGGGTGTCCTTCTTCAGCTCGAGCTCGCCCTCGGCGCTGCACAGGCGCATGCGCGTGAGCACGTTGACGATGAAGCGCCAGCGGTCCGGGCCCTGCAGCGCCGGATCCCAGCGGCGCGGCTCGTTGCCGTACATGGTGGGCAGGAACCTGAGGATGTCGTCCGAGCGCAGCAGGGCCTCGATCTCGGCGGCGTGGCCGAGCGTGTCGGCGGCGCTCCACTGCGGGATGACGCCTGCGTGCACCAGCAGCCAGCCGCAGGCCTCGGCGGCCATGCGCCGGTGGCGCAGCCAATCGAGCAGGGTGTCGCGGTCCTCGTGCGCGAGGATCGGGTCGAGGGTGTCGCCCTTGCTCGCCTTGCGCACGCCGTGCGCGACGGCGAGCAGGTGCAGGTCGTGGTTGCCGAGCAGGCACTGCGCGGCGTCGCCGAGCGCGGCCAGGCGCTGGAGCACCGGCAGCGATTGGGGACCCCGGTTGACGAGGTCGCCCAGCACGTGGATGCGGTCGCGCGACGGGGAGAAGTCGATCGTGGCGAGCAGGTGGTCCAGCGGGTCGCAGCAGCCCTGGAGGTCGCCTATCAGATAATCCATGGTCCGATTCTGCTACGCTGACGAGCTTTGGCCCCGCAGCCCCTCCGTATTTCCCCTTGGGATGCCTCGCCGGCACCCGCGTTCCGCCTGCACCCGGGAAGGAACCCCGAACTGCCTGCCCTCCGCGCCTCTCGATGGACGTCGCCCTTCTCTTTTTCCTGATCCTGCTGAACGCCGCGTTCGCGATGTCGGAAATGGCGTTGACGGCCAGCCGCAAGGCGCGCCTGCAGGTGATGCTGGAGGCCGGCGAGCACGGTGCCGAGGCCGCGATCGACCTGCACGACCATCCGACCAAGTTCCTGTCGACGGTACAGGTGGGCATCACGTCGATCAGCGTGCTCAACGGCATCGTGGGCGATGCCGCGTTCTCGGAACCGCTGGGCGTGTGGCTGGAACACAGCTTCGGCCTGGCGGCGCGCGCGGCCCATGTCAGCGCCACGGCCCTCGTGGTGCTGATCATCACGGTGATCACCATCATCTTCGGCGAGCTGGTGCCCAAGCGCATCGGCCAGATGTTCCCCGAGACCGTGGCCAGCCTGCTGGCGCCGCCGATGCTGTGGCTGTCGATGGCCACGCGGCCGCTCGTCGTCCTGCTGTCCAAGACCACCGAGTTCATCCTGGGCCTGCTGGGCATCCGCGGCAACGCCAAGCGCGAGGTGACGGAAGAGGAGATCGCGGCCAGCCTGGAAGAGGGCCTGGACGCCGGGGTGATCGAGGCGCAGGAGCACCAGATGGTGCGCAACGTGTTCCGGCTGGACGACCGCCAGATCGGTTCGATGATGATCCCGCGCGCCGAAATCACGTGGCTGGACGCCAACGCGCCCATCGCCGACGTGCTGCGCATGGTCGCCACCGAGGAGGACGGCCATTCGCGCTACCCGGTGTGCCGCGGCGGCCTGGACGACGTCATCGGCGTCATCACGGCGCAGGGCCTGCTCAAGCCGCTGGCCGAGGGCCGCATGCCGGTGCTGACCGAGGAGCTCGAGCCGCCCGTGTTCGTGCCCGAGACGCTGTCGGGCATGGAGCTGCTCGATCACTTCCGCAACCACGTGGCGCAGCTGGTGTTCGTCGTCGACGAGTACGGCGCCGTGCAGGGCGTGATCACGGTGCGGGACGTGCTGGAGGCGATCACCGGCGAATTCGGCCCCGAATCCGGCGATGATGCCTGGGCCGTGCGCCGCGAGGACGGCAGCTGGCTGATGGACGGACTGATCCCGGTGCCCGAGATCAAGGACCGTCTCGAGATCAAGGATCTGCCCGAGGAGGACCGCGGGCGCTATAACACCCTGGCCGGCATGATCATGCTGTTGCTGGGACGCCTGCCCCGGACGACCGACGTGGTCGAATGGGGTGACTGGCGATTCGAGGTCGTCGACCTCGACGGCAAGCGAGTCGACAAGGTGCTCGTGAGCCGGAATCCTTCCCCTGGAGAACAACCATGATCGTCACGAACCTGCACAAAGAGCCCGTTGCGCTCGACACCGTCCTTCACCGCGACCTGCGCCTGAAGAATGAACTGAACGCGATTCCCAGGCTCGCGCCGTTCACGTCCTTCATCGTGTCGGTGAGCGAGTTCGCGGACGCGTCGCTGACCTTCCCGATCCTGTTCGTGCGCGCCGCGCCGGACGCCCTCGGCAAGGACACCGTCGCCCCCGTGGCGGTGTTCGGCATGAAGCCGGGCGAGAACCTGTTCGTCACCGCTGACGGCAAGTGGGACGCGAGCTACGTGCCCGCGATGTTGCGCGCCTATCCGTTCACGATGGCCCGCATCGAGGGCTCCGACCGCTGGGCCATGGTGTTCGACAACACCTGGGAAGGCATGTCGCGCACCGAGGGCCTGCCGCTGTTCAACGAGAAGGGCGAGGCCAGCGAACTGCTCAACGGCGTGCACAAGTTCGTGCAGGACCTCGAGACCGATCTCGAGCGCACCCGCCAGGCCTGCGCCGCGCTGCTGGAGCTCAAGCTGCTCAAGCCGATGCGCTTCGACGCCACGCTGGCCAACGGCGAGCAGCTCTCGGTCGACGGCTTCATGACGGCCGACGAGGAGGCCATCGCCAAGCTCTCCGACGCGCAGATCGCTCAGCTGTACCGCAACGGCCTGCTGGGCCTGATCCAGATCCACATCACGTCGCTGAACAACATGCGCCGCCTGCTGGACCGCCGCATCCAGCAGCAGAACGCCAGCGCTGCCGCGAACGGCGGCGCCGCCAACGCCTGAGTCGCCTGAGCTGACCCGGCCAGGGGCCGGCCGGGGCGCGCGAGCGCCTCGCCGGCCCTTGCTCTTTTTCAGCCTCCGGCCGCGGGCGGCTTCCAGCCCAGCCGCGTCGACAGTTGCCGGGCCGCGGGCCCGAGCACGCGGGCGACGGCGCCGTCCACGGCCGCATCGAAGGTGGCGCTGGGGCCGATCGCGGTCAGGCTCAGCACGAGCTGGCCGCGGGCGTCGAACACCGGCACGGCCAGCGCGCTCAGCCCGGGCAGCGCGACGCCGGCGATGCCTGCGACGCCGTCGGCGCGCACGCGCTCGATCTCGCGGTCGAACGCCGCGCCCAGGCCGAAGCGCCCGCCCGTGCGGGCCCGCGCGGGACGCGTGCCCGCGCCCACGGCGGCGAGCTTTGCCTCGTTGGCCAGCGCCTCGCGCACGGCGTCGGCCGGGCCGAAGGCGGCGAACAGCCGGCCCGACGCGGTGTCGGGGATGCTCATCACGGTGCCGTGGCGCATCGACACGTGCACCGGCGACGGCGCCTCGGCGATGCGCACCAGCGTCGGCCCGCGATGGCCCCAGACGGCGATCGCCACCGTGTGGCCGGTGGCCCGCGCGAGCTCGTCGATGCGCTCGGTGGCCAGGCGCACGGGGTCGTACTGCTGCAGGCCGATCAGGCCCATCTGCAGCGCGAGCGGGCCCAGGCCGTAGCGGCCGCCCTCGGTCTCGCGCTCGACCAGGCCCAGCTTGATGAAGCTCACCAGGTAGGGGTGCGCCTTGCCGGCGGTCATGCCGGCGGCGGCGGCCAGATCCTTCAGCGCCAGCGGCTGGCCGTGGTGCGCCAGCGCCAGGAGCAGGCGGCCGCCGACCTCGATGCTCTGGATGCCGCGCGAGTCGGATTCGCGCGGGGGACGGGGCTGGACAGGCGCATTCACGGCGGCAGGGCGATTGGACAGGGTTGGACGACGCGGTCTATGATAGCTCCTGGATTCAGCATTGGTGAATCGATTCAACAAAGGTGAAACAGATGACGGGCACCGCCTTTCCGAACGACGGCCGGCACTGCGGCTTCGGCAACCACTTCAGCAGCGAGGCCGTGCCGGGCGCGCTGCCGCAGGGCCGCAACAGCCCGCAGAAGCCGCCGTTCGGCCTGTACGCCGAGCTGCTGTCGGGCACCGCGTTCACCGCCCCGCGCCACGGCAACCAGCGCACCTGGCTCTACCGCCGCCAGCCGTCGGTGCGCAGCGGCCCGTACGCGCCGCATGCGCATGCGCTGCTGAAGACGGGCGCCCGGGATGGGGTCGACATCCCGCCCGACCCGTTGCGCTGGCACCCCGTGCCGCTGCCCGCCGAGCCGATGGACTTCGTCGACGGCCTGCGCACGATGCTGGTCAACGGCGACCCCGACGCGCAGCAGGGCGTCGCCGTGCACCTGTACGGCGCGGGCAAGACGATGGGCCAGCGGGCCTTCGTCGACGTCGACGGCGAGCTGCTGCTGATCCCGCAGGAGGGCGCGATCCGCGTCACCACCGAGCTGGGCGTGCTGCAGGCCGCGCCGGGCGAGATCCTGCTGCTGCCTCGCGGCATGCTGTTCAAGGTCGACCCGGCGGTGGACGGCGGCTCGGTGCGCGGCTATGTCTGCGAGAACTACGGCGCCGCGTTCCGCCTGCCCGAGCTCGGTCCGATCGGCTCCAACGGCCTGGCCAACACGCGCGACTTCGTCGCGCCCGTGGCCGCATACCACGACGGCCCGGCGCAGCCGTGGGAACTGATCCGCAAGTTCGGCGGCGCGTTGTGGCGCGCGCCGGCGGCGGCATCGCCGTTCAACGTCGTCGCCTGGCACGGCAACCTCGTGCCCTATGTCTACGACACCCGGCGCTTCAACACCATCGGCTCGATCAGCTTCGACCATCCCGACCCGTCGATCTTCACGGTGCTGACGTCGCCATCCGACACGCCGGGCTGGGCCAACTGCGACTTCGTGATCTTCCCGCCGCGCTGGATGGTGGCCGAGGACACCTTCCGGCCGCCCTGGTACCACCGCAACGTGATGAGCGAGTGCATGGGCCTCGTCCACGGCCAGTACGACGCGAAGGAGGAGGGCTTCCTGCCGGGCGGGCTGTCGCTGCACAACAGCATGGTGCCGCACGGCCCCGATGCCGAGGCGTACGACAAGGCCAGCGCCGCCGAGCTCGCGCCGCGCAAGCTCGACAACACGCTCGCCTTCATGGTGGAGAGCCGCTGGCGGCTGCGCCCGACGGCATTCGCGCTGAACGGCGGCCATCTGGACAGGTCGTATGCCGATTGCTGGGCTCCGCTCCAGGACAACTTCAAGGTGGACCGCCCGTGACCGCGATCGACTTCACGCACGACGCGCAGGCGCACAGCTGGATCGCCTCCGCCAACGCCGCCGACACCGACTTCCCGATCCAGAACCTGCCGTTCGGCCGCTTCCGCCGCGCGGGGTCGAAGGACGCGCTGCGCGCGGGCGTCGCGATCGGGCGCGAGGTGCTCGACCTGCACGCGCTGGGCCAGCTCGACCCGCAGATCGCGATGCTGCTGGGCCCGCTCGCCCAGGGCGACGTCAACGCCTTCATGGCGCAGGGCCGCGCGGCATGCATCGCGCTGCGTCACGCATTGTTCGCGGGACTGTCGGCGCAGCCCTCGGGCACCGCATCGCTGTGGCGCGCCCGGGCCGACGCGCTGCTCGTGCCGCAGGACGAGGCCGAGATGGCGCTGCCCTGCCGCATCGGCGACTACACCGACTTCTACACCGGCATTCACCACGCGACGACGGTGGGCAAGCTGTTCCGCCCCGACAACCCGCTGCTGCCGAACTACAAGTGGGTGCCCATCGGCTACCACGGCCGCAGCTCGTCCATCGGCGTCAGCGGTCAGGCCTTCCCGCGCCCATGGGGACAGGTCAAGGGCGACGGCGACGCGCCGGTGTTCGCGCCGTCGCGCCGCCTCGACTACGAGCTCGAGCTGGGCTTCTTCGTGGGCCCGCCGAACGCGCCCGGCACGCCGCTGGACATGGCGCAGGCCGAGGCCTCGCTGTTCGGCGCCACGCTGCTCAACGACTGGTCGGCGCGCGACGTGCAGGCCTGGGAGTACCAGCCGCTGGGCCCGTTCCTGGCCAAGAACTTCGCCACCACGATCTCGCCGTGGATCGTCACGATGGAGGCACTGGCCCCGTTCCGCGCGCCGTTCGTGCGCGACGCCGCCGACCCGCAGCCGCTGCCCTACCTCGACTCGGCCGCCAACCGCGAGCGTGGCGGGATCGCCATCGCGCTGGAGGTCTGGATCCAGACCCACGCGATGCGTGCCCGCGGCGAGTCGGCGCTGCGCGTGTCGGCCAGCTCCTTCGCCGACGCGTACTGGACGCCGGCGCAGCTGCTGGCCCATCATGCGAGCAACGGCTGCAACCTGCAGCCCGGCGACCTGATGGGCAGCGGCACGCAGAGCGGCCCGGCGGCGAACCAGGGCGGCTCGCTGCTGGAGCTGAGCCAGGGCGGCAGGCAGCCGTTCGACCTCGGCAACGGCGAGTCGCGCACCTTCCTGGAGGATGGCGACTGCGTGATCCTGCGGGGCTTCTGCGAGTCCGAGGGCGCGCGCCGCATCGGATTCGGGGATTGCGCGGGAATCGTGCTGCCCGCGATCGAGCGGACGTAGGCGTTCGCGCGCCCGGCGCCGGTCAGGCCACGTCGGCCAGCGCCGGCGCCGCGGCCGCCCGCTTCGTCGCGCCCGCGACCGCCGCGAAGACGACGAGTCCCGCGACCCCGCACAGCGCATCGGCCCACAGCATGCCGTTGGTGCCCCAGCGCTTGTTCATGGCGCCGTCGACGAAGGTCATCAGCATGATGGGCGAATTCGACACCGCCGAGAGGAAGCTGAACTTGGTGGCGGCCGCGGTCTTGCCGATGGCTTCCAGCACCACCGCGCAATAGGCCGCGTAGCACAGGCCGACGCCGAAGGCGTAGAGCGAGGTCCAGAGGATGTACTGGTCCGGCGTGCGCGGACACAGCGCCATGCCCACGGCCGTGACCGCAAGCACGAAGCCGAATAGGCAGTAGGCCGCCTTGCGGTCCATGCGATCGCACAGCCAGCCGCCGACCAGGCAGCCCAGCGCCGAGATCAGGCCGCTCATCGCGCCGGTGACGAAGGCGACGACGTTGGCCGAGGCGTGCCATTCGCCGGCGATCGGCGACCACAGGTTCTGCGCCGCGCCGCTGCCGATGGGCAGCAGGCAGATCATCAGCGCCAGGATGCCAACGCGCGAGCGCAGCAGCTCCAGCACGTCGGTGCCGATCGCGCGCAGGTTGGCCGCCACGCCCAGGTGCCCGGCGGCCTCGACGTGGCCCTCGACCTTGAGCAATGGCCGCGAGTCGTCGATCCACAGCAGCGCCACGCAGCACAGCGCGCACAGCAGGCCCAGCAGGGCGCCCGAGCCCGCACTGCTGAAGCCGCCGCTCTCGATCAGCCACAGGCTCAGGCCGCCGCCCAAGCCCTGGCCGCCAAGGTTGCCGGCCATCGACCAGCCGCCGGCGCTGCCCCGGCGGCCGTCGGGGACGGTGGCCGCCATCAGGCTCTCGACGGCCATCGCCAGCACCGTGGAGGTGAAGTTGCTGATCGTCAGCCAGGCGCTGATGGCCACCAGCGACGGGTGCTCGCCCATCGCCGCCTTGCCTGCCAGCCAGAGGCCGAGTCCGCACACGAGCGTCGAACCGACGTACCAGACCTTGCGCGTCAGCACCGTGTCGACCAGCGGCGCCCACAGCCACTTGAACAGCAGGCACAGGTAGCTCAGGCCGACGACGATGGCGATGTCGTCGGTGTCGATGCCCTTGGCCTTCAGCTCGAAGGCGAGCGCCACCGTGAGGAAGCCCGGCACGGCGCCGAACGGGATGAACAGCACCAGGAACAGGAACGGGTGCGCCGCATGGCGGCGTGCTCCAGCGGGCGCGGACGGGGCTTCGTGGGCCTGGGCCATGGGGACTTTCGAGCGATCGATGCAGGATTGTCCGCGTCCGGCCATGGCGTGGATCCCCGGGATAGCGAGCGTGACCCGGACGGCCGCTGCATACCGCGTTCGAGTGAGTGCGGTGCAACACGACGATGCCAGGGACAACAGCTTGGCCCGCGCGGTCAGTGTGCGGTGGCGGTGGCGCGGCGAGCATGGCGTCGCGGCCCCACGAAGGCCGCCTTGTATGCGCCGACCTCCGCGGACGAGCAAGCAGCGTCCGCGATGTCGACGGCCCATGGGAGCGCCGGCGAGTCGCGTCGGGTGTCTCCCCGCACTTCCAGGAAGCAACCCGGAGACTTCATGAATACGACTCGTGCCCTCAGGCATGCGGCTGCCGCATGCGCGTTCCTCTCGCTGGGCTCGCAGGCGCTGCCCGCGCTGGCCGCCAACAACGATCCCGTCATCCTCGTGCACGGCTTCGCCGGCTTCGGCCGCAACGAGCTGCTGGGCTACAAGTATTGGGGCGGCCTCAACGACCTGCAGGAGCAGTTGAAGGCCCGCTACACGAACCAGCTGGTGGCCACCGCGGTGGTCGGCCCGTTCAGCTCGAACTGGGACCGCGCCGTCGAACTGTTCTACCAGATCAAGGGCGGCTGCGCGGACTACGGCGCGCTGCACTCGTCGGCCAACGGCCACTACGAGCGCCCCGAGAGCTACTACCACAACGGCCGCACGTGCTACCCCGGCCTGTATCCCGCGTGGGACGCCAGCCACCCGGTGCACCTGATCTCGCACAGCATGGGCGGCCAGACCTCGCGCATGCTGGTGCAGATGCTCGCGGCCAACGGCGCGCCGGGCAACCCGTCGCTGTTCCCGTACGCGGTCGACGCGAGCTGGATCAAGAGCGTCACGACGATCGCCACGCCCAACGACGGCACCACCCTGGCCTATCGCATCACCGACTGGGTGCCGTTCGTGCAGCAGCTCGTCACGGGCATCGCCAACTTCACGGGCGCGACCGGCGGCAACCTCGTCTACGACTTCAAGATGGACCAGTGGGGCGTCGGCGCGCAGGCGCCGGGCGAGAGCTTCGGTGCCTACGTCAACCGCGTGACGAGCAGCCCGCTGTGGAACTCGGGCGTGAAGGACCTGTCGCCGTACGACCTCTCGCCCGCGGGCGCGATGGCCGAGAACGATTGGGTCAAGGACCAGCCCGGCGTCACCTACTTCTCATGGGTGACGAACTCCAGCTACAGCGGACTGCTCACCGGCTGGTCCTATCCGGACATCGACACCAACGTGCTGATCGCCGCGTTCGCCGGCCCCGGCTTCATGGGCAACTACTACCGCGACTCGCGCCCGATGCCACCGGTCGACGACAGCGCCTGGTTCCCCAGCGACGCGGTCGTCAACACCGTGGCGCAGAAGGCGCCGACGTGGGCGATGAACTCGGCGGGCGCGGTCTACAGGCGCGCGGTGGTGGTCAAGGACCTCAGCAACGGCGGCACGCCGCAGGCCGGCGCGTGGAACTACAAGGGCACGCTTGGCGGCTTCGACCACCTCGATGCCGTGGGGTGGACGCTGTTCTGGGACAGCCTGTCCTGGTACAAGGCGCGCGTCGACGAGCTGCGGGCGCTCTGACCGACCGGTCACTCGCGTGACACCGCCTCACCTCGCGCAGGGCGTGTTGGCGCTCCGCGCGACGCGCAGCTGCAGCATGCGCCCACCAAGTGTCATCCTGCGACTCCGCTTGGCTTCGCGCAGGATGACGGCTTGGCGGGCGGCAGTGAGGCTGCATGGGCGCGCAGCCGGGCAGCCCTCGCGGCGCCCGGCCGCGGCGCTACGCGCAGCATGACGGCGCGTGCATGCCGCGCGGCGACAATGCCCGCATGAGCATCGGCCCGCAACGCATCGTCTGCCTCACCGAAGAGACCACCGAGTGGCTGTACCTGCTCGGCGAGGAGCGCCGCATCGTCGGCATCTCGGGCTACACGGTGCGGCCGCGCCGCGCGCGCGACGAGAAGCCGCGCGTGTCGGCCTTCCTCGACGGCAAGATCGACAAGATCGTCGCGCTCGAGCCCGACCTCGTGATCGGCTTCTCCGACATGCAGGCCGCGCTCGCCGACAAGCTGATCCGCGCCGGCCTGAACGTGTTCATCACGAACCAGCGCAGCGTCGCGGAGATCTTCGCGACGCTGCGCCTGGTCGCCGGCCTGGTGCAGGCGGGCGACCGTGCCGAGGCCTGGATCGCCGCATGCCAGGCGCGCCATGCGGCGATCGCGGCGGCGTCGGCGGCCTGGCCGCGGCGCCCGCGCGTGTACTTCGAGGAATGGGACGAGCCGATGATCAGCGCGATCCGCTGGGTGTCTGAGCTGGTCGCCGTCGCGGGCGGCGTCGACGTGTTCGAGGAGCTGGGCCGGCACGCCGGCGGCAAGGACCGCATCGTGCACGACCTCGCCGAACCGCCGCGCCGCGCGCCCGACCTCATCGTCGGCAGCTGGTGCGGCAAGAAGTTTCGCGCCGCCAACGTCGCGGCGCGGCCCGGCTGGCAGGACGTGCCCGCCGTCGCGAACGGCGAGCTGCACGAGATCAAGTCCTGCGACATCCTGCAGCCCGGGCCGGCGGCGCTGACCGACGGCGTGGAGCAGCTGCATCGGCTGTGCGCCGCGTGGTCGGCGAAGCAGGGCGGCTGAAGGGCCGCGCTGCGTTCAGTGCTTGCCGACCGCCTGCGCGCCGCGCATCAGCGTCGCGTGCAGGTCGCCGATCAGCTCGGTGTGCTTGATCATCGATTCCACCAGGCCGGAGACGAGCGCCAGCTCGGCCACGGTCGTCCAGCCGGGGCGATGGATGATGGGCATCAGCTCGCCGACCTGCTGCGAGTGGCCGACGAGGCTGGCGAGCTTGTCGCCCAGCACGTCGAGGCGGCCTTCGAGGGCCTTGATCTGCGTGTCGTGCGGATTGGTGTGGGCCATGGTGTCTCCCGAGGTGATAGGGCACAGATGGATGCGCGGCGCCCGTCGCCGTCACTCGAACGAGTCTAGGCAGGCGCTGCCGCGCCGCACTCCCCCGGGCTAGGGGACGCGACGGACCTAGGGGCGCAGGACTTGCACGAGCGCCGTCGCGCGGCGGCTGCTCATCGTTTCAGATCGCCGCCAGTTTCGCGATGCCTTGGGGCAGGCGCGTCGCGCCGACGTCCGCAAGCGTCCGCGGGTTGTCCGTGCGCGGCCTGGCGTTCGCGCGAACCGGGGGGCAGACTGAGGCTCCGATCCAAGGAACCCCCCATGCTGCTGCTCAAGCCCGGCTGCGAATGCTGCGACGTCGACCTGCCGCCCGACTCGATGGACGCGCGCATCTGCTCGTTCGAATGCACCTTCTGCGCGCCGTGCGCCGACAAGCTGGGACGCTGTCCCAACTGCGGCGGCGAATTCGTGCGGCGTCCGATCCGGCCGGCGAACAAGCTGGCCGCGAATCCGCCATCGACCACGCGCGTGCACAAGCCCGCGGGCTGCGCACCGGCGTGACGGCGGCGCGGTGCCCCGCGGCCTCGAGCCGCCGGGACGCCGCGCGCCGCGGGCTCGCGTCAACGTTGCGGCCGGCTCGCGCCTTCCTCGTTCGGGCGGGCGCGCTCCCCGCGTTCGCCGCGTTCCTGCGCGGGACGCGGCTGCTCGCCTCGCTGGGCCTGCGCACGCTGCGCCTGCTCCTGCTGGGCCCGTTGCTGCGCCTCCTGCTGGGCCCGCTGCTGCTCGGCGCGCTGTGACTGCTCCTGCTGCGCGCGTTGCTGCGCCTGCTGCTGCGAGCGCTGCTGCGCTTCCTGCTGGGCCTCCTGCTGCGCCCGCTGGCGCGCCTCCTGTGCCGCCCGTTGCTGGTCGGCACGCTGCGCCTGCTCCTGCGCGGCCCGCTGCTGGGCCTGCTCCTGCTGGACCTTCTGCTGCGCCTGTTGCGCGCGCATCTGGTCGGCGCGCTGGGCCTGCTCCTGCGCGGCGCGCTGCTGGGCCTGTTCCTGCTGGGACTTCTGTTGGGCCTGCTCCTGCGCCGCGCGTTGCTGGGCCTGCTCCTGAGCAGCCTTCTGCGCCTGCTCCTGCTGGGCCTTCTGCTGCTGCTGCTGCTGCTGCGACTGCGCCTGCTGGGCCCGCATCTGGTCGGCGCGCTGGGCCTGTTCCTGCGCCGCGCGTTGCTGGGCCTGGTCCTGCATCGCGCGCGGGTTGGCCTGCGGTGCCGGCGTGGCCGGATGCGCGCCCTGCGGCCCGGCGGCCGTGGGCGGCAGGTGCTGCAGGTCGATGTCCTTGCCGCCGGCGCGCGCCTGGCGGGCCTCGACCGGGGTCATCGGGGCATGCGCCATCTGGGCGCGCTGGGCCGGCGGCAGGTTGGCGGCCGCGTGCGGCGGCACGGCCGGCAGGCCCTGCACCTTCTGCGGCGGCGGCAGCGCGGCGACCGTGCGGCCCGGCACGTAGGCCGGCACCGGGGTGCGCGACGCCGGCACCGGTGCGCGGGCGGCGACCTGCGGATGCATCGCGGCGGCCAGGGCGGCGCGGTGCGGCACCTGGGCCTGGAACGCGTGGCCGGTCGCCGTGGCGGCGGCGGGCGCCTGCACGGTCACGTTCTGGATGTTGCGCAAGGCGGCGGGACGGTAGTTGACCGCGCGGTTGTCGCTGACGGTGTGGCGCCCGTCATAGGCGAAGGTGCCGGAGATGCGCATGCCCACCGACATCACCGGCGGCGCGCTGACCACCACCGCCGGGGGGGTGCCGATCAGCGCCGGCACGATGATGCCCGGGCGCGACCCCGGCGGCGGCGGCACGAAGATGCCCACCGGTCCTTCGGGCGGCGGCCCGATCACGACGCCTTCGTTGACGTAGGCCCAGGCGATCGGGCGATCGTCCGTCGGCGCGATGAAGTCGACGTCGGGCGCGGACCAGTACCCGGGGATGAAGATGACGCGTTCGGCGCGGTGCTCGTAGTACGGCTGCACCCAGACGTATTCCTGGCGCGGCGGATCCATCCAGCGGCCCGCGCACCAGACCCAATCGCCCTGCCACGTCCAATAGCCGCCGGTCCAGACGGCGTAGGGGTCGGGCGGCGGGGGCACTTCCTCGACCAGCATCGGCGGCGGCGCCCACGCGATCGCCACCGGTTCCGGCTGCTGGATCGGCGGGTCGACGTACACGCTCACGACGGCGCCGGTGTCGTACAGCCAGCCCGGTTCCTGGGCGCTGACGCCCACGTTGATGGACACCTGCGCCTGCGCGGGACCCGTCAGGACGAGCCCGAAAGCCGCGGCGATCGACAGCGCGATGACAGGTCGGCGCAAGGTGATGGGGAGGGAGCGGGAGCTGCGGGTCATGGACGTCTCCGGTGATGTTCAGAAGTGGGAGCGCCGGGGCGCTGGCGATGCATGGATGTCGGCATTCGTTGTGCCGCTTGCCGGTCCAACGCAGGAGGTGGCGCGGGCGCTGTCGGACAAGGCCGCATCGCACGGCCGGGCTGGGACCGCGATGGAGCAGCCTGCCGTCGTCCTTTCTCGACAGTGACCTGACGGCCGCGGACCCGCAGTGACCGCTCACGGACATCGGGGTGGCTCGGGCGCCGCGCGATGGCCTGCAAGAACGGTCCCGCCCGTTCCGCGATCACCCACCCCAGCCCATCCTGCGCTGCCTTCCGCGTCTCCTGCCACCGGGTCGAGGCGCCGGTCGAACTCGATGCGCGCCCGATCGAGCGCATCGGACGCATCGGTCGCCGAACCTGTGCCTGGCGGGCACAGTCTCCGCGTCGCCATGCTGCGTCGCGCCCGAAGGGCCTGGCGGCGCCCGGCCCGCCGCAGCGCGCTGCGCGTAGTCACTATCCCGGCCACGGCGTACTTGAGGGATGATGCGCGGCTTGATCCCGAGGAGATTCCTTGAAAGTCGAAGCCCCACCCACCAGCGAGCTGACCCTGCGCGGCGTCGTGCTCGGTTTCCTGATCACGCTGCTGTTCACGGCCGCCAACGTCTATTTCGGCCTCAAGGCGGGCCTGACGTTCGCGACGTCGATCCCGGCGGCCGTCATCTCCATGGCGTTGCTGCGCTACGCGCGCGGCGTCACCATCCAGGAGAACAACATCGTCCAGACGGTGGCCTCGGCCGCCGGCGCGATCTCGTCCATCATCTTCGTGCTGCCCGGTCTCGTGATGGTCGGATGGTGGAGCGGTTTCCCGTACCTCACGTGCGTCATCATCTGTGCGCTCGGCGGCGTGCTGGGCGTGACGTACTCGATCCCGCTGCGCCGCGCGCTCGTGACCACGTCCGACCTGCCGTATCCCGAGGGCGTGGCCTGCGCCGAGGTGCTCAAGGTCGGTGACTCCGGAGGGCAGGGCGCGGCGGCCGAGAACCGCGCGGGGCTGCTGGCCATCGTCTGGGGCGGCATCGTCTCGGCGGGCTTCCAGGTGGTCATCGCGACACAGCTGTTCGCCTCGGACGTGGTGGGCTTCTTCCGCCTGAGCCGCAGCAGCAACGCATCGTCGGGTGCCGACCTCGGCCTGTCGCTGGCGCTGCTGGCCGTCGGGCACCTGGTGGGCCTGTGGGTAGGCGTGGCCATGCTGGTGGGCGTGCTGATCGCCTGGGCCGGCGCGGTGCCGCAGCTCACGAGCCTGCTGCCCTACGACGCCAGCGCGGACATCGCGGCCGTCGCCACCAAGGTGTGGGCCAAGCAGGTGCGCTTCATCGGCGCGGGCGCCATCGCCGTCGCCGCGGTCTGGACGCTGATCAAGCTGGTCAAGCCCGTCATCGGCGGCCTGGCGTCGGCCATGGCCGCCGCGCGCGTGCGCAAGGCCGGCCAGGGCGCGACGCTGCCGCGCACCGAGCAGGACCTGCCGATCGGCTGGGTCGCCGGCGTCACGCTGGCCTGCCTGCTGCCCATCGGCTGGCTGCTGGCCGACATGAGCGCCGGCGCCGGACTGGGCTCGGCCACCGTCATCCTCGTGGCGGGCGGCATCGCGTTCATCGCGCTGATGAGCTTCTTCGTGGCGGCCGTGTGCGGCTACATGGCCGGCCTGATCGGCTCGAGCAACAGCCCGCTGTCTGGGGTGGGCATCATCGTCGTCATCACGGCGGCGCTGCTGGTCGCCGGTGGCGTCAAGCCCATGCTGCCGGCCAGCGCGGGCCCGGCGCTGGTGGCGTTCACGCTGTTCGTGACGGCCGTCATCATCGCGGCGGCGACCGTCGCCAACGACAACCTGCAGGACCTGAAGACCGGCCAGCTGGTCGATGCCACGCCGTGGCGCCAGCAGGTGGCGCTGGCCATCGGCACCGTGGCCGGCGCGCTGGTCATCCCGCCGGTGCTGGACCTTTTGCAGAAGGCCTACGGCTTCGCCGGCGCGCCGGGCGCCACCGCCAAGGCGCTGGCCGCGCCGCAGGCGGCGCTGATCTCGGCGCTCGCCAAGGGCGTGCTCGGAGGCGACCTCGACTGGAGCCTGCTCGGCAAGGGCGTCGCGCTGGGCGTGCTGCTCGTCTTCATCGACGAGGCGATCAAGCGCCGGCGCAAGCCCGGCAGCCGCGTGCAGCTGCCGCCGCTGGCCGTGGGACTGGGCATCTACCTGCCGATGGCCACGACGCTGATGGTCGTCGTCGGCGCCGTCGTCGGCTGGGCCTGGGATCGCCGCGCCGACGCGTCGCCCCGTCCGGCCTCGCGCAAGCAGCTGGGGGTGCTGCTGGCCAGCGGCATGATCGTCGGCGAAGGCCTGTTCGGCGTGGCCATCGCCGCGGTGACCGTGTTCAGCGGCAAGGACGCG